>Ga0180430_10000631_pt1 | contig 37796 bp, 31 predicted proteins | sample SS_ome_9_FD_132999 | JGI IMG/M metagenome (GOLD analysis project Ga0180430, IMG submission 132999) | Hypersaline lake sediment archaeal communities from the Salton Sea, California, USA - SS_1_S_2 metaG | ecosystem: Environmental > Aquatic > Non-marine Saline and Alkaline > Hypersaline >...
GACATTAAGAAAGTGCTGGCATACTCAACCATCAGTCAACTCGGATACATGATGCTCGGGCTGGGTGTCTTTGGCTGGGCCGCCGGACTGTTTCACCTGATTACTCACGCGTTCTTCAAATCACTCATGTTTCTGTGCTCCGGCAGCGTGATCCACGGCTGCCACCACGAACAGGAAATGCCGAAGATGGGTGGTCTGTTGAAGAAAATGCCTATTACGGCTCTCACCATGCTGGTTGGTGTGATCGCGATCAGCGGTTTGGCTATACCCGGTTCAGCTGGGGTGTTGAATTATCTGTTCACCAACGAGAGTGCTGTCATCGAGCTTGCAAATGCGGATGCAGACAGTACAGCGAAAATCATCAATGCAGAAGGGTCTGTTGGAATCGCGGAGATGCTGCAGGACACTCAGCTCCACAGTGCTCACGGACTTCACGACGCTCTCGATGACCTGGATGCGGCAGAGAACTCGGCAGAAGAGCAAGCAGCAACTGATGTGTTAGATAGTCAGGTTACTGCGGCGGTCGCTGAGCTTCAGGCTCTGAAAGAAGATGACAAGGGACTTGATCACGTGGTCGCGAGCCTCCGCTTCCTGCCGATCACATTCTCCGGATTCCATTCGAAGGATGCCATTGTTGCGACCAGTCTGGCCTTCACTCATGGCAATCCCAGCCATTTTCTACTGTTCCTGTTGCCACTGCTGACAGCCGGAATCACCGCTTTCTACATGTTTCGTTTATGGTTCTACACGTTCTGGGGGCAACCACGAGACCAGCATGTATATGACCATGCCCATGAGTCACCGTGGATTATGACTGTCCCTCTGCTGGTGCTGTCGGTCTTTGCCGCGTTTTGTGCCATAGGTGGGGAACGTGGATTTCTTTTCAGCATGCTGCTGGGCAGTGAGCCGTCTCATGTGGCCGCTGGTGTGCCCGCCGCCACCGCGGAAGCACTCACACTGCCGAGTCACCATGCTGTTCACGACGTGCATGCAATGGCCGGTACGTACGCTCTCGTGGCGGCAATCGTCGGAACTCTGCTGGCCTATGTCCTGTATGGAACGCGAACAGTCAACCTCGACGACATGAAGCGTCAGCTGTCCGGAATTCATCAGTTCCTGTCGGAGAAATGGTATTTCGACGAACTCTACGATGCGTTGTTCATGAAGCCAATGCACAAAGTGGCGGCTCTGTTCGCCTGGATCGATCGAACCATCATTGACAGCATCCTTCACGGATCTGCAAAGCTCGTGCAGCTTGTTGCAAAGTGGGACCGAGTCTTCGATGAGACGCTGATTGACGGTCTGGTCAATCTGATTGGCCGAGCCACTTTTTCTGCCGGAACTTCTCTGAAGGTTGTCCAGACCGGACGCCTCAGACAATACGTGATGTTTATTGTGGTGGGTGTGGTTGCACTGTTCGCAGTGCTGTTCACCACCTTCCCGAATTGATTCTTATCTGGTCGCTTTATCGTCCGTCTGACACCTGTCGATATTCAGCCAACAACTGTGGTTAAACCATGAACCCGAACCCTACAGTCCTTCTGTCATTTATCATCTTTGCACCTGCAGTTTGTGCATTGCTGATGGCCTTCATGGATGGCCGTGCTGTCGATCAGCTTCGTGGCTTCACACTGTTCTCCACGATCATCACGTTTGCCGCGACCATTCTCTTGTGGTTCAGCTTCGATCCATCTGCGACTGGCATCCAGATGGAAGTCGTCAAAGACTGGATCCCGTCGTGGAACGTGTATTACCGACTGGGAGTTGACGGAATCAGTCTGCCGCTGGTGCTGCTGACTGGCCTGGTATCGATGCTGGCGGCGGTCGCGTCGTGGAGCATCAACAAACTGCACAAAGGTTACTTCATTCTGTTCCTGCTGCTGGAAAGCGGGATGATGGGTGTGTTCCTGTCGCTCGATTTCTTCCTGTTCTACGTGTTCTGGGAAGTAATGTTGCTGCCGATGTATTTCCTCATCGGTGTCTGGGGCGGGCCTCGCAAAGAATATGCTGCCATCAAATTCTTCCTGTACACGCTGGCTGGCAGTGTCCTGATGCTCATCGCCATGCTGATGCTCTATTTCCAGACAGGCGGACAGACGGACAGCTTCAATCTGATCGAGCTGGCCAAGGTGGCCGCTGGATCGTCTGAAACTTTGACGAATGGCCTGACGCCTTCGATGCAGATCACGGCCTTTGTGCTGCTGTTCATTGGTTTTGCCATTAAGATGCCGGTCGTGCCGGTGCATACTTGGCTTCCCGATGCCCACGTGGAAGCTCCCACTCCCATCAGCATGATTCTGGCGGGCGTGCTCCTGAAGATGGGTGGTTACGGAATCATCCGAATTGCTTTCCCACTGTGTCCCTACGGAGCCTACTACGCCGCCTGGGTACTCGTGGCAATTGGTGTGGTGAGCATTATCTACGGTGCGTTCGCGGCACTTGCTCAAACCGACTTCAAACGACTGGTCGCCTACAGTTCTGTCAGCCACATGGGTTATGTGCTGATCGGTCTGGCCGTCTGGAAGATCACGGAAGGTCAAACGGTCAATGCAAATATGTGGAACATGGGCATCAACGGAGCGATGTTCCAGATGATCGCTCACGGAGTCAGCTCCGCTGGGATGTTCTTTATGGTGGGAGTCATCTACGACCGTGTTCATCACCGTGATCTCAACAAGTTCGGTGGACTGATGGGCAAGATGCCGCTGTACAGTGGCTTGTCTGCCGGGATCTTCTTTGCGGGCCTGGGACTGCCGGGCATGTGTGGATTCATCGGCGAAGTGTTTGTTGTGCTGAGCACCTGGAACTTCAGTCCGATGCTGGCCATTATTGCCGCCAGTGGTGTCATCCTGACAGCCGGGTACATTCTGTGGGCTTTGCAGCGTGTCTATCTCGGTGCGGAATACAAGGGCCCTCATGCGGAAGAAATCACACCGATCACGACTCGCGAAACATCTGTCGCCGGTTTGCTGCTGGTACTCGCAATCGTTCTAGGTGTTTTCCCCGGAATTATCTTTGGCATGATGAACGGTTCGGTTACAGAACTGGTTGAGCACATGCAGAACGGCTACGAGCATGCTGCCGCAGCTGTGGATGCTGCAGCTCAGCAACTGCAGGCCATGAGATAGTTTCGGGTGGTTCACACGCATCGCGTCAACTTCCGTTTGTTTTAAGTCACCTTACAGCTTGGTAGTCAGATTGTGTTTTCTCAGCTGATTGAAAAACTGATCGATCAGACGCTCAACCACTCGCTGGTGTATTTCCAGGCGGAGTTGTGGCTGTGTGGCACGATCGTCGCGCTTCTATTGTTTCGTTTGACGTCAGCAGATCGACTGATTCCGACATCGCTCCTCGCCCTCGCTGGTGCAGTGACGGCAACTGTGGTGGCGTGGACACAACTGGGTGCTGTTCAGGCAGAGCCCGGTAATTTTCCGGCGACGTTCTTCACCGGAATGCTGGTCCAGGACCTGTTCAGCGTCTATTTCCGGCTGTTTCTGTCGCTGTTTCTGGTGCTGACCATCGCTCTGACGATTCTTACCGGAATACCCGACAACGAAGATTCACCCGATTTCTACTGTCTGCTGCTGGGTGCCACGATTGGCATGATGATTATGGCCAGCGCGAACAATCTTCTGATGCTGTTCATTGGTGTTGAGATGGCGAGTGTCCCGAGCTATGCCATGGTTGGCTTTCTAAAGGGCCGAAAGGCAAGCAGCGAAGCGGCTCTCAAGTATGTCATCTACGGGGCTGGCGCTGCGGGCGTCATGCTGTACGGCATCAGCCTGATCGCCGGCATGCTGGGGACCGGCGACATGGGTCTGCTGGCCGACCGACTGCGAATTGTTGCCGAAGGTGGAGTCGCAGGACTGGGCGATGCTGAGGTCCGTGTTGTCGCATTGGGCACAATGCTGGTGATGGTCGGTCTGGCCTTCAAACTGTCTCTGGTTCCTTTCCACTTCTGGTGTCCGGATGCGTTTGAAGGTGCTTCGGCCGAAGTCGGCGGATTCCTGTCAGTGGCCTCCAAGGCCGGTGCGTTCGGCCTGCTGGTTCGTTTTGCTGTTGCACTTTCAGGGGATCCATCCACTGCACAGCTCATGACCGCTTTTGGAATCGGTCTGGGTGTTGTTGCCATGATTACGATGACGTTCGGAAATCTCGCAGCGTACGGTCAATCGAACATCAAGCGGATGCTGGCCTATTCCACGATTGCTCACGCCGGATACATGCTCATGGCTGTCTCCGCGATGCTGGTGATGCAGAACAGTGAATCAGCATCTGCTCTGGGACAGGAAATCAATGCCTGCCTTGGCGGTCTGCTGTATTATCTGGCCGTGTACCTGTTCATGAATCTGGGGGCGTTCGCCGTGGTTGCACTGATCCGCAACTACACCTTCAGTGAAGAAATTGACAGCTATGCCGGTTTGATTCGGCAGAGCCCGGCCCTGTGTATCTGCATGTTGTTCTGTCTGGTGAGTCTGGTCGGGATTCCTCCTCTTGGAGGCTTCTTCGGCAAGTTCATGATCTTTGGGTCTGTCTACAAGGCGGGCAGCATTCACTGGTCGATGTATGTTCTGCTGGCTGTTGGCGGTTTGAATACCGTATTCAGTCTGATGTATTACGTCCGAGTATTGAAGACGATGTTCATCTACGATCGTCCTGAAGGAGCTCGGCCAGTCCGCCTTCCGTCGCTGGAAGGAGTTTATGTGACTCTTTTGGGAGTATTCGTCCTGATTCTGGGCTGTGCCCCATTCATCCCGGATGGACTCAATACGATTGCCGGTGAAGCTGCGAACAGTGTGTTTTCTGCGTTGGTTGCTTCACGGTAAGTGAATAAGTGAAATGGTCAGCCTGCCCATACATCCGGCTGTTGGCCAGCCGATGCGGTTTGTCGCATGTTGTGGCCAGCCTTCGGAGTTGAGGAAACAAGGACGAGACCGTACAACTGACCAGACTTTGAAACACCCGTTTGATTCTTAATCACGACTCTGCCAGACACTCCTTTCATGACACACGTTCCGACCGAGCAGACGATCAACACGGCCCTGATTGGCCTGTCCCGGAGTTTCCTGCAGTATGTTGCGGAAAGCTGGCCGTGGGTGGACGCTGACGATCGCAGTATCGAGGAACAGCTTCAGGTACTGGCAGCTCGCCAGCGCCAGGATGTGGGTGATCTGGTTGAGCTACTGATGGACCGCGACTGGGCCATCGACTTTGGCACGTATCCAACTGAATACACGGATCTCCACTTCATTTCACTCACTTCATTGTTTGAGTGGCTGAGCACTGGGCAGTCTCAGATCGCTGACCTGCTGAAATCGACCCAGCAGGAGCTTCAGGAAGCGGGAGATGGTGAGGCGGCCGGCATTGTTGAGACCGTTGCTTTGCGTCAGAACGATCTGGCTCAGGCAATGAAAGAGCTTCAGCAGGAGCTCGCTGACTCGGTCGCTCATTGATCGGTCAGACGAAGGCCGGAGGGCCCGTCTGCATGTCAGGTCATGCACCAGCGAGCTGTGCGTCGAGAATCCGCAGAATGATGCGTTCGTTCAGCGCACTGACGTCGCACTCTTCGCCTGATTGGAAATAGGGGCATCAGGCACTGGCTGAAGCAGCTGCTATCTTTCAACACCTCGGATCTGAGCGACCAATCGGCCTTCCAGCAGTGGGTCTCGACCCCGAGGCAGCCAGCGGGATGGTGATGCCTGTCCGACCACCTGATCCAGATCTCGGTTGAATACGCTTGATTCCGAAAAGGTGGCTCCGCCTTCATAGGTAGCTGTCGGTCCCGGAACGTCCTCAATTTCCTTGTGAGCGAAGACCGCCATCATCACCTGCCCGGATCCACTCTGGCGGAACGTGATCGTCACCTTACGTCGAATGGACTGAACAGTGCTTTCGTGGCGATTTTCATGTCCGACGGAATCCGGATGCCAGAATTCGAGCAGGTTGGATCCAGCGCGGTACTCGGTTTCGATCGTGCCTTCCAGCTTACTTTCGCGGTCAATGACGAAGTGGTTTTGGTGGAGGACTGACACCGCTCGTTCCCACATGGCATCCAGATTGGTAGACGGCAGGAGCAGCGCATTGGGCTGAGGGCCAGTCGAATTCGGCATCAAAGCACAACCCGCTGCCAACACAGGGATCAGCAACAGGGCCGCCAGGCAGCGATGGTGACTGAGAGGGGACACACGATCATCCATGATCGAAGGGGACTGAGTGCAGAGAATCCCGCAGATCCTGGCTTCCAGGCACCAATCACACAAGATGAGATACTATCAGGGGCCGAGCTGGAACGGCTAAACCTGTCAGAACCGGAGGGAAAGCGGCACAGCTGGCGGAAATCGGCGGCTCAACAGCAACCTGAACCGGCGTTTCGGTCTACTTATGGCGGATCTCCGGGACAGAGAACGGTGTCGAACGTGCCTCTCGAAACGCATCATCAGAAGCATTCCGGTTTCCTTTGAATTCAGTCCCAGTGCTTTGATTGGCACGCCAGGTGCTTTGTAGGATACCACGTCTGACCGAATTCGTTTGGTCAGCAAGTTGCCAAGGGATGCGGCAACTGTGCTCAACGTCTGGGCGGACCGACAGATCCGGCTCGCCAGACTCAGACCGTTTCGGATTTTTTTTCTGATTTGTGTACCAACGTCTGGTACCGCCGATTGGTCTGAGCAGGGAGGGGCTTGTGCCGGAACAGGAAGAGCACACACGGCATTGGCCGTGCATCGCTTGCGGCAGTCGAGAGTTGTACTAGGAGTGTGAAGAGCATGGCGAAATCGAAACTGGAATACATCTGGCTCGACGGCTACAAGCCAACACAGAGCCTTCGCGGTAAGACCAAGATCGTCAAGGATTTTGGCGGGACCCTCGAAGACTGTGAGATGTGGTCGTTCGACGGAAGTTCCACGGAGCAGGCAGAAGGTGGAGCGTCTGACTGCATTCTGAAACCAGTCGCATTGTTTCCTGATCCAGCCCGTGCCAACGGCTGGCTGGTCATGACGGAAGTTCTGAATGCTGATGGTTCCGTCCATGAATCAAATGGACGAGCAACCATCGATGATGATGACGACGATTTCTGGTTTGGGTTCGAGCAGGAGTATTTCCTGTGGGATCCGGAGCACAACCTTCCACTCGGTTTCCCACCAGGCGGGTATCCGTCTCCTCAGGGCCCGTACTACTGTTCTGTGGGCGCGACAAACGCCTATGGTCGACAGATCATCGAAGAACATCTGGATCAATGCCTTGAAGCCGGAATTAACGTTGAGGGAATCAACGGTGAAGTCGCAGCGGGGCAGTGGGAGTATCAGGTATTCGCCAAGGGTGCGAAGCGAGCCGGCGATGAAGTCTGGGTTGCTCGGTACCTCGCGGAACGTAATGCTGAAAAGTACGGATTGGCGATCAACATTCATCCAAAGCCGCTCGGTCCAACTGACTGGAACGGTTCCGGGATGCACGCAAATTTCTCAAACACGACTCTGCGAACCGCTGGTGACCAGGCAGTCTATGAGAAGATCTGCCAGGCGTTTGAGCCTCGTATCAAAGAGCACATTGCGGTTTACGGCCACGACAATGACAAACGTCTGACCGGCCTGCACGAGACTCAGTCCATCGATAAGTTCAGCTACGGGATCTCGGATCGCGGTGCTTCGATTCGAATTCCAGTGGCAACGGTTGAATCCGGATGGAAGGGATGGCTGGAAGATCGCCGACCGGCTTCCAACGCGGATCCATACAAAGTCGCTGCCGAGATTATTAAGACCGTAAAAAGTGCTTGATAGACAGTGACCGAAGTCAGCCGCCACCCGAATGTCTGGGGTGGCGGTAACGGGTGCATGTAACCTGTTGTAGAAGGGATTTCGGGAGTCACTGCTGACACTCGAGGCAACTCGAATGTCATTCTCCCAGGCCGTCCGGTTTCGATCGGACGGCCTCCTTTCTGCGCCGCATTGCCCTGTGCATCTACTCTCCCGCTGCTTTGGAAAAGTCGCCGGCGATGACGATCTGCAGTCGATCCGGAGTGATGTGCTTTCGCAGGGCCGTGTTGACGTCGTCTACGGTCAGATTGCGAATCCGATCCTCAAACTCGGTGGCAAACTCCATCGTATAATCTGCCCGAGCGTAGGTGGCCAGAGTCTGAGTCAGCGTGGAGTCTTTCGTGCGTTTGAGTTCCCGGCTTTGCAGCAGGCCGGTTCGCTGTTCGTTCAGTTCGGTTTCCGTGATGCCGTCTGCCAGCAGGCGTTTGAGTTCTTCCTGAATAACTTCGTGAACACGATCTGCATTCTGCGGGTTGGAAATCGCATACACATAGAAGACGGTTCGCGGATCCAGGGATGAGGCCTGAATGGCTGATGCCACTCCGTATGACAGTCCTTCTTCTCGCCGGACACGATTTCCAAGGCGCGAAGACAGGGCTCCTCCACCAAGAATGTAGTTGCCCACGGTTAATGCCGGATAATCCGGGTGGTCGCTCTTCATCGGCAGGGTGTATGCAGCAAAGTACATCGCGTTAGCCTTGTCGGGCGTATTGATTTTCTCAAACGTTCCTTCCGGCAGATCGGCAGATTCGCGAGGAACCCATTCGTAGCCTACGTTTGAGGTCCAGCCATCGATCAATTGCCGGATGGCAGCTACCGCAGGTTCCTGTTCGAAATCGCCGACGACAGTCAATTCGCCTACGGTCCCCTGCACGAGCGTTTCGTAGACGTCTCGAACGTCATCAATGGTCACGGATTTGATTCGATCGATGGATTCCTGCAAGGTCGGATGGTACCGAGGGTCATCGGCAGGGTACGGACTGATCTTTCTTTGCACCGTGTTGGATGCGATGGCATTGGGTTCAGTCAGATTCTGCTCCGCCGTCGCCAGTTGTGATTCGCGGACGAGTTCCAGTTCGTCTGCGGGCAGTGTGGAATTCCGCAGCATGTCTTCCACCAGTGCCAGAACTGCGGGCAGGTTACTTCGGGTTGTTTGCATTGACACGGTCAGCCGGCCGGCCTCACCAAGCATCTGCAGCTGAACACGGTAACGATCCAGTTCATCCTGGATATCCTGGTGAGTTCTCGTCTTCGTTCCGCGCTGCAGCATCACCGGCAGAAACTCCGCCGCAGTTGATTTGCCTCGCAGTGCGTCCAGATTTCCGTATCGCAGTGTGAGTCGGAGGTTCACGGTTTCACCGCGTGTCTTTTTGGACAACAGGGTCGCTCGGATGTCCGTCCCCAACAGAGAACGTTCCAAACGTTTTTCGATGGCCTCCGGTGATGGATCAAATGCCTCTCCCTGAGCGATTTGTTCGCGTCCTTTGTAATCTCCAATCATCTCCGCCAGATCGGGACTGATCGGAATCGGCGTTCGGTCGGATGATTCGGAAGGTTCAAAGAGGCCCCCTGTTCGATTCGTGCGCTGCAGGTATTCTGCTGCCACTCGGTTGACGTCGTCTGCTGTGACCTTTTCCAGACGATCACGGTGCAGCAGAAACAGTCGCCAGTCTCCCTGTGCCGTCCATTCACTGAGCGAAATCGCAATTCCCTGAGAATTCGCGACGCTGAGTTCGCGCCGCTTGAGCAGTTCCTGGCGGGCACGTTCGACTTCTTTGTCAGTGAATGACTGTTCGGAGACAGTTTCGACGGTCTCCGCCATCGCCTGCAGTAGATCTGTTCCGTCGACTCCCTGAGCCGCTTCGGCAATAAACATGGCCATACCGGGATCATGCAGCGCGAACCGAGTGCCATAGACACTGGCCGCCAGACCGCGTTTGACCAGCCGTTCGTAGAGTCGTCCGGACGGTTCGCTGGCCATTGCTGTTGTCAGGACATCAATGGCTGCAAAGTCCGGATGGCTGCCTGCCGGGACGTGGTAGGTCAGCCCGGCCAGGGGGACTTCGCCGACTCGCCGCATCGTGACGAGTCGTTCTCCATCCTGAGCCGGTTCTTCGGTCCAGGTCTGATTGAGCTGTCGATCCGGTCGCGGGATTGATGCAAAGTATTTTGTCGTGAGTTCGAGTGCTTTGTTGGCATCAAACTGGCCCGCAATGACCAGCACTGCGTTGTCCGGTTGATAAAACCGCCGATAGAACTCGCGCAGGTTCTCCACGGGAACGCGTTCTATGTCAGCTCGGTTGCCAATTGTCGACTTCCCATAGTTGTGCCATTCGAATGCGGCGGCCGTCATACGCTGCATGAGGACTCGGAAAGGGCTGTTCTCGCCTCGTTCGAATTCGTTGCGAACCACCGTCATTTCAGAATCGAGGTCCTCCTTCAGGATGGAGCTGTTCATCATGCGGTCTGCTTCGAGCTTCAGGGCGAATTCCAGGTTCGCGTCACTGGCCGGCATTGTTTCGTAGTAGTTCGTGCGATCCAGCCAGGTGGTTCCATTGAATTCCGCTCCTCGTTCCTTCAGCAGCCGAGGAATGTCCTTGTGAGTTGGCGTGCCGCGAAACAGCATGTGTTCCAGCAGGTGAGCCATTCCCGCTTCGCCGTAACCTTCGTGGCGTGAGCCAACCAGAATTGTGAGATTCACCGTCACGGTGGGGCGCGAAACATCCGGCAGAAGCAGAACCTGCATGCCGTTGTCCAGCTGGTACTCCGTAATTCCTTCAATTGAGTGCACAGGTTTCGGCATGTCTTCAGCAGTCAGAACAGTAGTTGAATTCAGGACAAGAACGGCAATGAGGCAGAATCGGATGAACCGTTTCACAGGACAGAACTCCGCTGATGATGGTGGCAGTAAGCACAACGGGCAATCTGCGCCAGCCAGCAATGCCGACGTAAACCCAGCCAACTGGCGGGTTGATGTGCCCTGGGGGGAAGATATTAGAGCAGGTTACCGTTTGTGACGGAACGATTTGGCAGGGAACACAGCTGAAAGACCAATGTAATCACAGACCACTGGAATTTCGATGATAGCCCGTTAACGTCTGTGCTTCAGATCAGTATCTTCGAAGTTGCTTCGACGACGCATTCGTCTAAATCGGGTTGCCTGCAACCAATCATGCCGACAGAACTCCTGACGCAGATCGGGCTGAATTTGAGTGAAATCCTGGCTTACATCCAACTGTATCTGAGTACGGTCATGATGGGGCTGTGGATATTTGTATTAGGTGCATGCATCGGTAGTTTTCTTAACGTTGTGATCTACCGCCTGCCAGCTGGCATCGCACTCAGCCATCCAGGTTCCCGATGCCCCTGGTGTGAAACCGAACTGAGTCCGAGAGACAACATACCGATTCTTGGCTGGGTTGCGCTCCGAGGAAAATGTCGGTACTGCAGCGTCCCGATTTCAGCGCGGTATCCTCTGATTGAATCTCTGGTTGGCCTGATGTTTCTGACGCTGTTCCTGATGGAAACCGCACGTGGAGCCGCCAACCTGCCCACTGTTTCCATGACTCGCGTTGGGAGTGGAGTGCTGGACGCCGTGTTTCGACAGGGCCATTGGGAACTTCCTGGCTGGTTTGCAGTCCATGCGCTCTATCTCACGGTTACGCTCGCTATTTGCATGATCGCCATTGATGGTCACCCCACACCAGTGAAGCTCGCCAAAGTCGGAATCATCGCCGGACTGTTGATCGGTGGTGTCTGGCCTGGCATGCGTCCGGTTCATGTCGTGGTGCCGCTGCCGCAGGACCTGACTCACTATTGGGGAATTGCCTGGCGAGCTCCCGAATGGCTGGGGCGACGAACGATGTTGGTCGGCGTGGGACTTGCGGGAATCGTGGATGGCCTGGCAGGACTAGCTTCCGGACTCGCCACCGGCTGGCTGGCTGACCGAGCATCAGGCCGAGATGCGGTTCTCAGTTCCGCACTTCGCTGTATCTTCGTACTGTCCGGTGTCTATTGTGGCTGGCAGCTGCCGTGGTGCCTGCTCGCGATCGTACTGGTCGTGATTGCCGTCATCCTGCCGTTCAACAAAGCTCAGCAGCGAGCAACCCCGGCACTCAGTTTGTTTGCCTCGTGCAGCGTCCTGGTTCTTTGCTGGAACCGTCTTGTCAACGGAGTTCTGTTGATTCGTTATGACGGCTGGCGCTGGACAAGCACATCTGCCGTAGTCGACTGGATCGCGACGGTTGGGGTCATCGCGGCAATCGCACTGGGACTGTCATCCGTCCCCCGACGTACTGAAACGTCGAAGAAAACAGTCTCTGCAGACTAACGGCTAAGTCAGTTCTTCTCGTCTTCGAAACCGTCGATCCAGGATTCCGACAATCACCGCAATTGCGAATCCAGCTGCAACTGTGATGACGATCGGCCCGGTTGCCGGATCAGATGCCTTGTCGTAGATTGCCTTGCCGGCCGCAGCGAATGCTCCCGCCACGGATATGCCCATTAACACATTCCAGACCAGGCGACTGACGCCTGTTGGCATCGCATCGCCCAGTACCTGCGGGCTGTTCATCAGCAGGAAGAATGTCACGTAGGCAATTGGGAGCAGCATCGAACCGAAACTGGATGCGACGATGCTCAGGTAGACTTTGCTTTGGCCGTCCCAAAACCAGGGCCACGATGCACCAACGACTCCGGCGACCAGACATCCAATGATATAAGGAGCCCCTCCCAGCGGACGGCCGAGGATCTCACAGAATGCAAAACCGTTAATCAACATCAGGATGATGATCGTGGAAAACCCCATTCCCAGAATGCCAAGCCCGAATACGTAGCGCGACATCTTCTTTCCCAGCAAGGGTTCGAGTGCTTTCGACAGGTCGAAGGCTCCACGTTTTGTTAGTGACGAAATGATCTTCTTCTCGGCTTCCGGCAATGCGGCAGCAGCGGCGAGGTCGTCCGCCGTCAGCGTTGCTTTGTCGTCCTTTGACAACTGGGCATATTGGTCAGCCGGAGTGACACGTTCTTTAAGAAGCGCTGTTGTCTTTCCGAACAGTGGACTCTGCTGCATCACGGCCGGATCGGTACTCAGAAACTGTTCGTCTGCGGTCCCGTGAAACTGTGTCGCTGCCGCAATGACAATACAGCTGGTCACAGCCACGTAAGGAATGGCCATCCCGGTGGCGAGGTCAAAACGCGACAGGCCTCGGAAGGTGCGATCCCATCCTCGTTTGAGCAATGAGTACGGCATCAGAAACGTCATGTTGATTCCCACAGCCGTCGCAGCGGCTGCGATCATGACGCCGCTTTGTGCTCTAACGACTTTGGTTGTCCAGAACTCCCGAATCTCCGCAGGCAGCTCGGTCATCAGACTTGCGATGCTGCCGGTTGGTTCGTTCCAGTGTGACAGATTCGGGATGAAGCCTCTGAAGATCACTGGCCAGTTGAGGCTGCCGTTACGAGTCAGCTGGACGACAACACCTACAAAACAGAGGACGATCATGCCGATGAGCGTCTTCAGGAAGACATCGAACACCTTTGCGGCGCGGCCCTGTTGACCGTTGAGATAGACGGCGATGACAGCCATCACCAGGAAGATTCCGGACAGTCCAAAGCGGAAGACCTTTGTGTCGGCAATCCTGTCACTTAATTGGGCCGGCGTCAGCTCTGCAAACGCTTCAGGCGTCATCTCTTCTCTGATTGCATCCACCTGATCGCCATGCACGCTGACAATAAGGTTGTCGATCTGATCCGGCATTAGTGTGTTTTCAATGGCCGCATAACAGAGACCGAACTGAGGCATACACCAAATGATATTGGCGGCAATCGTGGCCAGTACCCATCCCCATGCCAGGACCGGATTGATGTGTTCTCGAATGGCGTGAAACGGACGATTGCCCGTTGAGAGTGTGACATAACTGATGGCAGACAGCATGACGACGCCCATCGCGATGGCCACCAGCTGCAACCACAACAGGCTCGTCCCGCCCAGAACTCCCAGGAACAGAGCTCCTGCCAGAGAACCACCGCCCAGCGTGATCGCACTTTGCAGCCATCCAGGCCCGGACAACCGGACGAAAGCTCCCAATGTCGCAATGGGGCCTTTTGCCTGAGCCTCACTCAGCAGGTTGCGATCGTGGTCAATGCGATTTTCGTCAGATGGCATCAGAAACTCCGAGAATACAGCAGTACATCGTTTCGGCAAGGCTACAGACGCCGGCACCGCATTTCAATCCGCCAATCCAACCCTGTTCCACAACGCCTGACGACGGTACAACAGGTGACAGAGAATCCGTCAAGAATCGGCTTCAGTTGACAAGACAACGGAACAGAAGAGCAAATCGAATGCGAGTGGCATGGCTGGAATGTGCAACGGGAATCAGCGGAGATATGACTCTGGCAGCCCTGATCGACGCAGGAGTCGACCGGCAGGCGATTCAGGACGCCATCACATCCCTGAATCTGCCGGATGTGAGCCTCAGAGTGGAAACCGTTGTTAAAGGAGGATTTCGATCCACACAGGTATTCGTCGATCATCCTGAACAGCACGCTCATCGACACATGTCAGACATTCGCCGGATTCTGGATGCTGCAACGCTGACAGATTCTCAGCGACAACTGGCAGATCGACTCTTTCTGGCGATCGCTGAATCGGAAGCACGTGTTCATGGTTCCACTGTAGACAAAGTTCACTTTCACGAAGTCGGTGCGGTGGATTCCATCGTCGACATCGTAGGTGCCGCCGTTGGCTTTGATCTGCTGAACGCCGATCAGATTGTCTGCAACTTCATTCCAACGGGCCGAGGATTCGTGAACATCGATCATGGAATCTGTCCGATCCCTGCACCGGGCACGGCTGAGATTCTCAAGGGGATTCCATTGACAGACGTGCCCATCGATGCGGAACTCACGACCCCAACCGGAGCAGCCATTGTCAGCACGCTGGCCGATCGGTTCGGACCAATGCCGGCGATGACGATTGAACAGGTTGGCTACGGAGCTGGAACGATGACGTTTCCTCAGCGAGCCAACATCTTGAGACTGTTCGTGGGACAGGCGACTGTTGACGTCGATACCGAACTGGTCACGCTGCTGGAAACCAACCTGGACGATGTCACTGCAGAAGTGATCGGCTACACCCGCGATCGACTCATGCAGGCCGGAGCCCTGGATGTTTACACCACCGCTATTCAAATGAAGAAAGATCGACCGGCTGTCATCCTGAGTGTCCTGACGACTCCGGAACTTCGTGGTCAGATGGAAACAATTCTGTTTGAAGAAACCGGTACACTTGGTATTCGGCGACAGTTGATCGAACGGAGTACCCAGCATCGAGACATCGTGAGCGTGACGACTCCCTGGGGCGATATTTCCGGCAAACGATCATGGCGAACTGGCCAGACAGCTCGGTTTGCCCCGGAATTTGAAGACTGCGCACGCGTCGCTGAGGAACATGGCGTTCCCATACGAGACGTCTATCGTGCAGCCGAATCGGCCTATCTGAAATCGTCAGAATCCGACAAACTACCCGTCCCACAGAAGTCGGGATCATCATCGCCCGTCGATGACCATCACCACGATCATTCGCATGATGGACACTCGCACGATCACGACCATCACTGAGTTGCCTTAACGCACAGGATTGATGCAAGGATGCACGATTCTGAAGAAACCTGTTCACCGCCTGGCTACGGTGTGACTCTTCGCGATCTTCATCAGTCGCTGGAGCAACTCGATGCGCTGCAGGCACTTGAGATGCAGCATCTACAGCTAAGAATCGTCCGGGCTGGTGGGGTGAGTGAGCAGTCGAGCCACGCAATCTCGGCGCGACTCCCGGATTGCGTTGTGTCTCCTCGTCGAGCAGCCTAAATTCGACGATTCACAGCCAGCTCGCTGTGCGTCCTTCGACTCCTCGCTGTTACGGGAACTATTCCATGCGGATTGCAGGCCATCGTTCGATTTTGTTCTCACTCTCTTCCGCCGTCTGTTGGTGTTTGGGAGTTCTGGCAGCGACAGTCGCGTCTGATGTTGGGCAGGCCGATGAACCAACTCCTGTCTTTCGCGCGGGTGCGTTTGCGATTGATATTACACCGCAGCGTTTTCCAGTCAGTTCTGCGGGAAGCATGTCACCTCGACAGGCGACGCAGGCGAATGATCCTTTGCAAACTCGCTGCATTGTACTGGATGACGGCAAGACGCAGCTTGCCTTTGCCATTTGTGACAGCTGCATGATTCCTCGTGACATTTTCGATGCCGCCAAGCAGACCGTGTCAGATACGATTGGCATCCCGGCGGATCATATCCTGACATCGGCAACTCACACTCACACGGCCGTCACAGTGACTCCTGTCTTTCAAAGTAAAGTTGAGGAAGAGTATTGCACGTTTCTTTCTGAGCAGATTGCCAATGGCATTATCAGGGCCGCATCACAGATGGAACCAGCACGGATCGGCTGGGCGGTGGGGAACAATCCTCGTCAGGTCTTTAACCGACGCTGGTACATGAGTTCGGACATGGAACTTCCCGATCCGTTTGGCGGCACGGACACGGTGCGGATGAATCCCCCACGAGCGAGTTCCAAACTCGTGAAGCCAGCCGGGCTGACGGATCCCGAAGTGCCTGTTCTGTCGCTGCAGGCACTTGACGGGCGTCCGATTGCGGTTCTGGCGAATTACTCACTTCACTATGTCGGTGGAGTCCCTGCGAAGACGCTGTCGGGCGACTACTTTGCTGAGTTCGCAAATCAGCTCACCGTACTGATGGATGCTGCCAGCACCGATCCTCCGTTCGTCAGTGCGATGTCCAACGGTACCAGTGGCGACATTAACAACGTGAACTTCTTTGATAGCACTCCATCGCGAGAACCATTGGAACAGATACGACTAGTGGCCGCTGACGTGGCTCAGTCGGCGCATTCAGCGATTCAGCGCATCGAGTACCACGACTGGGTACCGCTGCAGATGCAGGAAACAGAAGTGAAACTGGGGGTACGCCGCCCGTCTGATGATGAGGTCCAGCGTGCGAAAGAGCTTATCAAAGCGAACGGCGATGGCCCGTTACGCGGTCTTCCGGCGATCTACGCCAACGAAACCATTGGTCTGTCAGAGTACCCGGAATCGGTCACGGTCAAGCTGCAGGCGTTGCGAATCGGAGACCTCGGCATTGTGACCACTCCCTGCGAGACATTTGTGGAAACCGGTCTGGCGATCAAACAGCTCAGCCCATTCAAACCGACGTTCACGATCGAACTTGCAAACGGTTACAACGGCTACCTGCCAACTCCCGAACAGCATGCACTGGGTGGCTACGAAACGTGGCGAGCAAAATCCAGTTACCTGGCGGTCGACGCAGAACCCAGAATACGAAGCACTCTGTTGGACCTTTTGAACGGCTTAGCCGACTGAGACCTGGAGTTCAGAGTCACGACTTCAGCGTCTGGGTGCCATGCTCTCGCCCGCGTGAGCATGAAAGGCAGAAGGTCTGGCACGTGAACAACATCAGAACCATTACGCTACCGACTGCTGACATCCTTGAGTCGAGTCAATAGCTTTTGCAGAATCTCCAGGTCGGTGTCAGGTCGACAGGGAGCACCCTGAGGAGGCCGACTGTCTGCAATCTGGCCACGTAGTTTCAGGAACTGAGCGCACGAATGCCGGTACGCCGGAACGGGCGAACGAAACGTGAACTCGCCCAGGTACTGCAGGACGTCATTCAATTCAAAGAATCGTGCGTCGTTTGCTTCCCATAGAGCGTCACGCTGAGCAAAAAAATCGGGAGCAAAGCTGCTCAGTCCCAGCAGGTAGTCGCTTCCGTATTTCACCATATCGACGGCAAGATCGTTTCCGGTGAAGACCTTGAAGTCCGGACGCACGTCGTCCCGCAGTTTCAGTCGTTCCCATTCAGGAATCCTCTGCAAAGAAGAATGCTTGGCACCGATACACTGAGGAATCTGCAACATCTCACGGTAGGCATCCAGTGAGAAGACCTTCCCGAAGGGAGCAAACACTGTGCTGAGTTCAAAGCCGATGAATCGATCACATTCCGCAGCGATTTGCCGATATGCTGCAATGATCTCTTCGTCTGACTGCCCAGTGAGTCCAAACGACGGAAAGATAACGGGTGTCCCGCCGTGCTGGTGAATCAACATTGCCTGTTCGCGATATCCATCGACGTCACAAGACGCATCAGGCTGATCCGATATGAACGCTCCGGCAACATACCATTGGTCGCCAACGAGTTTCTGTGTCCGTTCCAGAACTTCCCGCTGAGTCGACCGATCGGTCAGGTTGATGTAACCGGTGTCCATGTTGACGGCGGGAACCAGGCCGGCATCCAGCGTGCGAACCAAATGCGATTCCCATCCCTGCCAGTCGACTTCTGTTCCTTCAAGGAACGGCAGCAGCACCGCTGAGATGCCTGTGATTTTTCGGTCGGGAATAACGGCAGGCGCGACAACGGGCATGACTGATGTCCAATGAATCGCCGACGCGATTAGACAGGAGGCGAAAGCAACCGGCAGCAGCGGGTTACGAAGAGAAGCCGTTCAGGTAGGGAACCGTTGCTGCATGAGCAGTAACAGCGTCGGCTTCGTTCAGCAGTTGAGACAGAAAATCCCATTCGCCCGAAGTCAGAGCGTCCCGCACACTGTCCGGAATCTGAATCGAAACGGTAATGGTACCGGCTGTGACCGTCAGTATTTCCAGGTCGACCTTCAGTTCGAGTGTCGGGTCAGCCTTGATAGCGGCTCCCAGTTTGTCGAGATCTTCACGGGAGGCTCTGGCGGCAACGATCCCCAGAGAGCCGCAATTACCAAAGAAGATTTCTGCAAATGATTCGGCAATGATCGCTTTGATACCCCATCGCATCAGCGATTGAGGAGCATGTTCACGTGACGATCCGCAACCAAAGTTTCGCCCGGCCACGAGTACCGATGCATTTTGAAACTGAGACTGATTGAACGGATGATTCGGATCCTGTTCACGGTCGTCCTCGAAGGCGTGTTCACCAAGTCCATCAAAGGTCACGCATCGAAGGAATCGCGCGGGAATGATGCGGTCGGTATCGATATCGTCCAGGACGAGAGGAACGCCGGTACCAGTGACAGATTTTATTTGAGTGCTGGACATAAGTTGATAACGATACTGTTGCGAAATTGTGGGAATCTTTGATGTGCCACCGTCTCAGCCAGTGATTCGCTGAGTCACAGGACACTGGCAAAGCCAGTGGGACACACCAGTTGACGGAGGGCTACGTTGCTGCTTCCGCCAGGGCGAACTGTCGAATGTCTGTCACATGGCCATTGATCGCTGCGGCCGCCACCATCGCAGGACTCATTAGCAGCGTTCGGCCCGTCGGGCTTCCCTGGCGCCCCTTGAAGTTGCGATTACTGGACGAAGCACAAACCTCTCGTCCCTGAAGCTTGTCGGGGTTCATTGCGAGACACATCGAACAACCGGCTCCGCGCCATTCAAAACCAGCCGCTTCGAACACTTCGTGCAGGCCCTCTTTCATCGCCTGCTCGCGAACCTGTTGAGACCCCGGAACGATGATCGCCTTCACACCTTCTGCAACGTGCCGACCTTTGGCCACTTCGGCAGCTTCGCGAAGGTCGGAAATCCGGCCATTCGTACAGGAGCCAACGAAAGCGACATTTATCCTTGTTCCTTCGATCGGCGAACCTTCCTGCAGTCCCATGAATTCAATGGCTTCACCGATAACGGTCTGATCTTCAGCTGGGCTCTCCGCGATTGTCGGGAGGCGTTGACTGACTCCTATCGACTGAGCTGGCGTGATTCCCCACGTCACGGTCGGTTCTATGTCAGCGGCATCAAACACAACTTCGTCATCGAACTCTGCATCGTCTGGACTTGCCAGACTCAACCACCACTCCGCCGCTTTTTCAAATTCAGCTGTCTGAGGAGCGAATGGTCGGCCGCGAAGGTATTCAACCGTCTTTTCATCCGGGTTGATGTAGCCACAACGAGCACCTCCCTCGATACTCATGTTGCAGACCGTCATGCGTTCTTCCATCGACATGGCATCGAACGTGGAACCTGCGTACTCATAGGCATAACCAACGCCGCCCTGCACGCCCAGTTTCTGAATGATGTGCAGAATCACATCCTTGGCATACACGCCCGGAGCCAGATCGCCGTTGACGACAACTCGCCGGACCTTCGGCCGATTCAGGAACATTGTCTGAGTCGCCAGAACCTGAGCCACATTGCTGGTGCCGATCCCAATGGCGATGCTGCCGAATGCGCCGTGAGTACTCGTATGACTGTCGCCACAGACGATGGTCATGCCCGGCTGAGTCAGTCCCTGTTCAGGTCCCACGACATGGACGATTCCCTGACGGTTGTCGTTGAGATCCATCAGTGTCACACCAAACTCGTCGCAGTTGCGCTCGATTGCCGACATCATCTGCTCAGCCAGGTTGTCGTCGAACGGTCGAGCCTGATTGGCAGTCGGTACAATATGATCGACGGTCGCGACAGTCTGCTTCGGGTAGGCCACCTTGAGACCCCGATCTCGAAGAATCTCGAAGGCCTGAGGACTGGTGACCTCATGGATCAGATGCAGACCGATGAACAGTTGAGTCTGCCCGTCGGGCGTTGTGCGAACGGAATGCTGGTCCCAGACCTTGTTGAACAAATTGCGTTTGTCGGACATTGCGTTGTTTTTTGATGGAGAAGTTCTCAGCGAGACCGGATGAATCGTTCATTGAGCCAATGAACCAACGGTCTGCAGCGGAAACTTTGCAGTATAACGCCGAATTCGACAGATTTGAGCCCTGAACGGTTTCCGCTCGAATTTGGGACATGTCGCCGGCGGATCCGGTTTGCCGACGAAACTCATTACGCCCAAAGAAGATGCAACGACTTGCGATACCTGCTAACGACGCCGACAATGAGCGAACCCCTCTCGCGGCTTCCACCCCGCATTCCGCTTTCAATCTCAGCGAGTTTCGACGAAGTATGACTGCCACACCCCGAATTGCCGGATGTCCGACTGTCAATTTCGCCGACATCCCACCAGTCCCCTGTCCTTGTGGCGAAGCCCGACGAGCGTTCGCCGACGTCCCCGAATTTCCGGGAACTGTTCACGTCACGCAAATCAGTGCCGACGCAGTCACTCACTACCACAAGACGCTGACCGAAACCTACTACTTCCTGGAATGCGGTTCCGACGCGATCATGGAACTCAACGGAGAACGCATCCCCGTCCAGCCCGGCCGCTGCATCGTGATTCCTCCAGGAGTCAGACACCGCGCCGTCGGCCAAATGACGGTCCTGATCGTCGCCCTGCCAAACTTCGATCCCGACGATGAGTGGTTTGATTGATCTCATCGATACGACCCGACCTGCTTCGGCGAAGCTCATGGACGTACAGATCACCAGCGATACCGCCGCGGGGGTTGTCACAATTGCATATGGCGAACACATTCATGAAGGCTACGCCGAATTCAGCCGCGTGAATGGCGAATGGAAAATCGACGCACTGGAAGGAATCCCGGCGTTCTGATGATCCGGAACCAGGCCGAGGATTACTGTGGTCCGATACGTTCGTGCTAATGCAGCAATTCCAGAAGTATGTAGCACTTCGAAGAAGGTCATTGCACGGTTCACGACGAGTGGCAACTTCGCTAACGCCCTTTGAGTGCCGATCTCATCATTTGGGCCAGGTCGTCGAACAGTGAGCTGATTGCCAGGCTGACCGGGACCATGCCTTCGATCTGGGCGGAAGCGGTGACAGTGCGTTCCAGCATCGGAGTCAACAGATCGACGCCACGACGTGCACCAACTCGCTGAGCAAGACGGTCGGCCAGGTCACCAGAGACCAGAGCCTTCAGTCGCATCCTTAGAGCATCGCTGATAAACCGCAGGAGCCATTGCGCGTTCAAACGCTGTTCACCGGCATTGCCGGAGATCTGTTCTATGGTACCCATGACGGTTTTCGTTGTTGCCAGTGAGTTCATCCCATCCAGTTGCTGAAGTTCGCGTGTGACGGTTTCCCGCAACGTCCTGAGGTCACTATCCAGCAACTGGCTCGCCGTTTCCAGACTGCCTTCACATAACCGGGCAACTTCTTCCGCCGATGTTTCCGATTCGACAAGTTCGTCATGCAGCAGGATCTCTTTGATGTGCTCGGTACTCAGAGGAAAAAAACGAACCTGCTGACAGCGTGATCGAATCGTGGGTAGCAGTGTTTCCGGACTATCCGTCATCAGCATGATCAAAGACTGAGCAGATGGTTCTTCCAGCGTCTTCAACAACGCGTTGGCTGCTTCCGTTGTCATGCGATGAGCATCGTCAATGATTGCCACGCGGCGATCCGAGGCCTGAGGCGTCATTGACAATTCGTAACACAATCCTTCACGGCCTCGCTTTTCTCCTTCGCCGGCCATCTGGCCGATCAGGATTTCACGTTTGCCAGATAACAAACCGACTTCATGAAAATCGGGCCATGAGTTTGCCGTGAAGGCTCGGCAGGCACGACACTCGCCGCAGGCCGCTAACTCGTCCAGCGCATGTTCACGACAGAAGACGGACATAGCGAGTAGCCGAGCGAACTGACGTTTACCAATTCCCGCCGGGCCGGAAAAGACGCACGCGTGAGACAGACGCCCCTTGCGAAGCGCTCGTTCGAATGACTGACGCTGTTCTTCGTGTCCCTTAAGCTGCTCCCAGGAGTTCAGCATGATGTCTCCTTGCTGGCAGGAACTATTTGGAGCCCGGCGACAGCTGCGTCTCAGCAACATGAATCGCCTTGAGTAAGGCGCCGGCCTTATTCAGGGTTTCCCTGTACTCCATTTCCGGAACACTGTCAGCGACGATACCAGCTCCCGCCTGAACGTAGATGACACCGTCCTGCATCACCAGCGTTCTCAGAGCGATACAGGTATCCATATTGCCGGTGAAATCGATGTAGCCGACCGCTCCTGCGTAGGGGCCCCGTTTGTGAGGTTCAATGTTGTCGATGATCTCCATCGCTCGAACCTTGGGTGCACCGGAAACGGTGCCGGCCGGAAGCCCTGCTCGCAAAGCCTCCACTGGTGTCATCCCATCTTTCAACTGCCCGGTCACATTGGATGTGATATGCATCACGTGGCTGTAGCGTTCCACGACCATGACATCAGTCAGATCCACGGTTCCAAAGTTGGCAACGCGTCCCACATCGTTGCGAGCGAGATCGATCAGCATGACGTGTTCAGCGACTTCTTTAGGATCTGCCAACAGCTCTTCAGCCAGTTCGCGGTCTTCCTGTTCGGTTTGGCCGCGTTTGCGCGTTCCCGCCAGCGGACGAATGGTGGTTTCTCCGTCTTCGACTCGCACCATGATCTCCGGTGAGCTGCCAACAAGATGGACATCCGGAGTCTGTACCAGAAACATAAACGGACTGGGATTGACCATTCGAAGGGCGCGGTACACATCGATCGGTGCGGCTGTACTTTGATGAGCCAGACGCTGACCAATCACGACCTGAAAGATATCTCCGGCACGGATGAACTCCCGACACGACTCCACAGCCGCTTCGAATTCCTCCTGACTGAAGTTGGACTCTGCAGTCAGTTCCGGTTCGACCGTCAGATCAATGTCATTGATTGGCACGGGGTGTTTGTCGGTTGAGAGCCGTGAACACAACTCCTCGAGCCGGTGTTCTGCGTTCGCTCGAGCATCAGCTGGTGACTGATCCTGGCAGTCGGCCAGGGCCACGGCGAGAACCGCCTTGCTGATGTGGTCGAATACGACCATCGTATCGTACAGCGAGAAACAAAGGTCCGGCAGGCCACGATCATCGTGGGGCGTGTTGGGCAGATTCTCGGTATATCGAATGACGTCGTATCCGGCGAATCCTACAGCACCGCCACAAAATCTCGGCAGACCGGGAACCTCCGCGCATGAGTACTCAGCCAGCAGGTTGTCCAGTTCAGTGAGCGGATCCGACGATTCCCATTCCCTGGTCGTTCCGTCGGCATGACGGGTTTCCATCCGGCGATCCCACGCAGAAATCGTGAGAAAAGGCTGGCTGCCCACAAAACTGTAGCGGCCGATCTTCTCACCACCGACAACGCTTTCGAAAAGAAATGACCAGTCCCCTTCACTCAACCGCTGCCACACCGTCACTGGCGTCAGGGAATCTGAGGTCAGCTGGCGGAAGATAGGGACCAAACGAGCCTCTTCAGCATATTGCTGAAAGGCATCGAGCGTCGGATGATGGGTGACGGACATGGTGTATTCAGAAGGGAAGGAGTTGTCTTGCTGAGACAGCATTGAATAACAATGGATGCACGTCAATCGTCCGATTTGGCCGCCGGTGCGAATTCAGTACAATCCGGCCAGCTCAACTGGTAGTTCGAGACTTCTCAACGGGCAGATGATGGATTTCCTGCAACTCAACGGAAAAGACGTGCTTGTCGTTGGCGTCGCCAATCGGAAAAGCGTCGCCTGGAAGACCGCTCAGGTGCTCCTGGAAGCTGGAGCGCGAGTCATCTTCAGTGTGCGATCGGAAGAACGAGCGGCAACGGTGCGAAAACTGGCACCAGAATCCCCGGTCTTTATCTGCGATGTTGAGCACCAGGAACAGATCAACCAGCTTCGCGACAGTGTGGCTGAGGTCTCATCCAGCCTGCACGGAATTGTTCACTCAGTCGCATTCGCGGATTACTCAGCCGGCTGGCTCCCGTTTCATGAAACACCTCGAGCCGCCTTTCTGCAGGCCATCGACATTTCATGTTACTCGCTCACAGCGATTTCCAACGCGATGAAAGACCTGCTGGATCCGGAAGACGGAAGCGTGGTCACCATTTCGATTTCAACGACAAGGATGGCTGCAGAAAACTATGGATATATGGCTCCGGTGAAAGCGGCTCTGGATTCGTCGATCTGCTTTCTGGCCAAATCATTTTCCGGGTTCTCCAACGTTCGGTTTAACGCTGTTTGTCCCGGCCTGCTGAAGACATCGGCATCCGCCGGCATTCCCGGCTATGTGGACAGTTATCTGTTCGCCGAACAGGCGACGCTTCGTAAGAAGGCCGTCCAGACGGACGAAGTGGCTTCGACGGTGGCGTTCCTGCTGAGTCCCCGATCGTCGGGAATCAATTCGCAGGGGATCGTGCTTGATGCAGGCATGTCCACGAATTACTTCGACGACGAAATCATCGGGCGTGGCAGTGCGTGAACAGTCATCTCGAATTGATCCGATCGTTGCCGGGCTGTTGTTGCTGACCCTCATCCTTCGGATCGGAATGATCGTCGTCGATGGTGAGCGACTTCAAAGCGACCCTGATGCGTACGTTCGTCTGGGAACCATGCTTTCGGAAGGCAAAGGCTATTGTGCAGCTGACGGGCACACTCCGACTGCGTTTCGCCCGGTGCTCTATCCAATACTGCTCGCGATGCCACTGGCTGCCGGGATCTCCGCGCCCATTGCCGTTGCCGGACTGAACATCCTCGCTGCGCTAATCTTCGTATCGGCTGTATGGCGGCTGTCGTTAGCACTCGGAATGAACCGAACGGAAGCCACCGTTGCCGGTCTCGTTGCGGCATGCGACCCCATGCTGACTCGCTACACAACCGAACCGATGACCGAGAATGTCTGTGCGGCCCTCCTGACGTTGTCAGTAACGTTTCTGATTCCATTTCTTCAGCAGGCGCTTACGTCACCACCCCGAAGGAATCTGTCGAAGGCGACAGCAGCGGGCATCCTGCTGGGACTGAGTGCATTGTGCCGTCCGATCGTGCTGGTTTGTGTTGTTCTGATGACGGTGACCATGATGCTGATTCAATGGCGAGAAACCAGTCGACAGCCGGCGAAGCGATTTCGTCCCACTGCGTGGATGGTGTTTCCCGCAATCGTCGCTGCGATCACGGTAAGCCCCTGGATCATTCGTAACGCCGTCCAGTTTCACGCGTTGATACCAGCGACATCACATGGCGGTTACACACTGCTGCTGGGGAACAACCGTGTTTTCTACAACGAGGTCGTATCCGGCGAGAGCTCTGTGTGGGATGGTGCCTCGTTGGCGCGCTGGCAGACGGACCTGCACGACCAAATGGAGTCATCCGGAATCGACGTGACCAAGGAGCAGGCCGTCGATCAATGGATGTATGCCCGGGCGCGGCAGGAAATCAAATTGCATCCGCGCGAGTTCTCCAAAGCGATTCTGCTGAGATGGAAGCGATTCTGGGCACTCACACCAACCTCTGCCAATCAATCTGTGCCTCGTCTGCTCCTGAATGTCGTTGGTTTTTGGTACGGACTCCTCGGAATCGGCCTGCTGATGGGACTCGTCGCGTGGCGTCGACACCCTTCACTTTGGCTGATGTTGTCCGCAGCAGCGTCGTTTCTTCTGGTCCATTCGTTCTACTGGACGAACACGCGTATGCGTGCACCTCTCACCGGCATACTCGTCGTGATCTCTGTCGCCGGCTGGTTCCGGCTCAGGCAGCGATTGAGTGGGACCGTTCCGCCTGCTGAGTAACATCCAATCGCCCAACTGTCCTGCCTCGCAATTGATCGTAGCAAGAAAAACACCCCGGCAGATTTCGCTGCCAGGGTGTTCAATTCACCTACGACCGGGAACCGAAGTTTGCAGATTACTCCGCCTTCGGGTCCTCGGCAGGTTCTTCCTCTGCGGGAGCCTCGTCCTTGGGCTCATCATCTTTTGGAGGATCTGCGTCGTAGTCTTCTGTGGCAACAGCAACCTTTTTCGATTCCACGGCTTCCTGCTTGATTCGTTCGATCTCGCTGGTTGCATTGGCAATCTCAGCCGCCATCTTCTCTTTCTCCGCAGTCAGCTTGCTGACCTGCTCAGTTGCCTTTGTCAAAGCGGCCTTTGCGTCGTCACGAGCTTTTGCGGCGGCGCTGGCTTCAGCCACAGATTTTTCCAGCGACGCCGAAACTTCAGTGACCTTCGCTTCTGCTTTGGTCGCTCGGTCTGTCGCGGCGGCGGTTGCTGCAACCTGCTCTTCCAGTTGCGTCTTCAGGGCAGCGATTTCTTCTTCCCGAGCTTTCACAGCTTCATTCGCAGCCGCCAGCTCAGCTTCGACACCACGCAGAGCGATTTCCATGTCATCTGCGTCCTCCGCGCGGCTCAACGCCTGCATATAGGGGATTTTCTCGCGTAGAGTTCCGTCTTTAGCCTTGTACCATTGAGTCGCAGTAACTCGACCGGCACACGGCTGGCATTTACGCGGACGACAGCAGTCCTTTGCAGAAGCAAATGGAGCGGCGGTCAGCAGGAACGCGGCGATAAGAGGGATGGACTTCATCGGTGGGTGCCTCAGCATTGGAGATTCGTGGTGATTCTGCAGTGTGTGTACCTTCCAAACAGACATTCGGACGGTATTTTATTGATCGCAGAGCCAAATTCTTCCGGGTTGGCGGACCGTGGTCCAGGAAAAACCAGCGAATCCTCCAGACATTCCAGATACCGTAAACAGTTTCCCCGAATCCGAGTGATCCAGCGAAACACAAACCGCGAGGTGGTGTGACAGGCATGACAAAACCGATCATTCGGCTGACATGGTCTGGTCCGTCGTGTGGAATTATTTCAACACCGAACTACCCCCCGAAGTTATCGTTCTTGCTGTTGGTCTCACCTGACGCGTCACGGAAAGCAAACGCTTGGATTCTCCGACACAGAACCCCGGATTCTCTCCGCAGAAGAAAGAGGAACGAGAAGCTGCCTATCAGCAGATCCTCGGTCAGGGCAGCATCCGCTGGCTCGCAGATCGCCCATTTCTTAAGGTGATTGGTTCCGGTGGTCAGGGAACCGTCATGCTGGCCGAACGTCGCGGCGCTGGCAGCTTCTGCCTTCCGGTTGCTCTGAAGTTCTATTCGCCTCGTCGATTTGAAAGCGTGGGGGACTATGACGCAGAGATGGCTCGGATGTCGGAAGTGACGTCGCAGGTCGCGCGCGTCCAGGACGACCACCTGGTGGATGTGCATTCATTCATCTGCGATTCTGGAATCTACTATACTGAGATGGAGTGGATTGACGGCTTCGACCTTCTGCACATTCTGCGGCGCGATACTTTGCAGCTTGTTCAGGATGCAGTCACCGAAGGGCGCTGGAAGAGCATCAATAAGAGAATCGTCACCTCCGGTGAAGTCGACTGCCGACTCAAACCGGCAATGGCAATGGCCATTATTCGCGAGTGTCTGTCTGGTGTTTCGGCTCTTCACAGAGAAGGCATTGTTCACTGCGACCTGAAGCCATCGAACGTGATGGTCAAGAGGACGGGGCAGGTCAAGATTGTTGATACCGGATCGGCATTCTGGATCGGAAATCCTCCCGAAACGCAACCGTGTTCTTTGGAGTATGCGGCCCCTGAAGTCCTTGCCGGGTTTCGCGCAACGACGCAATCGGACCTGGCGAGCCTCGGATATATGATGATTGAAATGTTGACCGGTGCGCGTCCTTTTGCCGGTCTCCGTTACCGGGGAATCATTGAAGCCAAGCAGCAGTTGCCGGACCGTTTGACGCGTATTCTGCCTCAGGATGAGTTCGCCTTTATTGAACCACTGACTCGCTTTCTGCTGCGAATGATTGATCCGGATCCCGCTCAGCGATTTGCAACAGCCGAAGAGGCCGTACTGTCTGATGACGGTGCGGCCGGGTTTCTGAATGATCTCGTCAAGATCGACCGAGGTGAAGAATACGCAACTGAGTTGCGCCAGTGGATTGCGGAGATGGAATCAGAACCAGTCTTTGATTCCGAATCGCGGATGGACCAGGAAACGTCTATGACGACTCATCTGCACTGGAATGTCGACGAGACGAAACTCCTGCCGAAAGGCGGCGATCCGTCTGCAGACGAATCAGGCTTCCGGCTGTCAGAAGACTGAGCGAACCATGCATTTGGAACGACACCCGGTGCACCGTTTGCAAATCGATGCGGGCTTCGCCAATATTCCTGGAAACACATTTCATATCAGGTGAGGTACGACAATGAGTGAGTGGCCGATTGGAGTCTTTGCGTCCGTTGATGCCGGATTGGGAGTTCACCTCGATGTGGTGCAGGAACTCAATATCCCCACCATCCAGCTGCATGCGCCTCATCGCGAATCGCGTACTCAGGAATCAGCCGATGCGTTTCTGGCAAAGTGCGTTGATGCAGGCATCACCATCACGTGTATGTTCGGTGGATTTGAAGGTGAAAGCTACGCCGACATTCCAACCTGCGTTCGCACCGTTGGTCTGGTCCCGCCGGAAACTCAGGCAGAACGCGTTCAGGAAATGAAGGAGATCAGCGACTTCGCTCGCAAGCTTGGATGCGATGTTCTGGGATTGCACATCGGTTTTGTTCCGGAAGATTCCTCATCGGAATCCTACCAGCAGTTGCTTGTGGTGACCCGCGACCTGCTCGACCATCTCAAAGCCAACGGGCAGGCGCTGCATCTGGAAACCGGACAGGAAACAGCCGACCATCTGCTGGGATTCATCGAAGCGGTCGACCGGGACAATTTATTCATCAACTTTGATCCGGCCAATATGATCCTCTACGGCACCGGTGAGCCGATCGAAGCCCTCAAAAAAGTTGGTGGCTACGTTCGCAGCATCCACTGCAAAGACGGCAAGTGGGCAGCAGAAGGCAAACGTGGTGAGGAATGGGGGCAGGAAGTACCGCTGGGGGACGGAGATGTGAATATCCGAAAATACCTCCAGACGCTTAAGGAACTCGGATACGATGGACCGCTGACGATCGAGCGTGAGATTCCGGAGGATCGAGAACGACAGAAAGCAGACATCGGCCAGGCTGTGGGCCTGCTCGAATCACTGCGATCTGAAATTCTTGGCTGACACAACCGCGTTTTTTTGATCCCACCTGTCGCATCCCCCGCCCTTAAAGCTGATTGACTATGCAGAGTCGTCTCGTGCCCATTCGGTCCGTGCAGACACTATTGGCTGGACTGCTGGTCAGTGTCCTTCCGCCGACTGTGCTTGCTGAAGATTGGCCCTGGTTCCTGGGACCTCAGCACACAGGGGTCTCCAGCGAATCCAGTCTGAAGCCTGACTGGACGAACGGCACGCCGGCGGTGGTATGGAAACAGGAACTGGGAACCGGCTACAGCGCACCGTCCACTCTCGGTGATCGACTGGTCGTCCATCATCGGGAACACCGGGACGAAGTTGTGTCGTGTCGGTCGCTCGATGGCGGGGACGAAGTCTGGCGCTACGCCTATCCAAGTGAGTTCTCAGACCCGTACGGTTACAACAACGGACCACGCTGTTCCCCAATTCTTGACGATGGCCAATGCATCACACTTGGTGCCGAAGGCATGCTGACCTGTGTGAATCTTGACGATGGTTCACTGATCTGGCAGCACGATCTGCAGGAGCAGTTCCAGCTTCCCGACTGGTTCTTCGGAGTCGGTTCGTCACCGATTCTGGATGGGGAAAGGCTGATTGTGCTCGTGGGAGGCCAACCGAATTCTGGAGTTGTTGCCTTCAACCGACGCGACGGGAGCGTGATTTGGGAAGCCACCGGCCAGGCTACGTGGGATGGCGCGGCTGATTCCAACACCGGAAGGCCGTACGAATGGACAGGCACCGAAATGGTGGTCAGTTATTCCTCACCGATCATTTCCACCATTCATGGCGAGCAGCACCTGTTGTGCCTGATGCGTCAGGGCCTGGTGTCTCTGGATCCCGCCAACGGAAAGGAACGATTTCATTACTGGTTCCGCGCGAAGGTCCATGAATCTGTGAACGCCACTCGGCCTGTTGTCGTGGGCGACCAGATTCTGTTGTCGGCCGCCTATCGAGTTGGTTCGGCCCTGCTGAAGGTGAAACCCGACGGTTCGTCGTATGAAGAAGTCTGGCGAGATCGGCGCAATCTTCTCGCTCACTGGTCCACTCCGATTCATGTTGATGGATTTGTCTATGGTTTCAGCGGTCGACACGAAAACGAAGGAGACCTTCGCTGCATTCGGCTGAGCGACGGGAAGGTCATTTGGACCGCCAAAGGCTTCGATGGAAACCTCAACGAATTCGCACGTGACCGTCAGACTCGGCAGATTATCAGTGTGAAGACCGGCAAGGTCGTGCCGTTTCCTTACTTTGGACGCGGCTCACTGACACAGGTCGGAGACCGCTTCATTGTGCTGGGAGAACGCGGTACCCTGGCGGTTGTCGATGTTAACTCCGAACGATTCCACGAACGAGGTCGATTCTCACTGCCCGAAATTCACTACCCAGCCTGGGCTGCTCCGGTAATTTCCAATGGAAAGATGTACCTGCGGAGTGAAGACTGGCTGATCTGCATGGACCTGACGAAATCGAAGCCACGAACGGCATCCGATTCGACGCAGGAATAACTCTTACTCCTGGAGACTCAACGTTATGAATATTCGCTCCTGCCTTCTGGTTGCTCAGGCAATCGCGCTGACCTGCAGCTTGTCTGCCGGAGTCGTCGCTGAAGACGAATGGCAAACTCTGTTTGATGGCAAGACTCTCGAAGGCTGGGACGGCGATCCGACGTTGTGGTCCGTGGAAGATGGAGCGATCACCGGCAAGACAATGTCAAAAGGTCAGCTGAAGCAAAACAGCTTCATTATCTGGCGAGGCGGAATGCTGGACAACTTTGAACTCGAATTGCAGTACCGAATTGTCAACGGAAATTCAGGCATCCAGTACCGCAGCTTCGAAGTGCCGGAAAACAAGTGGTCTATCGGTGGCTACCAGGCGGACTTTGAAGCCGGTGACACGTACTCCGGAATACTCTATGGGGAGCGTTTCAGGGGCATTCTGGCTGAGCGTGGCCAGCTCACCGAATTGACTCGCAGGAACGGCAAGTTCAAAAAAACGATCATTCAGTCATTTGCCGACACCGAAGAATTACAGCAGAAGATCCGCAAGGAAGAGTGGAACGACTACAGAATTGTGGCCAACGGATTTCGATTCCAACATTTCATCAACGGCAACAAGACGATCGAGGTGGTGGACAACGACATCGAGCAACGTAGAGCGTCCGGACTGCTCGCGCTGCAGATCCACGTTGGCCCTGCAATGACCGTGCAGTTTAAGGACATACGGCTCAAGCGATTACCAAAGAAGAAACGAGTCGCATTGCTTGCCGGCAAACCGAGTCACGGTTTTGGTTCACACGAACATCGTGCCGGCTGCATGTTGCTGGCGGACGCGTTGAACAACTGCGGTCTCGACATCGAAGCATCTGTCTACACGAACGGCTGGCCGACGAATGAATCAGTTCTGGATCATGCAGATGCCCTTGTCATCTATGCCGACGGCGGAAACGGACATCCGTTCAATAAACACCTGGACCGGTTGAAGAAGGTTCAGCAGCGAGGTGTCGGCCTGGCCTGCATTCACTATGGAGTCGAAGTTCCCGCCGGACCTTCTGGCGATGCGTTTCGAGACTGGATTGGAGGCTACTTCGAAGCAAACTGGTCCGTCAATCCTCACTGGACAGCAAACTTCAACGGACTGCCCGATCATCCGGTATCCAACGGTGTGAATCCATTCTCCATCAATGATGAATGGTATTATCACATGCGGTTCATCAATGAACTTGCCGGAGTCACTCCAATCCTGACGGACCTGCCTCCGGAAAGTTCGCTCACCCGTGACGATGGGCCTCACAGTAACAACAAGTACGTGCGAGCCGCGGTACTGGAACGCAAGGAGCCTCAGCACGTTGCCTGGGTCCGTGAACGCCCGGACGGAGGACGTGGGTTCGGATTCACCGGTGGGCACTTCCACTGGAACTGGGGCAACAAGGACTTCCGGACACTCGTCCTGAACGCCATCGCATGGACGGCTCATGCGGACATCCCGGAGTCCGGTGTTCCATCAAAGAATCTGACCGTTGACGACCTGCTGGCGAATCAGGACTACGAGGTTCCTGACAAGTTCAACCCAGCTCGAATTGAAGCACTCCTGAGTGATTGGAGCGGGTCTTAGGCTTCCTTGCGACGACGAGTGGAATGTCCACGTGAACGACTGGTTGCACGCCCTTTGTTGCGAGCGGCCCAATGCGGGTTGGGGCGACCAACGGGTTCTCAGGAACGATTTACAGGTCTCTCCGCCAGAGGGAGTGGTTGTCCGTGCCACAGACGGCAACGCCGGTGCGAATCGATCCGTCTGCGCGACGACAAGCATGAAGCCCCTCGACTGCCTCGTGTCCAAAACAATTGGGATTTCACTTGATTTACCGTGCATCCGGGCACAATGACTGTTGTGCCACTGCCTTCAGCGCTGGTGAATAGGTCCCTCCCAATCCAGTTCAGTTACACGGATGGGCTTCGCTCGAATCAACTTTGGTTAACAGAAACTGGTGATATGTTTGCTCGATGTCACACTGTCTGTATCGCGTCTCTCACGCTTGCTGCGGCAACACCGTTTGCAGCAAACGCTGAAGATTCGGCATCGCCACCTGCAAATGCCATTAGCTCTCCGGAAATTGCTCAGGAACTGGCCGTTGCCGCTGAGCGATTTCTATCGACTGTCGACGAACGGTTGCAGGCGAAGTTTCTGTTTCAGGATGCAGAGCGTGGAAACTTCCATTTCTTTCCAATTGCCCGCCGTGGAGTCGCATTGAAGGAACTGAGCGTCGGGCAGCGACAACTTGGTTACGCCCTGTTAAGTGCTTCCCTGAGTCATGTTGGAAATCAGAAGGCTCTTGGAATCATGAGTCTGGGCGACTACCTGCAGGAAACGGACGAAGTACCGAATGTTTATCGAAATTCCGATCAATACTACTTTTCGATATTCGGAACGCCGTCGCCTGAAGGAACCTGGGGATATCGCGTCGAAGGATTTCATCTGTCGGTCAACGTCACTGTCGTTCAGGGCCAATGGATCTCAGTGACGCCCTCATTCTTTGGCGTGATTCCCGCGACTGTCCCGGATGGTCCACGCAAAGGACTCAAGGTGCTGAAGTCGGAAACAGAACTCGGACGGGCGCTCGCCAGATCCTTCACCGAGAAACAGGGGAAACGTGGGTTTGGTACTATTCCTGATTTTCTGACCGAGACCGTCGGGGGGCTGATTACCGGAAATCAGCGCCGGATTGAACGCGGCAGGCCCCGTGGGCTGCCCGCAGAAAAAATGACTCACGAACAACGTGAATTGCTCATGAAGCTGATTCGAGTGCACGTTGGTCGAATCCGAAAGGAACTTGCAGATCAGGATCTGTCCCGGATCGACGATGCAGGAATCGACAAAATCCACTTTCAGTGGTCCGGTGGTTTGGAACCGGGAGAACCGCATCACTACATCATCCAGGGGCCGACGTTCCTGATTGAGTACGACAACACGCAGGACAATGCAAATCACGTTCATTGTGTGTATCGAGACTTTGATAACGATTTTGGTGACGCGTTACTGAACCATTACCGAAAACACCATCACCACAAGTCTGAATAGTTGATTCATGCGCTGGACGACGTTGACACCCCTGATGCTTCTAGTTGCAGCGACACAATCGCCTGCAGACGATTCCCTCCGGTATGCTGCGGAATTCGTATTTCCACCGGAGCAATTTCATAATCACTCATCGAGTATTGTTGAGACCGCTGCAGGCGATCTTCTGGTTTGCTGGTTTCATGGCAAAGCAGAACGCACGGACGACACCCTTGTCATCCAGGGTGCCCGACGAAAGAAGGGAGAATCCCGATGGTCGCCGCCATTTGTCATGGCAGACAACCAGGATCTGCCGGATCAAAACTGCACCCTGTTTATCGACTCCGACGATCGCCTGTGGCTGTTCTGGACTTCGTCGATTGACAATCTCGTCCGCAGCTTCTTCGTGAAGTATCGGTACTCAACAGATTACGACGGAGACGGGGCTCCAATCTGGACCTGGCAGGATGCGTTGTTCTGTCGCCCGAAAGATGCTGAAACTGCTTTTCCGGAACTGCTTAAGAACCGGCTCGAACGGGTTGAGCGGTCCGCAACGCTGACGGAGGAGTGGAAAGCCGCGTTTCTTGCACATGCGGAAGAACGTCAGGCAATGTACAGCGACAAACTGTTTCAGCGACTGGGCTGGTTGCCACGTCAACCGCCCATCATGCTTTCGGAAAAACGCATGATGCTGGGTCTGTACTCTGACACGTTTGATTGTTCAATGTTCGCTTTCACTGAAGACGCGGGAAGGACATGGGAATTCAGTCGACCGCTGGAACAATTTGGGATTCAGCCATCCATTGTGCGCCGAAAAAACGGAGATCTGGTGGCGTATCTGAGATCCGAACCACTGACGGGATGCGTTGAGTCCCGTGATGGCGGGATGACATGGGAGGAACGACCACTGTCTGTTGCCAACACCGGGTCAAGTATCGCCGTGCTTGCACTGAAAAGCGGCCAATGGGTCATGGCTGTGAACGATGATCTGAGCGGTCGCCATCAGCTCTCGTTGTATCTGTCAGAAGACGAAGGGATGTCGTGGCACCGCAAACGGTTTCTGGAAAAGCTTGATCCAACCGAAGGTCGGACAACCAGTTCGTATCCAACGATGATCCAGACTGCTGACGGCATGATTCACGTGACCTACACCTATGAGAACGAACCGGAGTTCAGTGGCAAGACCATCAAACACGCCTGGTTCAGCGAAGCATGGATCCGCGCTGGTCGAGATCTCGTACCTTAGGCTCGGCACCGGAGCTGCTTCTACAACGCGGCAATGTGTTGGTCACCGGGCCGACAACGAAACAGGACGGCTACGGGGACCTGGTTGCCGCTTGCTGATGTCATTGTGATGACAGCAGGTGCGTATTTGATACTGAAGCAGACCCTGATTCCTGCGGGACACACGATTCGATTGTGTTGTAACTGACTGCTGAATAACAATTTACAACGTGCGCGTGCAAATTGCGGCAAATCGGTACCCGGATTGCCTTGTGTCTACGGTGCCAACATCCTCAGAGACATCTGAGTTCACCATAGGCACGATCGTGTCAGTCCGTCACGACTGAGGGGCAGCGACAAGCGGTTCGAAACCACGGAGCAACCATATTGGCGTCAGTCGCTTGATTGCTGCTTCTTATCGCACGGGCATTCAACTCATTTCGCACGTGTACGATCTAACTGGAGGGGACAGAATGAAGAAGATGTTATTTCTGCTGTTGATTGCAGGAGGATGTCTGTTTGCAGCATCAGAAGCCAACGCGGGGGGATGGCGAGGTCGTGATTTTCACCGCCATTCAGGCTGGGGACGACCTGGCTTTTCCATCAACATTAACCGGGGATATCCTGGCAGGCTTGGCTACGGATATGGATATGGTGGCTACTACCGTCCGCATCGAAGGAGCGTGGGGATCAGTGTTGGACCTGGGTACGGCTACTACGGGTCTGGTTATTACGGAGCCTATCCGGTCTATCGCGGTGGATACTGCTATTAGTCTGACCGGACCAGAGAAGGTCTGAATTCGATGCCGCAGAATGTAAATTCTGCGGCATCTTCTTTTTAGAGTGTCCGGATTCCGCAGCAATGGATACAGTTTGCCGGGAGGTCAAGGATGCGATTACCGGTCCGTCATTCTGCTCGACAGGCACTGCAGTTCAATGTCACACCACTGATTGACATTGTCTTCCTGCTTATCATCTTCTTTCTGGTTGCCAGCCATTTCGTACGCACCGAAAACGCGACGGCTGTTGAGCTGCCATCTGCTTCCACGTCCGCTTCAGAAGACGATCTGGCCCACCGACTGACCATCACGATCCTCAGCGATGGTACCTGGTCACTAGCCGGAGAATCCACGGACAAAGAGACAGTCCTGCAAAGGATTGCTGAACTGAAATCGGCCGCGTCGGCTGAGTTACGCAAGCCGGAAGTCCGAATTCGTGCCGACAAGTCGGGACGGTATCAACCGATTAAGGAGATCCTGAACTACTGCGCCGAACACAACATTCAGGCGTTTCAGTTTGCTGTATCGGTGGACGAATCATGAGAATACCCGGTCAACATCACCGCGGGCCGGCATTGGAAGGCGAAGCGATGACACCCATGATTGATGTGGTGTTTCTGCTGCTGGTTTTCTTTGTCTGTGCGTCCGTCGGACAGATTCCAGATGCACTCCTGCCGGCGGAGTTGAATGAAGGCAGCACGTCGACTGAAGTGGAGATCCCGGCTCCGGATGTCCTCGACGAACCGGAACACCAGGAAGTCCGGATCAAACTTCGTCCTGGAGCACAGCAGGGAAGCGTCATCATTGAGCTGAATCAGGCTCGGGTTCCGACCGCCGCTGAACTCAGTTCACGGCTGATCCAGCTGGCTGAGATTGCCCCGGAGACACGCATTATTCTGGATATCCATGACGACGCTTCCGTCCAGCAGTTCATTAGCATCTACGACCTGTGCCAGGCACTCGGATTCGAAGATGTCTCATTCGCCGTGTAATTACAGCCCCATATTTTTTGTTGTGGGCGTTCTGACTCGTGGGAGTGCCTGATTCACAGGCTCTGTCACGTCCGACGCGGCCACAAGTCAGCGTCATACGCTGTCGCTGCTGACCAGCTCTGAAATCGTTGCTGCAAACTGGCCTCGGGGAATGACTGTCGTGAAACCAGCTGCCTGAGCCGCCTCAAATCGTCCTTTGTGAACATGCGGGCCATAGACAACGGCGTTGTCCTTTTGCTGCTCATTCAACTGCTTTGCCGCCAGCTGAATGTCCAGCCCCGGCATGGCGAGGTCGATGAGGATCAGATCATCGTCGTGGCAGTCCCCGAGTTGCTGCGTTCCGGAAAGCGCAATAAACGGGCGTCCTGCGGCGGAGGATGCTCCACTGACTGAACTGGTCATCATCAGATCGCTGCATAACAGGGCGACTCGGCTGGCTCCCGACACTGTGTTTCCTTCCACCTCAGAATTCGCGTAACCGAGTTGTACCCGACAGACTCTTTTGCGAATCGATCTGCATGTCGGTGATCTTCCAGAATCCATCGAGCGATTCGATGTTCAGAATCGCCGAGAACTGGTTGCGCCGTTCGTGGACGTGGCCCCAGTGTTCGACCGTTCC
>Ga0180430_10000632_pt1 | contig 37706 bp, 25 predicted proteins | sample SS_ome_9_FD_132999 | JGI IMG/M metagenome (GOLD analysis project Ga0180430, IMG submission 132999) | Hypersaline lake sediment archaeal communities from the Salton Sea, California, USA - SS_1_S_2 metaG | ecosystem: Environmental > Aquatic > Non-marine Saline and Alkaline > Hypersaline >...
ACCTGCCGCAAGCAAAGCCGCTCTCCCTGGCGATTTCTTCAAAACGCCTTATCCGCCCACTATTTCCAAACACCTACTCCCTCGTTGCTGCCTCAGACCACGTAAGGACCTGAACGGTTACATTTTTCTTTCCTTTCCACACGCTCATCCGTAAGACCGAGCTCACGCGTCATTGCATCTGTCGCTTCATCTGATTCCAGGCGTTTAAGGAGTCGAAATCAGGCTTACCGTCAATTCGTTCGACGGTTCAGTCAATTACCCTCAGCATATGTATTGGCTATCACTGAAAGGGCCTTGTATTGCACGAACCCCGCCGGCTGGTCGTTGGAGTCCTTCTTGTTGACCAGTATTGTCGCATTTCCCGACATCACGAGGTCCTTCGACGACAATCCTATGATTGTCCCGGCAATCTCACCAGATATGTTCGAGTTTCCGAGGAATGAAAACTGGTCGGCCGCTATTGTGCCGTTGATGCTGTTGACGCCGCCGCAAAACTGCACGCCAAATCCTGGCGCCAGGATTATTGTCCCGTCCTGCTCCTTAACTGCCGCAAACTCCGGCGTATCCGGCAGGGCGGTGACACCAGGGGCTGAGACCTGCCCTTTGAAGTACAGTTCATTCGTTCCGGCCTGCCCGGTGGCGTCTTCGGTGACTATAATCGCATTGAGCGTGGCCTTTGACTTGAAGGTCACCTCATTGGGGTATTCAACATACAAAATACCGTTAATGACAGTGTCCTGCTTGAATTCAGGGTTCGTGCCGGCGGCTATCCTGGCGTTATTCACCACCAGACCAGGACCGCTGAGATCGGTGCTTGAGTCGATCACATTGGTCGCCAGGGCGGAAAACGGCGTGAGGTCAACCTGAGGAAAATCGGGCTCTTCGGGCAACGTATGCACATGATTACCCACTATCTCGTTGATGTCGGAGGTACCGCCAACACTGAGCCCGCCACCCTGGAGGTGCACCGAATCCTCGCCTTCCGCCGTCAGGAACAGATCGCCGCCCACCGTCGCACTTCCGCCGATCGCTATGGCGAAGGCCTCCTGACTGATCGACAGAATATTCGCGTCTTCCGACGATGTCATTCCGTCAATCACCGCACTTCCGCTGACGGAGATGCCGCCCTTGGATGCGATGGCGTAGTTGAAGGCGCCGGCCGAGGTGCCGACCATCTCCATATCGAGACTGACCTTCCGCGTCGCCAGGCCGCAAGAGCCTACGGAAGTAAGGCGGCAGCGAGGCACTCCTTCCGAGTCTGGAGCCAAGGCAGTCATCGTGCAGTCGAAACTCACATCTCCCGCCGAAAGCGTCGGCAGTGAGATTGTCGATCCGTCGTAGGCCACCGTCTGCCCGCCCATGTTGACGGTTTCGTCCATAACTTCTGCCAAACCCGCCGCCAATCTGGACATGAGAGTGCTGTCGCTGGTGTTTTCGGGCATTCTGAGCTTCATGAAGGTCATACGCATGAACTCCAGGCCGCTTTCGGCCGACAACTGCGCCGACAGAGAATCCTTCATGTGCTGATTGCGGCTGAGGTTGATATTGGTGCCCGCCAGCATCGTCACCGACATCGAAGCCATCAACATAAGCATAACAAGTGCAAAGACATACGCCACGCCTTGCCTGGTTGTGGGGGGTCTCTTGCGACACCGTATTATGTTGGATTTGATTCGATTGCGCATTTTGCACTTCCTTCCAATATCGAATATCCAAGGGAAATGTACGATACAAATACGCAGAATAGTGCGAATATCCCGCCAGCATACGTTTTTTCCATGCGGACAATTACTCGATCAACACGGGAGTATTCGGCCGTCAGATTCAGTCTGTACATAGAGCCGGCCCGTCGCGATTGGGAGTATCGCAACGGGCCGGCGATTCATCATACGGTTTTTCAGTTCACACTACCACAGTCCCCACGGCGAGCGGGCTTCGCGGTCCAGCCATCGCGAGGCCTCCTTGTCGCCGATGATCTCCTCCTTGACCGGATCCCATTTCAACGGCCTGTTGAGCCAGTATGCGATATTGCCAAGGTGGCAGTGCGTAGCGGTTCGGTGCGCGATCTCGATGTCGCGGAACGGTTTTTCGCGAGTTCGTACGCAGTGCAGGAAGTCGCCGAATATCCCGCCGGAGCCCTTGTAGTTGGGGATGTGAATGTTCGGCGGGGTCTGGCGCCGGCCCTTCTTGCGTGCGGGGATCTCGCCTTCGGAGCCCTTGAAGCACAACTGGCCCCAACCGCCGCGATGGTGGATCTTCACGCCGTTGGCGAACTTGTATACAAGGTGCTTTATGTCCTTCCCGTCAGGCGGGATGATCTCGCTGGGTCCGGTCTTGTGGAGCCCCAGGCAAAACAGCGCGCCGCCGAACGTGTGGCAGCCCCAGTCGGTCATGCCGCCGCCGGAGTAGTCGCGGAACGGGCGGAATCCGCCGCGGATCAACTGCGGATGGAACGGGCGCTTGGGCGCCGGCCCCAGCCACATGTCCCAATTCACGCCGTCGGGAGTCTTGTGAGGCTTGAGATTGCACGGGCCGGAAGGACCGCCGACATTGACCCACGCCTCCTTGACCTCGCCGATCGCGCCGCCCTGGACCATCTTGTGGAACCAGTTGTAGTCGCCCCAGACTCGCTGGGAACCGCCGGAGAAGACTCGCCCGTAGCGGCGTGCGATCTTGACCATCGCCCTGCCCTGTTTGACCGTCAGCGTCTCGGGCTTCTCGCAGTAGACGTCCTTGCCGTGCTTCATCGCCTCGATCGAGATGCCCGCGTGCCAGTGGTCAGGCGTGGCGATCAGCACCGCTTCGATATCCTTGCGATTGGTTATTTCGCGAAAATCGACGCATGACTTGCAGTCCTTTGACTTATATCGCCCGTCGACCATGCCCTTGGCCTTGGCGCGGTGATCGTCGACAACGTCGCAGACGGCGACGACCTGGACTTCCTTGCGCCCGAGGAAGCCGCCCATGTCTCCGCGACCCTGTCCGCCCATTCCGATGCAGCCCATGACGATCCGGTCATTGGCGCCGAACGCCTTGGAGTTTACGAACATGGGAACCGCCGCGGCGACAGCGGCTGTCTTCATGAACCTGCGACGCGTAACTTCTGATTTGCCTGCCATATCAATGTCTCCATCTCCAGGGAATTAGATGCCCGAGTATAACTTCGCGCTTGCCATATACAAACGCAGAAGCCAGGCGAGTCTTGCGGTCGTGATAATATCCGCCGTTGCAGTTGATGTTGCCGCGGCCGTAACCGCACCCGTGACACCTGCCCACCGCAGGGATAGCCGCGGCAAGAGCCGTTGTCTTCGCCTTTTGCCGCTTTTTGCGCCCCGCACCTTGCGGCCCGAGGCGTAAAGACCCTACACTGTCGGCGACATGACTCAAGCTGACGACAATATGCTGAGATATCACCGCCAGATGGCGTTTGGCGAAATAGGCCTCGCCGGCCGGCGGTCGATCGCGGCGGCCTCGGCGCTGGTCGTCGGAGTCGGCGGGCTCGGTTCGTGGGTCGCCGAACTGCTGGCCAGGAGCGGGGTCGGACGACTCGTCATCGCCGACGACGACAACGTCGACATAACCAATATCCACCGACAGGCTTTGTACGCTCAACCCAGCGCGTCGGCCGGCGAGGCCAAAGTCCTAGCCGCGCACCGGCGCCTGGCCGAAATTAACTCCGACGTCCTTATCGAAACGCATCAACTCCGGGTCGGAGCCGACAACATCGCCGAACTGGCGGACGGAACCGACTTGATGATCGACGGAACCGACAACTTCCACACGCGGTTCATCATGAATGACTTCTCGGTGAAACATTCGCTGCCCTGGATATTCGCGGGAGTAGTGTCGGCCGAAGCCCAGATGATGCCCGTCATGCCCTCGAAAACCGCGTGTCTGAGATGCGTATTGTCCGAACCGCCGCCGGTGTGCGCCGATCCGACGTGCCGGCAGGCCGGCGTGCTCGGACCGGCGGTCGCCGCCATAGCGTCAATGCAGGCTGTCGAAGCGATCAAGATCCTGTCCGGGCGGATCGATGCGGTTTGCCCCCACCTTACGAAGATCGATTTCTGGACCAATACGATTCAGCGACTGTCGACCGCCAAATCGCCGGACTGCCCCTGCTGCGGCTGGCGGCACTTCGACTATCTTGAAGGTTGAGACCCGCTCGACGGAGCCCAACATTGAATCCCGCAGGCTGATAGTGTAGTTTCACGGTCACGCCGCCGAACACCGGCGCTTGTGATGCACAGGGAAACAGCGTATGGGCAACATATACAACGACATAACAGAGACGATCGGAAACACGCCGCTGGTGAAGGTCCGCCGCCTGATCGAATCCGAAGCGACGGTGCTGGCCAAGCTCGAGAGCTTCAACCCGATGGCGTCGGTCAAGGATCGGATCGGCCTGGCGATGATACGGGCCGGCGAGGCCGACGGCTCGATCAAACCGGGCGCGACGATCATCGAGCCGACCAGCGGGAATACGGGAATCGGCCTTGCGCTGGTCTGCCGGGCGCGCGGATACCGCTGCATACTGACAATGCCCGACTCGATGAGCGTCGAGAGGCGGAGCGTACTGGCGGCGATGGGAGCCGAAGTCGAACTGACTCCCGCGGTAAACGGGATGGCCGGAGCCATCCGGCGGGCCGAGGAGCTTCTCGGCGAGATTCCCGGCGCCGTGATGCCGCACCAGTTCGCCAACCCGGCGAATCCCGACATCCACAGAACGACAACCGCGATGGAGATCTGGAACGACACCGACGGTCGGGTCGACATCGTGATAGCCGGCGTTGGAACCGGCGGAACGCTCACCGGGATCGCCGGCGCGCTGAAGCAGCTCAAACCCTCGGTCCGTGCGGTCGCCGTCGAGCCGGCGAGCAGTCCGGTCATCGCCCAATCAGTCGCCGGGGAGGAGCTCAAGCCCGGCCCGCACAGGATCCAGGGCATCGGAGCGGGATTCATCCCCGACGTGCTCGACCTCGACGTGATAGACGAAGCGATCCCCGTCAGCGACACTGACGCGATGGACTTCGCCCGGCGAGCGGCGGAAACCGAGGCGCTGTTCGTCGGGATATCGTCCGGAGCGGCGCTCAAAGCCGCGGAGATCGCGGCCGCCAGGCCCGAATCGGCGGGAAAGACAATAGTGGTCATCTGCCCGGACTTCGGCGAGCGGTACCTGTCGGCCGACGTCTTCCAGGCCGCCCCGGAAACGAACTCCGAAATCGAATAACCCAAAGGAACACCCATGGTCCACGTAATCGCAACACTTGAAATAGCGCCCGGAAAGCGGGACGAGTACCTCGCACTGTTCGCAGATCTCGTACCGAAAGTCAAAGCCGAACAGGGATGCATCGCCTACGGACCCACGATCGACGTTGACAGCGGGCTGGGACCCCAGCAGCCTGTTCGCGACAATGTCGTCACTGTCGTCGAGCAGTGGGAGAGCCTCGACGCACTCAGCGCCCACATCGCCGCGCCTCACATGGCCGAGTACAAGGAGGCCGTCAAGGACATCGTTGTCGGACTCGACCTGCAGGTTCTCAAACCGGTCTGACCCGACAAAACTCCAATGCGAACTTTTGTCGATCTTCATACGCATTCGACCGCGTCGGACGGTCGGGACGCACCGGCCGATCTGATCGCACTGGCCGATCATGCGGAACTCGCCGCGGTGGCGCTGACCGATCACGACACGACCGCCGGTCTGGCTGAAGCACGCCTGGCGGCGGAAGGATTTCCCGAACTCCTTTTTGTCCCGGGCATCGAGTTGTCGGCGAGGTCCGCCGCGGGCGCCCTGCACATTCTCGGGCTCGGGATCGATGAAAACTCATCGGCCCTCGGCGCCCTGACCGCGGACTTGCTCGACGCCCGCAACCAGCGCAATCCGAAGATAATCGCCAAACTGCAGCAACTGGGTCTGAGAATTGAGATGTCGGACGTACTGGCGATGATATCGGACACGCCCGACTCGGTCGATCGTCGCGTCGTCAGTCGCGTGCACATCGCCGAAGCCCTCGGGCGCAAAGGATACGTCCACTCCAACGCCGAAGCTTTCAAGCGTTACCTCGGCGACAATGGCAAGGCGTTTGTCGACAAGGAGCGGCTGACGCCATCTGAAGTCATAACCGCCATCCACGCCGCCGGCGGCCTGGCGATTCTCGCCCATCCGGTGCATCTGCATTACGACAACTTCTCGCAGTTGAGCGTGCTCATCCGCCGTCTGGTTGACGCCGGACTCGACGGACTCGAAGTCGTGCATTCGGACCACTCGGACTTCCAGGCTCGAACGTATCTGCAACTGGCCAGACGACTGGGACTCTCGGTCACCGGCGGATCGGACTACCACGGACACGCCAAGCCCCACGTGACATTTGGAACACCCCGCGTGCCCCTGAGTCTCGTTGGAGACAAACTCATCGGGGAACTGGCCGCGGCGGATCAACAACCCCGCACACAAACACACCGCGGGGGCATTGTTCACGGCCCGTAAGGAGTCGCCCCCGATCACACGGTTCGCACAACGCCGACCACCACGCCTTGTATCTCAACATTGTCGGCGTAGATCGGATCGTATGCGTCGTTGGCCGGCTGGAGGCGGTAGCCCTTCTTCTCCCTGTAAAACTTCTTCAGCGTCGCCTCGCCGTCGGGAAGCAGCGCAACGACGGTTTCGCCGTTGCGTGCTGAGCTGGTCTGGCGGCAGATCACGTAATCGCCCTCTCGGATCTGCTCGTCTATCATACTGTCGCCGACAACGCGCAGTGCGAACGTGTCGGCCGAATGCGGAAACAACTCCGTCAGGTCCAAACTCTGGGAGTCCTCGATAGCCTCCAGCGGCATGCCGGCGGCGATCTGACCGACCAGGGGCATGCGGACGGCCGATTCATCTGAAAACTCTAAGGCGTCAGAAACCTGTAAAGAGCGAGCCTTGTGCTTTTCGCCTCGCAGCAGCAGACCTTTTCTTTCCAGAGCGGCTACGTGTTCGAACACGGTCACTTTTGTCAGATCCAGGTGGTCCCCAATCTCCTGCATCGTCGGGGAATAGCCGTTGCGGATACGAAAAGCCCGTATGTACTTCAGTATTTCCAGTTGCCTCGGCGTCACTGTCCTGTTTCCGGAACGTTTTGTCATTTGCGTTCTCCTGACTCGTGTTCACCGCCACAACAGCAAACGGCTCGTCGCTCAGAACTCTCGCCTCTGTCGGGGCTGTCATCGCAACCCGCTCGATCGGAGCCGAAGCGGCGTCCAGGACCTTGTCGGGCCGCGAACCTTCGCCGACGACCATCCGGCCCAGAGCGCTCAACGCCCTGCTCAGCAGACTCGGCGTCACACCGGCTCGGCTCCGCCGACGAGCGATTGACGCCCGAAGTTGAGCGAACTTCTCAGCCATGCCGGGTTGCTCGGACCAGGGAATTCCGCCCGGGCCAACGCTCACCAACGGCGGTTGGAGTCCCAGCCTTTCGGCCTCGGTCACCGCCATATCACACGACGTCTGTCCGGAAGCGGCGTGGTAAGCTTGCTCCGATTCCGGCCAGGGCTGCACGTAATCGCCGCCCGGACCAAACTGACATAGTGGCGCCTTACTCATCTCAGCTACTGCCTTTCGCACCCAGCGTCGACCGTAGCGGCGACTGTCGATAAGCATTTTCGGTTTCTGTTCGTATCATCATAAGCCTAACATCGACCAAACGTCAAGATCTGCATCACGCCTTTTTGACTTTTTTCGGCACTTTTTTTCGGCTTATGTTCGGGTCGTAATCGGATTCTTCACATCTCTGAGCCTGTTGGCCTGCGCCGCCCCCACATATGGGGGCATTATCGGACCTTGCCCCACTATCTGTGGGCAGTCGTATATCGGCAGCCGCCCAAAACTGACGCCAGAAAAAATGCCGTAATTTTGTCGCCCCTGTTTTGCTTGCCCCGCCTGAATTACTTAGCCTGCACTAACTTCTTTTTCCAGAATGATATAACACAAGTCACAGCGTGCCGGACAGCCAAGTGTATTCAGACTTTGAAGCGCAGTGTTCTCATCCGACCGCGATAAGACGCGTGTCTCGAATAACACTGAAGTGCAGGATTCCCCTGATGCGAAAAAATGCAAGAGACGCCGGCTTCCTTTACAGCCAGGCGTCTCTTGCTTTTTGAAATAGGCGAGCCTCTGCAGTGCGTCGATAGAAACGCGTCAGAGACTCCCTCACAATGCGTCAGTAGGAATCCGGCCCGTCGTTCTTGTCGTCTTTGCGCCGGGGTTTGCGAAGTTCGATCATCTGGCGGAGATATTGATTCTCCCGCTTGGTTGCTTCCAGATCGAACACGAGATAGCGAATCCTCAGCCTGGCGGTGTCGATCTCATCCTCGACCGCTTTGCCGGTCGCCTTGGGATCCGACAGATAAAGACCGGTGTCGGAACTTGCTTTGCTGTCTTTAAGGAACGGTGAGGTGGCCAGCAGATCGTTCAACTCGGCCAGTCTTTCTCTGATAATCGCGTCGGTCATAACTTCTCCTCCGGCAATACAGCCGTCTCCTCCGCTCCGATTATTATCATATCACATCGCCCCAAATTCGCCAACCCCAAAAACTCCGTTTTCCTTCTCAGGTCGCTCCGTTTTCCATATATGTCACAATCCAAGACTCAGGATATGAAAGGGTCAGCGGCAGGAGATAAGCGGTACATGCCGTCTTTCAGCCCAAGCACGTCGGTTTGATCGCTCAGTGCAACTGCCAGTTTCGCCTCAGCACCCACTCGGCAGTCAGAAGCGCCACAAACAGCAGGAACAGCAGTGTGAAGTTGTAGAGTCGGTAAGGAGTCACGACAGGGCCGTCGCCGGCCAGCGCCTGACCTCGAGAGATCAGTTGCGTGATGACATCGCCCAGCCCGGCAAGCTCGGCGTATTGTCCCCCGTGGACCCCGGCGGCGCTGTACAGCAGTCCCTTGTTGAGGCTGAGTCGCTCGTTCTCCTGCGAGTGCGCTTCGACAGTGAGCGTCATCTCGTCTCGACCGATAGTCTGCGACGTGCGGTTGTCGACCGCGGTCACCGCCACCTTGTACTTGCCGGCTAGCCCCATCTGGAACGCTTCGTATTCGAACAGTTTGGTCCCGGCCTTGTACACAAACGCGAGATTCCGCTTGGGTTGGTCGCCCTGGAGGGGCGAAACCTGACAGGAGACTGTCGCAGTCGAATCGGTCCTGCCGCCGGTGTCAAGAACACGTGCGGTCAACCTGGTCTGCCCGCCGGCCCGGACGCAGCTCCTGTCCATCCGCAGCACCACCGACGGCGCGGCGTCCTTGCTCTTGACGTCCGCCCCGGCCAGCCAGCGGACCAGTTGGCCCCAGAACTGCTGGTACGGATTAGCCCCGGACCCGCCCCGCATCTGAATGAAGCTGTTCCACAGCGAGGTGTTGTTGGCGGTGAACGCCGCGGTGCGTCCCTCGCCGACGAACTGCCGGACGGCCAGTACGATCAGGGGACCGTCGGCGTTCCTGCGCGAGGGGTGAACTGCGAGCACTTCGGCCGCCGGCGTCTTCCTGACAACCGTCACGCACCCGTTGAGATCCGGAAGACGCGGAAGCTTCGGATCCGGCTTGCGCCCGCCGGGGCCGAAGAGATACTTGTCGATCCCATCGAATATCTTGTGCCTGGCGCCTTCGGCGGTCAGTTGAGGAAGGAACGGCGTCGGGTCGTTTTCCTGCGTTCTGGGCCCCACGAACACCGGCAGGACATTCTCGATCGGAGTTCCGGCGTATCCGCCGGGTCCGAAGCTGTTGGCTCCGGCCAGCATGAGCAGCGCCCCGCCGCCTTCAACGAACTCCTTTATCCGCTGGAGCCTCAAGTCGCCGACCGTCTTGTCGGTCAGATACGTCCTGTCCAGATCCCCGAGTATCAGCACGTCGAAGCGGCTGAAGTCATCCTTCGTCGTCGGCAGGCGCAGGAGCTTTTGTCCGTCGATGCTGCCGGATGCCTGAAACTTGGTGCCGAACATTCGGATCAGCGACATGAACTGCACGTTCGGATCGCTGTCGAAAACGCGCCGCAGCGGCTTGTACTCCGGGCGGATCGATCCTTCGATGTACAGCACGCGAACTCGCGGCTGGGTTATCAGCACGTGCAACTGGTGCGAGTTGTCGTCGGTCACCGTTTCTTTCGGATGTGCGGCCGCCGAGACAGTGAGTCTGCGAACGTCGGCCTGGCCTTTTTCAAGGGGGGCTCCCTCGCCGCGATCGCCTGGGGCGTACTTGAGCTTAACGACCGAATCGTGAGAATTGTCCGCTACGGTGACGGTCTGCCTGGCCAGGGGCTCTGCGATCCCCTCCTCGGTCAGCGTGACCTGAACTGAGGAGTTCGCCAGCCCGACCGCACGCAACTGCACGCTGAGAGTCGTCACGTTGTTCTTGACGGCTTCAAAGGGCGTATGAGCGGAGACTAACTCGATGTTCGGTTTGACGGCTCCGACGTTAGTCTCCGAGCCGACGCCTATGGCGAACATCGGAACGGAGGCCTCCCTGGCAGTCGCCGACACCGACGAGCCTTTGGTCGGATTGCCGTCTGAGAACAGGAGTATCCCCGCGGGCTCCTCGGTGTCCCTGACCGCCGCGGCGGCTGATATCGCCTCGGCGATGTCCGTGCCGTCGGTCCCTTCGCCGCCGGCCCGCAAACCGCCGAGAGCCGCCAGCGAATCGACCTTCTCGGGACTCTTTGCGAAATGGAACCAGAGCGGGCGGAAGTAGCGTTCGATGCGCTGCTGGTGTGCGCCCAGGGCCGTCAAGACCTGCCTGTAGCGTGTGGCGGAGGGGTTGTCTTTCGTCCCCATCGAGCCGGATCGGTCCACGAGTATCGGAAGCAGCGGGCGCGACTTGTCGGCGCCCGCGACGACCCGCACCACCGGTTTGAACAGGATCAGCATCAATGCGAAAATCGCCGCACACCGCAGCGCCATAAGCGAAACCAATCGCCAGACGCCCAGATGCGAGTAGACCGAAACATAGAACACCCCGATCGCCAGGGCGACTTCGACAAGCAGCGCACACAACCAGAACATCCCCCACGACGAGCCTGAGGCCACAACCGCCGCCGCGGCGACGGTGGCGGCTCCCGCGGCGATAACCGCCGCCAGCCAGGAGTTTCGACCTCCGCGGGGGTCCGCGTTCCCGTACCGCAGCGCCGAGTCGACCAGCAGAACAGGTACGATCGCGGGCGGTCCGAAACCGGCGGCGACGCAGATCACCCCCTCGCGCACGCGGCGCTGAATCAGGCGCCACACGCCGACCGCGATCATAATGCCCGCTATCGACGCCAGCAGCCCGATCAGCAGGCCAAGGTTCCGCAGGCCGTCAAACTCAAGAGACACCTGTTCCATTCATCCCCAAATGTACGCCGGGCGCCGCCAATTCGCAAGACGCATGCGGCCAACACCCAACGACACACGGCTCTTGCCGCCACGGATAGCACCGATAGCACCGATGGTTACGGCAACGACGGCGGATAGGCAATGATAAGTGCGGAATGATGAATGAACGGCAACGGCGAAAACCGCGCCACAGTATTCTGCGCCGCCTTGGGCCGTATCCGCACCATCCGCCGTCATCGGTCGGCGCCGTTGGGGTTGGCCGTTGCCGTAACCATCGGTGCTATCGGTGCTATCGGTGGTGGAAAGCCGTTGTTGTTTGCCGTTGGGGTCGGCGGAATGTGTTCGCCCCGCTGTCAAGCTTCGACGGCGATCAGCAATCGTCGGTGGCGCGGGCGATTCTGTCTCTCAGGTCGGCGGCTTCTTCGTAGCGTTCGTCCGAGATCGCCCTGTCGAGGGCATCGCGCAGTTCCTGGAGCGGGTCCTTGGGTATTCCGCTCTCTATCTCGCCGGCGAGGGCCCGGAGCATGACAAGCTCGGTCGATTCGTCGGCCATGTCGGGATGATCGAATCGGTCGAAGAACTCCTTTATCTTCCGAACGCCCTCTTCGATCAGGGCCAGGGCGGCCTTGGGGCGTTGATCTCGAACGAGTATCTGGGCCTTGGCCCGCGTGTTCATCATGACGACATACGGACGATACTGCTCCAGAACGTATCTGTCGGAAGCGTCGTGAGCGTATTCGGCGCAGAAATCCATGAGCATCAGATTCCGGGACGTGTCGCGGGCGACGGCCGCGTAATCCTCAAGCACGAACTCGGCGAGGTAGCGATGGTAGTACAGCACCGCCTCGCTCCTGAGCAACTCGCAGGCCCTCTCGTCGAGCGAGAAACCTTCGTCCGAGCCGGTCTCGGCGGTTATTTCGGCCAGTTCTCGGCGGTAGTAGTCAAGCAGGCTGTCGCACCCGTGCGGGCGGTCACCGTCGGGTCGACCCTGGGAGTTCATCTGCAGGATCCCCAGATCCAGGCGCAGTTGTATCTTCTCAACGCCGTCGGAACCGTTGATTCTCCTGGCGGTGATCTGCCCGGGCCGATACGGCCAGTCGTCCATTATGTCGCCAATATCCAGATTCATTGTCTTGTGCCGGGTCCCCTCCGTCCGATCATCGGTTAAGGAGCCCACTATCTAATACTAGCATTTGAAGGCGAACACGTCCAAGAAATCATCGCCGCCAGTAATCGAATTTGGCATACAAGAAGCCCGCCCGGCGGAGTTTGGCGTTCCGCCGGGCGGGTCGATTCTTCGCTTACAGGTTCAGATGTCCGAGCTTAGAGGTACTTTCCTCTGGCGGTGTAGCCGGTGTGCAGAAGCTTGTGGGAGATGTGTCCGCAGGGACCATCGGTCAGGAATTTCTCGTAGAGTTCCCAGACGACCGGGTTCTCGTGGGACTTCCTGATTCCGTAAGCTTCGTCTTCGGCGTAGATCGCCCTGGCGCGGGCCGCTCTGATTTCCGGAGTCGTCGGAATCGGCTGACCGCCGCCGCCGAGGCATCCGCCCGGGCAGGCCATGAACTCGATGAAGTGGCACTCGCTGAACGGTCCGCCGGCCTTGATGTCCTCGAGGACCTTCTTGGCGTTGGCGGTTCCGTGGCAGACGCCGACCTTGACGGTGACGCCCTTGAGCCAGTCCCAGTTGGGGACGATGGCCTGCAGCACCTCGGGGACCGGACCGACGTTTTCGATCGGCAGTTCGGCCATGCGGGCGCCTTCGAATCCGCGGAGCGGAAGGATGTTGGCGTGCTCGAAGAGGTCTTCGACCTTGACGCCGCAGACCAGTTCGATGACCGTTCGCAGCGCGGCCTCCATCACGCCGCCTGTGGCGCCGAAGATAACTCCGGATCCGGTCGCCGTTCCGAACGGCGCGTCGAAGTCGCTCTTGGGCATGTCAGGCAGGTGGATTCCGGCCTCGGAGATCATCTTGGCCAGTTCGCGGGTCGTCAGACCGTAGTCGACGTCCTTGTAGCCGCTGTCGGTCATTTCCGGGCGGTTGCACTCGAACTTCTTGGCCGAACAGGGCATCAGGGCGACCGAGACGATGTCCTTGGGATCGATCCCCTTTTCCTGTGCGTAGAACGTCTTTATAAGGGCGCCGAACATCTGCTGGGGGCTCTTGGCCGACGACATGTTCGGGAGCATCTCGGGGTAGAAGTGCTCGATGAACTTGACCCAGCCGGGGCTGCAGGAGGTGAACTGCGGAAGAGCGACTGACTCGTCCTTTTCGACCAGGGCCTTGTACAGGCGGATCAGCAGTTCGGTTCCCTCTTCGATGATCGTCAGGTCGGCGGTGAAGTTGGTGTCGAAGACCATGTCGAAACCGCAACGCCGCATCGCGGTGTTCATCTCGAAGGTCATCGGGATGCCCGGCTCGAGCCCGAAGCACTCGCCGATGCCCGCGCGGGGGCTCGGGGCGGTCTGCAGGGTTACGTGCTTGGTCGGATCGTCGATCGCCGCCCAGACTTCGTCGGTCGGATCGTTGGCCGTCAGCGCTCCGGTCGGGCAGCGGTTGATGCACTGCCCGCAGTTGATGCAGACCACTTCGCCCAGGGGCCTGTCTTCAAACGTCTCGATCGTGGTGTCTTTGCTGCGGTGAGCGGCCTCCAGAACGCCGACTTCCTGCAGATCGATGCAAGTTCGGACGCATCGCCTGCACAGGACGCACTTGTTCATGTCCCGCACGACCGAGTGGCTGGAGCGGTCCATTTCGTACATCGGCTTGTCGGGATGTCCGAATCGGAAGAAGTCCACGCCGTATTCCCTGGCCAGCGACTGCAGTTCGCAGTTGTTGTTTCGGAAGCATGCGTAGCACTCGCCGTAATGCTTGCTGAGCATCAGGTCGATGATGTGCCTGCGGGCTCTTCTGACCTCGGGGGTTTGCGTCCTGATCGTAAGCGGCGAGGTGATCGGGTAGGCGCACGAGGCCTGCAGGGCTCTCTGCCCTTTGATTTCAACCACGCAGATTCGGCAGACGCCGGCTACGCAGAGGTCTTCGTGGTGGCAGAGCGTGGGAATGTGTACGCCGGCCATGCCGGCGGCTTCCAGGATCGTGGTGCCCATGGGCACTTTGAGGTCGATTCCGTCGATGTTAATTGTGATCGTCGCTCCGATGGCGTCAACGTCGGCCGGCGAATCGACAACCTGTCCTCGCTGCGCCTTTGGGGCGCGATCGCATTCGTGTATGTTATCTGTCATTGTTCGTTCCTTGTCCGTATTGAGACGGCTATGCACCGGTTCGGCCGAGGATTTCGTCGGAGAAATGCTCGACTACCGACAGAAAAGCGTTCGGGCTTGACTGTCCCAGCCCGCACTTGGAGGCCACCTGCATCGTCCTGCCCAGCGAGCACAGTTCCTTGAGGTACTTCATCGAGCACTTGCCCGCGGCGAGCATCTTGACGCCCTCGAGCAGCTTTTCGTTTCCTTCGCGGCACGGAGTGCACTGTCCGCAGGACTCCTCGACGAAGAACTCCATGAAGTTGTCGACGACGTCCAGCATGTCGCGATCGGGACCGAACACGATCACCGATCCGCCGGTGGCGACGTCTTCAAACGCGATTCTGCGGTCGAACTGGTCGGCCGGCACGCACTGGCCCGAGGCTCCGCCGATCTGGACGGCCTTGGCTCCGACGCCGCCGACGGCGGCGAGCATCTCGGAGATCGTCACGCCCAGCGGGAATTCGTACACGCCGGGGCTGGCGCAGTCGCCGGAGATGCTCAGGAGCTTGGGACCGACGGAATTCTCGGTTCCGATGCCCTTGAACCAGTCGGCGCCCTTGGCGAAGATGCAGGCGGCCCAGGCGAGGGTCTCAACATTGTTGACCACCGTCGGTCGCCCGCGGTATCCGGTGTCGACCGGGAACGGGGGACGGTTTCTCGGCTCGCCTCGATTGCCCTCGAGCGACTCGATAAGCGCCGTCTCTTCGCCGCAGACGTAAGCTCCGCTGCCGAGCCGGATCTCGATGTCGAAATCGAATCCTTCACGACCCGCGGCGTTTGCGCCGAGCATTCCGTCGTCGCGCCGGCGGGCCAGAACGCCATCGAGGTCCTTCAGCAGGTAAACGTACTCTCCGCGGAGGTACAGGATGCCCTTCGACGCCCCGACCGCTATCGCGGCGATCGTCATTCCGTCGAACACCAGGTCGACGTGCTCGCTGAGGATCAGTCGATCCTTGAACGTGCCCGGCTCGCCTTCGTCGGCGTTGCAGACGATGAATTTCTTCTTTCCGACCGCGGCGGCCGCAAGGTTCCACTTGACCGAGACCGGGAAACCGGCTCCGCCTCGTCCCCTCATGCCCGCGGTTTTCATGGTCGCCAGGATGTCGGCTCGTCCGCCTGCCGCGGCGGCCTTCAGTCCGGCGTATGGGTCAACTTGGCTGAATGTAAGTTCGGTGCTCATACCAGGTACTCCTCCTCGCCCTGAAGCGCGTGCGGTGAAAGGCGAGAGCGGCACTCTTCGAGGATTTCAAGAACGCTTTGGGGCGTGACCTTCGTCCAGAGGATGTCGTTGACCAGCAGCGCCGGCCCCTGGTCGCACAGACCGATGCAATTGGCCCATTCAAGGCTGAATGTCCCGTCGACCGTGGTCTCGCCAAACTTGATTCCCAGCTCGTTTTCGAGCTGAGAGGCTATGCGGTCCTTGCCGGCCATGTCGCAACTGATCGTGCGACACAAACGGATGACGAACCGCCCGAGGGGCTTGGTGCTCAGGAAGCTGTAGAAAGTGACAACGCCGTGCACTTCCACGGGGTGGATGTCCAAGGCGTCGGCGACTTTCTGCATCGCGAAATCGGTTATGAAACCGTATTTCCTCTGAACGGCCTGCAGGATCGGCATAAGCGCGGTCCTTTCGGTCCCGCACTTGTCGATCAGGACCTGCAACTCCTGATCCAATCTGTTTCTGTTTGTTACCAACATCAGCGCATCTCCTGCTGGGGGTTCTTAGTTGCTTGCGCTCAGCACCGTGGCGACCTTCTCCAGCAGTATGCGGGGGTCTACGGGCTTCTCGATGAACTCGTTTACCGGAAGGATCTCGTCGTCCCTGTCGAAGTCCTGCCCGAGCACTTTTCCAATGCTGCTGAGCATGAGGATCGGAGCGGCGAAGCCCTGGCTGCGCAGTTCTCGGGCCATCACCATTCCGTCATCAACCTCTTCCATCATGCAGTCGAGGATCAGCAGTTCAGGATCGAAATCCCGGATCTTCTGCATCCCTTCGTTGCGGCTCGAGGCGGTTGCGACGTCGTGCCCGTCTTTCTTCAGGAACATCTCAGTGGCGTCCACCACATCCGGATCATCATCGACGATTAGAATCTTGGCCATCGGCTTCTCCTTTCGGGCGCCGCAGCGGACGCCCTTGGGTCTTGTGTACGATGCACTATTGGCTTTTTATGGGCTCTTTCCTGCTGAAAAACCCGATCATGTCAGTTCCGTGTTCGATCCTACCTTGGTATGGCGCATACGTCCCGGCTGAATCGCCCCCGGGCTGTGAATTAATTCACAGCAGCAAGACTAAGCATTTTCCAAGATTACAGCGAAATCGCAAGCGTTTTTCTCGTTTTCCGGACATAAACTTACGCAAAACTGACGCACACCGGCTCCTCTGCGTCTCAAACAACTGACACATCACGCCTTACGCAAGAAGGTGGCCCCAGGACAAATCCGGTCCCTCAGCAATGGCGGCAACAGATCCAATACGCAGTCGGTGCGGCGAGGGCGTTGGAAGAAGTGCGGCCGCCGGCGTCTGACCGACAACGCGCCGCAGACAACTTCCTGCTTGCCTGAGGCGCGTATCAGGATACAATTACAGTACACTGATACATCAATTACTCAGCCCTCTGAAAGACAAGGAGAATCAGACATGTCCATCAACATCACTCGACGGGGCTTTCTGAAGACCGGGCTGGCGGCGACCTCCGCGGCGGCTGGAGCTTCTCTTCTTGACACCACTGCATACGCCGCCGAAAAATCGCCTAATTCGAAACTTGGCGTCGCCGTGGTCGGCGCCGGCGGAATGGGCGGATACAGCGTCAGCATGGCGCTGAAGGAGAATCTCGTCGCCCTGGTCGACATAGACGACCGCAGAGTAGCCGACGTGATGAAACGCATCAGCAAGAACGGCAAAGGCAAGTCGCCCGGCGTCAAGACCTACTTCGACTACCGCAAGATGCTCGACGAGTGCGGCAGGGACATCGACGTCGTCCTGGTCGCCACGCCGGACCATCACCATGCACCGGCGTGCATTCGGGCGATGCGGATGGGCAAGGCCGCATTCTCCCAGAAACCCCTTGCGCACAATATCGCCGAATGCTACGCAATGGCCGCGGCGGCCAAGAAGAACAAAGTGCTTACGCAGATGGGCAACCAGGGCCACTACAGCGAACACATCCGCCGCGTATGCGAATACATCTGGGCCGGCGCTGTCGGCAACGTCCTGGAGGCCCACGCGATCCTGGGCAGGAACTTCGGCGGCTCCGGCGGCAGGCCGAAGTCAGAGCCCACGCCGAAGGGAGTGCACTGGGACGAGTGGATCGGTCCGGCCCAATATCGGGACTATCACAAGGGCCTCCACCCGTTCAGTTGGCGATCCTGGCGGCAGTTCGGCACCGGCACCATCGGCGACATGGCGTGCCACAATCTCGACGCGCTGTTCTGGGCCTTGCGGCTGGCGGACGCCAAACAGTTCACCGTGGAGTGCATCTCGCAGACCAAGGGAAGCGATGAGAAGTATCCGACCGACAACGTCATCCGCTGGGAGTTCCCCCCGCGCGGGAAGATGCCGCCGGTAAGAGTATTTTCGTACGATCAAAAGAAGATCAGGCCGAAGATCATGAGCGAGACCGAGAAAAAGCATAACCGCAGATTCGGCGAGTTCACGCTGTTCGTCGGCGACAAGGCCATGATCGGAACTGACGGACGAATCATCCCCGAAGAGAAGCACAAGGCCTTCACCCCCCCGCCCAAGACGATTCCACGCGCGCACGGCGGTCCGATCCAGGACCTGTTCCACGCGATGAAAAACGACGGGACGCCCTGCTCGAACTTCGTGGACTCAGCGGCCCCGCTGACGGCTTTCGCACTCACAGGACACCTGGCGATGTTCGCCGGCGTCGGCAGGAAACTCCACTGGGACGCGGCGAAGATGGAAGTCGCCAACGCGCCCGAGATCAACAAGTTCGTCGGACGCAAATACAGAAAGGGCTGGGAACTCTGAACTACTTCAGCCGCTTTATGTAGATATTCCTGAACTGGACCAGGCTGGAGGCGGGGTTGAACTTCCCGGTCTTGCCGATCGGTCCGCCGTGGTGCTGGAGAACTATCGGGCCTTCTTTCGGAATCCCCGGCATCAGCGAGTTTTCCAGCACTGTCTTTCCGTTCAGGACCGCCGTTACGCGATCGCCGGTGACCGTTATGTCGAACGCATTCCATTGGCCCACAGGATTGTCGGCCTTGACTTTCGGCACGGCTCCGGCGCGGACCTCGGGCGGCAGCTTCCTGTCGAGGCGAATGCCGTACATCTCGCCCGAGCCGCAGTCCCAGCACCAGAGATTCATCTGGGCCTTGCCGTAGCCTCGCGGGAATATCCCCGAGTCGGCGTTGGGCTTGCGGGTGATGATCACCTTCCCGTCGGCGTCTTTCTTGTACGAACCGTCGGGCAGGATCGTCGGCATCGGGAACAGACCCGTTGTCCTCTTGAACCGCCATTCGATGTGCAGCTTGTAGTTGCCGTACTTCTCAGCCGACACGAGATTCTTGTTGCCCCTGGCTTCGGACGATGCGTCGTAGTCGATCACTCCGTCGAGCACTTTCCAGTGTCCGTTGTCGCCTTTGGGCACGATCCAGCCCGTCATGTCCTTTCCATTGAACATGCTTACGTATCCGTCGGCGATGAGTTTTTTCGGATCGGCCATAAGGCCCGCAGACGACTTCTTCAGCGGTCCGCTCGGAGTTGTGTCGGCCTCGAGGTCGCCGAGTGCGAACTGGATCCCATCGAGGTAGAACTTCAGCAGTTTCGGCTCCAGGAATATCCTGGGGTTGTGTCCGAGCGAACAGTAAAAGACTTTGCCCTTGCCGTATTTGCGGACCCATGCGATCGCGTTGTCGTTGTCGGCCCGCTTGCCCCGCTTCTTGACGACATCCATGTCCAGCGTCAGCAGGATGCGGAGTTTCTCTCGCGTGTAGATCTTTGCGAACTGGTATATCTCGTCGCTGATCGGGAAGCCCTTGCCGCCGAAGACCCTGGTCAGCCGGTGATCGGGATCGTCGATCTTGACCGCTACTTTTCCGGACCAGGGATGCCCGCTGAAGAACCCGCCGAAGACTTCGCCGAACTTGTTGTCGGTCGCCGAGTGGATGCCGACGAGTCCCCCGCCGACCGACACGTAATCGCTGAGATTCTCGACCAGCGTCTTGCCGTTGGCGGCTTTGCCTCCCCCGCCGGTGGAGTTGTTCACGCAGATCGCGTCGAACGGTTTGAGCTTCTCGGGGACCATGATCTCGGCCATGTCCCTGGTGTTGCGGATGAACGTAAGCTCGAACGCCTTGGTCTGCTCGGCCATGATCTCAAGGGCCTTCTCGCCGGCGAACCGACCCTGATTGTGACTCTGGTAGGACAGCACGAGCATCTTCCGCGGCTTTTTGGGTTTGACGGCCGCCTGCTTCGGCGCGGCGGCCTTCATGATCGCGATATCCTCGTCACTGGGACCCTGGCGTTTCGCGGCGGCCTGGGAGGCGTCGGCCAGGACAAGAACGAATCCGAGTACTGCTGCAACTGATAGTGCGGTATGTTTCATGGCGCATATCCTTTCGCCTGTAATGATAAACACATAGAATCTGTGAGTCCACTGAGCTTTGCGGCCAATCTCAGAACATGCGCGAATTCGGGAGCAGGGATTCGGCGAAACAAAGGAAGACCGACATGATGCGAAAAACAGTATCGATCCTGACGATAATCGTACTTGCGACGCTCAACACGCTGCGGGCCGCTGAGCCAAAGTCGCCGCACTGGGCGAAAAAGGACATTCGCGTGGGCCTGGTCGGCTGCGATACGAGCCATGCAACCGCCTTTACCGGCATCCTCAATTCGCATCCCGAGTGGCGGGTTCGCGTTGTCGCGGCGTTTCCCGAAGGCAGCCCGGACATGCCTTCGGCCAGTATCGGGCGCCTGGGGAAGTATGTCGATCGCCTGAAGAACAGCAAGATCAGGATCGTCGGCGGCATGGACGAACTGCTGAAGAACGTTGATGCGGTGATGATCGTCAGCGTCGACGGGCGGCCGCACCTGCGACAGACTCGACCGGCGCTGAAAGCAGGCAAGCTCGTGTTCGTAGACAAGCCGTTCACCGCCGGCCTGGCCGACGCACGCGAGATACTGAAACTCTCTAAGGCTTCGGGCACGCCGTTCTTCAGCTCGTCGTGCTCGCGATTCCAACCGGAAATAGCCAGACTCCGCACCGGCGCGGGCGTCGGCAAGGTGATCAGGGCACAGGCCGGCGGGCCGCTGAAATTCGAATCGCACCATCCGGACCTGTTCTGGTACGGCATCCACGGCGTGGAGGCCTTGTACACCATGCTCGGGCGCGGATGCACAAGCGTCGCGTACAAGATCGAGAAGGACATGGAGTACGCCACCGGGAAGTGGTCCGACGGGCGCATCGGAGTGTTCCGCGGCGTCAAGAAGGGCGAGTATCAACCGATCGCCAAGATCTGGGGCGCCAAACGCCAGGCCGAAAGCACCGGCGGCTTCAACTACAACGGGCTGTGCAAAGAGATCGCACGGTTCTTTCAAACGGGCAAGGCGCCGATAGATCCGCTGGAAACGCTGGAGATCATCGAATTCATGACGGCCGCACAGTTAAGCAAGAATCGCGGCGGGGTCGAAGTGACGCTCGACGAAGTCCGCAAGGCGGTCGGCGGTTCTACAAGCATCGCGGCCCATCGCGGCGCATCCCGCGATGCGCCGGAGAACACACTGGCCGCGTTCGAACTGGCGTGGGAACAGGGCGCCGATGCTATCGAGGGCGATTTCCACCTGACGAAGGACAATCGAATCGTCTGCATCCACGATTCGACCACGAAACGAACCGCCGGGGTGAATCTGGTCGTCGCGAAATCGACGCTGGCCGAGCTTCGCAAACTCGACGTGGGCAAATGGCGCGGCGCCAAGTGGACCGGCCAGCGAATCCCGACGCTCGAGGAAGTGCTGGCGATCGTGCCTTCGGGGAAGCAGCTTCTGGTCGAGATAAAGTGCGGACCGGAGGTTGTTGCCGCTCTGAAGAAGATCCTCGAATCATCGCCGCTGAAACGTCAGCAAGTCATTGTCATCTCGTTCAAGACGAAAGTCATCGCCGAATCAAAGAAGCAACTGCCCGGACACAAGGCGTTCTGGTTGACCAGCTTGCGGAAGGACAAGGAGACGCGGAGTTGGAGCCAGTCGCATCAGAAAGTGCTGACCACCCTGAAGCAGATCAAGGCCGACGGCCTGGACTGCAAGGCCAACCCGGCGGCCGTCGACAGTTCGTTCATGGCCAAGCTTCGAAGCCTGGGACTCCAACTGCATGTGTGGACCGTTGACGATGTCAAGACCGCCGCGTACTTCCGGAAACTCGGCGCAGCTTCGATCACAACCAACCGCCCGGCCTGGCTGAGGGAGCAGATGACCAAATAGCATATGTCGTCAAGACGAGGACTTGGCGTACCAGAACGCCGTGGTGGTCCAGAGCGGTTTGTTTGTGCGGATGTACTTGTCGGCGCTTCCGTAGCCCACCTGCTCGACAACCACGCGGATGGACTTGCGGAACTGGAATGCGTCGTTGAGGTGGAAGCTGTAGACCGTGGGGTGTCCGGGCCGACCGGTCACGAAGCCGGAAACCGCCTTGCGGTCAAACTGTCCGCCACCGCCCTGGAAATACTCCTCGCTTCCGGTTCCGTGATATGAAGGCGGCCAGGCATTTCGATCTTCGTCCGACCAGATCAGCCAGTCGCCCTCGCCCCACCATCCGCTCGACGGCCAGTCCACGCCCAGCAAGGCGCCGACGTACTTGCCGCTGGCCCGCCGGTCGAGAACGGTCTTGACCGAGATTTCCTTTGGGCCGAGCCTGGGCGATTCATCGCTGTAAGCTCGTTGCTGACTGAATGTCGCGCAGAATCGCCCGTAGTTGTCAGGGAGTTTGCCGCACTTGCGGACGTCGAGTTTCAGTTTGACCTTCACGGTCTTGCCGGTCGGAGTGTTGCCGAGTCGAACAACGGCTCCGTTGGCGAACGGCATGGGGAAACGTGCGTAAGCCCCGTCGGAGCCGACGCCGATCAGCAGGGAGTTGAAGTTGCAGTCGTACTCAAGCGCCTTTCCGCGCGGCAGGTGCTCTTTGCCCGGCGGCAGGACGCCCGGCGATTTGTGTTTCCTGTTGCGACCGCTGTTGGCGTGGCCGAAGAAGTAGCCGACCGGAACATCCGCACTGGGCGACTTGGCGCCGTCCCAATAGAGCACCAGCCGCAGCCCCTTCAGCACCTCGGGACTGGGATCGCTGACCGACATCCGCAACTGCCGTATGACTCCCGCGCCGTCCAATCGCACTTCGGCGGACTTGCCGCCGGCGACAGTCAGGCTCGTATCGATCGACCATTTCTTCGGAGCCGTCGGCGCAGACGATTCGGCCTTGAGCCAGGCGGCGGCGACTGCGGCCTGCTCGAACTTGTCGGCCTTGCTCAAAGGCAATTCGAGCGTCCTGACCTTCGTATTATCTGGGAAAGTAGTGTACGTCACCTGCCACCAGCCGCCCCATATCTCCTTTCCCTCCCAGCCGGGCTTGCCGTGGTTCGGATTGACCAGCTCCACCAGGCAGTGTTTCGCATACGGGATCGGATGCAGGCAGCCGGGGTAGCTCTTTTCAAACGTGAGCGGGTAGGGAAACGGCGTCTTGTCGCGGAGGATGAAGAACTCGTTCAGCGTCATGTCGACGATCGGCTCTTTGGCGCGGTCGAGGACGATCCGGATGCGGGTGTCTTTCTGGGCCTCGGCGAAGCCTTTGCGCCTGGAGTGCTTGCGGTGAGCGGCCATTATTCGATGAATGCAGCCGGGGCCTTTGAGATCCAGGAGGATGTTCCGACCGCCGGGTTCGATGCTTTTGTAGTCGAAGCCGTCGATATTGCCCCCGGTCCGGTCCCATGTGCTCGACATCGCGGTGCGGCTGTTATCGAGCTCCGGCAGGTGCTCCAGCGTCCTTAGTCTTCTGAGGAAGTACGCAACGTCACGCACCGGCTCGTCGGCGTGCGACAGACAATCTACGAAGCCGATCGCAACAGCCGCTAGCAAACAGATTGCCTTGATACGAGTCGTATTCATTTGCTTGTCCTCGGCTCCCTTTGCGTTCATCGCGGATTCGCGGGGTGAGACGGTCCAAGGTCCCAATTGGCTTCGTACGGCGTCGCGACTTCGTCGCGATGAGTCGGGCGTACCGCCCTGCCGCTATTAAACGGCGTGTCGAACCGTTTATCATTTTGCGTGTCTCGTGTTCGCCGCCCATACCGTCTCGCCGTCAATCCGTCACAAACCTTCTTTCTTGGAGCCCTTGCCCGCCGCCAGCCATTTCGGATCGACCTGCACGATCGTTATCTTCTCGCAGTAGTCCCTGATTCCGTTTTCGAACAGGCAGAGGATCTTGCCCTCCTTCGTGATCGCCATGTCGGAGTATCCCGCCAACTGCTTGTTGAGCACCCGAGCACAAGGCCAGGTCTTGCCCTCGTCCCTGCTCAGTCGGAGCGTGAGATTCCGCCGGCTGCGGATGCTGAAGCCGCCTTTGCGATGCACCGCGGGGTTCAGGAAGAGTATCTCTTTTTCGTTCAGGCGGATGATGCTGCCCTGGCAGCCGGTGCTGGGGAGATTCTTGTCGAGAACCGGTTTGGACCAGGTCATCCCGCGATCGGTGCTGATCGAAACCGCCCGGTGGCCCAGGCCGTAGAGGCCCGGGGCGCTGGTTCGCAGGTTCAGCATCAGAGACCCGTCGGGCCGTTCGAGGATCGTGCATTCGCCAGTACGCAGGTCCTCGACGAACGGAACTACGCCGCCTGTATTCCATGTCTTGCCGCGATCGTCTGAGTAGATAATGAACGATCCGCCGCGACGCTTGCCGTCCTTCATCCACCCGCCGTAGCAGGGAGCTATCAGGCGTCCCTTCTTCGTCTGGATGCCGTGCACCGGCCCGATCGCCAGCTTCACCGGCGGGTCCCCGAGCTTGTGCAGGAAGGAGTTCTTGTCGTACTCCTCTTGTCCCGGCGTGGCCGAGTAGGTAACGAACTTGGACCAGGTCCTGCCCTCGTCGGTGCTCTTGGTGTGGAACATGCATTCGCCGACGTGGCGCGTGAAGAGCAGGTGCACAGTCTTCCCGTCTGCCTCAATGATCGGGCACGGATTGCCGACGCGTCCCTTGCCTTCGTCGAGAAGGACGACCTGCTTGGACCAGATCTTGCCGCCGTCGGTGCTGCGTTTCATGATCTGGTCGACATTACCCATATCCCGGCGCCCGTCCACACGTCCCTCGCAGAAAAGGAGAATCGTGCCCTTGGCGGTGACGACCATCGTGGGGATTCGATAGGTGTGATAGCCGTCCTTGCCCCGCTGAAAAATATCGACCCGAAAATCAACGCCGTCCTGTTCGTCGGCGATCGACACGCCGCAAACAGTCATCAATCCCAGTAGGACTACGATCGACAGCTTATGCATAGCCAGTCTCCTTATGCCCGTCTGTACCATTAACGAACTGTCCGCGGCGTTATTCCTTGATTATCGATCCGCCCAAGCCAATCCGCATTGCTTGCACCAGCCTATGACGATAGAATGATCATCAAGACCTGCGGGGATCGTAGGCCGACGCGCTATTAGGGAAATATCGTGATGAAGCGGCTTGAGATCATATTGAACGTCCGCCTTGTCATGGGCATTCTGGCCTGTGCGGGCTGCGGGGCCGAGACCGTCGATCGAAACGCTCGGGAAGACTCGACCCAAAAGCATCTGACTCTGGAACTCGGCGACGGCGTGACGATGGATCTGATTCTCATACCGGCGGGCAAATTCCTGGCCGGGTCGCCGAAGACCGAGCCCGGCCACGAGTTCGACGCAGGCCCACAGCGTCACGAAGAGATCAGCGAACCGTTCCACATAGGCGTTTGCGAAGTCACCCAGGCCCAATGGCGCGCGGTGATGGGCTCGGAGCCATGGAAAGGCAAGGCCTCGGTCAAGTCAGGCGACGACAACGCCGCCAGCTACATAAGCTGGGACGACGCCTTGGAATTCTGCGCGAAACTCTCGGCCAGGACCGGAAAGAAGATCGTCCTGCCGAGCGAGGCGCAATGGGAATACGCCTGCCGCGCCGGGACCAAAACTGCATACTGCTTCGGCGACGACAAGTCGAAACTTGCCGACTACGCCTGGTACGAAGAAAACGCACTGGACAAGAAGCAGGAATACCCTCACGCAACCGGCGGGAAGAAACCCAACGCCTGGGGGCTGCACGACATGCACGGCAATGTCTGGGAATGGTGCAGAGATCGCTTCCTGCAATACTATTGCCTCACAGAGGATGCAGAGGATCCCGACGAGCAAATATCTGAGAAGGATGCAGAATACGAAATCTCGGCGCATCCCAACGCCCGAACGTTGCGAGGCGGAGCCTTCGACGACAACGCTCTGGACTGCCGATCGGCTCTGCGCGGGCAATGCGACCCGACAGTTCGGTCCTGCGTTATCGGTTTCCGAGTCGCAGTCCTGCCTCAGCCCGACAAAAAGACCGCAGAACAACGCGAAAGGAAGCGACAGGCCGGAATCGCCGCAGCAACCGCTCCGAAAGCCCGAAGAGTGCTGGACCTTGGCAAGGGAGTAACGATGCACCTGTCGCTAATCCCGGCCGGGAAGTTCCCTGTACTCCGTTGCGAAATGGATGAAGAAGGAGAAAGGACTATAGGCGTCGAATACGAAATGACCGTCAGCAAACCGTTCTACATGGGCTCATGCGAGGTGACTAGAGCCCAATGGATCGCGGTGATGAACACCAACCCGTGGAAAGACGACACAGACCCGAGGTCCAACCCAAACTGCGCCGCCAATTACATCAGTTGGTATGATGCAAAACTGTTCTGCGAGAGACTTTCAAAGAAAACCGGCCAGAGAGTCGACCTTCCCAGCGAAGCTCAATGGGAGTACGCATGCCGTGCCGGAAGCAAGACGGAGTATCACTTTGGCGACGACAGTGAGGAACTTAGCCAGTACGCCTGGGGTGGTGATTCTGAAGAAGATGGACCTCGTATTCATGAAGTGGGGCTGAAGAAACCCAACGCCTGGGGACTCTATGACGTGTACGGCAATGTCTCGGAGTGGTGCCGAGACTGGTACAGCTATGGATTCTGGGAAACAGTGAGAACCCCAGACCCCGAGAACACGGAAGAAAGCACGGAGCACGTTCTGCGCGGCGGACCGTCGAGTTTGTACGGTCAAGACGGTTTCAGTTCCAGATACCGCCAGTGCGAACCGGACGACGGATACTACAGCAACTGCGGGTTTCGTATTATTGTAACCATCGATTCGAGTATTGATTGAGGCGCGTGATCATGCAGCGAACTTGTATTGTAATTTGTGTGACAACAATGCTGCTGTCATCCTACGCGTACACCCATGACGGTTCGCCAACAATGGTCACATGTCCGATCTGTGCAACCAAGTTCTACGTAGTGGAGTTCGGCAACTACCTGGATTGCGGAAGGTCAGGCGAAGGCGGACCTAAGTCCTACTCCGACTTCCAAGGCCAAATAGTCCATTGCTGCCCCGCTTGCCATTATTCCGGAAACTCAAACAGATTCTGGCCTGAGACCAATTGGCGGACCGAACAAGTGGAAGCCGTCAAGACAGTCCTGGCGGCCAGCAAGTATCCGGCGCCGCCGACGCGATTGTATCCGGCCGAGTACGTCGACCTAGCCAGACAGTGCCTGAGCGTTTTGAAGCCCGAGCCGGCGGAAATGCTGGAAATGCATCTCATGTGCGCCTGGATGTACGACGACGCCGGCAAAGACGATCTTGCGACAGCGTCCCGCATCAAGGCAATGGCTGCCTGCAGAGACTCGCTCCTTAACAAGACACTAAAGCTGGCCGACAGATTCTGGCGCCGTCGCCTGCAGTGGGTAATTATGTACAATCTCGGAAGACGGGCCGAAGCTCTTAAAGGCATGACGGACCTTCAAACCGAGATCGAGCAGTTCATAGAGACCCGGCGCAAGAGCCTGCCTCCCAAACCCGACGCATACGACATCCATGACGGCGAAATGCCGTACAAGCTTCGTAACGGAGTCGATCGGGACGGCGCTGAGCATATTGAACGGCGGACCACTGCGAAGAAGTCTTCGGATCCGCAGGCCAAAGCAAAGCTCCGGAAGATATGGAACGCATGGCTCGACATAGACGAACTCAAGAGTGTCGCCTTCCAGATCAAGTACTGGAAGACCGTGTGGCTGTATAAGGCGCTCCGGCCGACGAAAGCTCTGGCCCTGGCCCGCAAAGGCCGGTGGGCCGAGCGATCCGTGTTCATTGAGATGTTCAAGTCAAGCAGTGATTTCCGCGTGATCGCCGGCATTAAGGCCTTTGTCGAGAAACCCATGGGACTGGAGCCAAAGGAATTGAGCGACGCCGAGACCTCCAAATGGATGTCAGACGAGTCCAGCGGACGCCACAAGCTCGAAAGCACGCTCCGTACCGATGGAACATCCTCCGAACTGCGGGAATTCGCCAAGCGGCACGCCGATCTCTCTTATGACAATGATCAAAGTAGACCATCGCTTGTTGATCTTAGGATCAAGCGGGCTTCGACGGCTTTCCTGGTCAAACGCCTCACCAGAATCCAGGATGACTTCTTGCCGTATCCGAGCATGGAGACATCCCTCCTTGGCGCCCCCGTCAAGTGGTGGAGTGAAACTCCAGCAGACATCATCGCCGAATTGATACGTCGAAGGAACACCGAAGCGTGCGCCGCCCTCTCGGGCCATTTCGCGGACAACACTTCGTGGTACGCCAGCACGATTCCGGCGTTGAGCAACGAGTTGTTCCTGGATAAGGAACACGAAGGGATGTTCGATGCGTATTCATATTCGATGGATTCCTTGCAGGAGTCACTTGAAAGAACAGCGTCTTTCTTCAAAGCGATCGCACGCGATCCGAAGATGGCGACTTTGGCTGCTAAACGATTGCTCTACAGGGCCTACACGGACGAGGAGATAGACGGCGACGAAGGGCATGTCGCAATCATGCCGCTTGGATATCTTAACAGCGACGAGTCCCGACAGCTCCTGATCGAGGCGGCGGGGATTGACGATTATGCCATTTCATATACGGCCGCTATGTGCTTGCTGCTGCAAGGCGATCTAGCCGGTAAGGACGCGATGATAGACGCAATCCTCACGTATCAGGCAGACGACCTGCCGGAAGGACCTGCTGGTGAGGCTTTCATAGGCATGCTCAAACCGCAGGACGCCAAAGTGCTGCCGAAATTCAAGGAACTGTTTCTGGGCGACGACGAGATCGATGCGCCAATCCGCATTATCGCCGCACTGGCCCGGGCTGCAAATGAGCAAGGAGGCGTTTACGATGCGCTCCTGGCCAGAATGACTCCGACGGCCAAACCTTCGAAGAACGGGATCTGGAGGCCCGCGGTCATAGACTACGATTGGGAGTCACTGATCCAGGCGGCCGGGATATATTACCGGCCCGCTATCGGAAAGCACTTCGCCCGGGCCATAAACGCGCTGGCTGACGACGATATAACGCCGGATCTTATCGAAGCGATGGGAACCGCGCGGGCCGTCGATCAGATACCTACGCTCGCAGAGTTGCTGAAGCGACCGAGCCCAGTTCGCATCAAAACCGCTTTGATAAAAGCGTCGAGAGCTTTGGACATACCGCACATGCCGGACAAATTGATCCAGTGGAGTCGTTCCCAAAATGAGGAACTGGCTCAACTGGCCAAAGCCGAGATCACACGAAGGGGCAAAGCCGTCAAGAAGCAGTAAGCGTAAGCTACTTCTCGACGGCCCCGGCCGCGACAGCGTCTTCCGTCTGTTTCGGCGTTTCGGTTCTTTCCACCGGGCGGGCTGGGGTGGTCTCTTTCACTGTAGGTTTGGGAACGACTCTCCCGATTCCGAACTGGTCACCGACTTTGATCGGCTTGCCGTCTTTCAGGTGGACTTCGATGAACTTAGAGCTCATTATTACGCCCTTGCCGTCGATGCCTTTGAGCGTGGCGATCACCTTCCTGGACTTGGCGTCAATTACTTCGCCGGTGTCCGGCCAGGCGTATTTGCCGTCCAGGCTGAACGTGATCCAGCCGTGGGATTTGCTGCGCACGTCGATGCTCCCGGTTCGCCTGGGAGGCATGACCGTGGCGTCATAGATCAGCAACCGCTTGTCGCTGGGGTTCGGCAGCCAGATCTCCTTTTCGTCCGGGGTCATGCCTACTCCGTGGCTGAAACCGCGTGCGTCTTTGGCCTGCACCCAGTGGAGGACCTTCTGGTTGACCAGGTCGCCGACGTAGAAGCCCACGTCGTGGGAGTTGACGAAACAGAGCGTCTCGGCTCCGTTGATGCAGTACGGCGAAACGCGCCCGCGTTTGCCGGTGGGGTCCTTGCCGAACGGCCCGAACTGCTTGACGATCTTGTCGGTGGCGGTGTCGACCACGAACATCTGGCCCGAGCGGACCGAGCCGAGATACATCCGCTTGCCCGAGGGGCTCATGATCGAGTTATGTCCGCCGCTTACGCCGAGTTGGATCCTGCGAATCAGTTTGCCGGTCTCGCCGTCGAGAACGGCCATGCTGTTGGCGGTGTGCGACCACCAGCCTTCGGGCACGTAGATCTTCTTGCCGTCAGGCGTCACGCAGGTCCGATCGAATCCGCCGTCGATCTTGGGATACGATATCTCCCAGACCTTCTTTTCGGTGACGATGTCGAAGCACATAAGATCGGTGTTCTTGTGGCTGATGTAGAGCTTGCCGGTCGACGCGCTGGCGGCGCATCCGCGCGTGCCGCCCATAGTCGGAATGCTGATGTGCTTGACGAGCTTGTGGCCGTTGTCGATGTCGTAAATGTAGACCCCCGGCTTGGCCCGGCTGCGCATGGCGCCGTCGGGGGCGGTCACATACAACATTCGCTTGACGCCTTTTCCGGCTTCGGGTTCTGCGGCCCCAGCCGCCAGGGGCGCCAGGGACACGATCAATGCGGCGACGATCAGTTCAGCGTGCAAGAGCTTCATTTCTCGATTCTCCTGATGCACCGGGAGTCTACAACGACTTGAGGTACTCGACCAGTGCGTCGAGTTCGTCCGGCGACAGGTGCGAAGTCTTGCCGTGCTTGTCGCCGGCGTTGAATTTCGTGAGGACTTCCTTGAGCGTCGCGGCCCGCCCGTGATGGAGATACGGGGCGCTTCGCCACTGCTCGACGAGGGTCGGGGTGTCGAACTTCCCGGTCCGATCGGTCTCAACCCGCGTCCCGACGTCGTATGACTCAAGATCGGTGAAAAGCGGCGCAGGATGGCAGTCGGCGCACTTGGCTTCCTCGGATTCGAAGATCGCCCTGCCGGTTTCGGCCATCGGCGACAGCTTGCCGGCGACCAGCCAGGGGCTCGGCTCAGGCCTAAGCGATCGGAGGTATGCGCAGACGGCGTCGACATCCTCCTTCGGCGGCTCCTGGAACTGGATGTGCAGGAAACCCGCGGCGGTCGCGGTCTCCATGTCAGCGCGCACGGACTCGGACATCACCGGCGGGGTCTTGTGGGACCAGAGCATGCTGCGGGTGTTCTTGGGGCTTCCGATTCCGTCGTTGAGCAGGTCCCAGTTCAGCCCGTCGACCCGCGCGTCGGGGTGGCAGGTGGCGCAACTGAGCCATCTTTCGTAGCAGTACATCGCGTCGTGGAATATGTCCTCGCCTCGCCGCACATCGTCGGCGGCCTTCTGGTAGCCCAGCGGCACGGTGCGGATCACTTCGTGAGATTCGGTGCTCACCATCGTCACCTCGCCGGCGAAGTACGTCGCAGCGGCGAGTTGTCCGCCGTCGGGCGAGAGGGCCAGTCCGCGCGGGCCGCGGCCGTCGATCGTCAGCCAGGCCACCACGTTGTGCAGGTAGACACCGGCTCCGTACTGCGCGGGCAGGCGCCCGACGACCAGTTCGAGCTGGTGGTTGGAGTCTTCTCCCGGCGGCGAGGCGCCGTCAACGTAGATCGCCGCGCCGCGGACCGGTCCTTCATCCGAGGCGAACGCGCCGCGCCCCTCGTCGCCGAGATCGGCGATCTGTTTGGGCAGCCACTTGTGCATCCTGACAAGGTCGATTCGTCCGATTTCGTGCGTACCCGAGCAGGCGACCCAGAGTTTCGACCCGTCGGCGGAGATCGCCAGGCCCCAGGGATTCGCCGCCCCCAGCCAGGTCCGGTCGATAAGGACGGTGGCGTAATGCTTGCGGGCCTTGAGGTCTATGATGCTTATCCCGTTTGCGCTGATCCAGCCGTATTCGATCTGCTCGGTCGGCAGCAGCGTGCGCGCGAGGTTGTGCGCGGCGTAGGCCCATCGCCCGTCGGGAGAAATCACAACGTCCAGCACGTTCATGCTGTTGGGCGGCAGCATGATGTTGGCGACCGCGGCGTCTGACTCGAGGCTCACCAGCGAGATCGCGGCGCTTGCCGCCGGCGCGTTGGCGTCTCCTGCGGGAAGGCGGTTGCAGACGACCGCAAGTTTCTCGTCGGGAGTCACCGCGATGTATCGAGGCTCGCGGACTACCTGTCGGCGCCCGATCGACTTGCCGTCAGCCAGGTCGATAATTGATATGTCGTGCCGCGCCGAATCGGAGACCAGCAGGAGGCCCTTCTTGCGAACGATCGCCAGGCCGGTCGGCCTGATCGCGTCGCTGAACCGCCGCAGGATCTCGCCGTCGCGGCTGACCTCGGCGACAGTCCCGGCCAGGTGCTCGGCGACGTATACGGAGCTCGAATCGTTCGACCAGGCCACTCCCATCGGACCGGACGCCAGACGCACCGTCTTCCGGACGCGCCCGAACGCGTCAAGAGTAACCAGCGCCTCGCCGGTGAAGTCGCCGACGGCCAGCAGTTTGCCGTCGGGAGAAAACTCAACGTCCATCGGCGATCGGTAGGCGCCTTCCTTCGGCCCGGTCGGCCCGGGGTTCGGTTCGTCGCCGCCGGAGCAGCCGGCTAGTCCGATCGACAGCATCGCCAACAGAATGTTAAGTCTCGTATGCATCAGTTCCGTGGAGCATTCCCCAGATCAGCTATTCCCGAACCGGCGGCTCGCAGAGCGGCCTACCCGCGGCCCATTCTACAGCGTTGGCCAACAGTCTGTTAAACATATCATTGGAAAAGTCTTCGGGCAAGCCCATCGAAGTATAAAACACGCGCTGCTTGCCGCCGATCTTGCGGACCCAGGCCACGGGATACGACTCCTTGGCGCCCTTGCCGGTCAGCAGCACCATAGCTCCCCTGGCCAGCTCCCTGTTGCGATAGAGCTTGCCGGGGCGCGTCCATCCGTAGACGCCCGACATGACCGGATGCCTGGCGGTCTGATTGTTGACGATCGTCTCGATGCTTTTTTCGCCGCCGAGGTGTCCGCTGTAGCTTCCGCCGAGCACCTGGCGATCGAACGCCGGGTAGTTCTGGAACGCGTGGCTGGCGGTCCGCAGAGCCACGATCGGGCGCCCCGAAGCGATGTAGTCCCTGACCATCTTGAGCTGCGCCCCGTCGATCTTCAGCCTGCGGGCGTAGACGACGAGCAGGTCGGCGTCTTTCAGGGCCTCCAGATTATCGATGCTCTCGGCCTTGTCGACGCCGAACGATTGGGTGAAGCTTACGAGATACCGCCCGGCCATCCGCCGGCTCCAGGCCTTCAGCGATTCGACGGCCTTATACTCACGCGCCCCGCCGATCAGGTGAATCCTGATCGCTTCTTTCTTCCCAAGCTTCTTGATCTTCCTGGCCTTTTCGGACAACTGCCATCTGCGGAACCCCTCTCGCACAGACCTGGGCCAGACGAACTGCGGCGCCTTCGACGGATCGTAGCCGCCCAGGTGAGCCATATCCTCGCCCTTGCGCTCGGTGACTTTCGAGTATCGCCAGGGAGTGTCTCCGACGACTTCGGCGACCAGTTTCGCCAGGGCCGGATCGTACTCCTTCAGCTCCTCGCGCCGGTCGACGTGGTTGTGCAGATCGTCGTTTTCGCGGTTGGCGTTGAACCATGTCTGGACGGCCTCGGCCCATAGCTCCCCGTAGTCGACCGCGGCGTAGGCGCCCTTCCACAGGCCTTTTTTCAGGCTGGCTGCGTAGATATCCCTTAGTCGTTGATCGAACCCAGCGTCGACCTTGCCGGCGCCGTAGTGAAGCATGTGCCCGAATTCGTGAATGAAGATGCTCTCGGTGAAGTACGGATCGCCTTTCAGGTTGAGGAGATTCTCCTCGGCGCAACTGACCATGTTCCCGCCGCATATCCCGCGGGCCCGCATGTTCCAGAAGTCCGGCTCCATCTGCTTCGACACGGGGATGTCGGTGGTGAACTCGTTGTGGGCCATGATGACGATTCGAACGCCGCGATCGTGAAACGCCTTCAATATGTCTTTGCGCCCCCCGATAATCTTATCGACCAGGTGCGAGGCCTCCAGCAACGCCGCGTCGGAGACCTTCTCGGAGCTTATCACCGGAATGCAGGTGTTTATGTACTTCTTGTAGAAGTTCCTGTCGATGCGGAGTCTCTTGATCTCGTCGGTCGGCGGAGCGGTTATCGCAGCCGACCGCTGTTCGGCGTTCAGTCCGGCGGTCGATGCGGCAACGATAATCGCCGCGATGATCGATCGGATTGAATGTTTCATAAGTCCGTTATTGGTCATACGATTGGTTCTCCTATGCGTGTTGGCGCATTATAGCCGAATGCGGGTCGCCGAAGGCAAATGCATTCCGCCAGCCTCGACGATCAGCTACTACGCCCATTGGCCCGCTTGCATGGAATAAACGCTGCCGGTATCCTTTTATTCTTCATACGAAAGGAAACACTTATGCTGCGACGATTGGGCTTACTGGCGTTACTGATCAACTGTTCGGTCGCACTGGGCCGACAGGTCGATTCCTTCACCTGGTCGGCGGCCGAGGATCTGCCGCCGGCGGGAGGGGCGGAAGTCCAGCCCGGACTGGCCGGAGCATTCGCCGGAGTGCACAAGGACGCCCTTATCGTAGCCGGCGGGGCCAACTTCCCCGACGGGCTGCCCTGGGCGAAACTCGCCGACGGTTCTAGCCCGAAAAAGATATACCACACCGACATCTACGTCCTGCAGAAAACCGGCGATAAGTACGCATGGACAGTCTCTGACGTAAAACTCCCCCACGGCTACAGCTACGGCGTGTCGATCCCTACAGACAACGGATTGATCTGCATCGGCGGCGAATGGCGCCAGTACGATGAAGCCGGCCCGAAGAAGTTCAAGTCCGACAAGGTCTTCCTCATCAGGCATCTGGGGAAAGGAAAGGTCCAACTGCTCGATCACATTCCCGGAAAGGACGGAAAGAAGGACTCGCCCCTTCCCAAGCTTCCCGAGGCCTGCTCGGACATGGGCGGGGCGAAGATCAAATCGAAAATCTACGTCGCAGGCGGCGCCGACGGCAAGACCCAAACGAAAAACTTCTGGTCCCTGGACCTGTCGAAAGAAGGCAAGGAGCTTGTCTGGGAAAAGCTGGAGCCATGGGACGGCCCGCCGCGTTCGCACCTGGTCGCGGCCGCAGCCAGCAACGGCGAGAAAGACTGCTTCTACATTTTCAGCGGGCGATATCAGGACCCGGAAAAGGGATGGATGTTCCTGACGGACAGTTGGATGTACGACGGCGACAAGTGGACTCAGGTCGCCGACGTCGGAACGAATATGCAGAACACCGAAGGCCTCTGCGTGATGGCGGCCACCGGAATGGAAACCGGCGCGAATCACATCGCAATCTTCGGCGGGGCCGACGGCAAGCTGTTCCGCACAGTCGAACAGGAGCTTCCCAAACAGATCAAGGCGCTGCGCGACGCCGGCGAAGATGACCAGGCCGACGCGCTGGCGAAGAAGAAGACCGACCTCTACACGAACCATTCCGGCTTTTCCCGCACTGTCCTGGCGTATCACACGATCACCGACACGTGGCGTCCTACGGGTCAGTTCTCCGAATCGGAGATCGGGGGCCTTACCGCCGGTTCGCACGTTACGACCACCGCGGTCAAGTGGGGCAAGGATATCGTAATCCCCAGCGGCGAGGTCCGCCCCGGCGTAAGATCGCCGAAGATATGGATCCTGACGCCCCGCATGCCCGACAGCTTCGGAACGATTAACTACGCGGTCCTGGCGATATACCTGCTGGCCCTGGTGGCGATGGGCTTTTACTTCTCCAAACGAGAGAAGAGCACCGACGACTTCTTCAAGGCCGGCGGACGCGTGCCATGGTGGGCCGCCGGACTGAGCATATTCGGCACCCAGCTCAGCGCCATCACGTTCATGGCGATACCGGCCAACGCGTTCGGGACCGACTGGCGCATGTTCATACTCAACATGACCATCATCATGGTCGCCCCGCTGGTTGTCTTCGCGTTCCTTCCGTTCTACCGACGCCTGAACGTGACGACCGCCTACGAGTTCATAGAGAAACGCTTCAACCTCCCGACCCGCCTTCTGGCCAGCACGCTGTTCATAACCTTCCAACTTGCCAGGATCGGGATCGTGCTGTTCCTGCCTTCGATCGCGCTGTCGGTCGTCACCGGCATTGAGATCGGCACGTGCATAATGGTCATGGCCCTGCTTTCGATCGCCTACACCGTCATGGGCGGGATCGAGGCGGTGATCTGGACCGACGTGATCCAGGTCATCGTGCTGCTGGGCGGTGCGATACTGGTGCTGTGCATGATCCCCTTCTCGATCGACGGCGGATGGAACTCGATGGTCGACATCGCCGAAGCCGGCGACAAGCTCAGGCTGCTGGACTTCCATTTCCACTGGAAGAGCCCCACGTTCTGGGTGCTGGTGTTCGGCGGCGTCGGCGCGAACATCTACGGTTACGCCTGCGACCAGACCGTCATCCAGCGATACCTTACGACCAGGAGCGAAAAGGACGCCGCCCGCGGCGTGTGGACCGGAGCCCTGCTGGCGATCCCCGCCTCGCTGATCTTCTTCGGGATCGGCTCGGTGCTCTACTCGTTCTACAAGACCCAGCCGGCGGCGCTGAACGCCGTTATCGAAAAGCCCGACGGCATCTTCCCGTGGTATATCGTGACCCAGTTGCCCCCGGGCGTATCGGGCCTGCTGATCGCCGGGGTGTTCGCCGCGGCGATGTCCAGCCTCGACAGTTCGATGAACAGCGTCGCCACGGCGTTCACCACAGACTTCTACCGCCGCTTCCGCCCGCAGGTAAGCGATCACAGTTGCCTGAGAGTCGCGCGGATCGTAACAGTGATCATCGGCCTGGGCGGGATGGCCCTGGCCCTGGCGATGGACAGTTGGGACATCGACTCGCTATGGAAGCAGTTCAACCGATTCCTCGGACTGTTCGGGGCCGGGCTGGCCGGTCTGTTCCTGCTTGCGGTCTTCACCAGGCGAACATCCGGCGTCGGAGCGCTGCTTGGACTGCTGGGAAGCGCCGCGGTGCAGTACTGGCTCCGAGAACTGGACTGCATACACGGCATAATGTTCAACGTAACCGGAATCGGCTCGTGCTTCATTATCGGATACGCCGTCAGCCTGATCCTCGGCAACAGGAAAGACATCGACGGGCTGACGATCTACACACTGAAGGGGCGGAAGGATTAAGGTGCAGGCATGTTGAGACATAATCGCCCGATGGCGGCCGCGTTGCTGCTGGTTGTCGCATTGGCTTCAAACGCCAAAGCCGCCGAAGCTGTCAGGACCGGACTGGCTGTCCATCTGCCGGCGACTGACGGTCGCATCGAGATCGAACTGGCGTCGGCTGGAATGCTCGTACACTCCCTGGCGATCGACGCCGGGGCGCTTCAGCGGTCGAGGAAGGCCATCTGCGACAAGGGACTCTACGGACTTGCGTCGGTCCGGCAGGTCGAATCGCCGGCAAAGCTGCCCTACGCCGACAATCTGGTCAACCTGCTGATCGTCGACGCCGACAAGCTGGGCGACAAGACCCCTCCGAAATCCGAGATCAACCGCGTTCTGGCGCCCGGCGGGATCGCGAAGACCGTGATAAGCGGAAAGCAGATCATCACTCGGAAGGCCCGCCCCAAGGCCATGGGCCACTGGACGCACTACGATCACGGCCC
>Ga0180430_10000633_pt1 | contig 37646 bp, 28 predicted proteins | sample SS_ome_9_FD_132999 | JGI IMG/M metagenome (GOLD analysis project Ga0180430, IMG submission 132999) | Hypersaline lake sediment archaeal communities from the Salton Sea, California, USA - SS_1_S_2 metaG | ecosystem: Environmental > Aquatic > Non-marine Saline and Alkaline > Hypersaline >...
ACTTTCGGGGTGAAGGGATGGCTCCAGCGGACCGGCAAGGTCAACTCGGATTCCGCCCCGGCGTCCGAGAGGCGGATGTCTTCACCGGGAGCGCGAAAGTCTTCGTCGAGCCGGAGCAGGGTGGGGAAGAGGTTCACCTCGAAGGTCTCTCCCGTTTCCGCGTCGTCCAGGGTGCCGAAGAGGTGAAATTGCATGGAGGGACGGAGAGTGGGAATGGACAGGAAGACGGAGCGTCCTCCGTCGACCAGGTGGGTGTCGTGCACCTTCACCGCATCGTGTCCCACCACGCCGGGCCGTGTCACGGAGTATTCGGGTGAGCCGTAGTGATCGCCATACTCGTAGTTCCACGCCTGGCAAAAGAAGCGATCGGCCGACGGACCGGAGACGGGTTGGGCGAAGGTCAGGAGAATGCCGTTGCGGTAGGCTTTCCAGGCGACCGGAAGGTGCACGGGCCGGTCCGCGAGAAACCGGACACGGGCGAGGCTGCCGTCGGTGATCGCATAATTCCCCCATCCATCCGAACCGACGACGTAGAGCTGGCCATCGTGTGGGGCGAAAGCGGCCCGGTGGGCGCCCGATTCGAAGTCTCCGGGAAGGGCAACGATGGCGCCCTGGGTGCGACCGGATCCGCCGTCTTCGTCCTCCAGCACCATCATCCATGTGCCCGCCCCGAAGGAGAAATGGAGGAGCTTGTCGCGGAGCGGCCCCCAGCCATTCGAGTCGACGAAAAGCTGGCCGCCACTCGAGTTGTCGAGTCCGCGGGGGATGTAGGCCATCGCGGGGGCGATCGGTTTTCCATCCTGCCGGGCGCGGCGTCCGAAGAAGTCGCCCTCGCGGACCTCGAGGATCGCCGAGGCCGGAGTCCAGTCCCCCTCGTTCGTGCTCGTCACGACCCGCCCACCGGGAGACACCCCGATACCGTTGGTGTTCCGGAGACCGTTGGCGAGAACTTCGGCGGAACGTCCGTCGGGAGAGACGCGCACCACCCCCGTGTTGGCGGCGACGAAGTAGAAATAGCCGGCCTCGTCGTGCTGGAGTCCGGTGTAGAAGTCGTGCCCACCCGGGGAGGAGGGAAAGTCGTCGCAGAAGTTCTCGTAGAAGTCGAACGTTCCGTCACCGTTCGTGTCGTGCAGGCGGGTGATGCGGTCGCGGCCCACGACGTAGATCATCCCGTCCCGGATCGAGAGCCCGAGGGCCTGGTTCAATCCCGTCGCGACCCGGATCCATTCGATTCGGTCGAGAGAGGAATCGAGGCCGGTGACGCGCCAGACCTCACCGGCGAGGGTGCAGATGGCCGCGTCGCCGTTGGCGAAGAAGTCGATGCCGCCGAGCTGCATGACGGAACCATACGGGTTGCGATGGGGAACGGCGATGCGGTCGATCGCGAAGGGGGAACCCTTGATCGGATCTCCGACACGTCCCTGCGTGACGACCGGAGTGGGAGCGGGTTGGACGGCGGGCTCCGCCCTCTCGACATCACGCCGGGCGGCGAACGTCCCGTCGATCCAGGCGGGACTCGTCGTCCAGGTCTCTCCCTCGTGTGAGAAAACGAAAACAGGACTCGTGTCGCCCCGGCGCCGCGTACCCTCGAACCGTGCGTGTTCGGGGATGCCCGTTTCGATATCCTTCGCGATCACCTTCCCCTTGATCCGGATTCCGTTTCCGATGCCCCAGCGTCCCGAACTCCACTCGACGAAGTCTCCCTGCCAGACGTGGGTGTAGCGGCGGGTGACGGGATCGAAGGCGCAGGACGCTCCGTCGTCGAGGCGAACCGCGATGGCCCGGGGCCAGGTCTTTCCCTCGGCATGGAGGATTCCCGCGAAGACAGGCCCCGTGTCGACGAGGTTCCAGCGCCGGTCGCGGTAGCTGTTCTTGTGGAATTTCCCCCAATGACCGTAGGTGCCCCCGTCGAGACCGGGAAAGGCGGGAAGAAGCGTTCCGTTCTCGGCACCGCCCTGAGCGAGGATCGAGGCGGCCTGCCTGCGGTAGAAACGATAGAGCCGGTGGCGATTCACAGGATGCTCCGCGAAGTCGTAGCCGAAGTCGTCGCGGCCACCGGTGACGTCGAAGTAGGGTGCCGGCGGTTCGCCCTGGTCCGCTCCACCGGGTTCGTGGACCGGGGACGCGAGGTCGAATTCGGATACCAGGAGCCGGCGTTCCGTCCAGTATTCGAGGGGATGTGTCTTGAAGGGGCTCGGTTCGAAGGTGTCGACGATCCTCACGTCGGGATCGACCGGAGCCATGTCGAGGCACCAGTAGACGGCATTGACGAGAAGCTTGCGGGTTCCTTCCGCCGCGAGGTCCTGCGAGGCACCGAGTGTGGTGCAGAAGGCGCGCCCCTTGCGACCACCGGGGAGCTGATAGCTCTTCGTCCAGGCGAGAGCCTGCATCGGATCATTCTTGTCGTTGCTCCCTTCGCGGATGTAGTCCGGAGCCTTCTCGTAGGGGCCCGGGCCCACCGGAGGCGAATCGAATTCCATACCCGCGAGCACCTCGCCGCGGAGGACAACGGTCACGTCCTCGCCCGGTATCGGCTCGCTGACACCGTAGACGTCGGTAGCGCCCCAAACCGATCCCGGCTCGATGCCCCGGAGGATGGGATGATTTGCGGCGGCGGGTTCGATCACTCCCCGGGTGCTCTCCTTTCCGTGCCAACCGTGATGGCTGAAGAACCAGCTTCCCAGGACGAGACCTCCGAATCCCTGATGCCACTCCTCTTTTGGCCCCTCGTAGCGCCAACTGTAGTGGTGCCACTTCGAATCCTCGGGAAAGCGGAATCCGTGATTGGCGGTGCGCAGCCCGATGACGGGGCGTCCCGAGAGGAGGTAGCTCTCGATTTCCTCCATCTGCTCGTCGGGAAGGGCCCGGAAGCGCGTCGCGATGATCATCAACTCGGCCGTTCGCAGGGCCTCGAGACCGGGTATGTGGGTCAGGTGGCGCGGGTTGATCACGCCCGGTTCCCCGGGGTCCTGGGCGTAGAGAACCGTGCAGTGAAACCCGTGGCGCACCGCGAGAATCTTGCCCAACTGCGAGAGCGCTTCCTCGGAGCGATACTCCTCGTCTCCGCTGATCAGCACGACGTGCCGCCCGTAGCCTTCGGGATTGTAGCCGGCGTAGGTCTGCCACTGTTTGACCGGTTCCGCGCCGAGCCGGGAACAGGCGGAGAGGGAGAGGAAAACGAGAAGAACAGAGATGACGGGACGAGTCATGGATGGGGGAGAGTAGCGAAACCTGTCCCGTGAGACAAGCGCGGGAGGCTCCGTCATGTCAGCCAGCTTTTGGCGAGCCGTTCGCAACCGGATGCCCCGGGAGCCTCGCTCACCGGGATGGGCAGGAGGTCCGGCCGGATGTCGGCGAGGGGGAGAAGCACGAAAGCCCTCTCGGCGATGCGAGGATGAGGAATCACCAGGTCGGGCGCGTCGACCACGTGTTCTCCGAGAAAGAGAATGTCGATGTCGACCGTCCGGGGTGTGTGGAAGCCGTGGTCGGCCGGACGCCCGAGATCCCGCTCGATTAGCTGGCAGGCGGCGAGGAGTTCGTGCGGATCGAGGGAACACTCGATCTCGATCGCCGCGTTGAGAAATGGCGGGGTGCCGGGGGCGCAGTCGACGGGGTCGGTCCGGTAGAGGGACGAGGCGCGGAAATGCGCGCTCGACGCGAGAGCACGGAGACGGTGGACGGCTTCCCGGAGATGGGCACCCCGATCACCGAGATTCGACCCGAGGGCGAGCACGGCACGTTCGCGGGCAGCCATGGCTGGCGCTACTTGAGCCCGAGCACGTCCTGCATGTCAAAAAGGCCCCGTTCGACGCCCTCGTCGCGGATCCACTTGGCGGCCCGCACCGCTCCGGCGGCGAAGGTGCGACGGCTCGCCGCCTTGTGCGTCAACTCCACGCGCTCCCCGTCGCCCGCGTAGACGACGGTGTGATCGCCGACCACGTCGCCACCGCGCAGTGCGTGAACGCCGATCTCGGAAGCGGTGCGGGCACCGACGTCCCCTTCACGGCCATGCCGGCAGTCCTTTTCGTAGGAGAGGTCGCGCGCTTCCGCGAGAATCTCGGCGAGCCGCCGTGCCGTTCCGCTGGGAGCGTCCTTCTTGTGGCGATGGTGCATCTCGATGACTTCGAGGTCGAAGGCCGGCCCGAGGATCTCCGTGGCCCGGCGCGTCAGCCAGAACAGCGTGTTCACCCCGACCGAGAAGTTGGGGGCGTGCACCACCGGGATGGAGTTCGCCGCCTCGGCGATGAGGGCGAGCAGTTCGTCGTCGTGGCCGGTGGTTCCCATCACGACCGGCTTTCCCTGGGAGACGGCTTCACCGATCAGGTCCCGGGTGAAACCGGGGAGGGTGAAATCGATGACGATGTCCGACTGGGCCAGGGCATCGGGAAGGGAGTCGCCGAAATCGATGGCCGCCCCGACCTCGGTGGCGGGGTCTTCCTCCACGCAGGCGGCGACGGTCTGGCCCATGCGGCCACGGCATCCGGTAACGAGAATCCTTGTCATGATCGATCGAGAAAAGCGCAGGTCGAGCGAATGCCCACATGTCGAGGCGGGTTGCTCCTCGGCGAACAGGAAAACTCAGAGAATCTCCGCCTCGCTGAGCAGGCCTCTCAGCTCCTCGACCTTCTCCTCCGGCATTTCCACGAGCGGCAGGCGGAGGCGAGCCGAGCACTCTCCGGCAAGGGCGAGGGCCGCCTTGATCGGAACGGGGTTCGTGTCGAGCTTGAGGAGTCCGCGAAAGAGGGGCTCGTAGCAAGAATGGATCTCCTCCGCCTTGCTCACGTCGCCGGCTTTCATGGCAGCAACCATGTCGACCAGAGGGGTGGGCGCGAGATTGGCGAAAACGGACACGACACCGTCGGCCCCGTTCTTCATGAACTCGACCGTGAGGGCGTCGTCGCCGGACAGGATGGCGAAATCGTCCGGCAGGGCGGCCCGGAGATCGATGACGCGCTGGGGATCTCCGCTCGCCTCCTTGATCGCCTGGATATTCGGACACTCCGCTGCGAGCCGGACGACCGTCTCCACCTCGATCTGGATGTGGCAGCGTCCGGGAATCGAGTAGAGCATGATGGGAAGCTCGGTCGACTCGGCGATGGCGCGGTAATGCTGGAACAGCCCCTCCTGGGACGGCTTGTTGTAGTAGGGTGTGACGAGAAGGGCGGCGTCGGCGCCCGCCTGCTCGGCCGCCTGGGTCAGGGATATGGCCTCCTTGGTCGAGTTGGACCCCGTGCCGGCGATGACGGGACCGCGCCCGGCGGCCTGCTTGACGGTCAACTGGACGACCCTCGTGTGCTCCTCGTGGGAGAAAGTCGGAGATTCCCCCGTCGTCCCCATCGGGACGACCCCGGTGACGCCGTTGTCGAACTGCTTGTCGATCAGGTCGCGAAATGACTCCGCATCGAGTGTGAGGTTGTCGGAGAGCGGGGTGACGAGGGCAGTATGAACGCCGGCAAACATGAGGTGGTGCAGGTTCGGTTGGTCGGTGCTGGGCGAAGATGGGTCAGGGAAGGGAGGGGAGGGTTCCCTCGAAGGTGAAGTCGGCCGGTCCGAGAAGCGTGACGTCCCGGTAGCCGGCGGCGGACTTTTCGAACCCGATCTCGAGGGTGTCACCGCCGGCCACGCGAACGCGGACGGGTGAGGGTCCGCCGGACTTCTCGTGATGGATCAGGGCGCAGGCGGCCATGCCGGTTCCGCAGGCCAGGGTCTCGTCTTCGACTCCCCGTTCGTACGTCCGGATGGCGATCGAAGTGGGACCGAAAATCTCGACGAAGTTCGCATTCGTCCCCGCGGGGGCGAAGTGCTCGTGGTGGCGAATGGCGGAGCCGAGCCGCCGGATCTCCGTCGCGTCCATACGGGACGCACCGTCGAGGAAGACGACCGCATGGGGCACGCCGGTATTGACCGAGTGAACGGTCAGCGATTCACCGTCCACGTCGAGCTTCATGTCGAGAGCGAGGTCGAAGGGATCGCTGAGGCGAACGCGCACCTGGTCGTCGACGAAGTCCGCGGTGATGAGACCCGCCATCGTGTCGAAGGAGGTGAACTCGAGCTGGTTGTCGTGGAGGCGGTTCACGAAGCGGGCGAAGCAACGGGCGCCGTTTCCGCACATTTCCGCCTCGCCTCCATCCGCGTTGTAGTAGCGCATGCGGTAGTCGGCCTCACCCCGGGCGGGTTCGACGGCGATCAACCCGTCCGCTCCGATACCGCGCTGTCTCTGGCAGAGTGTGGCAATCTGCTCGCGTTCGAGGGAAAGTGATCGGTCGCGGTTGTCGACCATGACGAAGTCGTTTCCGGCCCCGTTCATTTTCCAGAATTTGAGCATGGTTCTCCGGCGCGTCTTTGCCTCCTGCGCGTCGCGCGAAGCTAGACCGACTTCGCGGCCTCCACAAGCGGTTTGACGAAGGCCTCGATCCGCTCGGGAAGGTCTTCGGCCGCTCCGTGTTCCTCGATGCGGCGCACGATGGCGCTGCCAACCACGACGCCGTCGGCGGACCGTGCCACCTCGGCGCTCTGTTCCGGCTGCGATATACCGAAACCGACCACGACCGGCACCGTGGTGCTCTCCTTGATCTTGGACACGTTGGCCGCGATGCCCTCGGCGAGGCTGGTCTGCTCGCCGGTCACGCCTTCCCGGGAGACATAATAAAGGAACCCCTCGCTCGCCGCGGCCAGTTGGGGGATTCGATCGTCGGGGGTCGTCGGGGCGATCAGGCGGATGTGGTGCAGTTCCCCCGTGTCGGTGAGTTCCTCGTTGCGCCCGGTCTCGTCGGGCGGGAGGTCGAGCAGGAGGATGCCATCGGCACCCGCCTCGGCCGCGTCGTGGTGAAACTGGGAAAAGCCGTAGGTGTAGATCGGGTTCAGGTAGGTGAAGACGACAAGGGGTAGTTCGGAGTCCTCGCGGAAACGGCGGATGAGATCGAGCACACCGCGCGTCGTTGCGCCCGCCTCGAGCGCCCGGTGGGCCGCCATCTGGTTCACGATCCCGTCGGCCATCGGGTCGGAGAATGGGACGCCCAGCTCGATCACGTCGGCGCCCGCGCGTTCGAGCCCATGCATGATGGCGAGGGACCGGTCGAGGTCGGGGTCCCCGGCGCAGATGTAGGCGACGAAAGCGGCCTTTCCCTCCTTGGCGAGCGACGCAAAACGTTGATCGATGCGGTTGGAGCTGTTCATCGGGTGGGCGGCAGTATCGCCGCAATGCCCGGGGTGAAAAGAAAGAATTTGGTGCGAAGTGCTACGGAATCCGGATCGTTGGTGATGTAACCCTCCCTGTCATGATCCTGTCATCCGAGATTTTCTCCCTCCGTTTGCTCGGCCGCCTCGGTATCGTTGCGATGCTGTCCGGCCCCTGGGTCGCCCTTGCCGCGCAACGCGAAGTGACGGCCGATTCGATGGTTGAGGTGGAGGGGCGAGCCGAGCCCTGGCGTTACCTTCTCCACCTCCCCGCCGCCTACGAGGCGACGGCGGAACGGCGTTGGCCCCTGTTGTTCTTCCTCCATGGGCGGAGCAGGCGCGGCCGGGATCTCGATCTGCTGCGCCAGTATGGGCCACCCCAGTTTCTCGATGACGAGCCGGAGTTCCCCTTTGTCGTTGTTTCACCGCAGTTGCCCGATGGAGGCTGGCCGCCCGGTGACCTGCTGTCCCTGCTCGATGAAGTCGTGGACCGCTACCGCATCGATCCGGACCGGGTCTGCCTGACCGGGGCCAGTCTCGGGGCCAGCGGAGCCTGGCGTTTCGCCGCATTCGCACCCGACCGTTTCGCGGCCCTGGTTCCGGTGTGCGGATACGGCGAGTTGTCCGCGGCAAAGCGGCTCGGCCACGTCCCGGTCTGGGCCTTTCACGGGGATGCGGACGAGATCGTCTCGATCGAACCTCATCGTGCCTTGATCGAGGCCATCCAGCGGGAGGGGGGAGAAGCAAGGCTCACCACGATACCGGGTGGAACGCACGGAAACATCATCGTTCCGGTCTATGACAGGCCTGATCTCTACGAGTGGCTGCTCGCTCGGAGAAGGAAGGCGCCCGGAGGTGAGGGGGAGGGGGAATGAGTCAACCCGTCCGTCCTATTCCGTCACACCCAGACCGGCGGCGACCTGGCGTTCCAACTCCTCGCCGCGCAGGTTGGAGGCGACGATCTTCCCGTCTTTCCCGACCAGGAACGTGGCCGGTATTCCCCGGATGCCGAAGCGCTGTGCCAGCTCATTGCCCCACCCGAGTCCGTCGAAATACTGCGGCCAGGTCATGCCCCGTTCCTCGATGAAGGTTTCCAGGGTCTGCTGATTGTCATCGAGGGAGATACCGATGATCTCGAAGCCCTTCTCGTGGTATTTCTCGTAGGTGTCGAGCAGGTGCGGAAGCTCGGCGATGCACGGGCCGCACCAGGTGGCCCAGAAGTCGACCAGCACCACCTTGTCCTTCATCGCCGCGAGGTCGATTTCCTCGCCGGAGAGACTCGTGAAGGCCAGCTCCATCGTGTCTCCGACTCCGGGAAGGTAAAGATCGGAACCAACCTGATCCAGGGCGCGGTTGATCTGTTCGGACTGCGAATGCTGCGCGAAGTCGGCCTTGAACCGTGCCAGGAAGGCCTTGGCCCGGTCACGCTGTCCGCTCACGATGCTCGTCTCGACGAAGGGACGGACGATTTCGTTCAGCATCAGGCCGATGTTGGCCTCCTCGCCTTTCTCCTGGGTGTCGTAGCGCCGCTCGAGGAGCGAGGGCACGGGTTCGAATTCGCCGATGGAGAGGTGTGCCCCGATCAGAATCGACAGGGCCTGGTCGAGATCGGCCGCGTCGGGAGTGGCCTCGAGATACCCTTCAACTTCGGCGATCTTGGCTCGCTCATGCTTCGTGGCGATTTCGATCGCAGTCTGGCCGCTAACGAAAACGGGGAGGATACTGAAGGAAAAGACGGTGAGAAAAAGGCGGGACATGACTTCTCAACCCTATCGCGCCTCACGCTCCGGTGACAACCCCGGAATCGGGGGATTCACCCTGCTCCCGCGTCGCTTCGCCCTGGTCGGGAGGGGGAGGCGAAGACGCGGGAAAACCCGTGCCCACGGCGTCGGAAATCGCGGAACGCGGCACAGGGGGAATGACGGGAGTCGCCTCGGCGCCGGGAACCTGGAAGCCGTCGTATGAGGCGATGGCCTCGATCGACCGCGGAATCTCGAGAGTCGATTCGATTCCGTTGGCGTGAACGATATACTCGCCGGGGCGAAGGCCGAGAATCTCGATGGGTATCCGGGTCTGGAATGGGGGCGGGCCGGTAACGGAGAGTTCCCCCAGTGCCCCTCGTGGCGTCTGTTCGAGCACATCGACGAAGAGGATGTTTCCTTCCCGGTATTGCTCGGCATCGACCAACTGCGCCACCGAGCTCGAGAGACGGCCCTGGACGAGGGCGTAGGCTTCAAGCCGACCCTGGAAATTGTGGAGGATCACCTCGAGCCCATCGACCCGGGCCTTCTGCGGAGGGGGCGCGTAGGGTTTCGACGTGCAGGACACGACAAGAAGCACGAGGAGGATTGGGATGAAGGGGAGACGGGGCACACCACGAGGTTAACCAATACGAATAGTAAGAAAAGCTGAAATTTATAGAAATTCTTGGTCGGCGCATCGCTCATGCGAATTGAATCAGGATCGCCCGTTGATTTCTCGCCGGATCACCTCTACCCTCGCCTCTCGCGGCGCCCGGCTGTTTCCCGGGTCACTGGCGTTTGCCCTCATGGAATTCGACTGGATCGACTGTCATTTCGACCTGAAGAAGGTGACACCCGGCGAGATCGAGGAAGCGTTCGAGGATCCTTTTTCCGTCCGGCTCCTTCCCGAGTTTGCCAGCGGCGAAAAGGATACGCGGTTCTTCGCCCTCGGGAAGACGCTTGCGAGCCGCTACCTGTTCTCGGTGTTCTGGACCGACGGAAAGCGCTACCGCGTCATTCTTTCTCGCGATATGACCGACGAAGAGCAGGGCTTCTACGAGAGGAAGAATGCCGAGTGGCTCTAGACGGCGGCTCCCGGGCGACAACTCATTGTAACCGACAAGTGAACATGAAGACGATCCTGAGCTGGGACGACATTCCCGAATTTGACAGCGAGAAGGAGGAAGCCGAATTCTGGTCGGTCCACAGTCTCGAGCCGCGCCTCATGAATTCCTCGGTCCACCGGGCCAATGTCCGGGAGTCGACGACGATCACCCTCCGTTTCGATCCCCAGATGCTCAGCCGGATCAAGCGGCTCGCGAGGCACCGCTACCTGAATTATCAGTCGATGATCAAGCAGTGGCTCAGCGAGCGTCTCGAGGAGGAGGTGAAGAAGGCGGGCACGGACTGATCCGTTTCCGTGCTCTCCTCAACCGATCTCAGAGCAGGGGAGGTGTCGTCTCATGCAGCCCGAGGAAGCCCAGGCGGAGATGCGACGGCTCGCCGCCGAGTTGGAGCGGCATGACAGGCTCTACTATGTGGAGGCGTCCCCGGAGATTTCGGACGCGGAATACGACCGGCTCTTTCGAGAGTTGGAGCAGTGGGAAGCCCGCTTTCCTGCTCTCGCCTCTCCCAATTCGCCGACCCGGCGCGTCGGCGGGGAACCGATCGAGGGCTTCGCGCAGGCGGAACACGCCGTGCCGATGCTCAGCATCGATGACGTGTTTTCCGAGGAGGAGCTCGGGGATTTCTTCGCCCGGCTCCAGCGCAATCTCGAGACGGAGCGGATTCCGGTCACGATCGAACCGAAGATCGACGGCGTCGCCGTATCACTGACCTACCGAAACGGACAACTCGAACAGGCCCTGACGCGCGGGGACGGTACCCGCGGGGACATCATTTCCGAAAATGTGCGCACGATTCGCAACGTGCCTCTCGCGTTGGCGGGCGACGCGCCGCCTCTCCTCGAGGTGAGGGGGGAGATCTACCTGCCATCTGTCGGCTTTGACCGGATGAACGAACAGCGAGACGAGGCGGGACTTCCCGCTTTCGCGAATCCCCGCAATGCCGCCGCGGGGACGCTCAAGCTCCTGGATTCCCGCGAGGTGGCGAAGCGTCCGCTCGAGTTTCGAGCGCATGGCCTGGGCCGGGTCGAGGGACGGGAACTCCAGTCGGTCACGGATTTTCACGACTTGCTACATCGGTGTGATCTCCCGGCGAACGAACCGCTCTGGCACGCCGAGACGCTGGGCGAAATACTCGATGCCATCCGTGACCTGGATCAAATGCGGCACGATCTGCCCTACGGAACGGACGGTGCGGTGATCAAGGTGAAGAGTTTTGCCGACCAGGCAAGGCTTGGAACCACCGCGCGAGCACCGAGGTGGTCCGCCGCGTTCAAATACCCGCCGGAGCAGAAGGAGACGGTCTTGCGGCAGATCACGGTCCAGGTGGGTCGCACCGGGACCTTGACGCCGGTGGCGGAACTGGATCCGGTGGTGGTTTCCGGCACCACCGTGCGTCGGGCCACCCTGCACAACCAGGATGAGATCGACCGAAAAGACGTGCGGGTGGGAGACACCGTCGTCATCGAGAAGGCGGGCGAGATCATTCCCGCGGTCGTGCGGGTCGTGAAGGAAAAGAGGCCGCCGGGTTCCGAGGCGTTTTCGCTCGTCGAGTTCGTGGGAGGGCGATGTCCGGTGTGTGACGGTGACATCGTCCAGGAGGAGGGATTCGTCGCCTGGAAATGCGTGAACCCGGTATGTCCGGCCAAGGCGGCGAACCGGCTGAGGCTCTTCGTCAGCCGCAAGGCACTGGACATCGAGGGAATCGGATCGATCGTCGCCGAGAAGTTGGTCGAGCGAGGGCTCGTCGCAACGCCGCTCGACCTGTTTCACCTCGACGAGGCGAGTCTCGCCTCGTTGAATCTAGGGACCGGGGACGCGCCGCGGATGCTCGGAGAGAAAAACGCCGCCCGGATCGCGAGGACGGTGGAGCGGACGCGTAAGGCGCCGCTCTCCCGGTGGATCTACGCCCTGGGAATCCCGCAGGTCGGCGAATCGGCGGCCCGGGAGCTGGCTCGGCTGCACCGCGATTTCGCATCGCTGTTCGAGTCTCCGGTATTGGAGGTCCTGCGGGGAATGAAGTCCGGTGATCGCAAGGAGGACCGGCCGGAGATCGCCCGCTTTGGCATCGCTTCCGAAGTCGGACCAGTGGTCGCGGCGAACGTCCTGGATTACGGGTCGAGTGCGCCCGGACGTGAATTTCTCTCCGGGCTGCGGGAATTGGGGATCGAGCCGACGTCCGACAACTACGAACCCGAGCCGGCGTCCCCGTCGACGGATGGCGGGGCGCCACTGGTGGGAAAAACCTTCGTGATCACGGGGAAGCTCTCCGAATCGCGCGACGTCTTCAAGGAGCGCATCGTCGCGTTGGGGGGAAAGGTGGCGGGCTCGGTCAGCCCGAAGACGGATTACCTGCTGGCGGGAGAGGGAGGAGGGTCGAAACGGGCCAAGGCCGAATCGCTGGAAATCTCCATCATCTCCGAGGACGAATTCGAGTCACTCGTGTCCGGGACACCGTGAGGCACCGGCGACCCGGATGCGGTTCACCCGGCGTCGTTGCCCGTGGAGGACCACGGGTCTCCCGGGCCGGTGCGATTCAGCCTCGCCAGAAGAGCAATCGCTGCCAGAGAGAGCGGCGGTCCCGTTTCGACAGCCGGTCTCGTTGCTGGTGCAGTAGGAAAAGCGTGTGATCGTCGGTGATCGTCGCACCGGTATGATGAGAACCCCGCTTTCGAGGGGTCTCCGTGACCGGGCGAAATCTTTTCTCCCGAACATAGTTCGTTTTGACGGAGTGCATGCCTGGGGTGGGAAGGGGGGAGTCTACGCCACGAAATCGGACCCGAGCCGGCGCAATGGCCGGTGGGAATGATGGCGCGGGAATCGGCCATCATAGGCGGCGAATCAAGGGTATGCAAGCGCTTCGTGATTGTCCGATCAGGCGGATTGAGACTCTTTCGAAACACGGAAAAACGACTCCGCGTTCCGTGTAGTCGCGCAAGCCAGTTCGTCGATCCCGATACCATGAAGTTCGGCCAGCCTGGTCGCCGTGTGTCTGACCATGAAGGGTTCGCAGGTTTTGCCGCGGTGCGGCACCGGCGCGAGATAGGGGGCGTCGGTCTCCACCATGATCCGGTCGAGAGGTGTGAGGGAGGCCGCTTCCCGAACCGAGCCGGCTGAGGGAAAAGTGACAATACCGGTGAACGAGAGGAGGTGTCCCATCTCGAGGTAGCGTTCCGCCTCCCGGGGCGTGCCGTTGAAACAGTGGAGAACCGCCCGGATGCCGGGAAAGCCGGAGAGAACGGCATAGACGTCCTCGGCACTCTCCCGTTGATGAATCACGGCGGGGAGATCAAGATCGAGCGCGCATTGCAGGCACGCCTCGAACCAGGCGTGCTGACGCTTCTTCCAACTTGTGAGCGAATAGCCTGCCGGAGGCTGGTGGTAGTAATCGAGCCCGATTTCGCCAATGGCGACGAGGGGAGATGCCGATGCGATTTCGCGAAGTTCCTTGATTGCCCGCTCGAGTTCGTCTTCGTGGACGTAGAGCGGATGGATTCCGCCGGTTGCGAAGACGACGCCGGGGAACGCATGCGCGAGCTGAAGGTTTGTCCGGGTGTCCTCGAGATCGCAGGCGATGGTCACCATCCGTCCGACCCCGTGATCGAGGGCGCGCGCCACGACGCCATCCCTGTCATCCTCGAAGCGGGAAGAAGCGAGGTGAACGTGCGTGTCGACGAGGGGAGAAGAATGCGCTTGCTTCATGGCTGTGTGGCGCGCACATAATGTCCTGAACGATCGAAAAGGGAGAAAATTTTCTGAAAAAACCATTTTCAACCCTTTTAAGCTGTGTTAAGCGATAGCGATTGCGTGGGGTCTTCTCCTGCCACGACCTGTTGAAAGAGATGAGAATCCGAAAAAGTCTTTCCGTGATCGGTTGCGGTGTCATCGTGCTGCTGGGAACGCAAACCCAAGGGCAGCAGACTGTGACCGACCAGTATGGCACGGAAATTCTCATGGATGTTCTGCCCGTCGACACGCAGCGCAGCGTCCAGCAGACACAGGCCGTTCTCGATACGGGAGGAGGAGAGGGCCCTCTCCAGGTCGACCGGCTCGGCCGTTTCTATCTCGACGAGGGACGGTCGCCGGGTGGGCTCGGCGGGCCCAGCCAGGGAGAGTTGCTCGTCAACCAGCTTCTCGGTGTTGTTCTCGTACCCCGGCCCGGTGACGTCCGTCCGGACGGGTGGCCCGGCGTGGAGGGAATCTGGCACGATTTCGATGAGTTTCCTCGGCCGGTGGGTCTCGCTATCCAGAAGTACATCGGCCGACCGGTCTCGCTCGCATCCCTCGACCAGATGGTCAAAGAGGTGATCGTCGCCTACCGCGAGGGGGATCGTCCGGTGGTGGACGTCCTCCTGCCCGAGCAGGACATCACCTCCGGAGTCGTGCAGCTGGTGGTGATCGAATCGACGCTGGCCCGAATCCGGGTCGAGGGCGTCGACGTCGACACGGAGGAATTCATTCGCCAGCAGATGCGCGTGAAGAAAGGAGAGGTGATTCGGGCATCGGAGGTGTTGCAGGATCTCTCCTGGCTCAACCGCAGCCCCTACCGGAAAGTGGACATGGTCTATGCTCCCGGTTTCGAGTTTGGAACGACGGACATCATCCTGAAGACCTACGACGAGCGAGCGAACTGGTTCTATACCGGCTACGAAGATTCCGGGACGGACTTCCTGGGCAAGGACCGAATCATCTTCGGTTTCAACTTCGGCGATCTCCTCGGGCCCAACCAGAGCGTGAGCTACCAGTACACCGCCGACCTCGACATGGAACATGTCCGCGGACACTCGCTGGTCTATTCCCAGGGGCTTCCCTGGCGTCACTACTTCACCGTCCTCGCCTCCTACGTGGACATCGATTCCGACCGGATTCCGCTGGGTGGGGGTGCCTTCCTGGATTCGGACGGCAGCAATACCCAGCTGAGTGGGCGGTATGGTATTCCACTCAAAGCGATCGACAACCGTCAGCGGGAGCTCAGTTTTGGATTCGATTGGAAGTCCAACGGCAACAACCTCGAATTCGTCGACGTGAACAACGCCGCCAATGTGCAGCTTTTCGACACGCAGGTGGAGATTTTCCAGTGGAGTCTCGGCTATAACGAGACGATTCAGCACAAGCGGGGCGTGACCCAGATCGACGCGCGTGGTTACTGGTCGCCCGGCGGCTTGAACAATCACAACTCCGACCTGAACTTCGGGCGTTCCCGGGCGCTGTCCACGGCGGACTACTTCTATGCCACCCTAAGCGTGGAGCATCAACGCAGGCTCAAGGATGACTGGTCGGCGCGCTTCAAGATCGTGGGTCAGGAGGCCACGCGCAACTTGCAGGCCTCCGAGCAGATCGGAGCAGGGGGCTACGACACGGTCCGGGGATTCGATCAGCGTGTCGCGCGCGGCGATGAGGGCTTCTGGACGACAGTGGAACTCTACACACCGGAGACCTCCTTCGGGCGGATCTTCGATTGGGAATACGAGACGGACAGCCTCAGGTTCCTCGGGTTCTTCGATGCGGCCACTTTCGGGAACGAGGATCTGCTTGTTGGGGAACCCTCCACCCTCCACATCGGGTCGGTCGGCCTCGGCATGCGCTACAATTACAGCGACTGGTTCAAGTTCCGCATCGACTACGGATTCCCCGTCTTCACCGACAATGTGATCACGGACGAGTCCGGCCGGTTCCACATTGGCGCGACCGCCACTTTCTGAGCCAGGGGGTGGGGAGTCCCAGCCTTTTCGCCATGGCAAGACTGCGAGGGTCTCCGGTGTTCCGGAGGCCCTTTTTCATTTTGTGATCACGTCTCGATTCGTGCTTGAACGCAGGGGGACTCGTGGCTTAATCTCCCCTCGTTTCCGAGCTAAAGAACTGACCTCCATGGCACGACCTGTAACTCTTTTCACCGGGCAGTGGGCCGATCTCGACTGCGAAACAATCATCACCAAGGCCAAGTCGATGGGCTACGACGGCGTCGAACTCGCTTGCTGGGGCGACCACTTCGAGGTCGACAAGGCAGACGCCGGGTATTGCCAGGCCAAAAGGGATTTGCTCGCGAAGCATGGGATGCAGTGCCATGCCATTTCCACTCATCTCGTCGGCCAGGCCGTGTGTGACCGAATCGACGGGCGCCACCAGCAGATCCTTCCCGACTACGTATGGGGAGACGGCGACCCCGAGGGAGTGCGTCAGCGGGCCGCCGAGGAATTGAAGAAGACGGCCGTGGCCGCGAAGGAGTTCGGGGTCGGCGTCGTCAACGGATTCACCGGATCCTCGATCTGGCATCTGCTCTACTCTTTCCCGCCCAACATGCCGGGACAGATCGATGCGGGATTCGAGGACTTTGCGAATCGTTTCGGTCCGATCATGGATGTCTATCAGCAGAACGGCATTCGCTACGCCCTCGAGGTGCATCCGACCGAGATCGCCTTCGATATCGCCTCGGCTCAGCGGGCTCTCGACGCGATCGGGAATCATCCGTCTTTCGGTTTCAACTACGATCCGTCTCACCTGGGCTACCAGGGAGTCGATTACGTCGAGTTCATCTACCGTTTCGCCGATAAAATCTTTCACGTGCACATGAAGGACGTGAGCTGGTCGCCGTATCCCACCGAAGCGGGGGTGTTTGGAGGACATGTCGACTTCCACCAGCGCAATCGCTATTGGGACTTCAAGTCGGTGGGGCGCGGAAACATCGACTTTGAGCGGATCATCCGGGCTCTCAACGACATCGGCTACACCGGCCCCCTCTCGATCGAGTGGGAGGATGGAGCGATGGATCGTGAAGCCGGAGCGGCCGAGTCGGCCGAGTTCACCAAGAGGGTCGATTTTGCACCATCGAACATCGTCTTCGACGCCCAGTTCGATAAGGAGAACCAGGGCTGACTCCGTCAGCGCTCTTCTCGCTGAGCCGACTTGCCGGGGCCAGGGTGTCCTTTCTCCTGGGGGGGGGCGGAAGCGGGGCCGGGGAACACAGTGGGGCTTTGCGTCAGGCAGGGCGCCCGGTTCGAATCCCGTGGTTGGGGTGAGGGAAACCTCTGCGGGGTAGGGTGTCGGCCTCGGGACCTTTGTGCTTGAAGCGGTTCGCCCTCGTCTCCGGGTTAAGGGCGTGATCCGATAGTCGGTGTCCTGCGGGTCAAGGTAATCAGGAGAACTACGGCAAGCACCAGGCAGACGATGCTGAAAGGTCTCGTCACGAGGGGCAGGTAGCTCCCTCCCGTCGCCATCAGGCCGGCGCTGAGACTTTCTTCGGCGAGGGGCGCGAGGACGAACCCGATCACGAACGGCGCGAGGGGAAGGCGGAGACGCTGGAAGAGAAGGCCCAGCAGGCCGAACACGATCATGACTCCGACGTCGAACCAGCGGTTGGCGAGAGCGAAGCAGCCGATCACACTGAAGACGAGAACAAAGGGAGCGAGGAAGTGCCCGGGTACGCGGGCCAGGTGAACGAGCCAGCGGGCGAGAGCGAGCATGGCCACGGCCATCACGAGATTCGAGAGAAGGTAGGACACCACGATCGCGGAAACGGTTTCGGGATGATTCTCGAAGAGCAGGGGACCGGGTTGCAAACCGTGGATCACGAATGCTCCCAGCAGGATCGCATCGATCACGCTTCCGGGAATCCCGAGAGAAATCAAGGGAACGAGAGCTCCGCCAACCGTGGCGTTGTTGGCCGACTCCGACGCCACGACTCCCTCGTCACATCCGGTTCCGAAGGCCTCCCAATCTCGCGACAACTGCCGCGCCGATCCATAGGCAACCGAAGAGCCGATATTGGCTCCGATGCCCGGAAGTATGCCAATGATCGTGCCGAGAGACGACGAGCGCAGGAGGTTGATGGCCTGCCGAATCCAGACACGCCACGGTATCCAGGTGGAATCCGGACCCGCGATTGCCTGCCTCCCCGGCGGGACAATTTCAGGGGGATGAGCCAGTTGCCGAACGGCCTGGCTGAAAGCAAACAGTCCGACAAGGACAGGTAGGAGCTTGAAGCCGTCCGACAGGGCCCCGATGCCCAACGTGAACCGGACTTCTCCGGTGGCCGGATGCATCCCGGGCAGGGCGCAGAGGCACCCCGCCATGCCGGAAAAGAGAGCTCGCCACAGTCCACCGGTTCCGGGTTCCGATACCGAGACCAGGAAGACCATCGCCACGGCGACGAGAGCGAAAAGGTCGAAAGGGCCCAGAAGAGTGGACCATTCTGCGAGGGGACGGGCGAGGAAATGGAGGCAGGCCCCGGCGAAGAGCCCTCCCACGAGAGAAGCTCCAATCGCCAGACCGAGGGCACGCCCCGGTTCTCCCCGCTTCGCCATGGGATGTGCGTCCAGTGTCGTGATGACTGCGGCTGGTGTGCCGGGGATGCCGAGAAGGGTGGCGGCGATCAGTCCGCCGCTGACGGAGCCGGTGTAGAGAGAGACGAGCAGGGCGAAGGCGGCGTCCTCCGGCATGGCGAAGGTGAGCGGCAGAGCGAGAGCAATCACCATCGCTCCGGTCAGACCCGGTATCGACCCGACGACGATACCGGTCACCGTGCCGAGGCATACCCAGGGAATCAGGCTCATGAAATCGGCGAAGCTCATGGGAGATCGATACCGAGGAGACGCACGAAGAATCCGTAGCAGACAAGAGACAGGGCCACTCCGGCCGCCAGCCCCCCGGCCAACCGCCGCGTGGGTCGCCGCGTCGTGTCGAGAGCGAAAAGGAAGACGATGAAGGCGGTCGTGGCCAGGGGGAAGGGGACTGGGCCCAGGGACAGGATCGCCACATACCCGGACGCGGCGAGAACCACAACTCCTCCCCGCAACCAGAGGACCGGCCGGGGCGCCGCCGCTTGCACCTGTGGCAAAGGCAGGGGCTCCCGGCTCGCTCCGGCCCGGGACATACCCACCGCACCCGCCAGGGCGAGCAGGAGGAAGATCAGCGAGAGACGCGGCAGGTGATCGAACGATGTCTCGGGGGAGATTCGGGCCAACTGGCGGTCGCGCTCCTTCCACAAGGCCTTCGCTTCGTCGCCTGTGAGGAAGACCGGATCGATCTCGAGCTGCTTGAGTCTCGCTCGCAACTCGGGAGAATCCATCGCCGCCCCGAGCGTGCCGGCAATCGTCTCGACCACCGAGCGGGGCGTTCCGGCGGGGGCCCACCAGCCCTGGAGATTGGCGTAGGTCGCGTCGATACCGTGGTCGCGTGCCGTGGGAACCTCAGGGAGGGCGTCGTGCCGTGTTTCACCGAGATAGGCAAGCGCCCTGAGGCCCCCGTCCCGGAAGGACAGATACTCCGCAACCGAGAACGCCGACACTTCGACGTGTCCGCCCTTGAGTTCGGCGAAGCGTTTCGCGCCGCCCCCGGATTGCACGAAGCGGAAGGTGGCCGTCCCATGAGCCTGTTCGAGGACGAGAGCCATGAAATGACTGGGGGCTCCGATGTTGGCGGCGAACGTCACGGTGTCCGGCCTTCGGGAGGCGGAGTCGAGCAGGTCGGGGAGGTCCCGATAGGGCGACTCTTCGGCCACGACCACGGCGAGACCGATCCTCCCGGTGATCGCGACCGGCTCGAACGCCTCCATGCCGAACGCGACCTTGCCGGCATACTTGGCCGTGAGGATGCCATCGTGCAGGAAAAGGAGGGTGTGTCCGTCGGGCCGGGCCTTTCGGGCGGCGCGTGACCCGATCGTTCCTCCCGCTCCGGGAATGTTGACGATCACGAAAGGGCGATCGAGCAGCCGCTCGGCCCGGATCGTTCGCTGGACGATACGGGCGAACGTATCACTTCCGCCACCGGGCGAGAAGGGGACGATGACCTTGACGGGTCGTCGGGGGAAGGAATCAGGGGCGGCTGGAGCCGGGAGCAAGGCGATCAGGGAAAGGAAGGTCGGGACCGCGCTCGCGATACTGAAGCGAAGCCAGCACATAGATCCAATTCAAGAGCAGAGCGGCGAGAAAGCCAACCAGAATCACGCGAGGAGAGAAGCCGAACGACAATCTCCGGCCCGAGGCCATCCAGAGCGATCCCCACAGCAGCATGCCACAGCCGAGGATGACGAGCAGGGGATTGAAGGCGAGGGCTGCGGCGAAGTCACCCCGGAGCAACGATGCCGCGGCGCGCGTTCCTCCACAGAACGGGCACGGGAGATCGAGGAGACGCCTCAGGGGACAAAACGTGAACGACGCCGGAAAGGAATCCCCGAGGGCGTAGGCGACATAGATCGCGAGACAAAAAAAAGTGACGCCGAGAGCCCATCCCGGCGTCCCTCCAGAAAGCAGATTTCGGCGAGGAACTCGCTCGAAACGGGGGATCCGCATTACATGCCCTCGAGTGCTCCGCTGCCGATCGCGGCACCGATGACAATGTAGATGATCATCAGGATGATCCAGAGGATGAGGAAGACGGTGCCGATGATTCCGCAGATCTTACCGGCCTGGGTGGTCTGCCTGCCTTCCGGGTCCATCGTCCCCGCGTCGATCTTTTTCAGGTCGGCATTGCCCATCAGCCAGGCGAAGGGGCCGCAGATCTGGCAGAGGACGATCGAGAGAATACCGAGAACGAGAATGAGGGTGCCGCGATGTGGTTCCATGGTGTCCAGTTTATGTCCTGATTCGCGAGGAAAGTCAACAGGATAGACACCAGGGCGCGGAATGCGGAGAATATGTCACAGGGCAGCCCCTCGCATCTCGGCGAGAGTGGAACGGCGTCTCGATCAGCCGGCGTCGCTGGAAATGCCGCGTCCGATTCCTTCGTAGGCGAAGCCCATCTTCCGCATCGTGGCCGGATCGAGCAGATTGCGTCCATCGAAGAGTAGCGGGGCCACCATCGATTCGCGGATCGCGGCGAAATCGGCATGGGCAAACTCCGGCCATTCCGTCGCGATGACGAGTGCCTCGGCATCCCGGGTGCTCTCCTCAGGAGACGCGGCAAAACGGATCTTCGACCCGATCTCGAGAGAGCGGGCGCGGTCCATCGCCTTGGGATCGTAGGCTACCACTTCGGCTCCCTCGGCGACCAGCCGTTCGACCAGCTCGATCGCGACCGAACTGCGGGTATCGTCGGTGTTCGGTTTGAAAGAGAGTCCCCAGACGGCGATCCGCTTTTCCTCGAGAACCCAGAGCGCGTCGCGAATCTTGTCGATGAACCGCTCCAGCTGATTGCGGTTGATGCGTTGGACCTCCTTCAGCAAGTCGAAGGGCACCCCGAGCTGATCGCTGATGGCGATGAAGGCGGCGATATCCTTGGGAAAACAGGACCCCCCGTAGCCGAGGCCCGCATTGAGAAAGGCCCGGCCGATGCGTGAATCCATCCCGATTCCTTCCGCCACGAGCTCGACGTCGGCACCGCTCGCCTCGCAGATCGCCGACACGGCGTTGATGTAGGAAATCTTGAGGGCGAGAAAGGAGTTGGCCGCGTGCTTGATCAGTTCGGCGCTGGCGATGTCGGTGACGAGGAGAGGTGCATGGAAGGGCTCGTAGACCTTCTTCATCAATGCCGATGCACGCTCACTGTCGGCGCCGAAGACGATCCGGTCGGGCTTCATGAGATCGTGCACGGCCGATCCTTCGCGAAGAAACTCGGGATTGGAAACGACGTCGAATTCGGCCTCGGGCGCATACCGGAGAATCGTCTCGGCGACTTTCTCCCCGGTCTTCACCGGGACCGTCGACTTGTCGACGACAACCGTGTAGTCTCCGATCGCGGGCGCGATCTCACGGGCCACTTTCTCGATGTACTTGAGATCCACGGAACCGTCTGGGTTGGGTGGAGTCGGAACGGCGATGAAGACGACGTCGCCATGAGCGACTCCGTCCGGTGTGCTTGTCGAGAAGGAGAGGCGTCCGGCCGCGACGTTCTTCTTGACGATGTCCTCCAGTCCCGGCTCGAAAATGGGAATCTCTCCCCGGAGCAGAGTTGCCACCTTCGCTTCGTCGTTGTCGACGCAGAGAACGTCGTGACCCACTTCCGCGAAACAGGCTCCGGTGGTGAGGCCCACGTATCCGGAGCCGATGATCGTCAGTTTCATATCTCGTGTGTCACCAGTCGTGATGACAAGTCGGGCAGCAAATCAAGGAGGAGCGTTTTGTCAACCAAAAGGGGCGAGTTGCCGGGAAGGACTCCCTGCCGTGATCATATCGTCCGGTCGCCTTCGGGAGCGCCGACGCGGCAGAGCCGAGCGCTACTCGGCTCCGAGGGTTCCCGGCTGGAAATCGACGGGAATCGAGACCTTCGGGAAAGCTTTCAGAGTCAGGCTGAAGAGAATTCCGAATTCTTCCTGCCCGTTGCGGTTGTCGCGGACAATGGCACCGACGCTGGCCGTCCAACTGGCGAGGTCGCGATGCACCGAGTATTGCTGGTATTCCAGGGTGCTGTCGTCCGCCTCGAACCGGTGCCTCGTGCTGACCCCCCAGTTGTCGGTGAGGCGCGTGTAGGTGTCGAGCGTGTAGAGATTGGAATCCTCGAAGAACGGATGATCCATCAAGTAGTAATGGCCGACGCCGAACTCCAACCAGTCGGTGGGCAGGAAGCGAAGACGTGTCGAGATTTCCGAGAAATCCAGAACGTCGTTCAGCAGCGGGAGCTGGGCGGTGGTTTCGGCACGGAGCCAGGGAAGGGGACTCCACTCCACATCGGTGAAGAAATTGGAGAAATCCCGGTCGAACTCCGGATCCTGGAGGTACCCCTCGATGTAGTTGTTGACCGACAACCACTCGTGCGTCCTGCCATTGCGCTTCGTGAACCAGCGATTGGATACGCCGGCCCGGACCACCTGCCAGTTGCGAAGGTCGTCCACGGCGGTGAAGAGTGGCATGTCGATGGGCCGGAGACGGGTCGACAGGGTGAGGCGATCGATCGGAGTGAACCGCCCGTTGATCTCGTCGGTCGCGGTGAAGGAATAGTTCACGTAGGGCCGCACCACGTGAAGCAGCCCGTCGATTCCCAGCGCCCGGTTTTGGACTTCCGGAGAACTCTTCGAGAGCTTGAAGGAAAGGTCGACGCCCGCATGGTAGATTCCCCTGTCGAAGGTATCGATTCCAGGCACGTCGAAACTGGAATAGTTCGCGTATCCGACCCCTCCCCGGGGGACGACATTCAACCAGTTCCCGAGCTGCGCCGGATAGAGGAACTCGTGGTAGGTGGCGAAGCGGTTGTAGCCGGACGGTTCGATCACCCCGGCGACAAGAGAGGCCTCGTCGAGTTCCTCTCCGATGAGGCCGTAGGAGGTGAATCCGTCGTAGAAGAAGCCCGTGTCCGCGAGGGGGCTCCGGATGAAGTCCACCGCCAACTCGGGAGACCGTGTGTCAGTCCGAAAGAACTCGTTCAGCTGGAAACGCCCCGTCAGCGAGATCTCACCCTGCTCGAAGAGCTTGGCGATGTTGATCATGTTGTCGGGTTGCGGATCGATCCGGAACTCGGAAGGAAAAAAGTCCTGGTAGATGAATTCGTCGCTGAGCCGGTTGATGTCGAGATCGACGTAGAATGTCTCGTCTTCGCTGCCGGGAAAATAGAGGCGGTGCTGCAGGTTGATGCGGTAGCGGCTCGAGGTGACGTCGCCCTTGTTCGATACCCTGTTGAACCGCAGTTGGGGGTTGTTGTCCTCGGCGTAGTAGACGTTAAACCGGCCGATGTTCGAATTGGACCGGAAGCGCGGGAAATCGAACTCGACTCCGCCTGCGAGGCCGCGCTCGGAGCGGACGTCGAAATGGGCTTTCGCGAGGATGTCCTCACCGACGAGGAACCCGTATTCATTCAGGACGAAGGCGCCCCAGGCCGAATTCCACCCGGGCGTGAAGTAATAGCCCAGCCCCTCCTGCAGAGGTTGGACCCAGAATGGGAACCAGAAGACGGGCAGGTCTCCGGCATAGAGCTTGGCGCCGTGCATGACGACCTTGTCCCCGGGATGAACGACCAGCTTGTTCACCCGGAAGCGATAGTTCGGATTGGCCGAGTCGTGGGTGGTAAAAACCGAATCGAGCAGCACGATCGGACCATCCTCGCCGCCGGGACGGTGAATCTGATCGGAAATGTAGTAGATGGGCTCCAGTCCGCTCCGCAACTCGGAGGTGGTCATCTCGCCCGTCGTCGTGTCGTAGATCACCTCCTGTGCATCGAAGACCTCGCTTCCCCGGAAAACACGCACATTGTCCCGCGCCATGATCCTGCCGGAGGATTGGTGAAACTCCACCTGGTCCGCCTGGATCCGGATGTCGCCGAAGGTGACCTCGACGTTGCCGGTGGCACGGGCGATCGCAAGGGCTTCGTCGTAGTCGTAGAAATCGCTCTGGATATCGAGATTGGTGACGTTGTCATCGGCAGGGGATCCTGCCAGGGGCGTGCCAATCAGACGCGTTTCCTGACCATGCACTTGCGCCGTCGCCACGAGGACGGCTACCAGGAGGGCGAGTGGTCGCCGCACGGGAGAAAACGCCGCCGGAAGCAAAGAAGAAAGGCTGTTGGGACGTTTGAGAATCAAGGCGTACAAGCGGTTGATTCGCGATCGTTCACGCGCGGTTCAAATTGGTGGAACCCACCGAGTTTCCTGTAGCTGATTCTGGGCAAAACACCAACGATAAATTCACTTTTTGGGGCATTTTTCTAAGATATCCAGAATTTCAAGCATCCTCCCGCAACCTCTTGCAGATTCCTTTCCGGCTGGGGCCCTCGAGGAAACCGAAGAAGGAGTCGAGCGACTTGGGAAGAGACTCCGGTTCGAGCCGGGCGCGCGCTTCGGAAAGCGGGAGCTTCTGCCGGAAGATCAGGGAATACGCCTGCTTGATCAGCGCCCGCTCGGAGGGATCGAATCCGGCTCTCCGCAAACCCACGACATTGATTCCGGCAAGGCTGTTCGCGCCGCAGGCGAGGATCAGGTAGGGGGCGATATCGAGGCTCGTCCCCGCCATTCCCTGGGCCATCACGTAGTCGCCGACCCGGACAAACTGGTGAAAAACGGCCGCCCCGCCGAAGAAGCAGTGGTCGCCCACTTCGACGTGGCCTCCGAGCAAGACGTTGTTGGCAAAGACGTTCTGGTTTCCGACATGCGAATCGTGTCCCACATGGGCCGCCGTCATCAGGTAGTTTTCGTCGCCGATCGTCGTCGCCCCGCCGTCCTCGATGCTGCGATGCACGGTGACATACTCGCGGAAGATGTTGTCGTTGCCGATGCGCACCCCCGATGGTGTCTCCCGGTCGAAACCCATGAACTGGGGATCGCCTCCCAGAATGGCTCCGGATTCGACGAGATTGCCGGTCCCGAGCGTAGTTCCGGCCCGGATCTCCACACGGGCGCCGATCGTGCAGCGATCTCCGATGACGGTTCCATCGGAAACGATGCTGAACGGACCAATCGTGACGTCTTCGCCGATCTGGGCATCGTCGGCGACAAGGGCAGTGGGATGGATACTCATGAGAGATGCGGGTCGTGTCGTATCAAAGCAGTCCGGCTTCGCGGAAACTGAAATAGGGATCGTCCGAATGCACGGATTCGCAACCGATGATGATGTGATCGGTGAGTTCGATACCGACCGCGTCGCAGGCGCTGCGGAGGCGTTTTGTCACCTGGTGGTCTGCCGAGCTGGGCGAGGGGTCACCCGAGGGATGATTGTGGGTGAGGATGAGGGAGTGAGCCGCATGGCTGATCGCACGCCGAAGAATCTCCGAAGGCTGGGCAAACGACTCGTTTCCTGTCCCCACGAAGACCTCCGCCACGTGGAGGAGATGTTTGCGTCGATTGAGAAGGACAACGCGAACCGATTCCTGGGAAAGCTGCTGCATCTCCGGCCCGAGCAGATCGAAGACGTCCCCCGGCGAGGTGATCTGGCGATTCGAGTAGGGCTCACGGGCGAGGCGCTTGCCGAATTCAAACACCGCGAGCAGTTGGGAGACCTTGGCTTCCCCGATGCCGCGCAGGACCAACAACTCTTCGCGCGAAGCACGCGACAGATTGCGAAGGGAGCCGAAGGTGGTGATCAATTCCCCCCCGAGATCGATCGCGCTGATTCCCTGGCGCCCGGTTCGAAGAAGAGCGCGAGAAGCTCGGCATCGGACAAGGCTCCCGGGCCCCGTTCGCGCATCTTTTCGCGGGGGCGTTCCTCCTCGGGGAGTTCCTTGATGAGGGGGGAGCTCACCCCGTCATTGTAGCGGGAACTCTCCGCCCTCCAAGGGCTTTTCGCGTTGCAGGATGAGCCGGATGCCGGTCCTGTATCCCGCCTGAGACGCTCCGGACCCATGCCCCGCACCTTCGACAGCACCGTTGCCGCCGTCGCCACCCCTCCCGGGATGGGGGCGGTTTCCCTGATTCGCGTGAGCGGTCCGGGTGCGCGCGCGATCGTCGCGGGCATCTTTCGTCCGGTGGGACGAGCGGGCGAGGTGCCCCGCGTTCAGCGATTCGGCAGGATCGTGGACCGGCAGGGCGATGCGCTCGACGAGGTGCTCGTCACCTGGTTTCGGGCCCCCTCGAGTTTCACCGGGGAGGATGTCGTGGAGATCGCCTGCCACGGCGGTATGACCGTGACGCGATCGATTCTCGACCTTCTCTACCTGCATGGAGCCGAGCCGGCGGAACCCGGCGAGTTTTCGCGGCGGGCATTCTTCAACGGGAAAATCGATCTCACGCAGGCGGAAGCCATCATGGATCTCATCGCGGCTCGGTCGGAGTTGGCCGTCAAGGCGGCGAACCAACAGCTCGCGGGGCGTCTCGGCGAAGAAATCGAGTCCCTCCGCCTCGATCTGGTGGGGCTCGTCGCACACGTCGAAGCATGGATCGACTTTCCCGAGGAGGACATCGATCCCGGTTCGGTGGAGATGCTCACGAGACGGCTCGGCGAGATCAGGACAACGATCGGTCGCTGGCTCGCGACCGCAGAGCGAGGCAGGATGCTGAGGGAAGGCGTGCGCACCGTCATCGCGGGCGCTCCGAACGCGGGTAAATCCAGCCTGCTCAACGTGCTCCTCGGTTTCGACCGCGCGATCGTCAACGAGGTGGCGGGTACGACGCGTGACACGGTCGAGGAGACGGTCATCGTGGCCGGCGTGCCCGTTCGCTTGATCGATACCGCGGGAATCCGCGAAGGGGGCGACGAGGTCGAGAGGGAGGGAATTCGACGGAGTCTTCGCCACATCGAGGAAGCCGACCTGGTGCTGCATGTCATCGACGGGAGCGATTCCGCCGGTATGGCGGGTGAACTCGAACTGCCCGGGAGTCTTCGCGTGATTCGCATCCTGAACAAGGCGGATCGTCCCCTTCATCCCGATTGGAAGACGTCGGATGGCCTTTCCTTTTCCTGTCATGACCCGGACGCGGGCGGGAGGCTCTCTCGCGCGATCGAGGAAGCTCTGGGCGATACCGGAGGAGGCTTCGATTCGGCGAATCTCGTCGCCATCAATGCGCGCCATCAGCACCGCCTGAATCGCGCCGGGGAGGCGCTGGACCGGGCCGGGCAGTCGCTCGCGGCAGGGGAGTCGCCCGAATTCGTGGCCCTCGATCTACGAGAAGCTCTCGACGAGATCGGAGAGGTCACGGGAAAGACCGATGTTGAGGAGATTCTTGGCGAGATTTTCAGCACCTTCTGCATCGGAAAGTAACCGGCGCCCCGATCCACCGGCGAACGGCAATGGAGGAGCTCCGGCTCACTCGGCGCCTGGAAATGGTGACGGGGCAGGATGGGCTTCCGATCGGTGGCGTCACCGGGAACGGGGTTGCATCAGACTCCCGAGAAAGGAACGGTCCCGCGCTTAGGAGGGACGAGAAACCGGGGTGACGCCGATACCACGACGTACGACGCGATGACCTATCCCTCCTGGCACTTGGTGCGGGGCTCGGAAGGGAGCTTTGCACACCGTGGCGGCCCGGTCTCGGCAGGTTCCAGCCGTCGGGACCGAAAAAAGGGCACCTCCTTCCGGAAGCGCCCTTTCAACCAATGGGTTTCGCCGAAACGGCGCCGTGCTACCTCATCGCTACTCGGTATCCTCCTCCTCGTCGAGGAGAACGAGGGCATCCACCCACTCGATAAGCGCCATCGGCGCGGAATCGGAGGCGCGTTCGCCGAGCTTGATGATGCGGCAGTAGCCGCCCTGACGGTCCTGGCTCGCCGGTGCAATGTCCTCGAAGAGGGTCTTCACACTGCGCTGCGCGAGCTTGTTGGATCCGAGGAGAGAAAGGGCGCGGCGGCGGCTGTGAAGGGTATTCGCCTTGCCGAGAGTGACGAGCTTTTCGGCGAAGGGACGCAGTGCCTTGGCCTTGGCGAGCGTGGTGCGAATGCGCCGATGCTCGATGAGACTGCAGGCCAGGTTGCGCATCATCGCTTCGCGATGCGCCTTCTTGCGCTGCAGTTTCACGGTTTTGCTGCGGTGTCTCATGAGTCGTGAAGGATGGAAGATGAACGGGCTGAACGGGGAAACCGCGCCCTGGATCAGTCGTTGATGTTCTGTGCAATGAGAGCTGCGAGGCCGGGACCCTCGGAGGCGCGGTCACCGCCCAGCAGGGTGGAAGCGAACGGCTGCTCGAGAAGGCTGGGGTCGATCTGCATTCCGAGGGAAAGCCCGAGTTCGCTGAGCTTGTCCTTGATTTCGTTCAGGGACTTCTTGCCGAAGTTCCGGTATTTGAGCATCTCCGCCTCGCTCTTCATGGCGAGCTGGCCGACCGTCGTGATGTTGGCGTTGTTGAGACAGTTCGCGGCGCGGACCGAAAGCTCGATCTCGTTGACGCTCATGTTGAGCAGCTTCTTGAGCTCCGCATTCTCCTCGCTCTGCGTCTCGGGGCGGTCCTCGATCTGGACGGCGTCGTCGTCGTAGTTGACGAATACGTCGAGATGATGCCTGAGGATGGCCGAGGCCTGGAGCAGGGCGTCGTGAGGCTCGATCCGGCCATCGGTCCAGATCTCGAGGGCAAGCTTGTCGTAGTCGGTGCGCTGCCCGACACGGGTATTTTGCACCGCATACTTCACGCGCCGGACGGGAGAGAAGATCGAATCGATCGGAATCACTCCGATGGGCATCTCCTTGGTCTTGTTGTCGTCGGAGGTGTTGAATCCGCGGCCGACCCGCACTTCCATTTCGAGATTGAACTTAGTATTGCGGTCCAGCGTGCAGATGTGCTGATCCTTGTTCACGATCTCATACTGCGAAATTTCCTGGATATCCGCGGCCGTCACCTCGCCGGCCTTGTCGACCGTCAGTGACAGCGTCGCCGGATCCTTGTCGTCGAAGTGCTTGAAGCGGATCTGCTTGAGATTCAGCACGATGTCCGTGACGTCCTCGACCACACCGGGAAGCGAGGCGAACTCGTGCTGGACGCCTGCGATGCGGACCGAGGTGATCGAAGCGCCCTCGAGCGAGGACAGCAGAACGCGGCGCAGGCTGTTGCCGATGGTGCGTCCAAATCCCGCCTCGAATGGTTCGGCGGTGAACTTGGCGTAGGTTTCAGTGGCCGTATCCTCGTCCTTGACGAGGCGTTCCGGGATCTCGAACGGAGCAAGCTTGAATGACATGTGTGGGTGTTGATTGCCGGGTTACCCTGCGCAGAGCGTGACCTTCTCACCGATGCTGTATCGGAGGGGAATGCGAGGACCGACGGCGGTTAACAAAAAACGCTCGGGAGGGCGGAATATCGACGGCATCTACGGTTTGTAAACCCCGATTTTCGGTCGCACAGAAAAATGTGGGGTGGCTCCCGGATCGCACCCGGGAACCACCCCAACCACCCGTTGCCATGAAAATGGTCGGGCTGGGCGCGGAGGCCTCAGCCTTCCCCTGAGTCTGTCTGTGTTGAAACTCCGCGTTGGGATGAAGCGGGAGTAGACGGGGCCGGGGAAGGCCGGGTTTTGGTCGGGACCGTGCGGGAGTCGCTCTTCCAGAAATCGGCTGATTGCGGATCCCATTGCTTTGCGTCCCAGTATCGGGGGAACGGAGCGGGACTCTTCGGCGCAGGAGTTGCCGGGGCGGCTTTTCCCGAATCCTCGGTTGGTTCGGCCGTGGCCTGGGTCGTCAGGAAAACGACGAGAGCGATCAAGAGTCTGTTCATGTCTGCGTTCCAGGAGGTCGCTGTGACCGAGGATAAATTATGGTAAATATATTATTTGTCAATATTATAAATCAAGAAGCGCTCGAAAAAGGCGTCGACGCCGATCAAATCTCCTTCCCGGGAGGGGCGCGACGCGGGGCCGTGCCGGAAAGGATGGCTCGATGTGATCAATCGCTAGACGCGGAAGAGAGCGCCGAGCTTCTGGCCCAGAATGACGCCTGCTCCGATGATGGTCACCGCGAGGAAGACCATGGCCCAGACTCCAAGGGCAGAGGCGAGGTGGTGGCCGTTCCCCAGGGCCGAAACCAGCGCATAGATCGCTTTCGTGATCGGAAAGTGCTGTTGCTGCTCCGCGAGAATCAGCGAATCCGAGACTTCGAGCATGGCGAAGGAAAAGGCAAGCAGGCCGCCGGCGATGAGATTGGCCGCGATCAGGGGCAGCGTGATCTTTCGCATCGCCTTGAACGGATCACAGCCGAGGTTCTGCGCCGCTTCCTCCAGGCTGACACTCGTCTGTTGGAAGCCTGCGGCGGCGGAACGGACCACGTAGGGAAGGCGGCGCACGGCGTAGGCGATCACCAGGATCAGGACGGGATCTTCGCCGAGGATGAGGCCCTCGAAGATCTGCCCCTCGCGGGTCATCGCGAGGTAGCCGAAGGCGAGAACCAGCCCCGGTACGGCGAGGGGCAGCATCGCCATCGCGTCGAGAAACTGGCGTCCGGGGAGGCGCGTTCGCACGACGACGTAGGCGATCGCGACACCGAGGACGATGTCGAACAGGGTCGAGAGAGAGGCGTATTTGAGGGAATTCGCGATCGAATTGATCGTGAGAGGATGCCCGAGGGCATCCTCGAAGTGCTGGCCGGTGAAACCGGTCGGGAGGATGGTCTCGTACCACTCCGTCGAGACGGAAAGAAGAATCACGCCGATGTGGGGCAGGATCGCGACGAAGACCACGGCGAGAAACGAGAGACTGCAGAGGAGTCCCACCAGGGGCGGCGCCTTTTTCACGCTGCGTCCGGTCGAGGCGCGTCCGGATGACGAAAAGTTATCTCGTCCGAAGAGGATCTTGCCCGCCAGGTAGAGAATCACCGTGGCGACCAGCATGACCACGACGAGAGCGTAGGGAAACGGGTTTCCGCTGAGGTCCTTGATCCCGTCGAAGATCTGCACCGACGTGACCCGGCCGTAGTCGAAGACGAGGGGAACGCCGAGTTCGGTGAACGCCCAGATGAAGATGATCGTACCGCCGGCGAAGAGTCCGGGCATGATCAGGGGAAGCGTGATCTTGAAGAGCCGGCGCACTCCGCTGCAGCCGAGATTTTCCGCCGCTTCCTCCATCGCGGGGTCGAGATTGGCGAGGGCCGCGGAAATATTGAGATAGGCGATCGGGTAGAGGTGGAGTGCGTTCATCAGGACGACTCCGAGCAACTGCCCCTCACCGAGCCAGTCGAAGGGTTTCTCGGGATCCATGAGACCGAGATCGATGAGAAGCGAATTGAACACGCCCGCCTGACCAAGAAACTGGCGTACCCCGAGGGCACCCACGAAGGGCGGCAGGATCAGGGGAACGAGAATGAGCGAGTTGAGGGCATCTTTTCCCGGGAAACGGTAGGTGTTCGCCATCAGTGCGAGAGGGAGGGCGATCAAGATCGCAAGAAGGGTGGTGAAGATCCCCATCTTGAACGAGTTCACGAGTCCCTCGATGTAGACCGGATTGCGAAACACCTCGGCCACATAGTCGAAGGTGATCGACCCGTCTGTCGTCACGAACGCCTCCTGGACCGTGTGCCAGATCGGGTAAACGAAAAACGCCCCGAAAAACAACGCGGTCAGGATATAGACGGCGACGGAGAAGGAACGGTTCATGGCACGACGTATTTCCGGACTGTGATTCGATCAATGCGGGGCGGTGCCAGGAGCCGGGAACGGCACATCGCGCCTCTCCTGCGCGGCCTCCTTCGCCATTTCCTCGACGCGGCGATACTTCTTCCGGAAGTAGGTGGAAAGGTCCCGCCCCAGCTTGACCTCGGCTACCTTGTCTCCCGCCCGGAGGACGGGCGCGATTTCATCGGTGGTTCGCTGATAGGAGATCCGGTCGAGATCGTCGAACTCCTCCATCGCCCCCGGGGGGAAGCCGGCCCGGATCAACGCGTCCCAGCAGTCCGCCAGTTCTTCCTGTGTCTCGACACAGGCGGCGCGAATCACGAACCGGAGGGCGGAGAAGAGGGGGCCTGTCCATTCGCCATGGTAGGTGAAACCTTCCGCAATCTCGTAGGGGTTGACGTCAGGGTCGCTCTGCCACCTTTTTCTCTCCGGAGTGTAAAAATCGAGCCGGATGGGTGGACGGCGGAGAGCGAAGCGGAGTGGCCCGCCCTCCGTACCCGGACGATAGTTCCAGAGCTGCTGGCCCTCCATCGAGAGAACGAATTCGATGAACCGGTCCGCCAGCTCGGGGTTCGGGGCGCCTCGCAGCATCCCGATCGGATCGGCCCCGATGCTGGTGCCTCCCCGGGGCATGACGAACTGCACCCGCGAATGGCCGGTCTCGTCCCGGTGGATCTCGTTGTAGGTCCGGCCGTAGAAGTCGATCGACATGCCCGCGGCGGCGTCGCCCATCGCGACATCGTGGGGCACCCGCGTCGCCGAGTCGCTGAAATACCGGCCGTTGGCGCTGATCCTGGAGATGAGTCGCATTGCGTTCATCCAACCATCGCGGACCGCATCGGCCTCGATCGATTCCGCGGAGCGGGCTTCGGCCATGCGGGACTGCAGCTCCTTCTGGATCTGCTCCTGGATCAGCATCTCGAAGGCCTTGGTCGTCGATCCCGACTTCGTGGGATCCGCCAGGGCCACCTGTCCGAAGAGGCGGGGATCGGCGAGATCTTCCCAACTCGTGAGACCGGACTCGAACCCGAGCCGCTCGACCACCTCGGTGTTGTAGCAGAGGCCGAAGGCCGAAAGGACGGTTCCCACCCACCGGTAATCGGCGTCGCGAAAAGGTTCGCCACTCACCATCGCGGGCATGACGTCGGGGGAGAACCAATCGGGTTCTCGCCGGGCGAGGGCTCCCGGTCCGTAGGAACCGGTGGGATCGGTGGCGACAAGATTGCCGATCTGGGCCTGCTTGCTGAAATCGTAGGCGCCCCCCCCGAAAAAGAGGTCGATCCCGGCGCCAACGGAGGATTGCAGGAAGAGCGTGCGGGCGGCGCGGGCGCGCGTCTCGTCGTCCTCGTCACGCAACAGGGTCGGGTCGTCGATCCAACCCTGTTGCTCCGTTTCGGGAAAGGGGGCGAGCTTTCGATCGGCGAAGGCTTCACGGATGCGGTTCGAGAAGGGGAGTCCGGTCCGCTTTTTCCACTGTTGCTCGAAGCGCACGGTGAATTCCGATTCGAGAAACTTCGCGATCTCGGATGTCCCTCCCGGCTGCCGCCAGTCGACATAGACGTCGCGTCCGTGTTTTTCCCGCATGTGGCGGCGGAAGGCCCGCCCGAACTCCGACTGGATCGATTCGTTGTGAGGGGTGATCACCACGACACGTTCCGCCGTGCCGAGATCGATTCCCTCCTTCTCGCCTTCCGGACGCAGCAGGAACGGCGTCGCGATGATGGCGGCGAGGAGGACCACGACAAGGGAGATACGGAGTGTCATGGCAGGGGGGAATCGGGCAGGATCACGATGTCCTCGGGATCGGCGACCGCGTAGAAGCGTTGCTCGGTATCGCGGACGACGCGGCGCGGATTCAGCTCGGAGATACGGATCTCTCCCTCCTCCGAGGCGAGCGAATACTGGGCGGTTTCTCCGAGGTAGATCGACTCGTTGAGGGTTCCGGCGATCGCGTTCATTCCGGGATCCTCCGCCTGGAGGTGAAGGCATTCGGGGCGAATCGAGAGCAGCACCCTCATTCCCGCAGCGGCCACGTGTCCGGGATCTCCCTGCCGGCCCTCGAAGACCCCGAGGGGAGTCGTGACACGGTAGCGACCCTCGCCGGCTCGCCCATCGAGGGTGCCAGGCAGGAAATTCGTTTCCCCGATGAATCCCGCGACGAGGGCGCTGTGCGGGCTGCGGTAGATTTCCTCGGGAGCACCGATCTGGGCGATGTTGCCCGAGTCGAGAATGGCCATGCGGTCGGCGATGCTCAGGGCCTCCTTCTGATCGTGCGTCACATAGATGGCGGTGAGGCCGAACTCCTTGCAGATTCGCCGGATCTCGGTGCGCATCTCGATGCGCAGCTTGGCGTCGAGATTCGAGAGCGGCTCATCCAACATGAGGCAGCGGGGGCGGACCACGAGCGCCCGGGCGAGGGCGACACGCTGCTGCTGGCCGCCGGAGAGCTGGTTGATCTTCTGGTTCCCGAGACCTCCCATCTTCACCATCTCGAGCGCCTCGTTGACCCGGTCGCGAATCTCGGTCTTGCTCACCTTCCGCTCCTCGAGACCGAAGGCGACATTCCGGAACACATTGAGGTGCGGCCAGAGTGCATAGCTCTGGAACATCATGGCGGTCTCGCGCTTGTGGGGCGGCGTCTTCGTGACCTCGTCGTCATCGAAGTGAATGGTGCCCTCCTCCGGCAAATGAAACCCGGCGATGCTCCGCAACAAGGTCGTCTTGCCGCATCCGCTCGGACCGAGAAGAAAGAAGAGCTCGCCACCGGCGATATCGAGATCGACGTGATCCAGCGCCACGACATCATCGAAGCGTTTCACGAGAGAGCGGATGCGAATCGAGACCATGGATCTTGGGCCGGATGATACGGGTTCACCTCCGGGCGGCAAGTTTCTTGTTTGTTGCAGAGCGCACCCGATTCTTCGCCTCCGGCCGATGGGATGCAGCAATCGCGCCATATTTTGCGCTCGCCGGACGGCAGGCGTTCTGGTTGCCTCGACGGCGTGAAACGGTTTCTCCAATCTTTCGGGCCGGCCATCGTGGTGGCGGCGGTCGTCCTCGGCCCTGGCAGTATCACGACGAGCACGAAGGTGGGCGCCTCTTTCGGCTACGATGTGCTCTGGCTTCTGGCGGTGATCCTGGTCCTCCTGATCGGCCTGACCTCGCTCGCGGCCTTTCTCGGGACGACGATGGAGAAGTCTCTCTGCGGAGAATTGCGGGAGCGCCTCGGGGTATGGTCCTCGTGGATCATCGGGCTGGCTCTCTTCGTCATCGTCGCGGGATTCCAGTCGAGCAACAATATGGCGGTGATCGCCGGAATCGAGCCCCTTCTCGGGCTCGAGGGAAACAAGCTGCCGAACGTCGCGGTCGTCGCGATTCTCCTCGTGACCAACCTGCTCATCGTCGGTGTTCTCTATTTCGCCAAGGATCTCTATCGCTACGTCGAGCGACTCATGAAGATTTTCGTGGGCCTGATGGTGCTGGCGTTCATCGTCAATTTCTTCTGGGCGAAACCGTCGCTCCCGGCGGCCGCCGCGGGCCTGGTGCCCGACTTCGCACCGTTCGGCGACAGGGCTCAACTCCTGACATTGATGGGGCTGATCGGAACGACCTTTTCCGTCGCCGGTGCCTTCTACCAGGGTTATCTCGTTCGGGAGAAGGGCTGGACCGTCGACGATCTCGCGGCGGGGCGGAGGGACTCGATCGTGGGCATGTGCGTCCTCGTCGGGGTCACCGCCATCGTGATGATGACCGCCGCGGCGGTGTTCGCCGGAAAGACCTCGGCCGAAGAACTCAAGGACGCCGGGGCCATCTCGGCCGCGCTCCAGCCGCTCTTCGGGCCCGAGGCCCGCTACATCTTCTGTTTCGGATTCCTGGCGGGAGCGTTCAGTTCCTTTCTCGTGAACGCCATGATCGGGGGGCACGTCCTTTCCGACGGCCTCGGGCTCGGGGACAGGCTGCAGGGGAAATGGAGCCTTCACGCGACCACGGCGGCGCTTGTCGCGGGCATGGCGGTCGGGATCCTGGCCCTGACCACCGATTTCGACCGGACGACGATCATCGTGATCGCCCAGGCCGCCACCGTGATCGGCGGTCCGGCGGTGGTGGCGGCCCTTCTTTTTCTCGGTGTTCGTCAGCGTACCTCCGCGCATCCCACGCCCCTCTGGATGCTCGTCATCGCGAGCATCAGTCTCGTCGTATCCCTGGCGGTTGCGACGCGGACCGTGCTGAAGCTCGCAGGAGTTATCTGAGTCGAGGCTGCCAGGTTCGCGGGTGCCGTCGCCCCTTGCAGCACGGAAAGAAGGAGGGGGCGATCGAATCCGCTCGACAAGGCCGGGGCGATTTGGTTTGCTCGACTCGATGCGCGTTCGCCTCATGGGAGCCCTCGTGTTGTCCGTCGTCGCGGTATCCGCGACGGAAGGCGGTGTGGCGAACGAGGAAGGGGCGAGGCAGTGGACGAACACGAAAGGGCAGACTATCCGGGCCCGGTTCTCCCACAGCGCCGACGGATTCGTCACCCTCGTTCTCGAGAGTGGCCGGGAAGCACGGGTCGCGCTGGCGGAACTGAGTGAAGACGACCGCACGTTCGTGCGAGAGCGGAGCCCCTCGGGCCGGGCGCTCCCGGCCGGATTTCCCGAGGAGTCGCGTGCCGCCGAGTTTGCCATCGAGGGAGGTCCCCGGCATTTTCGCACGCCTCACTTCGCCTTTCACAGCGAGCGCGACGTGTCGCCCGCCTTCGTGCGTGAGGTGGCCCGGGTCTTCGAGGGCACCCACGCGGCCCTCACGGCCCTTTCGTTCGGCGAGATCACGATCCCGAAAGGAAGGGACCGTTTTCCGATTCGCTTCCTCGGCACCGCCTCATTCCGCGCCACCCTTCGATCGGTGCCGGATCTGAAGCGTCCGGAAGGCGTCGCCGGTGTCTTCCTCTTGCAGAGTCGTGAGGTGATCGTGCCCTACGAGCAGGTCGGAGCGCGGGAGTTGGGGAGCCGGCTCACGATGCGGAAGACGAGTGATACCAGCACGCTCGTGCACGAGGTCACCCATCAGTTGTTGCACGACCGTCTCGCCCTGATGCCGGTGTGGCTGAGCGAGGGCATTGCCGAATACCTGGCTTCCATTCCCTACCAGAACGGGAGATTCCGCTTTCGGCAGGCGGAAAGGGGACTCGAGGAACGGCTCGCAACGCGCTACGGATGGCAGGGCGACGATGTGATCCGGCTGCCCCATCCTTCCACCCTCTTCGCGGCACAACCCGCGCCCTGGGATGAGGGCATCCAAGGGTACCGGACGGCATTGCTCTATACCTGGTTCCTTATCCATGACGATCAGCCCGAGGCCCGGGGCGAGGCGATGGCGCACTTTTTTTTCCGGCTCGACGAGATGCGTCACGACACCTCCCTCCTCATCACGGATTACAATGCCGCGGTGAAGGCGTATCGCGACGAGGTGGTGCGCTACAATCGTTCCATCGCACGGTATCGGGAGGATTTCGCCGACTACCGCGATGCGGTCGAGGCCTACAATGACCGAGCCCGCACCTACAATCGCGAGGTCCGGGAAGGGGTCGCTCCGGCTCAGCGGATCGAGGTGGGCGAGGAACCGAGGGCTCCGCGCGAGCCGGTCGCTCCGGTTCCTCCCGAGAACCTCGACCATCCGCCGTTCGCGGAACCGGGGGATCTCCTTCGCGCGGTCAATCGACACGCACTGCCCTCCCTGGTTCGTGGCCGGTCG
>Ga0180430_10000635_pt1 | contig 37638 bp, 29 predicted proteins | sample SS_ome_9_FD_132999 | JGI IMG/M metagenome (GOLD analysis project Ga0180430, IMG submission 132999) | Hypersaline lake sediment archaeal communities from the Salton Sea, California, USA - SS_1_S_2 metaG | ecosystem: Environmental > Aquatic > Non-marine Saline and Alkaline > Hypersaline >...
ATCTTGATAGTAGCGTTGGTTTTAATAATGAGTATCTTCCCCAAGTTGTTTTTATTCCAAATATACGGTTACCAAATGATTTCCCAGTTAAATCTGCTTTTGATTGTGATGAAGAAGAATACGATGAAATTAGAGTTAAATATGCTCAATTACAAGATCAATATCCTATTAATGAATTAAGTGAAGATGATGTTAGAGATATTATTAATCAAGTAGGATCAAAGGTAGCAGATTTCAATCATTTTTTAACTAATGGGCAATTCAAATTATAATATTAATTATTACCATTCAAGAAAAAACACCAAATTCCCCATATCATACTAAGATTAAAAATACAAAAAAAATTTAATATTATAATTACTATTTAAAATTCATTATGGTAAATGAAGAGGAAAAACACCTTTTTGTTTGGAGGGAATCGATTAAATCAAACAACTCTAATTTTAAAACTCCAAAAAGTCTAATTAAATTTTATAATTCTTTCGATAACTCTTCTCCAAAATATACTATTTGTCCTTATTGTGATTTCAAAAATAAATGGAGTTATTATGAAACTTCTAATATTGATGCATTTGGAAATTTCGTTAAAAAATCAAAATTTAAATGTGCATTATGTGGGTGGGAATATGTTGAATTAGAAGAGTTATTAGAAAAAGAATCATATAAAGACATTGAACTTATGGGTAAAAGCTCGATATATTTCCCAAGTTCACTGCAATATCCTGGTTATATAATTGGTGAAAAAAGAGTAAATTACAGAGAATTATTACAATTTTCTATAAATGATGCAAATATTGGACTTAGTGAGTTGGGTTCTTATTTAAAAAATAATTATTCTGATATTTATAATATTAGTTCAAAAAGATTTGAAGACCTAATTAGCGATCTTTATAGTACAATTGGTTATGAAGTTATAATGACTAAGAGAACAAGAGATAAAGGTGCTGACTTGATATTAATGGAAGATCATAAAAAGAAACCAATTATTGTAGAGTGTAAAAGGTATTCTTCTAAAAGATCCGTTGGAATTGGTCATGTCCAGAGATTAGTAGGTGCAAAAATAAGTTATAAAGCTAGAGAAGCTATATTAGTAACAAGTTCATATTTTTCAAAACCAGCAATTAATGAAGCTTTTCATTATGAAGAGATTCATCATAAAGTAAATCTTATTGATGCATATGATTTGTGTAAGTTGTTACAAGTTTATAACAAATCATTACCACCGATAGATAAGATTAATTTGAATGAATTGTACAAAGAAAATATTGAAAAAAGAAAAAAACAATTATAGATTGGCAAATTTAAAAAATCAAATAAATGAAAATGAAGTAAATAGAATCACCTAAGATCTGCTATCCTAATCTGAGCAAGCTCCGGGGCATTACGCAGATTTCCGAGACGGTGATTCATCATCAACATCCGTTGATGAGAAAGACGATGATGTAACCTGTTTCTTAGAAACACCTTGATTCAAAATATATTTCTCCATCTGCTAAATATAATTAAAACATTTGTTACTTTTATTATGATTGATTTATTGTAATACACTCTTGTTAAAGAATGAAATATTATTATTTATCTTAATGATAAAATATAAATAATATATAATTATTCTACATTAAATATAATAGTGATAACATGGCCCAAAAAACATTCACTTCTACAGATAAAGAAATCATCGAATTATTAAAACAAATTGATGTAGACAACCCTCTCGCTCGAACACTACTTTATCTTTCAAAGGTTGACTGTTGTAAATCCATTGATATTGAAAGAGATGCTAGCTTAAGACAGCCTCAAGTAAGCAATGCAATAAAGCACCTAGAAGAAAGGGGATGGATCAAACGCACCTATAAAAAAAAGATAGGGAAAGGACGACCAGTACATTACTATCATCTTAACAAAGACATCAACGAGATCTTCACATATTTTCAGGAGAAGAAACAAAAAGAGATCGATGCCATCCAACAGGTGTTCCATGATTTAGATATAATAAGTTCATATAAATAACATAATTAATGGAAAAAACATGTGTTCAATCTATATTAGCTAAATAATTTTTAATTTTTAAGAAAGATTTTTGAAAATATTTGCCAGTGTTTAAATTTAATAAATCGATATTCGGATATTTTTTATTGATTTCCTGAATAAGAACACCCCTCATTTTTTTACCTTTCAAATCATTTCTAAGATCTCTCCATCCACGAACATTTGTGTTACATGTTGGAGATCCTTGGACTCCAATAAAACATACATATTGATTATTTTCCAAATAATAATTAATAATTTTTTCATATTCTTTTATGGTATCTCCGCATATATTTCTATATTCATTGTCTTTTAAGTAAAAGGTTATTCCATGTTTTTCTCTATTTATTTCTTCTATTTTTATTTCTGGGCAAGGTAATTGAATTACATCAAAATTCTCTTCAATTAAGAATTTTACTATGTCCTTTGAATTATTATCAGTTAAAACTTGGTAAGCACGAATGTTTTGGTTTAATATACAATGGGATATTAATGCAAGTTTATTCATATGATTTTATCTTTTTTCAATCGTACCAGATATATTTCCTTTTTTATCACTCTTATAGATTACAACGTAGTCGACCAAGTATTTTAATTTATCAATATATTCTTTGTTCACATCATTTTTTTCAAATATGAATGTAATCATCTTGTATTGTTTTTCTGCCACAAGACAGTGAGTGAAATATCCTAATAAGTGATCTGGATCACACATACTTGTAAGTGTATCATAGACCACACATAATGCAGGTTGTACAGATGCTTTATCAACGTTATTCAAAATTTTTTTATAACTCTTAACAGTTGCGCTATGAATATCGCCTAAACTTTTTGCTGGTATAACGTTAAAATTATTGATGCTTTCAAATATTTTTGATTTGTTTTTAAATAGAGTTTCTTTAAAAGAAAAATTTTTACTATATGCATCGATATAGAAAATTTTATTAGAAAAACATGAAGGTTCGATAGTCATATTTAATGAATTTTTTACATAATTTATCAGGTAATCATTTATAATAAAAGATGGTTTATCTGCACAAATATAGTTTATGAATTCCTTCTTGACAGACTCACTCTTATTTATCAAATAATTAGACAATATACTCCCGATTAATTTTTCCCTATTTACAGTATAATCATATAAAATTAAAAATGACAAACCGTCGCTATATTTATCTATTTCAAATTTTTCCTCAATTTTAACATCTGATCCTGTATCATGTTTAATTTGAGGTATTATAATATTGTATTTATCCCTATCAACCCTTGTTTTTTTCTCTAAATCCTTAATGATTACTTTCATTTTTTTATTAAGCAATATGCTTTTAATATTTTTAAAAAATCCACTGATACAATCAATTAATTCTTCTATAAGATTAGTCCTAATTTTTCGAACATATAAACTTATACGTAACAATAAAAGTATAAAAACTATTATAGAGATAATATAAACAAATAGAGAGGGAGATAAAACATTATCAAATGGCAAAATAGAGTTAATGTAATCAATAATTGGGCCGTTTGGAATGTCAGCTAAAGCTATAATCAATGATGCGGTAAATAAAATAATAATCCAAATAATATTTTTTAAAAAGAGTTTTAATAGTTTTAATTTTTCCAATATTAATGCTAAAGTAAAAACTAAAGCAACAGTATATAGAATTGGAACAATCATATCTATATTACCAAACGGCATATTTTACAACCTCTACCCTCCAAGGTTTCATTTATTGATTTGTTTTCAATTTCTCAAGTGTATTATTAACGTCGTCCATTTTTTTTCTACAATCAATTTTTAATCGTTTTACCATATAATCTAAAATATACTGTTCACAAATTTCTAATTTATCCTTAGTGAATCTTATTACGTCGTCAACAGAAAAATCCTTGCCCAAAACACCGTAGGCCGGTGAAAGAGCACACATAGATTCTAATGATTTTGTATATAAGCCGAAATCTTCTAATTCCTTTTTAACCTCAACTTTGTTATCATAAAAATAAATCGGATTTATGTATTCTATCTCAAAATTTAAATCAAATTTTTTTAGTATATCTATAGATTCTGGAACTTGTTCAGCCAAATAACTTTGGTATCGAGTGTAACCGTCAGCAATAATTTTTATATTATTCTCTAGACAATATGTTACTCCAACAGTATGCATAGATAATTTGCAACCTAAACATATTAGATTAGAATTGTAAGTTTTTAAATTTTCATCTAAATTTTCAAGTGCAATTTCAATGAATAGTTTTCTACAAATTAATTTTTTCCAGTTAACAATATTTTCTGGAAAAATTTCTTTCAGTTCATTATATCTTGACTCAGTGAATTCATTTTTATTTAAGACTCCATTATTCATAGTTAATAAATGTATTTCATATCCTTTTAATGCTAACGCCACAGTTGCCAATGTGGAATCAATTCCTCCAGAAAAAAGAAGGGCAACTTCATTTTTGTTATGTTTAATCATCTCGCTCCCTAGTGTGCATTTCCAATTTTTTTGCTATTATGTATTTAGTATTTATGAGTTTTCATATTTATAAATTTTGTTATATTGTATCAAATTGTATTAAATTTACAAATAATTAAAACAATTGTTCATATTAAATCCACTCGTTTAATCTGTATTGTATTATTTTTCTATTTTTCCAATACATCCTATGTTGTCTTGTGTATTTCCTCGTGAGCTTTAATGCATCCTTCTTATTCACATTCAATCCAAGCAATCTGGATAACTCCTGCACTGCAACATAACTAATGACCCGGTCTGGTTTCTCACGGAAAAACGCTTCAATAGCCTCTTCTTCTCGTCCTTCTAGGTAGTAAAAGGTTTTATCCTTGAAACGAGCATTTCGTATCATAGGGAAATGTTTCTGTAAACCTCTTACAGTACTCACGACAAAATCAGAGATCAAGTAACCATCACATAGCAATCGATTCAACAACTCTATTCCATGTTTACGGATGATATAATCACCAGCAAACTTGTAACCAGGAATATCCTTTGTCCAAGTGATAACAGTATGGGGCGATACGCCATACATCAATCCTGCTTCAGCTTTGCTATAGCCCTCTTTGACTTTTTTGATGACTTTAAGTTTTGTTTCTAAAGGGTGAGCATTTGCTTTAAGTATGTTCTTACATCGATACTGTATTGTTGATTGATGAACATTATATAACTTGGCGCATTCCACTGTAGTTTTACCTTGTTGTAGTAGCTTCTTAATTTCTTCAACATCTTTCTCAGTGAGTTTTTTTGCTACCATCAATTAAGAGGTCAAGTCATCTTATATAAAATGTTGGTAATTTTAGATTTTGTTAGGTTTAATATAATCAGTTATGTTTACATAGCCCATGATTTAATTAATGAGGGTAATATGGATAAATTTGAATTATCTTATTGTTTTTCTGATAAACAAATCGCTATTTTAAAAACTATTTTTTATGCCCCCATAACTAAAGAAAGAATACATAAAATTAGTGTGTGTGAAATTCAAAATAACGATACCTGGTATGATGATGGAGAGTTGCCTCTAGAAAATGGATTGAATGATCCAGTATTAGGTGAATTATATTATGGAACCGAGTTAATTTTTAAATGTAAAACGTGCGATAATACAAAATGCAATGGACACTTTGGTCATTTTGATTTCAACCAACCATTAATCCATCCTTTTTATTTAACTTATTTAATTGGAAATTTATCCAGTATATGTTCTTTATGTGGAAATAAAAACAATAATAAAAATAAAAATTGTCAATATTGTGAAAATCAATTAGATAAATATACGAAAGATAATACATATCATTTGAAAAAAAACGGCGAAATAATATCAATAGATGATGTTGTATCTAAAAAAAATATAATAAAAAATCTTTCATCTAATAAAGAGAGTATAAAATCAATAGATAACTGTTTTATCCAAACCATTCCAATTCTTCCAAATAGCATGAGAAATTTATATATAGATAATGGAAAACTACAAAATGAAATCACTAAAAAATTAAAGAAGATTGTAGATATAAATACTAATTTGGAAAAAGCAAAAAATAACAATATGCCAAATCTAATCATTGATAACATACATTATGATCTTCAGTTTGCTGTAAACTCATATTTTAATAGTATTGACTACCGAATAAAAAAATCAATAAATAATGAAAAAAACGTTATTGAAAATAATAATTCAAACTTAAGAAACTATACTGATTTCATTAAAGATTCAAATAAATTATACTTACAAAAAAAATTGGATTATATCTCCTTAGGTTCTGGTGACCATGATTTAAAAAGAATAGTACGAAGAATACTAGAAAACAGACAATATAAAAATAGTAAATATACTTTAGTTTCATTAGATAAGATTAAAGAAAAAAATGGAAATGAGGGTTATTATTCTTTATTAAAAGCTGAAAAAAATGGTGTTATTTCCTTTTTAATTGAAATAAGAATTTTTAATGAAAAAAACCATTATAAAATGTGGCAGATAAATAATGATATTAAAGATCTAAACGATGGGATAAAATATTGTTTATTTTTAATGTCGGAGATTCTGAAGAGATAATAAAAAATACAATAAAATGAATAATAAACAAAGAGGCCATAGATAATTATTTAATTAGATAATTATTACATTTTTTAATTAGGTGATGTTCTGGTTACAACCATTTCATTGAACAAAAAAACAATGTTTATGTTAAAAGAAAAGAAGCTTGAATTTGAAAAGGAATTTGATCAGAACTTAACTTGGGATGAATTTTTCAATATAATTGAAATAAAGAAAAAACATTCAGTAAAAGAGATGGATGGGAAAAAATGAGTGATGTACTTAAACAAGTTTTAAAAGATTCAAAATATAATTTAACGATATTTAATAATGAAGAGATAAAGGAATTAAAATCTAAGATTTTTTTTAAAGAGAATAAGGAAGATAAACCATATTTAAATTGTATTATTCGCGAAAGAGATATTTTGCTGAAACCTGAAGAAATTGTTCGCCAGCTCTATCTTATTAAATTGATTAAATATTATCAATATGACAAGAAAAGAATTAAAGTAGAGCACCCTGTTAAATTTGGAAGAGAGACAAAATCAGCAGACATTGTTGTTTTTGATAAAGAAAGACCTACTGTTGAATATATAATTGTTGAGACAAAAAAACCTAAGTTGTTAGATGGTAAGAAACAGCTTCGATCTTATTGTAATGCCACTGGAGCACCAATTGGCGTTTGGACTAATGGTGAACAAATTTCTCATTATAATAGAAAAGATCCAAATTATTTTGAGGATATAACGGATATTCCAACTGCTTTTCAAACACTTGAAGATATTTTAAAGGAAAGATTTACGTTAAAAGACCTTATAATTAAGGATAAAATACCTAATGAGGGAAAATCTTTAAAAACAATTATTCTTGAAATGGAAGATGAAGTTTTAGCAAACGCTGGAGTGGATGTATTTGAAGAAGTATTCAAACTAATTTTCACGAAACTATATGATGAATTAAAAAGTAAAGACGATAAAATTTTTTTAGAAAGGGTTATTAAACGGAAAATGAGGGAATATCGATTTGATGATTTTGAAAAAATTAAAGAAATTCTTGATGATGTTGATGATTCTGATTTCCGCGTTTTGGAGTTTCGGAATACTGGACAATCTGAGGGTGAATTAAGGAAAAAAGTGCAAAAGTTATTTGATGAGGCTAAAGAAAAATGGCCAGGTGTGTTTTCAGATGAGAGCAAAATTGAATTAACGCCCTCACATTTATCTATCTGTGTTTCAAGTCTGCAAGACGTTAAACTTTTCAATTCAAATTTACAAGTTATCGATGAAGCTTTTGAATATTTAGTAAATAAATCTTCTAAAGGTGAAAAAGGACAATATTTCACACCCCGACATGTTATAGATATGTGTGTGAAAATGTTGAATCCAAAACCTGGAGAATATATGATAGATCCAGCTGCAGGATCATGTGGTTTTCCTGTTCATTCAATCTTTTATATGACCGGGCATCTATTTTCTGGTGTTGATGTGTCACGTGATGAAAAAAATCATATTTTAAAGGTATTTGGAATCGATTTTGATGAGAAAGTTGTCCGTGTTGCAAGAACATTAAATCTAATAGCTGGAGATGGGGAGACAAATGTATTACATTTAAATAGTCTTGATTATGAAAGATGGGATGAAAAAATATCAAATAAAAAATGGATAAGTACATACAGCGGTGGATTTCAAAGATTAGAACGTCTTAAAGTCGATAAGGAATCATTTAAAGATTTCAAATTTGATGTTTTGATGGCAAATCCTCCTTTTGCAGGAGATATAAAAGAACCTAGAATTATTCATAAATATAATCTAGGTTATAACGTAAATAATAAACCTTTATCAAAAGTAGGAAGAGACATTCTTTTCATTGAAAGAAACCTTGATTTTCTCAAACCGGGGGGAAGAATGGCTATAGTTCTCCCTCAAGGTAGATTTAATAATGCTACAGATAAAAATATTAGGGAGTATATTTCAGAAAAAGCTAGGATATTAGCAGTTGTAGGGCTTCATGTTAATACATTCAAACCACATACTAGTACTAAGACTAGTGTGTTATTTTTACAAAAATGGAATGAGGATCCTAAAGATGGATTGTTGTGTCCAAAAGTTGATGATTATCCAATATTTTTTGGTGTCTCAGATAAATCAGGAAAGGACAATTCAGGAGAATATATTTATTTAAAAAATGGTGAAGGAAAGCCAAAAGTAGATAAGAATGGCCATTTGATTATTGAGCATGATTTACATAATCATGAAGGGGAACTTCCTGACGGAGTTGCTGAAGCGTTTGTTGATTATGCTAAAAATGAAAAATTAACTTTTTGGAGTTAACAAAATGCAATATTCTATTGTAAACTACGAAAAGGTAAAAAGTTTTGAAACAATTAGATTAGATGCAGAATATTATAAAAATGAATATTTGGAAATTGAAGATTTTATCAATAAAAATTCTAAAAAATTTACAACTTTGAAAGATTTAAAATTAAAAATTGATGGTAGTGCATTCTATCCAGCTCTAGAGCCTTTTTATAATAAAGGAGATCTTCCATTTTTAAGAGTCAGTGATATTAATAATTTTATAGATTATGATAGGTCTATTAATATCCCTTTAGAAATTGCAAATGAATTTAAAACATTAAAATGTGTAAATAAAGGAGATATTGTTGTTACAAAAGGTGGAAGCATTGCAAGAGTGGGTTTAATTGAAAAAGAAAGTGCTGCGTGCAGAGATTTGATTTTTTATGATTCATCTAAACTTAATGAGATTGATTATACATTTTTATTTGTATATTTTATTACAGATACATATCATAATCTTCTAATTCGTTCATCTTCAATGACTGCGCAACCTCATTTAACTCTTACACTTGTAAAAAAAATTCCAATTTTTAAACCATCAGAAGAATTTAAAAAAATAATTTTTAACATATATAAGAAATCAAAAGAAAATTTTGATCAATCGATAATGCTATATGAAAAAGCTGAAGAGAAAATGCTTGAAATATTAGGGGTCTTTCCATGGGATTTTAAAAAAAATATGTTTTACATTAAAAAATTTTCTGAGGTCGATAAGGAAAATAGAATAGATGCGGAATTTCATCAACCAATATATTCTGAACTAGAAAAGCATTTGATAGACAATTATTCAGCAGTTGGGATTGGGAGTATTAAATTTATAAATGTTACAACAGGACAATATGTAAATGAATATGTAGATAAAAATGAGGGCGTTCCATATATTAGGGGAACAGATCTATCTAATGGAACTGTTCTAATGGATGAATTAGTTTATATTGATTTTTCACAACAGATTGATAGTAAAATTGCAAAAGAAAATGATGTTGTCGTAACAAGGGTAGGAACCATTGGGTTGTCATCTAGAATACCTAAAGAGTGTGAAGGAGGGACAATTAGTGATAATTTAATAAGATTAAGATTCAACCCTGAAAAAATTAATCCATATTTCTTAACATTATATCTTGGTAGTAGACTTGGAAAATCATTTATGATCCGATATTCTAGGGGCAGTGTTCAACAAAGACTTAATCAAGAAACATTAAAAGAAGTGGTTTTACCTATAATTAATAAAAATATTCAAGATGAGCTTGCACAATTTGTTAAAAAATCTGAAGTAAAAAGAAAAAATGCATATGAGTTACTATTCATTTCAAAAAAGGGGGTTGAAATAGCCATTGAAAAAAATGAAAAAGAAGCTATGCAATGGCTTAATACTAAATTAGCAAAAGTATGATTGTTATAATTTTTCAATTTCTATTATTTTTTGTTGTTCCGCTGAAATTTTAATCTCCCTTTCATATGATTCAATAAATTTCATTAGCTTCTCTCCACGAATTGTTAATGAATATGCATGAGTCGATCGTTTTCTAGACCTAATAGGTTGTTTTTTAATTATATTCAGTGATTGCATTATCTTTAATCTTCTAGATAATGAAGGATCTGATAAGGATATTTGACAAATGATTTCTTTGTATTGCTGTGGGGATTCCATTAAACAAATTAATATCTGTATAGTGTCATCCAAACCGAGTAATTTTCCAAGTTCTTTAGATTTTCCATATGAATATATCCGTTGGATATGAGGTTCACCATCATCCATAAATATACCTCAAATTTTATAATTAAAATACATTAATTATATATAAAACTTACATACGGTGAAACTTTCATATATTGAAAGTGTCACATTTTGAAAGTTTCATTTATTGAATCTTTCACCAGGTGTTACTTTCAGATTGTATTAGAAAAATCTATTATAAAAAAAAATGTATGTGATAGTCCCGGTGAATGGCATTAGTATATGGTTATTCGTCGGATTTTTTCTTTGGTTTATCCCAATACGGGCTTTTACATTTAGGGCATACCTTTGGATATTCCTCTTTGTTTCTTGGCACCCATTCATGTCTGCATCTTTCGCATCGGTATCCATCCAGTTTTACCTTTGCCATTACCATTGCTATATTACTAATGCTATATAACTATTATTCGATACTTTTAAATAATGTATTACCATTAGTAATATACTAATGGGTAAGATATGCCAAGGGTTGATTTGGACCTCTCCCCTTGGCCTTGGAGAAAAAATACGAATGTCGGGAAACAATCGCAGTGTCTCCAAACAAACAATAGAAGTGGAGATTTATAAAACCTTTGAACAATTCAAAAAACAACACAAAGTAACCGCTGCAAAATACCTCAAACACCTTGACATCAACTTTTTTCCAAAGAAAAACTACCGTAAGATAAAGTTTGAATACGAAGCACTAATGCGTTTGATTCTTTACAAGAAAATTAAAGGATTCAGGTTTGATACAAAACTCACAAAATACCTACGACGTAACCCAAAAGATAAATATCAGCTTGGGTTCAGCCAGACACCAGATCGTACACAAATAGGATACTTTTACAACCATATTCTTGATGAACAAACAAAACAACTAATAGAATATGTGGCTGATAAGATTATTGAGGTATCAGAGAAATTCAACATTTTACTAGATATAAACACTCTTGAATCAGTCAAACCAAAGAAAATTACCAAACAACGAAACCAGCGTCATCAAAAAAACATAAAGACAAGGGATGTCTGTAAACTCTTCAAAAAAAGACTCAACCCATTCATAGACCTGCATCAACACCATAATACGCTGTATTCTAAAAATGAACTAATCAACCTACTCATACACCTTGGTCTCTCTCAGGATTTTGCTGAGAACGGAGGGAAGATATACAAGGAGCTCAACAGACGTGGGCCAAGCGGTAAAACACTCTTATACCATTTGAAGAAAACCGAGGACATCAGAGAGCTTCAAAAGATGTATCAGACATTGTTTGAAATTGTCTGGACAATGGCGAAACAAGCAAACCTGTTTAACACCCGGAAACCGATGGATGTAGCAATTGATTACACGGAATGGTTCTTCTACGGCAAAGATGGCAAGATGGTCACTAGCAAGAAACCAGAACGGGGAACCAGCAGATGCTACAAGTTCGCAACCATCAACATCGTGGAAAAAGGGAAACGATTCACCCTGCTTGCTCTGCCTGTGAATGTCATTGAGAAAAAAGAAAAGATACTGACGAAACTCATTCTCTATGCGAAGCAACGTATCAAGATAAAACATCTCTATGTTGATCGTGGTTTTTTTGATAGTGTTTCAATACGGACGATTAATAATCTTCATGTAAAATATCTCATGCCAGCGATCCAGAATTATAATGTCCGCAAGCTGATGAAGATGGTTCCGGCTCCATCTGTTGTCCCTGATTTCATTCTAAAGAATACTAGGATTACATTGGTAATTGTCATGCTTAAGGATCGTGCTACTAAGAAACTGGTCAAACGTGTATTTGCTACAAACATGGTCATGGATGAAAATGATGTAACTCTTGTGAACCGTCTTGGTATATTGTATAGTAAGAGATGGGGGATAGAAACATCATACCGGGTGAAGAAGCATAGTTTCCGCGGTAAGACAACATCAAAGAATTACATTATCCGGTTGTTTTATTTCTTGTTCAGTGTCTTGTTGTATAATCTCTGGATACTTGCTGATGTCCTTGTTTGGTTGCATCTCTTTGGTGTTGTGGAGGAAGGTCATCTTGTTACATCGAAGTATTTCGGTACGATTCTGATGTCTATTGATCCTGGAGGTGGTTGACAATGATACCTCAACTAGCTATTGTAATAGACTCTCTCTACAAAACCATTAAATTATCTTAGTTGATACATTATTTTGTGCTTGGTGCATGAGACAAAAAACACCGCCTTATGCACTCTAACAGACTTTTTTTATTAGTTTTTAATCAAAAAATAATGTGTGATCATGCAGGTTTTTTGTCTTCGAAAACTACTTTAGCATCTACTGTAAAAAAGTTGTTGGAATGACATCGTGGAAGGTATGAGAGATTGACACAGATATGATGTATATCGCGATAAGGCAAAGGATAAATTCTTGAGAAATACCCATGGAGGAAAGGGGTCCTAAAAGAAGGACGATTGTTGTTGAAAATGAGAGTAGGATAAGGGCAATATTGTTGACATGTAAACCGGGTAATAATCCTGTAATGATTCCTGTGAGCACACCAAGGATACAAAAGGTGATGATTAAAAGGAGTGGAAGCATCAAAACTCCTCATTGATTGGGGTAATTGTGTGATAATCTTTTGATAGTTCTATTTGATATCGAAGAAATGTTTTGTTATACGTAAAGAATCCATGAATGATGACGGGTTCTCCGTGATGTATTTGTATTGTTTTGGATGTAGGATATGTTACTAAGAGTGTGTGGGTTCCGTTGGTATCTGAGATGTAGCATTGATTTGAAAAGGTTGAATCAATGTATCCACTAATGTTTAGATTTGTGTCGATAAATCGTTCTGGGTATTGAGCGATTTCCCAAAGGGGTGTTTGCGTGGCATTCCAATGTGAGAGTATGGATATTTTTCGAGGATGGTCGACGATGATTTCCCATGAATTCTCGTATTTTTGAACGGTTCCTGTTGCTTGAATGATGTCCCCAGAGTACACAGTTATTGGTTCTTCAAGGTAAATTGTTGCTTGAGATATGTTTTCCTTTATAGTAATGAATTGCGTACCGTAGGATGTTTGATGATGTTCCTGGACAATACCTGAGGTGATGATCTCTTTTCCTTCGTATTCAGATATCTTGTTTAGTTCTATTGCTGTAGGGTGTGTAAGGAGGGAAAGTCCATAAAGAACCATGATACCGCAAATTGCCAATGTGAGGGTTAATAGCTTTACATTCATATTTATATTGAATCGTAAATAATATTATACTTATAAATTTTATTGTTAATATAAAATAAAATTAATTTCCTCAAGCACTTATTAAGAAACATGTTTTTTCCAATTAGACATAAGTACCCTATTATTTGCGTTATTATCCAATTTTATCATAGAAAAATATATCTGTAACATTAATAATTATCATATTATACTGGTGCCACCTATGAAAAATAAAACACACATTATGATCATAACATTGCTATTACTTATAAACATCTACATACCTCAAACACTAGGAGATGAAAAAGCATCTCAAACAACATGGATTGTTGATAAACAGGGAACCGGTGATTTTACCGCTATCCAAGATGCAATCAACGCCGCGGTACCAGGTGATACTATCATGGTACAAACAGGTGTCTATAAAGAAAATCTTTACATCCATAAATCAATCATACTTAGAGGAGAAAATAAACATACCACGATTATCAAAGGCAATCAACAATTAGATACTATCACAATTACTGCTCAACATGTATACATCCAAGATTTCACAATCAAAGGGAGTGGACCAAGCGGTCGTGATGCTGCAATTCAACTCAATACCAATCAAACAAGAATTACAAATAACATTATCACAAACAGTACCATTGGTATTTTTCTTCATTTTGCACATGAAAACACTATTGAACACAACATCATCTATGCCTGCAAAGATTATGGCATTCATCTCAACAATGCCCATAATAATCAATTTATTGAAAACACGATAGCATATAATCGATGGGGATGCTTAATCACCTTATCCTATGGCAATCTCTTTCAATTCAATAGTATCCATAACAACTCAATACATGGCATCTGGATTCTCCGCCATGCAGTTGAAAACACACTTGAGAGTAATTTTATCAAAGATAACATCAACCATGGTATTCTGATTCAATTAATGAGCTACAATACAACAATAAAAGGAAATATCATCGAAAATAATAAGTGTGGAATAGAATCTGGGCTCTATTGGCCCTGTGATCATACTATCATCTCAGAAAACACCATTAAAAATCATCAGACCTATGGTATTTATCTTAGAGACTCCAGTGAATCAGAGGTCCATAAAAACAATATAATTAATAATACCATTCCTGCTTATCATATAGATACGACTCAAGCAGACTGGGATCAAAATTATTGGGGATATCCAGCAAATAATCCAATATTTATCAAAGGAAAACGAAATTATCTTCCCTGTTTTCAAATTGATTGGAATCCAACATCTCAACCATATCCAACTCCTCAAATTGAATCTCAATCCTATAATTTTACCTCTTATCCATTTGATCCGATTTCAGATGATCTTCCCCCATCATTTAATTGGAACAGTGTCAATGGAACCAATTATCTTTCTCCTGTAAAAAACCAAATGCCAGCACCAACTTGTGAAACTTATGCGCTGTGCTGTACTCTTGAAACTATGGTTCGAAAACAAGTTGGTGCCACCTATGATTGTGATCTTTCCGAAGTCCATCTCTTTTTATATTCTGGTGGAACGAATCAATGGGGTGTTGATCTCAATGAGCCCGCAGAGTACTTAGTCACCCATGGTGTACCCGACGAGGGGTGCTTTCCAGACCCTCATCGACCTTATGATTTTCCATTTGAAAGTATTCAAGGATGGGAAAACAGAACAGTAAAAATATCTGAATGGGGGTGGGTAGATAATGAGGTACAAGCAATAAAACAGGCATTGATTACTCGTGGACCATTGGTTATCTGTCAAATGACTCGAAGGGATTTAGATTATTATAAGGGAGGTATTTATATGCCTAACACGCTGAGTCCCATCCAAAGAGGCCATGTTGTTGCTATTACAGGTTATGATGATGTAGAACAATGCTTTATCGTGCGAAATAGCGCTGGTGAATCTTGGGGAGAACAAGGATATTTCCGTATTTCATATGAAGCTTTTGCAGAATATTACTCTTTTATTTTCCCATTTTACGGGGGAACCGGGATATTTTACATTAATGGAGTGTATGGAAATCTTATGCCTGATGCACCAAAAATATACATTGAAACACCGGCTCTTTCTACAACGTATATTCAAGGCATATCTTTTCCAACGATTGTCACATATCTTTCACCAATTCAACGTGGAGCTCCAAGAATAATGGGATCCTTGCCTGTGACAGTGCGAACAACCGATTCTGATATTGTACAGTTTTATCTTGATGGTCTGCTCATGTATGAGGATGACACAGAACCATACGAGTATACTATAGAAACTTCTCCGGGTCTTCACACCCTAGAAGTTGTTGCAGAAAAAAACATGGTCCTCTCCAAAGATACGCGAGACATTTACATCCTTGGTATAACTTAATGTAATTATAGAGAGCAAATATGTTTTATTAGGTAACATTGAAATATTCTAATTCTATTAACCTACCTTGGTGATGATGTCTGTGTTATCTTTTCAAATGAGTTATCAATTTAAAAGAGCAACTACAGATACAAACATATTAAGACTTCTAATGGTGATGATTTAATGATAAAAAAGGATATAATATTGAAGGTGTCAGAAGCGTTTCAACAAGATGTTGGCTATGGACGAGCGCGAATTGATAATCAAACACGATTAGAATTAGATTTATCAATTGGAGATGTCATAGAAATCGAGGGAACAAAGGTTACTGCATCCGTGGTCTGGAGAGCTCATCCCACAGATGAAGGAAAACGAATAATCCGTATTGATAATCTCACCCGAAAAAATGCAGGTACAGGATTAGGAGATAGCGCTACAGTTAGAAAAGCAGATATTCATCCTGCTAACAGTGTTATTCTTGCTCCTTTAATATCGAAGGGTCAACAGATACAATTTGGCTCAGGTATTGAAGCATTAATCAAAAAAGGATTATTAAAACGCCCGATTACAAAAGGAGATAATATCATCGTTCCTGGTATCGCATTATTTGGTAGTGCGCTTCCTTTCGCTATTATTAGTACCACCCCCTCAGGAATTGTATCCATTAATGAAGATACATTTATTAAAGTCAAAGAAGAAGCGGCAAAAACCCTTGAACCAGAGGGTCCACGGGTGAGTTATGAAGATATTGGTGGATTAAAAGATGAACTTGAAAAAGTTAAAGAAATGATCCAATTACCTATCAAACATCCAAAGATTTTTAATCGGCTTGGTATCGATCCACCAAAAGGTGTATTGCTTCATGGTCCTCCAGGTACCGGGAAAACATTGATTGCAAAAGCCGTTGCCAATGAATCAGGGGCAAGTTTCTATACAATTAATGGACCTGAAATCATGAGTAAATTCTATGGACAAAGCGAGGAAAACCTGAGAAAGATTTTTGATGAAGCGGAAAAAAACGCTCCATCAATTGTGTTCATTGATGAAATTGATGCCATTGCTGGAAAACGAAGTGAAACCCATGGAGAAGTTGAAAAACGAGTGGTCTCCCAACTCTTAACCCTTATGGATGGGTTGAAGGGAAGAGGGAAACTCATCGTTATCGGTGCTACAAATATTCCTGATTCATTAGATCCTGCACTCCGACGACCTGGTCGATTCGACCGGGAGATCCGTATTGATGCACCAGATCGAGAGGGGCGAAAGGAGATTATGCAAATTCATACTCGGGGTATGCCAAAAGCTAAAAATGTTAATCTTGAAAAAATCGCTGACCGTACTTATGGCTATGTTGGAGCAGATCTTGCAGCACTCGCACGAGAATCTGCAATGAATGCACTTCGACGATATCTTCCTGAGATTGATCTTGAAAAACCAATTCCAGTTGAAGTTCTTGAAAAAATGGAAGTTACCAATGATGATTTCACCAATGCCCAGCGCGGTATTGAACCATCAGCGATGCGGGAATTTTTTGTAGAGGTACCAAAAGTCAGTTGGGAGGATGTCGGCGGTCTAGGTAGTGTAAAACAACAACTTAGGGAATCAGTAGAATGGCCATTATCTCAGCCTGAGGTGTTCAAACGTTTAGGGATTCATGCACCACGAGGAATATTATTATATGGTCCACCAGGGACCGGTAAAACACTGCTTGCAAAAGCTGTTGCACATGAGTCAGCGGCAAACTTCATATCGATAAAAGGACCTGAAGTGATGAGTAAATGGGTTGGAGAAAGTGAAAAAGCAGTTCGTGAACTATTTAAAAAAGCTAAACAAGTATCTCCTTCAATCGTTTTTCTTGATGAGTTAGATGCAATTGCCCCAAGAAGGGGAGCGTATTCCGGATCTCATGTAACAGAAAGTGTTGTGAATCAGTTATTAACGAGCATCGATGGATTAGAAAGTATGGAAGGAGTAATAATCATTGGTGCAACAAATCGACCGGATATCATTGATCCAAGTCTTTTACGACCAGGTCGATTCGATCGGTTAATTATGACTCCTGCTCCAGATATTGAAGCTCGAGAGGAGATATTTAAGATTCACACGAAAGATATGCCACTTGCTTCAGATATTTCACTTCTTGATATCTCCTATCAAACAGAAGGTTTTTCTGGGGCAGATATTGAAGGACTGTGCCGTGAAGCAGCAATGATTGCTCTTAGAGAAAATATTAAATCATCTAAGGTGAAAAAAGAGCATTTTGAAAGAGCATTGGAGTCAGTTAGAGCAAGTCTAACAGAAGATCTTCTTAAATATTATAATAATGTCTCAAAAGATTTAGGAAGTAGCATAGCCAAAAAAGATAAAAGAGAAAAGGATATTCAATACATATAAAAATGAAATAAGGTTCGTGAGGGATAAAAATGAAGATTACGGAAAACGAGTTGAGAGGAAAAACGGTGATGAGTGAAGAGGGGTTATATCTTGGAGTATTACGAAATTCAACAGTTGATGAGCGTACCGGTGAGCTTATTGATGTGTTGATTGAGCCATCAGATGATGTCGATCCTCGATTGTATCACCTTGATAAAACCGGTAATTTAGTATTCCCATTTAATACAATCAAATCAGTAAAAGATGTTGTCATCATTGGCAGCTAATCATAGGGGATACTAAGGTTTCTTTCTATCTCATTGAAACACATGAGATACTTTTTTATTTTTTTATGTAATGTAGGAAATCTGTTTTTTGAATACCTAAACATATAGGTTTCATCAGGTAAAGAGACCCCTTTATTTCGCGTGGAACAAATGATTATATATGTATATGATTTCTTTAAAAAATATAGATACGTAAGTATATCCAGATATGTATTCAATTTAATATATTAGTTAGTTTCGTTTTTTTGAAAAATAATATTTCTTCTATTTAAATGAAAAGTGAAAAAAAATTTAAGACATTACGATTTATTCCAGTCGAAATAAAGGCCTCTCCCTTCTCCTAATAATTATTCTATTAAATGAATATCAATACAAGATAAAAAACAGATTATATTTTGACATAACATTAATTAAGTCATTATTCATCACTTAGTAATGGGTGAGTACTTTTAAAAAGACAGTAAATAGTGACATATTCGGTCGCCTTTTAAAGTCTGAAGGTCTGTTCGTTGATCGAGAAGCAATGAGGCCAAGTTACATGCCGGAAATTCTTCCTCATAGAGATGAACAGATCAATGAACTTGCATCAATTCTTGTTCCAGCTCTTCGAGGGGAGACACCTTCTAATATATTTATATATGGGAAAACTGGAACGGGAAAAACTGCATCAACGAAATATGTTGGAATGGAACTCGTGCAAAAAGGTGAAGAACTTGGCAAACATGTTAATTTTGTTTATATTAATTGTGAAGTAGTAGACACCCAATATCGATTATTACAAAATATTGCTAATCATTTCATAAATGAATGGTCAGAACGTATTCCATTTACAGGATGGCCTACTGATGAAGTATTTACTAAACTTCTCCATATGATCGATAAAAATGGCGGAGTCACTGTTATCATTCTTGATGAGGTTGATAAACTCAAAGGAGATGAAGCCCTTTATAATCTCTCAAGGATTAACACACAATTAAAACATGCGAAAGTATCTATTGTTGGTATATCAAATGATTTAAAATTTACAGAGTTTTTAGATCCTCGAGTAAAATCAAGCCTTGGTGAGGAAAACCTTGTATTTCCTCCATATGATGCCAGTCAATTGCGTGATATATTACGTCAACGGGTGGAAATTGCATTAAAACCTGCATCTATCGATGATGATGTTATTCCTTTATGTGCTGCACTTGCTGCACATGAACATGGGGATGCCCGAAGAGCATTAGATCTCCTCCGGATGTCTGCTGAGGTTACTGAGAGAAGTGGTGCATTAAAAGTAACAAAGAAATTTGTACGCATCGCACAAAACAAGATTGAAATCGACCGTGTCATTGAGGTTGTTCGAACACTTCCCTCCCAATCAAAATTGGTTCTTATGGCAATCCTTTTAAAAGAACGGCATGGAGAACAAACAGGTACAAAAGGAGCCATGACTACAGGAGAAGTCTACGATATTTACAAGGATCTCTGCAAAAAAATACGTATGGATTCCCTTTCACAAAGAAGAATCGCTGATCTTATTTCAGAACTTGACATGCTTGGCATCATTACTGCTCGAGTTATTTCAAAAGGCCGTTATGGAAGAACCCGTGAGATATCATTATCGTCATCTGCTGACGATTTGTTGAATATACTAAAAGAAGATGAAATGTACGATGAATTATCTCAATATAATATTCGAGCACAAACTCGTTTAATTTAAGAAAATTTTATTCATACACCTATTTAATTATTAATACAGCATATGTGTTGGCATTGTTGCATGTTTATTATAATGCTTTGATGCTATTATTTGATAAGAAGTTTCGTTTATTTCTAGAATGGTTCTCAGTGGTATTGAGCATACAATATATCTAAGTTGCAACATTTAGTAATAATATATGTAAAAAAAACTAAGTTGGAAGGGTTCGTGGTTTTTATGGGAAAAACCATAAACCCTTTTGGTAAGGAATCGAGATAGGAAGCTAAATCTTCCTGTTGAATTCAATTTTTTGTCAGATTTCTCCCCAATGATAAAATGAATGCATAACGGGTACATAAATGTTTAGTGTTTTTCCTTTTTATCCGACATAACGAGGCATTTCCGTATCTTCTTCATCATCCTCTGATTGTTTCATTTCTATGACATCCATTGCAAGCACGGCATGTAAGGGTATGATTCTGATTTTTCCATTCATATCCTCATGTTTCTCATTCAATCGTAATAACAACCCGATTTCTTCAATTCCAATTGTAATATATCCTTCAAATAACCCTTCACTTTCTAGCATCTTCTCTCTTCCACTGATTGAATAAATTCGATATTCCGATCCTTTTGTCAATTCAATTTCCGGTTTCTTTTTCATTTTCTTTACCTCTCCTGTTGGTCCATTAATTTCTGCAGATGTTCTACTGTTCTACTATAATTCTCTATTGCTACCTTAATATGCGCTTCAACAAAATGCCATGCTTTTGTTAGATTTCCATACCGAAGTCTATAGGCTTTTTTATGTTGGTCATTTGATTCATCAACTGCTTGAATTTCTTCAAGAATATCCATACTTTTTAATTTATTTAAATGCCGATAAATCGTTGGTTTTGAGGTATGCAGTTGCATGGATAATTCTTCTACGAACCAAGCTTTTGTTGGATGTTTTATGAAACAATCAGCAAAAATAGCATATGGTATGGTTGGGTCTGATCCTTTAGAGAGATACCCGATTTGTTTAAAAAAGGTCTTAGCAACTTTTTCAGGATCAGATTCACCAATCAGTGGAGTATTGGAAACAACTTTGATTTCAAAGGACATATATAGACCTCATTTCTAAGGATACATTTCTTATCATGATTTAAACCATATGGTTGAAATAAATAACTGAATGAATTGTATATTAATGAAGGATTCGTTTTTAGATGATATGGATATATTTTTCAATTTCCCAAGATGTTACGTGTTTTCGATAGGCATCCCATTGCTCTCGTTTTACATGAAGAAAATTCTCAAAAATATGTGGACCGAGTGTTTCTTTTGCAAGGGAACTATCCTTAAAGATATTTAATGCATGACCAAGACTCTCTGGAAGAGGATCAATTCCATATTTTTGCATTTGCTGTTTTGACAATGAATAAATATTTTTTTCAACAGGGTCAGGTAAGGTAGTTTTCTTATCAATTCCATCAAGTCCCGCAGCGAGCATGCAAGCAAATTGAAGATATGGGTTTCCTGAAAGATCTGGACTTCGAAGTTCACAGCGTGTTTTTTGTTTTCGTTCACTTGGTATACGAATTAAAGCACTCCGATTTCTATTTGCCCAGGAAATATAGGTTGGTGCCTCATAACCAGGAACTAAGCGCTTGTATGAGTTCACTGTAGGATTAAGTAATGCAGTAATTTCCTTAATGTTTTTTAATAAACCTGCGATGAAATATCGTGCAGTTTTACTTAGTTGCAACTCATCGTTTTCATCATAGAAGATATTTGATCCGGATGGTGAATAAAGGGACATATGTGTATGCATCCCTGATCCATTGTATCGTTCAATTGGTTTAGGCATAAAGGAGGCATGTAATTGATAATTTGAGGCGATGACTTTTGTCACATATTTTAAGGTAATCACACGGTCAGCAGTTGTAATAGCATCATCATAGTGAAAGTTGATTTCATGCTGTCCATCTGAGACCTCATGATGTGAAGTATATGTTTGAATGCCGAATTGATCTAGAGAAAGAGAAATTTCTGTACGCACTCCTTCAGCAACATCTCTATGTGAAAGATCAAAATACCCTGCGGAATCATTTGGAATTAACGAAGATTTTTCCCCATCCTTTTTAAAGAGAAAAAACTCACATTCAGGGCCTGTGTTAAACACATACCCTTTCTGAAATGCTTTTTGCATTATTTTCTCAAGGATATATTTTGTATCAGCAACACATCGTTTACCAGAAGGCTCAAAAATATCACAATTCAATTTCGCTGTCTTTCGTTGTTCAATAGATTCAGGGATGATGACAAGACTATTTGGATCAGGTTTTGCGATTTTATCTGATTCTTCAATTGTTGCATATCCTATAATCGATGAGCCATCAAAGGGGATACCCTCCTTTAAAGCCTCCTCTAATCGATTGGTGGGAATAACAATATTTTTTGGAATTCCTAATATGTCAATAAATTGTAAGCGAATAAACAGGATTTCCTGTTCTTGTATTATTGATAATACATTATCTATAGACATCTTTCGCTCATTCATATTTCCACCCATAAGATATAACTTGTACATGCAAGGATATAATATTAATAATGATAAGGTTTTGTATACTATGCCCTGACTTGAAAGATGAAAGGAAATTTCATATTATTATTAGATATACATAAAACATGTATAAATGAACAGAATTATGTAAAATATTGTACAAATCCTTATTTATTCATAGAATTCTTGGCATAATCTTTTAATAAGAATTCATATTACTGGTTCCACTTATATTAAGGAGTGAACCATATGACGCTCGAGAAAGACATTGAAAATTTTATGAATGATTGTTGTGAAAAAAATCCGGGACAAAATGAGTTTCAACAAGCGGTTCGTGAAGTCGTTGAAAGTGTCATGCCTTTTATTCAAAAACATCAACGGTACAAAAAGGCAAAGATATTAGAACGCATGATTGAACCTGAACGAGTTATCATGTTCCGAGTACCATGGATTGATGATGAAGGAGACATTCAGATTAATAGAGGATTTCGTATTGAGATGAATAGTGCAATTGGCCCCTATAAAGGAGGTTTACGGTTTCATCCTAGTGTCAATATAAGCATTCTTAAATTCCTTGCATTTGAACAGGTGTTCAAAAACAGTCTTACTGGACTTCCGATGGGTGGTGGAAAAGGCGGATCAAATTTTGATCCAAAAGGAAAATCTGATAATGAAGTCATGCGGTTCTGCCAGAGTTTTATGACTGAACTTCAACGACATATTGGACAATTTACTGATGTTCCTGCTGGTGATATCGGTGTTGGTGGACGTGAAATTGGATACATGTTTGGACAATACAAACGTCTGAAAAATGAATTTACTGGTGTATTAACAGGCAAAGGTCTGAATTGGGGCGGCAGTCTTATTCGACCAGAGGCTACTGGATATGGTTCAACTTATATGGCGCATGAGATGCTGAAAACCAAAAAAGAATCATTTAAAGGAAAAACTGTTGCTGTTTCTGGCTCTGGAAATGTTGCACAATATACAGTTGAAAAAGTAACTGAACTTGGTGGTCTTGTTGTCACTCTCTCTGATTCTTCAGGTATGATTCATGATCCAAAAGGAATTGACAAAGAAAAACTAAACTATATCATGGAATTAAAAAACATTAAACGTGGTCGTATCAAAGAATATGCAGAAAAATATAATGTTACCTATGAAGCAAATAAACGACCATGGGAAGTGCCTTGTGACATTGCGTTTCCATCTGCGACACAAAATGAGATTAGTAAAAAAGATGCAGAAGCATTAATTGATAATGGATGTATGGCTGTTAGTGAAGGTGCAAATATGCCAACGACTCCTGAGGGTGTTGAAGTGTTCTTAGATGCAAAAATCCTGTTTGCTCCTGGAAAAGCAGCAAATGCAGGTGGTGTTGCAGTCAGCGGTCTGGAAATGTCGCAGAACAGTCTTCGTCTCCAATGGACCCGTGAAGAAGTCGATCAACGATTACAACGCATCATGGCAAATATCCATAAATCCTGTGTCAAATATGGTAAAGATAAGGATTTTGTCAATTATGTAAATGGGGCAAATATTGCAGGATTTGTTAAAGTTGCTGATGCAATGATTGATCAAGGTGTGGTCTAAGCCACGACCTTCTCTTTTTTCTTTTTTACCTATAAAGTATTTATTCTCCCAATCTTTTCCTTTTTTATTATCATGTTTTGTGATGCTCATGAAGAATAATTTTACTTGCGAAGCACCTGGTTCAGATCAAATAAATGTTGATGAAACAGATGAACAACATAAAACGGTACACCAGCTCATGCCTTTTAAAGTCAGGGAGATATTGTTAGTATCAAGCCTTTATGATGCATTTATCATAGAGGAGGAAGGATTAATCTCAGAAATGGTGATTGGTGAATACCGAGATTTGCAATTAAGTTCACCACCACGAGTCACTCGTGTAAAATCTGGAAAAGAAGCATTAGCACGATTAAAACAAAAAACATATGATCTTGTTATAACGATGTCAAAAAATATTGGGATGGATCCCTTCACCTTTGGAAAAAAAATAAAAGAACTCTGCCCTGAAACACCGGTTTATTTATTGGCAACAGATACTGCGGACCTTGTTAAAGCCCAAAAAAAGATATTAAATAAAAATATTGATGCATCGTTTTTCTGGATGGGGGATTCTAAACTTTTTTTAGCATTAGTTAAGCTCTTTGAAGACCGGATCAATGCATCGTATGATATAAAAAATGGAAATGTTCGTGTTATCATTCTTGTTGAGGATTCAGTACGTTATTATTCAATGTTTCTTCCTATGCTGTATGCAGAGATTGTTCGACAGACAGAACGATCAATATCAGAAGATGTCAATGAATTACAAAAACTACTTCGTCGACGAGCACGTCCAAAAATCTTGCTTGCTCGAACGTTTGAGGAGGCCATGGAATTATTTAATACCTATGAACAAAATGTCCTTGGTGTTATCAGCGATATTGGGTTTTATCATCATCAGAAAGAGGATGCAGAAGCTGGGTTTATTCTTATTAAACAAATTAGGAATAGATACCCATTTTTACCAGTGTTAATGCAATCATCATTACCAGAAAACAAAGAAAAAGCAGAGGCACTGGATACCTCATTTTTATACAAACATTCTCCACATCTTCTCCAGGATATTCATCAATTTCTTTTAGATCATTTAGGATTTGGTGATTTTGTCTTTTTAAAACCTATTGATTCAAAAATATCTGAAAAAATGGGAAAAAAAAGAACATATAGGGAGCTTGGACGCGCATCAAATATGGAGGAATTTGAACGATATTTACAGCACATTCCCTTAGAGTCCATTAGATATCATGCATTACGAAATGATTTTTCAAATTGGTTACTTGCCCGTGGTGAATTCTCCCTTGCATTAACATTACAGCAACAAACTGTTTCTGATTTCAAAAACATTGATGAAATACGTGCGTATTTGTTACATGTTTTCAATGAAACTAGACGGAAACGACAACTTGGAGTTATCACTGATTTTCATCATCAAACCTTTGAATTTGATTCGACCTTTACTCGTCTTGGAAGTGATTCACTTGGTGGAAAAGGAAGGGGAATTGCATTTATTCGAAAACTTTTGAATCGATACCAATTGCAAACCAAGTTTGATGATGTAAATATCATTGTACCAAATACAATTGGGATAGCAACTGATTTTTTTGATGCGTTTATGGAGCAGAATCATCTTGCAGAATTTTTTGAAGATAAGAATCTTTCTGATAAAGAGATTGCAAATCATTTTCTCTCTAAAAAACTACCGGAAGAATTAGTAGAGCGATTGGAACTCCTTATTAAACATTTTAAGAAACCATTAGCGGTTCGCTCTTCAAGTCTTCTGGAAGATTCACAAAACCATCCTTTCGCAGGGTTGTATTCTACGTATATGCTTCCAAATAATCATCCCGATGAATCAATACGACTCAAGCAGCTCTGCGATGCGATTAAACTGGTATATGCTTCTGTATTTTATCGTGACGCTCAGCAATATATCAAAGCTACTGCAGCAACTGCTGAAGAAGAAAAAATGGCTATTGTTATACAAGAGCTCATTGGGAAACAATATAAAAAATATTTTTATCCAACAATTTCTGGTGTAGCTCAATCTTATAACTATTATCCTGTAGGGCGGCAAAAAGCTAAGGAGGGAGTTGTAAGCATTGCAGTAGGATTAGGAACGACTGTTGTTGGAGGAGAACACGTGCTACGGTTCTGTCCTCGTTATCCTCAAATGTTACCAGATTTTTCTTCTACTGATCAAATCCTTGAAAATGCCCAGACAAAAGCATATGTTCTCAATACGCAAACCAAAAACATTCTTTTAAATGAACAAGAAACAAACACATTGGAAAAAGTTCCAATAACTCGTCTTATACAGGATGATAGTTTGCAGGAAGTAACAAGTTATTATGACCAAAATGATGGTGTTATCCGAGATGGTCTGTCTGATGAACACCCAAATCTTATCACTTTTGCTGGAGTTCTAAAATACCCATCATTTTCTTTTTCTGAGGTCTTAAAAGAACTCTTATATAAGGGGGAACAAGCAATGGGTTGTCCTGTTGAGATTGAATTTGCTGTGAATCTTGCATCTGAAACATATCCATTGAAAAAACCCGAGTTTGCGATTCTTCAGATCCGTCCATTGATTGTGTCTAAAGAGCAGGAACATGTCTCCTTCAATGATGTTGATGAAGATGATATTTTAATGCAATCATATCATGCACTTGGCCATGGTGTATATACATCAATTCGTGATTTGATATATGTTGTTCCAGATCGATTTAACGCAGGAAAAACACTGCAGATAAGTGATGAGATTGATCGATTAAATGCGCGTCTCTCAGAAAAAAATATACCCTACATCCTTGTTGGTCCAGGTCGATTTGGGACACAGGATCGCTGGCTTGGTGTACCAGTTAGATGGGCACAAATTTCAGGTGCACGAATTATTGTTGAAACAGATCTCTCTGATTTTCATGTGAAACCTTCCCAGGGAACACATTTTCTCCAGAATATTACAGCACAAGGCATTGGCTATTTACACATACCCTATGGTAAACCGGAGGAATTTGTTCGTTGGAATGCCTTTATTGATATACCCATTATCAAAGAATATACATTTGTGAAACACATTCGTTTTTCACAGCCGCTTCTTGTGAAAATTGATGGGAAGAAAAGAAAAGCAATTGTTGCGAAAAAAACAAAAAAAGAAACACCAACGCTATGATTCGTTTCCCACCTGTACTGTTTTTATAACGTAAAGTAAAGATTATGTCCTAATTATTTACTCAGAAATAGTAAAAACTCTTTTTCATTTCATATAACCTACTTTATTAGATATAAATAGAAAAGAATAGATGGAATTTTTTAGCATCGTAAAGTATTAATTATTCTCCTGGATTCAAGATACGTAACATAATATAAGCATCTCTTGATATTAATAATTCATTTCCAATATCTATTTACTATTAGATGCTTTCAATCAACAAAAGAAGATCATAGAAAATCAACATGTGATAAATATGACCATTGGCCTATCAAAAGCAAAAAAAATCATTCAATCCTATAAAGGAAAAAAAGGAATTCTTATTCCGTTACTTCAGGATATCCAAAAAGCATATGGATATGTTCCTAAAGAATCTGTTCAATTGATTGCAAAAGAGTTTCAACTTTTTCCCTCTGAGATCTATGGGGTGCTTACTTTTTATACGCAATTCTATTTAACTCCTCGAGGAAAACATACCATCCGTGTCTGTCAGGGAACAGCCTGTCATGTTATGGGTGGAAAGGAACTCTTGGATTATATTTCAGATCAACTACACATACAAGAAGGAGAAACAACCTCAGATGGTCTATTTTCCCTTGAACGAGTTGCCTGTCTAGGTTGTTGCGGTATGGCACCGGTCATAATGATTGATGAAACATTTTATGGGGGATGTGATTTCAAAAAAGTTGACAGCATCCTTAAGGAATACAAAACAGAGGAGAGTGCATAAATGGCTGGACGAATACAGGTCTGTGCAGGAACAAGTGGGATATCTGCTGGTGCACTTGATGTGTTTGAAGCATTTAAGGCCCATTTGAAACATCAGAAACTGAGTGATTCATTTACCGTGATAAAAACAGGGGATCGAGGATTATTCCGTGATGTTCTTGTTGACATCATTTTTGATGATAACACAAAAACCATCTATGAATATGTCACCGTTGATGATGTGGAACCTATTGTTGTTGAACATCTAAAAAACGGTGAGCCATATAAAAAACGAGTTGTTGGAAAAGATTATGAACAATTCTTCAAAGATCAGAAACGCATTGTGTTAAAAAACTGTGGGGAAATCGATCCTGAGAATATAAAAGAATATCTGGAACGAGAAGGATATCAAGCCGCACAAAAAGCACTTGCTATGAAGCCTCAAGAAATCATTGATATCATGAAGGAATCAGGGCTTCGAGGACGCGGGGGAGCAGGATTTCCCACAGGCTTAAAATGGCAATTCTGTCACAATGCAAAAGGTGATCAAAAATATATCATCTGTAATGCAGATGAAGGCGATCCTGGAGCATTCATGGATCGAAGCCTCCTTGAGGGTGATCCTCATGCGGTTATTGAAGGCATGATCATTGGTGCCTATGCGATTGGAGCAACAGAAGGATATGTGTACTGTCGAGCGGAGTATCCTCTTGCTTTACGGATTCTTCGAACAGCAATAGAGCAAGCTGAAAAAAATGGATATTTAGGTAAAAATATATTTGGAACAACGTTTTCGTTTCATCTTCATGTAAAAGAAGGTGCAGGTGCTTTTGTTTGTGGTGAAGAAACTGCGCTTATGGCATCTATTGAAGGTAAACGAGGGATGCCGCATCCTCGACCTCCTTATCCAGCAAATGAAGGGTTATGGGGGAAACCAAGTAATATTAATAACGTGGAATCCTTTGCAAATGTACCCCATATTCTTCAAAAGGGGGCTGAGTGGTTCTCCGCAATAGGTTATAAAAAAAGCAAGGGAACAAAGGTTTTTGCCCTTGCTGGAAAAGTAAAGAACACTGGATTAGTCGAAGTACCAATGGGCATGAGCATACGAGATTTGATCTATGGGCCCGGAGGTGGAATGAAACAACCAAAGATATCATTTAAAGCGGTACAACTTGGAGGACCATCAGGTGGATGTCTTCCTGAATCACTTATTGATACCCCGATTGATTATGAGTCCATCAATGAAACCGGGGCGATTATGGGTTCCGGTGGAATGGTAGTGATGGACCAGCGGTCCTGTATGGTTGATATTGCGAAATTCTTCCTTTCATTTACGGTTGCTGAATCCTGTGGTAAATGTGTTCCTTGTCGTATTGGATTAAAGCGGATGCATGAGGTTCTTGATCAGATTACCACAGGTCAGGGTACCATGGAGCATATCCTCTTTTTGAAGGAGATGAGTCAAACGATTCTTGATACTGCGTTATGTGGATTAGGAAATACTGCTCCAAACCCAGTACTTACCACTATAAAGTATTTTGAGGAAGAGTATCTTGCGCATATTAAGGATAAAAACTGTCCTGCTCATGTCTGTACTCCTCTAGTAAATTTTGTTGTTGATGCTGATGCATGTATCAAATGTGGGATGTGCTCTCGAGTCTGTCCTGCTGATGCAATTATTTGGAAGAAAAAAGAAGTAGCCGTTATTGACAAAAAGAAATGTATCAAATGTAAATCTTGTATAACGGAATGTCCGGTGATGGCGATAGCATGATCACACTTACAATTGATGGAAAAAAGATAGAAACAGAGCCTGGTACAACGGTTCTTGAAGCAGCAACAAAGCATGGAATCTATATTCCAAATCTTTGTTATCATCCGAATTTACAGCCGATTGGATCCTGCCGTCTCTGTGTGGTATCCATTGAGGGAATGAAAGGATATCCTATTGCTTGTCATACAAAAGTAGCAGCGGATATGAAGGTTCAGACGAATACGGATGCATTAAAAAAACTACGGAAAAACCTCATCTGGCTTATTCTTAGTAATTATCCTCAGGACATGCCCTTGGATTCCCAATTGAAAAAAGTTGTGGAATATGTTGGAGTCAATGAGATTCTTTCATCTTATGTTTCAGAACCAAAACAGCTTCCTATTCTTCAGAATGAGCCACTGTTTATCCGGGATATGAACAAATGCATTCTGTGTGGACGCTGTGTTCAAATATGCCAGGAGGTTCGTGGTATTGGGGCAATTGGGCTTATTAATCGTGGTATTGATACCATTGTTGGAACGAATTTTGATGACCCGCTTTCAACAGCAGGATGTAAATTCTGTCGAGCGTGTGTTGAAGTTTGCCCTTCTGGTGCATTAATTGATAAAAAAGAAGTTCCTGAGGACAATCGAAAGGAGGTTCTTATTCCCTGCCAGTATGGATGTCCTGCGGGAACAGATATTCCTCGATATGTCCGATATGCTGCAGAAGGTCGCTTTGATGATTCAATTGCTGTGATTCGAGAAAAATTCCCATTTCCTCATGCGCTGGGAATGGTCTGTCATCACCCCTGTGAAGTAGAATGCAGTCGTGGAGAGATTAATGAACCGATCTCTATTCGGGAAATAAAACGATATGTTGCGGAACATGATACAAAGAAATGGAAGAAAAAACTGGTCATTGCAAAAGATACTGGGAAAAAAATAGCGATAGTTGGTGCAGGGCCAGCAGGGCTTACTGCTGCATGGTTCCTTCGATTGAAAGGACATGCTGTTACCGTTTTTGAAGCGCTATCAAAACCGGGGGGGATGCTGAAAGCAGGTATCCCTGATTATCGATTACCTCCCGTTCTTTTAGAAAAAGAAATTGATGATATTACTGATCTTGGAATTGAGATTAAGACGAATACAGAAGTTTCTTCAACAGATGCATTGTTTCAAAAAGGATTTGATGCAGTGTTTCTCGCGATGGGTGCACCAAAAGGATTTACTATGGGAATATCAGGTGAGGATGATCCACGAGTCCTTGATGGTATAAAGACTTTACAAAATATTAATTTCAAAAAAGATACTGATATCAAAGGCGATGTAGCAGTTGTTGGTGGTGGAAATGTTGCTGTTGATGTTGCCAGAAGTGCACTTCGAATGAACGCGAAAACGGTCACCCTTCTGTATCGAAGAACACGAGCGGAGATGCCAGCATATGAACATGAAATCGAGGATGCGATTGATGAAGGCGTAGAAATGAAATACTTGGTAAATCCTGTTCGCGTGCTACCCGAAAAAGATAAGATTCATGTGGAATGTGTGAAGATGAAGTTAGGGGAGCCAGATGCAAGTGGTCGACGTCGACCGGTTCCCATTAAGGGTAGTACCTTTACCCTTGTTCTTGATCGTTTGATTATTGCCATTGGGCAGCAATCTGAGGTATCAAAGGATTTCTCTGTTGAGCTTAGTAAACGTGGGCGTATTGTTGTTGATGAGCATACGTTAGCATGCTCACAAAAAGGTGTGTACGCTGGAGGGGATGTGGTCAGTGGACCTGCTTCAGTTATTGAAGCTGTTCAGATGGGGCGAGTAGCAGCAAGTTCCATTGACAAGTATCTAGGGGGAACAGGGGATATTGAACAACTCCTTACAACTCATGATGAAGTATCACCGTATCTTGGACGTGATGAAGGTTTTTCAGAAAGAGAACGGGTTGAAATAAGAAAGAAACCAGTTGAACAAAGAAGCCAGGGATTCTCACAAGTTGAATTCTGTATGAATAAATCTGAAGTGATCAAAGAAGCAGATCGATGTTTACGCTGTCAATTACGCCTGAAAATAAAGCAACCACCCTTACCACCTATACAAAAGAAAACAAAAAAGAATAAGTAGAATGTGAAGTTGAATACTTTTTTTCTTATTTTTTTTATCTTTTTTTTAATTAAATAGAAGTATAACTCTAGCAGGTTTATATTATTACAAAAATCCTAGATGGTGTTTCAACAGATAAGAATAACAGGATTTATATTATATTGATGAATACAAAGATTGAGGGAATGCTATGAACCTTAAACATAATGAGGGAATAGGTATTAGTTCTGAATTATTACATAATGATAATTTATTAATCTTCTTACAACAATTTATTGATTCCATTCCTCTAGCTGTTATAGTTATTGATACAAGTGGTAGTCATAAAATTGTTTTAGCCAATAAGAATGTAGCAAAAAGCCTTGGTACTACTGTTGATAAAATGGTTGGAAAAAATTTTCTGGATTTTTTCCATGACCCAGAAATCCGAGAAAAGAGGAAATCATTTGCTGATAAAACCATTCAAACAAAAAAATCAATAAAATTGATTGATAAACGAGGTAATCGTTATTTTGATAATATTGCGTATCCAATTTTTGATACAAAAAACAATGTGATTTATGCTGTAGCAATGGCTGAGGAGATTACTGAATTAAAGGATTTAGAAAAAAAAATAGCAGATAGAGAACAGCTTTTTTCATCAATGATTCAAAATAGTGAAGATTTTATTTATTTATTAAATGAAGAAGGAAAAATAATATATATTTCACCAGCATCAAATATGAAACTTGGGTATTCAGATAAGAGGCTTGGGCAATCAATTTTTGATAATATATATCCCACAGAATTAAAAAGAATGAATAAGCTAATAGAAAAAATAAAATCTAAACCAGGATCAAGCAAACAATTTGAAGTAAAAATTTTTGATGCAAAAGGAAATATCCACCATCTTAAAGGTTTTATAAATAATCAATTAGAAAACCCCCATATCAACGCTGTAATTGTAAACGCTAGAGATATAACCTCAGAAAAAATTAGAAATGAAAAGATACGGAACCAGAAAGAACATCTCGATAACATTATCAACAATACCCATCAAATCATATTTACCATCAATGAAGAAGAAGTCATCAACTTATGGAATGATGCAGCAGAAAAAAATACAGGTCTATCAAAATCTCATGCAATTGGAAAAAAACTCAAAACACTTGATCTTTTTGAAAACATAGATGAGATACAGGATTTTATTTCAGATTCATTCAAAAATAAGAAAAGTTATCTTCATGAGCTCATTGTAAAAAATACAGGGAAAAAACTATGGAAGGTAACTACTTCAATTATTTACAAAGAAGAATCTGTATCTAATATACTTTTTATCTGTGAAGATATTACTTGGAAGAAGGGTGCACATGATAAATTGATCCCTGGATCAAGTTATATAATAGATGATCCCTCTTCAGATGTGCTCTATCATATTGTAAAAAGCATTACACAAACAGATGGGGGTGCATTATGTATTACCCGTAATGTATCCGAATCTTCTAAACAGTATACACTTGGAAAAAACGTATCATGGCTTTATTTTTCTGAAAATACCAGTACTATATCAAAAGAAAAGACTGTTTCCAACTTGGATGCCCTCTGTGAGCGTATTTCTTCATTTATAAAAAATGTTCCTACACCTGTTATTACGTTGAATCGACTTGATTATTTGATTGGTAAATATGGATTCGAGGAAGTGTTAACCGTGCTCTATACTATAAATGATTTGATTCAATCATACAATGGTTTATTCTTTTTACGGGTGAACTCCAATATATTAACAAAGGAGAATATAGGTTTCTTATATGAGGAATTTCTGCAGCTGCCATCCCAGCAAATTGATAATTTAACACTCACTCAAGAACTGTTTGATGTTTTACGATATATTCAACAAGAAAATTCGAATCATAAAATTGTCATCCAGAGTCATATTTGTAAAAATTTATACTTATCAAAAGTGACGGTTCAAAAACGTATAGATATCTTACTTAAAAAAGGTTTAATACTTACTAAAAAAAAGGGACGGGCCAATCAATTGCTTATAACTGAGAAGGGGAAAACAGTATTACATCAAAGAAAAACAATATAGAGAGATTTCTATTTGTGGTTCTCTTTTTTTTCTTTTTTAAGTTCCTGAGCAGGAACGCCACCGTAGTGTGTTTTACTTTTTAGAACCATATATTTTGTTGCAAGACTTTTTCCACCAAGTACTGCATAATCCTCCATGATTACTCCAGGCATAGTTAATGATTCACCACCAACAAGACAATTATTACCGATTTTTACGGTTTTTATAATGAGCTTATCCTCCCCTAGGTGCGATAGAATCGAGGCCCCTCCACCAATGAGGGTGTTGTCTCCGATTTCTACTGCGCAAGGATCTGCGATGTTGTTTCTTCCACCAAAAAAAACGTTTTTTCCAATTTTTGCTCCCACAAATCGTAAATAGGTAGCATAAAGAGGTGATAAAAAGAACACATGGATGAGTTTCACTGTTGGTCTATAGAGTGCATAATATAATGAGAATCGAAAAGAGACTTTATCTCTCATGGATTTCCCATAAGCACCATCTCGGTATAGTAATCGGAATCCACGGATTGCTCCTGCAGTGATAAAAACACATGATATCAGTAAAACAAGAAAAGAGATCATGAGAACAAAAGGTAAGAAAACAATTATCTGCCAGAGTGTTTGAACATAATACAAAAACATGATGATGATAGCAACTGGCGGGATGAGACACAAGGAATAAATAAAAACAGGGGTCAGGAAGAGAAGTATCATTCGTATGACGACTTTTGATGATTTATCATATTTTGTTTCTTCACCGGTATATTTCATGATTACCCCCAAAAAGACATGTTTGATGCTTTTTTATGTATTACCTTCTTTAAGTGGATTGATTATTGATAGGAAAGCGTATACCCACATCGGGTACAGACATAAAATGCTTCATGTTTAGAATATTTGAAAATATGTTCATTGTTCTTACAGAACTCGGTTGATACATGCGTGTTTTTGAATTGTTTTGTTTTACTGTTTTTTAATGTTTTGAGAAATTGCATTTGATCAGAAAGTATATTTATTTTTTTCTCAATGGAAAAAATTTTTAGATTCATTTGTTCTTTTTCTTCAGAGGATAAATCTGCTTGTTGTTTTGAAATACTGGAAAATATTTCTAATATTTTTTTATAGATTTTTTGACTAGTGGAAAGTGCTTGTATTTCTTTGTCTAGGATTTCAACAATTTCAAAAAGCTTCCCTTTTTCTTCAAGAAATTTTCTTTGTGTTTTATATCGACGAATGATTTCATCAAGAGATGATGCTTGTAAAAAAAGGTTTTGCACTCTTTCTATTTCTTGTTTTTTCGTTCCCGACATGAACTGTGGTTGATATTCATCAGTTGAAGCAGTTAATCGTTTTCCCCGAAATAAATTACGCATGCATTATTATTGATTTCAATATTTATAATATTATCTATATAAAAATAATTTCCATTTTTTCCTGCATTTTTATTATTATGCAAAATGCTCAATAGGATCTTTATTTAGGAGAGTTTTCCTTGTAATGGCTGCTTTTAAGAACCCATCAAATACAGGAGCAGGCTTCATTGGCCTTGATTTAAACTCAGGATGTGCCTGCGTGGCAATAAAGAATGGGTGCGATGGTATTTCCAAAAACTCCATAAGAACTCCATCAGGTGAGTGACCTGAGAATACAAGACCGCCTTTTTCTAGATCCTCTACAAAATCAGGATTCACTTCATAGCGATGACGATGTCGTTCATACACTTCAGGTTTCCCATATAATGCAAAGGTTTTCGTTCCTTCTTTCAGAATTGCAGGATATGAACCAAGTCGCATCGTTGCACCATATCTGGACTCCTGAAGGATGTTAACCTGCTCAGGGATAAAATCAATGACAGGATATTTTGTTTTCTTTCGAACTTCCCGAGAATGCGCTCCTTCAAGATTACAAACATTTTGCGCATACTCAACAACTGCTAGCTGCATCCCTAAACATAACCCTAAATAAGGTATATTATGCTCTCGAGCATAGCGAATCGTATCTACTTTACCTTGAATACCAGATAACCCAAAACCACCGGGTACGATAATCCCATCAAGTTCTTCTAAAGAAGTGAGTTTCTCTGGATCTGATTCAAACTTTTTTGAGTTTATCCATTCAATACAGGGTTCAACATTATTTGACCATGCTGCATGTTTCACGGCTTCAATAACAGAGATATATGAGTCAGATAATTGTGAGGTGCCGATATCAAAATATTTTCCAACGATTCCTATTCTTATTTCTTGATCCAATCGCCGAACCTTTGAGATAAAGCTCTTCCAAGGTCTTAATTCATCACTATCCTTTCGTAGACGCAATTTTTTAAGGATTTTTTTACACAGATCCTGCTCTTCAAAAAGTAAGGGCACGGCATAGACATGATCAACATTATAATCTGAGATGACATCTTCTTCATGAACATTACAAAATAAAGCTATTTTTTCTTTTCGGATTTCATCAATGGGTAGTTTTGATCGAGTAACAATAAAATCAGGTTGTATTCCAAACTCGCGAAGGAGTTTGACTGAATGCTGCGTTGGTTTTGTTTTTGCTTCACCTAATGCATCAAGAACCGGGATATAGGTTACATGGATAAACACGACTTTATCTCCCTCTAGTTTCATTTGTCTGACTGCTTCCAAAAACAAAATATTTTCATAATCTCCAACGGTTCCACCGATTTCAACCAGCACAAAATTAAAATCCCCTTCTTTTCCTGGACGTCTGATGCGCTCTTTTATCTCGTTTGTGACATGTGGAATTGGTTGTACGGTTTTTCCTAGATACTCGCCTTTTCGTTCCTTATCAATCACTGAATTATAGACTTGACCCGTGGTAATATTATGGTGTTTTGGAATATTGACATCAAGAAATCGTTCATAATGACCAAGATCCTGGTCTATTTCTCCACCATCTTCAGTGACCCAGACTTCTCCGTGTTCCGTGGGCCTGAGAGTCCCTGCATCACAATTGATGTAAGGATCAATCTTCATAGCGGTAACTTTATACCCGTGCATTTGTAGGATTTTTCCAACAGATGCCGTGGTAATACCTTTTCCTAATCCAGAAACTACTCCACCAGTAACAATAATATAATTGACCATTGAAAATCAACAGCAGCATTATATGTGATTCCCTATTAAAACCATTTCG
>Ga0180430_10000637_pt1 | contig 37630 bp, 30 predicted proteins | sample SS_ome_9_FD_132999 | JGI IMG/M metagenome (GOLD analysis project Ga0180430, IMG submission 132999) | Hypersaline lake sediment archaeal communities from the Salton Sea, California, USA - SS_1_S_2 metaG | ecosystem: Environmental > Aquatic > Non-marine Saline and Alkaline > Hypersaline >...
ACCCATGCGCGATGAGCGGACCGTCTCTACGGTCCGGACATTCGTGACTCAATACGAATCAGCCGCCTTCGCCACGTTTCGCGGAGGTGGCTGATTCTTTGCGCATTGCACAGGTATCCGAACCGAGCGTAATGCTCATCCCGAGCGGTAATCCACTGGGCGAACTCTCTTGCATGGGTACCGGGGCTATGGCTGCATCCGGTTGACCGGTCTGTTGGGCATGCGTATCATGCAAAACGATGCTGTTTTCGAGTTCCTGCCGCACGGGGAAGCTGAACGGTGAAGCGCGGGCGGCTTGTTTCGTCCTTCCAAGCAAGGAGAACCACCGGATGGTCCGATTCCTGACAGTCAGTTGCATTGTCGTGGCCATTGGCTTGGGCCTACCAGGTCTGATGGGCGGATGCACACCCAACGGCAATGATCCGACCCCTGGCAACGGTAACGGCAACGACAATACCGTAAACCCCTCGCCAAACGATAACGGTAACGACAATATCGTAGACCCCTCGCCCAACGACAACGGTAATGACAACGTCGAACCAACCGGACCGTTTACGTTGACGCTCGACCTGGTGGGCGAAGGAGCGGGGACAGTAACGCTGGATCCCCCCGAAGGCCCCTACGAAGCCGGAACGGTGGTACAGCTTACAGCGGCGGCCGCGCAGACCTACGCGTTCGCGGGCTTCAGCGGTGACCTGAATAGCACTGAGTCGACAGCCACGGTAACGGTGAACTCAGATAAGACCGTGGTAGCTACGTTCGTGGGCAATTTGTTCGCTGGGGTTTTCAACAGGGACCGGGTGTTCCAGTTCGACGGCACCACTGGCGAGTTGCTCAGCCAGTGGTTTGACCAGATAGGAGAGTTGCAGGGGCCTATTGGTGTGGCGTTTCGTTCCAATGGCAACTTGCTGGTAGTCAGCCGGATCACCAACGAGATTCTGGAATACGAAAGCCCCAAAGGTCGTCTCCTGGGAGCTTTTGCCAGTGATCCGCAGTTCGCGTCGCCGCGTCTGATGACTTTTGGCCCGAACGGGAATCTGTTTGTCACCGACTCGACCAACAACGTGGTGGCTGAATTCGAGGCCGACACCGGAGATTACCTGGGCGCGTTCGCGGACGAGGGTCTGGACTTGCCTCGCGGGCTGGTCTTTCGGGAGGACGGCAACCTGTTTGTGGTCAACCGTGGGTCCGGCAACGTGTCCGAGTTCGATGGGACCACCGGTGAGTTCCTGGGCATCTTCACGTCCGGCGGTGAGTTGTCCCGTCCGCACGGGCTGGTGTTTAACCCAGCCGGCAACCTCCTGGTAGCCAGCCGGGAAACCGGGAATGTGGTCGAGTACGATGGGCAGAGCGGTGAATTCGTCGGTGTTTTCATCGAACAAGATGAAGAGACATTGATGGAGCCGGTCGAATTGGTGGTAGGCCCCAACGGCAATCTTTTCGTCTCCGATCGTCTTCTCAATGCCGTTGTGGAGTTCGATGCCGTCACCGGAGAGTTCGTGCAGTTTTTCGCAACCAGCGAGGAGATCGACTTTCCGACAGGCCTGGTTTTCAAACCGCTTCCCTGACGCGGTTCTTATGGCATAACCAGTCCAAACGTGGTTGTCGGAATCCAGGAGCTCACAGACGACACCGATGATCGTACGCTGCGATTGAAAAAAGCTCGCTCTAGCCGCTATTGAAGAAGAACCTCACACGGCATCACGCCGAGTACCATACTCATCCAGAATGGTCAGCATGTTTGCGCGGCGCGGTGGATCAGGCGACCACGCAAAGACCGTAGCCGCTACCGAGCTTCCTGATCGTGCTTGCCGCATTCCGGGCATCGGCCGCTGGTGTTACCCGTGAGGTTGTAGCCGCACGATTGGCAGTATCCCATCGGATAGCGCGGAGGAGCAAGGTCGTAGAGTTTGCTCCACGGGAAGCGCTCTCCGCATTGTGGGCATTGCGGTTTGGTAAGGTTGACTAGGGGGTGGCCGCAGCTCTCACACTTACGCCGGGCGGCTTTTCGCCTGAACAGAAACGGGATGCCCACCACCACGGCTATCAGCATGGCGTAAAACCCGCCGACAAGCGGGATGCTGGGAAACAACGAACGCAGATAACCGCTGTGCAATGAATGCACGAGAAAAGAAAGGGTAACAGTAACACCGGTCGCAACGAAGGAAGCAAGCAGGAACCGCCTGATGTACCGATGAGCACCCAGCGATGCCGCGAAGGCAACGCCGAGAAACGCTATCAGGCCGATGGTCTCGTTGTCCATCCGGTACATCCTCTGCGCTGACAAGCGTCCCGTAGCACATGTTCTGATAAATGCCACCGACGGCTCGTCCGCCAGTGTAACGACTGATGCCGACCCCAGGCAGAAGCGCCGTGTTCAATGCTCCTTCTCAGATGGTGGCTGCTCGTCGGGCCCAGATGCAGCCTCCGTCGGAGGCGATGTTTTCATGTCGTCGTTGAACCGGCAGCCGGCGCAGTGCGGGTAGTGAACTCGGCGGCGGCTAGAGCAGACCGCGTCGGAGATTCGGATCTGCGGTTGATCTGGACAATAACGGTAGTAGTCCGACGCTTCTTGGGTCATGACATTCTCACGTGCGGTGAGGGTCGGCCGTTCACTCGTAGACAACACCTTCCGGAACACCCGATGATATCACAGCTTGTGCCCGCCTTCCAGGGGTGGCGGGGACAGCTTGGTTGCGGGATAATACCCCATCGTAGGAATCAGCCACAGGTGCTCCGGCAATCCGGTTTTGACCAGACACCAGAGGGTTGCTGATGACATAGGAGGAAGGACCATGCTGCGTGCACTCACCATTACGCTGTTGCTCATCGTTGTGTTCCCGACAGACCAGGTGGCTGGCCAGACCGTCCCCTGGGAGGTCTACGTGGATAGCGAATCCGCCTCGGTGTGCGGGCTTGTCAACGCGGAAAACGCCGAACTGGTCGTCCTTCGCGAGAGCGGACTGCTGGTGATCGTGACTGGACAGGACGTTATCCTGGACAACACCTTCGTCGACGCGGAAGGCACCGTTTACGTAGACGCCAATGAGGTTGGATACCTTACTTTCGCTCTCGATGGCGACGGCTTTCGGACTTTGTGGTGGGTATCGCTGACCAATCGAGCTATTCACATCGACGGCATCACCGGAGAGGCTTCGGAATCTGACTACAAGCCGACGGACTTCAACGACGTACCGTGTGACGCATGTCCGTTCTGGGACGAACAGTTGGCTGCTTGCTACACGCCGACGGCGATCCTGGTTCAACCGCAGAGCCAGACGGTATGCGAGGGCGAGCAAGTTACGCTCTTCGTCCAGACCGAGGGGACTGACATCCAATCCTATCAGTGGTTCAAGAACGGCGCCGCCCTTACAGATGAGGTGGATTCCGTGTTCTTTATCCAATCAGCAAACCTGTTCGACACCGCTACTTACAGCGTTGATGTAATCGACAACGACGGCTCGAGAATATCGAGCAGCACAGCCACGCTGGTCGCTCAGCAATGTGCCGCGCCCACCGCGATCGACTTCTGCGGAACGCAGGTTGGGTTGATCGGTGGGGTGATGTTGGCTTCGCTAACCCTCATGCGGTTGACCCACCGGCGCGTCGGCTAGTGTCACATAACACGTGTTTCTGCGGCTTATCCGAACCGCGCCCGTCAGGAAGCGGCCGCCCCCTACGGCTGCCACTCCTTGCATTTCCGCTCCCTCACGGTCGCGGTTCGGTTCCACAAACGTCTTCGGCAACCCGCAGCTTCTAGTGTGACAGAGCACTGGAGTAAGCTCTATCCAATCGTAGTGTCCAATCGTTGGCGTCGTCCGTGAGTTCCTCGACTCCGACCGCTATGTTTGAACTGTTTGTGCTATAGAGGCGCTGAACAGAAGCAGGTTTCGGCGTACGCCCGACGAACAAGGCGCTCCCCCGTGCCCAGGGCAGACGTGAAGTCGGACTTACCAAAGGACCCGTGTCCGATAACTCCACGGCGAGGTCTTCCCAAAACACCAATCGTGATGAGTAAGAAAAGGCGTGCCTTATCGTGTGGGCATCGGCAATGCGGACGGCGTACGTACTCCAGGTGGAGCGAGACATTCTCTCGCTGGAGATTTCCCACAACCTCTTGTCGATGCTATAATGGGTAGGTCTCATGGGTGCGACTGCTGTGTTCGATAGGGCTTGTATTGGCTGGGCCGATAACGGACCCTGAGGAGACTTGAGCTCAGCGCCAAACGACGTACCGACCCCATTTGAGGTTGGCGGTCCGGGCGGCTGCAAGACTCCCTTTTTGAAGTAAGGGTCCCGCCTCTCCTGTCCGTCGGCATTGTGGCGGTCGCCCTAATGTGACATCTGCTCTTAGGGCTTGCGTCTCGCACGCAAGCCCTGTTTTTCTCCTGTCTGGCGGCTCACCACGACCACTTGGCCTACCGGTAGCTTGAAACGAGGCAGTGCATTCCTCTCTGCTCGCGGTATACTCTCACACATGATACGCATAGTGCTGTTTGAGGACGATGGTTTCGCAAACCTCCTGCCGTTGGTCTACTGGCGGTCGGTGTTCGAGTTGCGATATGGACCGAGCACATTGCTCGACCGTGTGGCGCAGAAGCTCGAAACGCCGGTCTGCGGGGTGTGGACGCGTGACTGGATCGCCAGAGTTGCCCAGCAGCGCTGCGGTGCGCCAGCCAACGTCGGCGTTGACGACTCGACCGTTCTGGTCAACGGCCGATGGATTGCCGATGGTCCGGTCGACTGGCCTCGCGCTCCTCACGTCGGCGTATTAGATGGCGAGATAGCGTATATCGTCTGCGATGGGAGATTGGCTTCTCAGCTCACGCCGGGCGATCTTCTCGAACCCGATCGGCGTCTCGACCTTCTGAAAAACGCCCCGCACCAGACCGCACCCGGACGCATGATCCACTACCCGTGGGATCTGGTCTGCAATCTGGCGGATCTTCTGACGACCGACTGGCAGCCGCACGACAGGGGTGTCGACGTTGAACTCGACCGGCGCGTCCACCTGGAGAACGCCGAACAAATCCATATAGGACCCTGCACGCACATTCATCCGACAGCCGTCGTCAGCGCTGCTTCCGGTCCGGTGTACATCGCCGAAGACGTCACCATAGGCGCCAGCTGCGTCATCGAGGGCCCTGCCCATATTGGCGCCAGCTCAAGGATCAATCCGCACGCATGGCTCCATGGCGGCAACGTCATCGGACCGTCCTGCAAAGTAGGCGGCGAGTTGGACGGGTGCGTGTTTCAGGGCTTCTCCAACAAGCAACACGATGGTTTCCTGGGTCACTCTTTCATCGGCAACTGGGTAAACCTGGGCGCCGGAACGGTGAACTCCGACCTGAAGAACACCTACGGTTCTGTCAGAGTGCCACTGTGCGGCACCGAGATCGATACCGGCCACGTGTTCTTCGGCGCCGTTATCAGCGACTTCGTGAAGACCGGGATCAACACGACCATCCCGACCGGCGCCGTTATCGGAACAGCCGCAACGGTCGCGACGGGGACCATGCTGCCCAAGTTTGTCCCCTCATTCGCCTGGTTGACCGACAGGGGACTGACCAAGGGCGATCCGGGACGTCTGCTTGACGTGACCACCAAGGTAATGGCCCGGCGCAGCGTGGATATGGCCGACGAAGAGATCGAGCTCTTCCTCGAACTGGCGTCGCGGGCAAGCACGATCGAGTCGCACAGAAGATAATGCAACACCTAGTGCTCTGTCACGCCCGAAGCGGCGGGTTGCCGAAGACGTTTGGTGAACCGAACCACGACCGTGAAGGAGCGGAAATGCGAGGGGTGGAAGCCGTAGGGGGTGGCCGCTTCCTGATGGGCGCGGTTCGGATAACCCGCAGAAACACGTGTGATGTGACACTATAGCAGTTTCAACCATCTTGTGGCGTCCGGACTGGAAGTTTCTCAAGAAGAAATCGACTTCCCGACGCTACGACAAAATAGAACTTGTTCCAGGATCTGTCGGAAGACCTCATTACGCCGTCACGCTGCACACCACTATCGGTGGCCGTACCACCTCACACGCCCTTGAAAACGTCGCAGCCACAGGAAGGACTTTGCGAAATTACAAGAATCACCCTGGCACCCTCTTCTTCTACCTTGCACACGTGCCAAGTGGCGCTGTATGTTGAACCACATGGATAAGTACCTTTGCACGCCGGCCTCACAGCCCCTCGACACGGTTGTTTCACTTCCAGGATCAAAGAGCATCACAAATCGTGCACTGATAGTAGCCGCCCTGGCAGACGGAACCAGCGTGCTGAGCGGCGCGCTTCTCGCCGAAGATACCCGATTGATGATCGATGCCCTCAAGACGCTCGGCATCGCCGTTACCGTTGATGAGCCCGGCAACACCGTCGAGGTTACCGGTTGCCGCGGACATCTGCCCGCCAGCGAGGGCCGCCTGTTTTGCGGTAACGCGGGGACCGTAATGCGGTTTTGCACGGCCCTTGTTGCGACGGGGTTTGGCCTGTTCGAGCTTGACGGCGCCGAACGGATGCGCCAACGCCCAATCGCGAAGCTCGTTGAGGTGTTACAAGTCCTGGGTGCTGGTGTAGAGTACATGGGTAAGGAGGAATATCCGCCCCTCAGGGTTCGCGCCGGACACCTTCGAGGCGGCCACATATCGTTCGCCTCACTCGAATCGAGCCAGTTTGTCAGCGCGTTGATGCTGGTCGCTCCCAGCGCGAGAGGCGACGTGCTCATCGAGGCCAGTGGCAATATGCCAAGCACGCCCTACCTGAAGATGACCACCGCCGTTATGGACAAGTTCGGCGTGTCGGTAGTCGAGCAATATCGCCCGGACAACATCCGCCTGATAGTGCCTGCCCCACAGCACTACGCGGCCACCTGTTTCACGATTGAGCCCGATGCCTCTGGCTCTACCTACTTCTTGGCTGCTCCGGCAATTGCGGGCGGCAAGGTCACCGTCAAAGGCGTGGGCACTTGCAGCATACAGGGAGACGCACGGTTCGTGACCGTCCTGGAACGGATGGGATGCCGAATCGAACGTGCCGCCGATGCCCTCACCGTCGTGGGCCCGGCGGCCAATAAACCTCTAAGTGGCATCGACATCGACCTCAACGACATGCCGGACACGGTTCCCACGGTGGCTGCACTTGCCCTGTTCGCAGCCGGCCCGACTACTGTCCGCAACGTTGCCAACCTCCGCCTGAAAGAATCGAACCGGATAGACGATCTCGGTGATGAACTCTGTAAGCTGGGCGCCCGCGTGGACCGACGCCCGGACGGTCTTACGATTCACCCACCTGACCAACTCAGGCCGGCTGCCCTCGATACCCACAACGATCACCGCCTTGCCATGAGCTTCGCTCTGATAGGGCTCAGGCAGAGCGGTGTCGTGATAAACGACCCGACATGCTGTGCTAAGACGTTCCCGGATTTCTTCCGACGCTGGGAGCACATGTGCGCACCGGGCCCAACCATGCCATAGAGCAAGCTCTACCCAATTTGCGGCACTCAAGCATCGGTGTCGTCTGTGAATTCCTCGATCCCTACGGCTACGTGTGGACTGTTCATGCTATGGCCCGGATTGAACGCTTCTGGCCATGCTCTGGTCTCTTTTGCGGTTTCAGATCGCGTCCTGGATCTCCTGGGCACAGCGGCGTCCGGGGCGTTTGCAGGAGTGTTGCTGGCGAGCGATCGCCGCCTTTGAGATCGCTGGCACCGGGGTTTGCGCCACACCAAGATCGCTCATCCGCCAATCGAACGAGAATCACAAGGCCTCATGCAAGATGCGGGGGGCGGTGCCCATACGGAACGCTGGTCAGAAGTCCTCGGCATCGTCGGGGATGGCGGAGGGACTGGCGTCGTGGATGGGCTGACCATGGCTTATCCCGAGGATGGTCAGCGTGTCGCGTTCGACGATGCCTCGGAGATTCTCGCGGGGAATGGTGGGTAGGTTCGTGCCCTGCACCAGGTGGTTAATGCTGTAGAGAGCTTCGATGCAGTGTGATGCGGACAGGTGCGGGAAGCCGCTACCGAACAGCAGCTTGTCGATGACTCCACACTCATAGGCGGTAAGCAGAGCCTGATACGCCTGCCACGGCTGACCGAGCAGGTAGCTGATCTCGGAAAAGACGTTGGGGTGTTTGGCCAGCAGGGCGAACGTCTGGTTTGCCCACGGGTAGCCCAGGTGGGCAATGATAATCTTGAGAGCGGGCAGCTCGCGGGCGATCTCGTCGATCAGAACAGGCTGAGCGTATTCGAGCTTGGTAGCGGTCGAAACGCAGACACCGGCGTGAAAGATCAAGGGCATCGCCAGCTCGGAGACCTCGGCGTAGATGCGCATCGCCTGGCTACTTGTGGGATGGAAGTCCTGGGCTGCGGGCGCGATGGCTGCTCCGGGCATGTTGAGTTCCTGCCGCGCGCGACGCACCTCTTCGATGGCCAGCTTAGGATCGCTGGGGTCGACACCGGCGAAACCTATAAGCTTGTTTGGGTGTTTGCGAACGTAGGCAGCCACCTGATCGTTCGGGAGCTCCGCGCCAAGATATGAACTCTTGAAACCCAGAACGAAGGTCCGGTCGACAGGTTCGGCGGCTGTGAGGTGCCTTGTTGCCCCGGCAGGATGCCCACTGAGCGGATCAGCACCAGAACGGCGCAGGTGATCAGGTTCTGATTCCCGACCAAGCTGGTCAGACGATTCCCAGGTGTGTGTGTAACAATCTATTATCATTAGAGTTACGTCGCTCTCGCCGGTCCTCCTCCTGGATTGCCGGCGGATGGATTCTACCTGCTGGGCGGGCTTCTGGTCAAGTTTGGCACAAAGCAGACAGAGCTGTTCGTGTGGTACGGGTCGTTTGGCGGCAGCTGCGTTGATGGCACCGGGCTTTCGCGTCTCACACCACCAAGACGGCGGGGCGCCGGTCATCCATCGCTGCTGACACATGGGGGTGTCGCCGGTATCAGTGATGTTCAATACTCTCCGCTCCGAGTACTATTTGTGACATTGGGTGTTGGTGGGTCGGTCGCCCGGGCAACGGGAGTCAGAATCGTCCGGTCCGGCGGTTTCTCTTGGTCCTTCAGGTCAGCGAGTTTGGGAGTTGATCCTTGTCCAGGCGGCGCGGTAAGCACAAGAAACCGAGTGCAAACGACCAGCCCGGCAATCAAGTCTCTGGCGGGCGACAAGAGCTGCGCGATGCCCCCAAGTACCCGGGCTTCTCTGTTGACACATATCGCGGGATCGCGATTCTTGCGGCTGGGACGCTGGTGCTGAAGAGCCTGATCTTCGCCCCGATCAGCTTCTGGCCTTTGTCATTTGTTTGTCTGGTACCTTGGCTTGTCATGGTTGGTGCGGGGCGAGAGGCGCGGCTGGTCTACGTCTTCAGCTATCTCCTCGGTTTGCTCTTCTTCCTGTGGAACATGCGATGGTTGTGGTACCCCACGGGCGTGGGGTACGTTGCGCTGTCGGTTTACCTGGCGTGCTATTTCCCTCTGGCGGCGTGCCCGATTCGTCATGCCGTGCGTCGGAGGTGTTTACCGCTGGCCTTGGTGGCGCCACTGGTATGGGTTGGCGGCGAGATGCTGCGGGCGGTGGTTATATCCGGCTTCCCGTGGTTTTTCCTGGCCCATAGCCCGCATGAGGTTCTGACGCTGATCCAAGTAAGCGATCTTGTCGGAGCGTATGGGCTCAGCTTCGTGATAGCGGCAGTTAACGGTGCAGCCGCTGACGTGATCCTGGCGATATTGGCGAGGCGGCGCGCAGTCCGCCCCGACGCCAACCGTCACCCGGCGCAGTTCGGTGCTTTGTTTGCGGCCTTGCTGCTCATCGCAACGTGCGTGTATGGGCACATCCAACTTTCGGCAGACACCATGGGTGAAGGTCCGACAATCGCGGTGGTGCAGGGCGATTTCATCAGCAAGGTCTCTGGAGAGGGGCTCGCGGAGGACGAGAAGAAGAGGCTCTATTTCTCGATGCTGGACTCGGCCGACGCTCACGACCCCGACATGGTTCTGCTTCCGGAATCCGCATGGTGGATGTTTCTCAACCCCGAAAAGCGCGACCTCCATTGGCTTTCTCGGGACAGCTTCGCCGCGTTTCAAGATTATGCAACCAGGGGCAACACGTGTGTCGTAACCGGTTGTGGGGCGTGGGTGGATACACCTCACGACCTTTTGGCGAAGGAGCGACGGTATAACTCAGCCATGGTATTTTCCGCGGATGGTAGCGAGCCGCAGCGCTACGACAAGATCCACCTGGTATACTTCGGGGAGATCGTGCCGTTTCGTTTCGGTAATTTCAGGTTTCTGTATCTTTGGATCAATTCGCTAATGCCATTCAGCGGACCTGACAACGATGAGTACTCATACTTTCCCGGAACAGAGTTTCGTACGTTCGCGATGGAGGCGCCGTCTCGCGAAGGAGAGTTGTATCGTTTCTCGATTCCGATATGTTACGAGGATGTCATGCCCTATGTAAGCCGCGAGTTCGTCTCGGGTGGCGCAAGCGCGAAGCGGTGTGATTTCCTCTTGAATATCAGCAATGATGGCTGGTTCGGGCGGGGCATCCAACAACCTCAGCATTTGGCCATCTGTGTGTTTCGCGCGGTTGAGAACCGTGTGGGGATCGCCCGGGCTGTCAATACGGGCGTCAGCGCGTTTATCAAACCTACCGGCGAGGTGCACGACATCGTTACGGGTGATCCGTCCACACCCTGGCCCGGTGAGTGCGGCTATTCGGTCGCCTCGGTCAGCGTGGACTCTCGTTATACGCTGTACTCACGCTTGGGTGACTGGTTCGGATGGGGTTGTGTGGTTCTGTGGTTCTTGTTGTATGTTGACCGTTGCGTCGTTCGGGCGAGAGCCCGTGCGAACGAGTGAGCAAGAAAGGCAACAGATGTTTCGTATTCTCGGCACCACTGTGTGTTTGACGTTTCTGGTGTTGTCAAGTGGTTGTGCGCATTCTCGTCGAACGATCCGTCCCATCGACACAATGTCGCTCGAAGACCGGGCGCTGGAGTGCCTCAAGCGTGGGATTCAATACAAGCCCAACGCCGTCGTTCGCACCGAGGCGATCGAGGCGCTGAGGTCGTACGGTAGCGCGGATTCGCTGCCCTGGATTCGCACGGCGCTCATGGATGAACACCCAGCCGTCAGGTTCGCCGCCTGCATGGCCATCGGCGAAATGGAGGACGCGAAGTCCCAAGCCATGCTGCTCAAGTGCGCGACGGACAAGGACGTCAGCGTGCGGGTGGCGGCGCTCTTTGCGCTGCATCGCATCGGGACAACTGAGCGCACCGGGTTGTTGGTTGGGCATTTGCTCGACGATGAAGATCCGACTGTCCGCCGAAACGCCGCGTTGGCGTTGGGGCTGATGAAAGAGCCTGGCGCTATCAAGATTCTCGCGCGAGCAATGAAGGACGAGGACATAGGTGTCCGCAACCACGCATTGGAAGCGATGGGTCGGTTGGGAAATCCCGAGTCGCGACAACAGTTGGTGTTTCTGGCGAATTCGGGCGTAGGAAGCGAGGAGGTCTTTGCTATCAATGCGCTGGCTGAGCTTCAAGAGAAGATCTACTACGACATATTCCTGTACAAGCTGGACTCTGCAAGCCACTTGGAGACGAAGTTGGCGGCGGCACGCGGTCTGGGGCTACTAGGAATGACGGAAGGATTCGCAGTAGCTTTGGATGCGATCGATTTCAACAGGCCCGTGCCCAGAGATAACCTCGACACGCCGGCTGATCAGATCTTGCGGACAAGGCAACTGGCGGCGGCTGCCTTGGGCGCGATTGGTGAGCCCGCCGCGCTCCCGGAACTCAACAAGAGCATGATCTCAAACGAGGACGCTCGCCTGCAGGTATCTGCCGCCAAGGCGATTCTCGAGATTCTCGCTCATGATCACACAGGAGACGTTCTGTTCGCGACTCCGGCCGGACAGGCTGGGTCACAGGCGAAAGTACGCTGAGCTTCTCTGACCGGGTTGATGCCAAGACGATGCGTTGGTTATCGTTCATTATCTGTGCGTTGCTGACGATCATGCTGCAATCGTCGGTGATCAGTCGTATCGAGGTGTTCGGCGTCAGGCCCGACCTGCTTCTGGTGATCATCGTGTTCTTTTCGCTTCACGCACGGGGTGTGGACGCGGTGATTGGCTCGTGGTTTATCGGTATGTGTGCCGATCTGATGACCGTCGAGCGGCTGGGTCTCATGTCGCTGTCGTATGTACTGGCGGCGTTTCTTGTGTTAATGGTTCGCGAGCATCTGTTCAGGTATCGCGCCCTCACTCAGGTTGCAGTTACGCTTGCAGTGTGTCTTGTCGTGCGTGTGCTCTGGATGATGTATTGTATTGTGTGTTACCCATCCATGACGGCTGTAGAAATCATCTCGGAGCTTGTTGCTACATCACTGTACACGGCTCTGCTTGCTCCGCTTGTTCATCGTCTACTACTGGGTCTATCGAAACAATTCGGTTTGCCGCGCCGTCTCTACACACACGCGGGATCATTCTCGCCGGAGGATTGGCGTGTTTGAGAGGCGTCTTGGCGTGCTGCTGGGTATCTTGGTGGCTGGCGTGCTGTTGATAGTCATCCGGCTGGTGGACTTGCAGATGGTCCACGGCCGGGAATACCGTCAGCGCACGGCGCAGACCCTGTTGATGCGGCCCAAGCCTCTGCCCTTTGTACGGGGCAGCATTCTCGACCGCGACGGTAGCGTGTTGGTCTGTGACGAGCCTTGCTGGGACATTCGGGTCGACTACAGCGTCTTGGCTTTGGGGTCCAGCCAGATGGAACCTCGCCACCTCAAGCGCCACGTAAGACGTTGGCGACGTAGAGGGCGGTATACAGATTCCGGGGCGGCGACTCGAGAACAAGTGGAGAGGGCGTTCCTGGCGGAGCTCGACCGGATGTGGCTGGATCTCGCAAACTTCGAGTCGCGAATTCGTCCAGCCACCGAGCAGGACCTTCGGGCGAGAGGCCTGGAGATCGACAATCGTATTAGCGCCATTCGGCGGATTGTCAAAGACTCGCGCGGGTTCGACGCGGACGTGGCTGAAGAGCGTACATCGCACGCGGTGGTGAGCGGTCTTGACCAACGACTCCAGGTCGAAGCACGGGAAGCGTTTGAGCGATACCCGTGGGTACACGTCGAGCCGTCGTCCAGGCGGTCGTATGCGGACGGTGCAGAAGCACTGGCACACGTTCTCGGTCGCCTTGGGCGGGTGGATGCGTCGGATATCGCCAGCGATCCCAACTCGCAAGACCCGTTCGTGAAGTATGTTGGCAGCGAGCTTCGCGGCAAGACCGGTGTGGAGCTTGCGGCTGAGCGGATGCTTCGCGGCCGCCGAGGACAGATGATCGTGGATCGAGAAGGCAGAATCGTCGAAGGCGGCCTAATCGAATCCCAGGACGGTCGGGATGTAACGCTGACCGTTTCCGGCAAACTCCAGCGCCTGCTTTATGAACTGCTAGACCGCGAGATTCCGCGTATTGCCGACTCTTCCGGAGGGGCCATCGTGGTGGTGGACGTGCCGACGCGAGAGGTGTTGGCCTTGGTTTCATACCCTTCCTACGAACCGGCCCGGTTCAACGAGACATACACGGCTTTGCGTGACGATACCGAGCGTCTGCCGCTTCGCTTTCGGGCGGTTATGAATCGTTATGCACCCGGCTCCACGGTCAAGCCGTTGGCGTGTCTTGCGGGTCTGGAGAGCGGGAGAATCACAACTGAAACGCGCATAAACTGCTCGGGGTATCTGTTTGAAGACGTTCGGGACAGGTGGCGGTGTTGGCAGATCGCCGGGACTGACACACGCAAGGCACATGGCCCGGTGAATGTCGTCGAGGCGCTTCGGGGTAGTTGCAACGTCTTTATGTACTCTCTGGGTGAGCAGGTGGGCGTCGCCAAGCTCTGCGAGTACTTTCAGCACTTCGGAGTAGGTCAGCTTACGGGAATCGGGCTTCGCGAGGAGGCCCGTGGGATCAACCCCTGGCCTTACTATCTCACGGAGGAGCTTGGTAGATCGGTCACGCCGGGAACGGCGCGGCTGTTCGCGATTGGACAGGGTGAGGTGGCGCTGACGCCGGTGCAAGCGGCCAACGTCTTTGCGACCTACGCCAACGGAAAAAGGCGACCTCTCGTGTTGATTCGCGGCGGGAAGCCCACAAGAGAGTGGATCATCACCGACAACAGTGACCATTGGTCGGCTATTCGTCAGGGCATGTATGAGGTGGTTAATCATCCGGATGGGACGGCGTACGAACACGCGCGTCTGATTGACGATCGCTACGTGCTTTGTGGGAAGACAGGTAGTGCCACCGCCGCCCCCTGGCCCACATCTTACAGGGTTGCCTTCGAGAATGCGGAGGATGACGCGGGTGAGGTCGTGCTGCCGGCTGGCAACCGTAGCGAAGCCATCGCCCGGTTCCTGCGCGAGTTTCCGGGCGCGACGTTCGACCCGGCTCGTGTCGAGAAGGCGAGCACTTGGCCTCGGACACCCTTGCCTGATGGCGAAAAATACTCTCATGCCTGGTTCGGCGGCTTCCTGCAAGCTGTGGATGAGAACCATGAGCCCGCTTGGTCGGTTGAGCCGCGTGTCGCCTTTGCGGTGTTGATCGAATTCGGCGGCAGCGGCGGACGGACCTCAGGGCCCGTCGGGCGTGAGGTGGCGGAGACGATCCTGGATGTGTTCGGTCCTGATCTGGAGTACTGACGCTCTTGGACCTAGTGCACCGCCACTCCTGAATCTGCGGGTTGGGTAGCCCACCTCTTTAGAGGTGGGGGACGCGATTGCTACGCTGAATCATGTCCCCAAAGGCTAAAGCCATGGGCCGCCCACTTGATGCAACCTGCAGAATCAAGGTTGACGGATCACTAGAAGTCGGTGAGTAGTGCTTCGACACGGTCGAATCGACGCTAACCCGTCATTTGAGCCGTGACAGAACCAGTGCTCCGTTTTGTCGAAGGCTTGCGCTTTGTGTTTGCTGTTTTGACTGGCGTGGATGTTGTGAACGCGAAGAGTTTTTCCCCAACACGTCCTGGATGGGCGATTCTGCTGGCTGTCGGTGTTCTGCTGACGGTGGGGATCGCGAGCATCTACGTCACCAACACTCATTACTCCCAGTCGCACGACGGGCCGACGAACGCCTTCAAGCAGATGGTGTTCGCCGTGTTGGGGCTGGTTGTTGGTGCGGCGTGCGTGCGAGTCGGCCACATACGCATTTCGCGATTCGCCTACGTGATCTTCATCCTTGCGGTTCTTGCGCTTATCCCACCCGCGTTAGCCAAGCTTGCCGGCAGCAGTTTTGGAGGCGTATTTCCGGTGAGGAACGGCGCCAGGCGGTGGATTCAGCTTCCGGGTTTCCAGCTTCAACCGTCCGAGTTCGTGAAGGTGGCCTACATCCTGGCGCTGGCGTGGTATCTGCGTTACCGGCAGAACTACCGACGGTTTTGGGGATTTGTGGCTCCGTTCGCGATAACCGGCGTTCCGCTCGTACTGATCCTGATAGAACCCGATCTGGGGACAGCGTTATTGCTGGTGCCGGTGCTCTTTGCGATGCTGTTTATGGCCGGCGCCAGACTCAAGCACTTGGGGATTGTCGCCCTGGTGTGCGTGCTGATGTTTCCACTGGCCTGGTGGAAGATCAAACCGTATCAACGACTTCGCATCTCGGCGGTGCTGTTGCAGTCGGACAACCTCCGCAAGGAGATCATCGAGAATCCAAACCGATACGAGTTTCTAGCCACCAAGCGCCAGGCACTCGAGTGGGCGGGAAGTTCGGGGTATCAGCTTGTTCATTCCAAAAACGCGGTGGGTAGCGGTGGTTTCCTGGGGCATGGCTGGGGGAAGGGCGTGTATGTCGAGCACAGCCAACTGCCGGATAGACACAATGATTTCGTCTTCGCGGTGATCGCCCATCAATGGGGGCTGGTCGGCGCGCTTGTGGTCTTGGCGTGTTACGTGGTTATCGTCATTGCCGGCGCTCAGATTGCGTCCGCCACCAGTGATCCATTCGGGCGATTGCTTGCGATTGGGGTTGTGGCTCTGATCTCGACGCAGGTGATCATCAACGCAGGTATGGCCGTCGGTTTGATGCCCATCACCGGTATGTCTCTTCCGTTCGTTTCTTACGGCGGCAGCAGCCTGCTTACGAGCTTCATCGCGATATCGTTCCTTATCAGCGTTTCGCGCCATCGGCCTTTTCTGCTTTCTCTGAGGCCTTTTGAGTTTGACAGGAACGATGACAAGAAGGCCCTCTTGATCGACCACCAAAGAGGAACGCACTTTGATATTTGATCGGTGCTGTTCGGACAGAAAACACAGAGCCACTGGCGGGCAAGCCGCCGGTGACACCCTATACGGGAGGTTGCTCACCAGGTGAATAGAGGATCGTCCATCAATCCTGTTGTGCCCGTCGTTGCTGTCTTCGTGATTGCCGCCACTGTTATCAGCTTCGGCAACAGGCGGCAAAAGCCGGTGCTGTGGGCAGCGTTCGCCGTGTGCGTGGTCATGATGTTGTTCCCTCCGTGGGTCATGTCGAAGCGTGTGCAGATTGGCAAGGGGACAGCCGCTACGGAACTCAACCAGGCGCAGTACGTTCGCCAGAATATGCCCATCGGTTACGCCCCGATCTGGAATCCGCAGGAGCGAGGCCCAGCCACCGATTGGTCGCCGGTGAAGATCAACTGGTCGCGACTCGTGATGCAAATGGGTGTTGTCGTGTTGGCGGCTGGTGTCTTCGTCATTGGGTTAAGAACCCGACGGACGGTCGAGGCACCTGAAGAGGGCACGCGAGAAGGTACAGGTTCTCAGGAGGAACAGGACGGCGAGGGTCCATGACACTATCGGCGGGGCTGATCCGAGCCCCAAGCGCCAGCGCGGGGTCTTCGTGGACACACCATAGGTCTTCGGACCCGCTCGCTTGCGCTCGGGGCTCGGATCAGGTGCCCGACGTGGGCGTTTGTCACGCGCCACTTCGCTGTTTCGCGATCCGCCTGAAGTGTCAGGGGCCCGGACGGCGACGCTACGTGAGCGTGTGAGCACGCCGCTGGTGGTCTGCCCACCAGCGAGCGCGGGCAGGAACGCGCAGTTCAACAACGCATTTGACAACGGGGTGTGAGGTGTGCTATACTGCACTAGTGTGCTAGTGCAGTAGGTTGCTGAGCGGGCGAATCGCGCCAGTGGGTATTGATCCGAACAGTCCGGTTCCGGTTTATCGTCAGATTGCCGACCACATTCGTCGGGCGGTTGCTGCCGGCGTCTATCGTCCCGGGGAGATGATTCCCTCCCTGAGGAGGTCGGCGTTGGAGCTGGTTGTGAACCCAAACACGGTACAGCGCGCCTACGAGGAATTGGAACGCGAGGGATTGATCGCCGCTCGTAAGGGGCTGGGGATGTTCGTTACGAAGCAGGGTGTAGCCGCCGCCCAGAGCAAGTCGGAGGCGGCGGTTTACTCGGCGCTTATCCAGGGCGTTCGCGCCGGGCAGGCGATGAACATGCGGAACAAGGACATTCGGGATGTTTTCGAAAAGACGCTGAAGGACGTCAGTGCGGAAGCGAAAGAAAAGACATGACTGAGAGGCACAAGCAGCCTCCGCTCATGCTCCTTCCGCCCATAGCCCGGCACCGACAGCTGATAGCTGACAGTTGATAGCTATCCCAACAGAGAACATGTCATGGTCACGGATTCATCTTCCGATTTCGCCGTCGAGACGATCGCTCTGACCAAGCGATTCGGCGACAAGGCGGCTGTTGACGACCTGTCCATCAGGATTCCGGTGGGAACGACGTTCGGGTTTGTGGGACCCAACGGAGCCGGTAAGACGACTACGATCAAGATGCTGATGGGTATGCTCAACAAGACAGCCGGTCGAGCGCGCGTGCTGGGCGAGGATGTGACACCCAGGCTCGAGGCGACAAAGCAGAGCGTGGGGTATGTTCCCGAGCTGCATTTCATCTATCGATGGATGCGTGTGAGCGAAGTGATCGGTTTCTGCCGCAGCCTGTATGCGAACTGGAATGACCGGTTCTGCGACGAGCTGCTGGAACTCTTCGAGTTGGACCGGACAAAGAAGGTAAGATATCTGTCGAAGGGCATGGTGGCCAAGCTGGCGCTGCTGTTGGCGATTGCCCACGAACCTGAGCTGCTGATCCTCGACGAACCTACTTCGGGTCTCGACCCGATAGTGCGTGAGGAGTTTCTGGACGGCGTCTTACGCATGATCTGCCAGCGGCAACAGACGGTGCTGTTCTCCAGCCACACGCTGAGCGATGTTCAACGGTTGGCGGACACCGTGGGCATCATCTACGAGGGACGGCTGCTCGATTGCTGCCCGACCGATGAGCTCCTGACGAGGACCAAGCGTGTCCGCGTTGTCCTCAAGGACGAAGGCTCACCCGGCCAGCCGCCCGAGGGCACGGTCTGGTCACGGTTTGAGGGGCGCGAGTGGCTGATGACGGTTCGCAGGTTCTCGCCGGATACCCTGGAGTACCTGCGCAGTAGCTACTCGCTGGACAACATCGAAGTGATCGACCTCGGCTTGGAGGACATTTTCAAAGACCTCGTCAGGGGGCGGAGGGCATCACCATGACGGCACTGCTGTGGAAGGACTACCGTCTGAACCGATTGCTGTTGGGATTCGGGCTCTTGATGCTGGCGATCCCGTTGCTGATCGGCGTTTCGTACAATCTCTACCTGCAATGGCGGTATGACGAATCGTGGTGGACCCAGCGGTTCTGGCAGGGCATCGCCTGCGCGAGTCTTGGTCTGTCTCTGTTCACGTTCGCGATGCTCGGAGCAAGCGCCATCGCCGCCGAGCGCGCCGATCGGTCAGCCGAGTTCCTGGCATACCTGCCGGCTTCGCGCCGAGCGATCATCACCAGCAAGGCGATCATCGCGATCGGTGCGGGGCTCTTCATCTGGATCGTCAACCTGGTGCTCTGCTACGTCGTAGCGCCGCATGGCGGTGGTGGTCCCGAGGACGCCATGGCGAGAAGCAGCGATGCGCTTACGGTGATGATCCCGCCCCTGGCGGCGACGTCGGTCCTGCTATTCGGAGCGGGATGGTTCTGGTCGTCTTTCATGCCTGGGCACGCGATCTCGACCGGCTTGTCCTTCAGCACGCTGGCGTTTGTGGGTTGCAGCCTGGGAAGCTGGGAGTATCTCTCCGGTTCGAGCATGGTGGAGAAATGGTATGTACCCATTTGCCTGACGCTGGGGATCATTGGCTTTGTGGCGGGGACTGTCTGTTACCTGCGGCGGGTTGAACCTTAGAGGTCAGCAGGTGTCACGCGTTTCGCGGCGTGGTTGTCCTACTTCCTTCTGCGCTTTCGCCCCGGTGAGGCAGGCTTGGGAAGCCGGATCGTGGCGACCGGGCAGGCTATCGAACACTCCCAGCACAGACCGCAAATCTGAAACCGATGGCTTATGACGTGGAAGTAGTGCTCCTTGGCGATACGGTTGCGCAATTCGAGGGTCTCGTCGGCTGCAAACTCGATGATCTTCCCGCACCGCCGACAGACCATGTGGTCGTGGGGGGGTTCGCCAAAGGCGTGTTCGTAGTATGCCTGCTTCTGATCAAACCGCACCTGTTTGAGGATGCCGCAGTCTACCAGCAATGGTAGGGTTCGATAGAGAGTGGCTTTGCCGACCTTCGACCCACGTTCCCTCAGCAGCTTGAGAAGCTGGTCAGCCTCGAAATGATCGCGCAGGTCGAGGGCGACCTCCAGGACCATTCGCCGTTGGGCGGTGTCCTTGATGCCCCGGTCGCGCAGGAACCCTCTGAAGGTTTCCCTCACACCCTCGCGATCCGACTTGGACATGCGCTTGGTCATCGCCTTTTCGTTCTCTCCGGTGGCACAAATGGCAAACAGCCGGTGGCCCCCAGGATGCTCACCGCTTATCGCCCTAGGCGGTATTATCAAGCCCCCACGAACTCCTGGCAACCCACACGCCACAACAACACGCCCGCGGGGTCCGCGCCAGGTTCGTGGGTAACCTGGTGGACCGAGCCCGGAGCGCAAGCGACGGGACCATCATTGTCGCACCGATCCAACACCCGCGCGCTGGCGCTTGGGGCTCGGTTCAGTAGTTCCACGCCTCCGTCACACGTCAGCTACACCGGGGCGACACCGATCCCTTAGCTTGACGCGGACCCGCTGCCACGGGTTGACTTGGCGGGCAAAACGACCGACAAGAAAGGGCAATGACCTCTTCCGACCGTGACAACCAAGAGCGCAGGCGGTTTTTCATCGATGCGGCTGCTCGAATCGTCAAACCGGCAGCCGATTATATCGAACGCCGTGTCAAACTCCCGCCGGTGCGAACTCACCTGCGCCCCCCAGGTGCCATTGGCGAGGCGGATTTCCTCGACACCTGCACCCGCTGTGGCGCCTGCGCCGACGCCTGCAAAGCCAAGGCGATTCTGAGATTCTCGGGAGTCGACGACTGTGGCCGATCCGGTACGCCGGTTATCGACCCGGACCTGGCCGCTTGCATCGTCTGCGACGAACTGGCCTGCATAGCAAACTGTCCCAGTTCGGCACTGGCGCCGATCGGTAACCCTGGCGACGTCCGTATGGGCCTGGCGGAGGTGTACGCCTCGCTCTGTGTCCGCACTCGGGGTGTCGAATGTGAGGTGTGTGTCGAGAAGTGTCCCTTCGGAGAGGTTGCTATTCGCGTCGAGGAGGCTGGGCCTCCAGAAGTGCAGTCGCCCGGCTGCGTGGGTTGTGGCCTGTGTCAGTACCACTGCCCCACGACGCCCAAAGCCATAACGGTCAAACCTGTAAACTTGTAGATCGGGACAATCTTCTTGCTCCGAAGCTCCCCAGGAGATAGAAGTTGGAATTGGTGGCGTTTCAATAAGGTGCTGGCGCTCCACGAAAGCTGTTTCGACGCCGTGCATGCTTGAGCCGAACCGCGACCGTGAGGGAGCGATGGGTGGCCCATCTGTTGCTCGGAGTGGTGCAGGATAAACAGGAGCCTTGAACCGATGATCTCGCGACTTTCCCGTGTTTCATTTGTATGTGCTGCGGTCCTTATGACGGTCTTCGTCTTTGCGTCGTGCTCGACGACCAAGCCGACAAGGTCCGGTCTGTGCCAATCGTCCGAGCCCTTCGTATGCCCGGAAACACGCAAAGACGATATCGTTGACGTTTACCACGGAGTGAAGGTCCCCGATCCGTATCGCTGGCTTGAGGATCCCGACTCGCCTGAAACCTGCGCATGGGTGAAGGCCCAAAACAAGGTCAGCTTCGGTTACCTCGAGAGTATTCCCGAACGTGAAGCGATAGAGAAACGCCTCACGAAACTGTGGAATTATGAGCGCTACGGCGTACCCTTCCGGAAGGGCGGGCGGTTCTTCTACAGGAAAAACGATGGATTGCAGGATCAGTCCGTGCTCTATACCACCAAGTCGCTCGACGACGAACCCGAGGTGCTGCTCGACCCCAACACGTTTTCAAGAGACGGTACCGTTGCGATCAATCCTTACACGCTCAACTCCGACGGTGTCAGCCATGATGGCAGACTGTTGGTCTACGGTGTTTCGCGGTCGGGATCGGACTGGGTGGACCTGATGATCCGTGATTGCCAAACGGGGCGAGACCTGCCTGACAAGATAGAGTGGGTCAAGTTCTCCGGCGCTTCGTGGACCAAGGACAACAAGGGCTTTTTCTATGCGCGTTTCGACGAGCCCAAGGAAGGCGAAGAGTTCACAGCCGGCAACTTCTTCCAGAAGCTCTACTACCATCGCGTTGGAACGCCGCAATCCCAAGACGAACTGATCTTCGCCAGAACCGCTGAAGAAGAGAAGGACTGGAGCATCGGAGGATCAGTTACTGACGACGGCCGATACCTGATAATCTCAGTTCGGCGGGGAACGGAGCGGAAGAACCGCGTCTTCTTTAAAGACCTGCAAGACCCCAACGGCAAGATGGTCGGCCTGATCAACAAGTTCGAAGCCCTTCAGGTGTTTGTCGACAACAACGGACCGATATTCTGGTTCCGGAGCTTCCAGGACGCGCCGCATGGACGGATTGTCGCGATCGACATCCGCAACCCCGAGCACGAGAACTGGAAGGAGATTGTCCCCGAATCAAACGACACCCTCGATGGCGTCAACCTCATCAACGACATGTTTGTCTGTGAGTATCTGGCGGACGCCCAGTCGCGAGTGAAGGTGTTCGATCTAAACGGTGGTCTCGTGCGGGAAGTGAAGCTGCCCGGTATTGGCACGGCGCTGGGATTCGGCGGTAGACGCACTGACAAGGACACCTACTACGCCTTCGAGAGTTTCACCCGTCCGAGAACCATCTACCGCTATGATCTGGTCACCGGGAAAAGCACGGTGTTTCGCAAGCCTGCGGTAGACTTCAACCCGGACGAGTACGAATCGAAACAGGTGTTCTACCGCAGCAAGGACGGCACGCGCGTGCCGATGTTCATCACCCACAAGAAAGGCCTCAAGCTAAACGGTAACAACCCGACCTACCTTTACGGATACGGCGGATTCAACATCTCGATGAACCCGTGGTTCAGGGTGAGCAACCTGGTGTGGATGGAGATGGGCGGGATATTCGCCGTGCCCAACATTCGAGGTGGCGGCGAATACGGGCGCGAGTGGCATGAAGCCGGCTGCAAGCTCAACCGCCAGAACGTCTTCGATGACTTCATCGCTGCGGCTGACTGGCTGGTCAGCAACAAGTACACCCGTCCGGAGAAGCTCGCGATCGGCGGCGGAAGCAACGGTGGACTGCTCGTGGCGGCTTGCATGCTCCAGCGTCCCGGCCTGTTCGGGGCGGCTGTCCCGGAAGTCGGCGTGCTCGACATGCTCCGCTTTCACACATGGACGATCGGACACGCCTGGGTTTCGGACTACGGCTGTTCGGATAACCCGGAGGAGTTCAAAGCCCAGATCGCCTACTCGCCGGTTCATAACTGCGTACCCGGTACCGCCTATCCCGCTACCATGATCACCACTGCCGACCATGACGACCGGGTCGTACCAGCCCACAGCTTCAAGTTCACAGCCGCTCTCCAGGCTGCCCACGTGGGAGCTGCCCCGGTGATCATCCGCATCGAAACCAAAGCAGGACATGCCGCGGGCAAACCAACGAGTAAACGCATCGAGGAAGCCACGGACAAGTGGGCGTTCCTGGTGCGAACACTGAACGTAAGCGCGCCGGGGAATTGATGAAGATAATCGACGATCGGCAGCTACAGCTTCGCCACCCAGCCGGCGACCTGGTCGATGCCCTCGTCACGGATGGCTGTCGTCTTGAAAACCGGGCGATCTTCGCCGACCGAGCTGACGAGTTGGGCCTCGGTGGAGTCGGCCCCCGGCAGGTCGCACTTGTTGAGGACGAAGCAGGTGGCAATCTCCATGATGCCGGCTTTTGCGAACTGAACCGCGTCGCCGCCGCCAGGCATTAGCAGCAACAGGATATGGTCCGCAAGCTCGCGGATGGCTACGTCGGATTGTCCCGCGCCTACCGTTTCGACCAGGATATGATCGAAACCGTACCCGCTCAGGACGCCTACGATCTCTTGGCAGTGAGGCCCCAACCCGCCCTGGACGACGCCCGACGACAAACTGCGGACGAAGAAGTTCTCTCGGGGTTCACCGGCCATCATACGCAGCCGGTCGCCCAACAGCGCCCCGCCGCTCACCGGGCTGCTCGGGTCGATAGCTACCACAGCCACCTTCTTGCCCATGTCGCATAGCTTACCGCCGAGCTTCGAGATAAACGAGCTTTTCCCCACGCCGGGCGAGCCGGTGATTCCCACGATCGTCGCGTTGCCCTTTGGCGGCGTGAAACCGTCGAGCTTCTCCCCGCGCTGGATGGCGGTGATCAGCTTCGCAAGGGCCAGATCGTCGTATCCTTCGTATCCAGCCACCATCTGATCGAGAGGCACGCGTTGATGCTGAGCGGCGAGCTCGCGCATCTTCTCGACAATCGAATCAAGCGACGAACCCGGGTTGAATACCGCTGACACGCCCATGTCGATAAGCGCGGGATAGTCCGACTCGGGGACGATTCCGCCGAGCACCAGCGGAATGTGCTCGACGCCGAGCTCCTTGCGTATGCGGATCATCTCGGGCATGACGGTCATGTGGGCAGCCGACAGCAGACTGACGCCGACAACGTCAACGTCTTCCTGCATGGCTGCGTACATCGTGGACTTAACGGTCTGCCACAGCCCCGTGTAGATGACCTCCATCCCGGCGTCGCGAAACGACCGGGCCAAAACCTTGACGCCGCGATCGTGCCCATCAAGACCGATCTTGGCCAGCAACACGCGCGGACAGTGCTTCATATTTGTCAATGTATCTGCAACCTCGAATAGCTGGGCCTTGAAAACAAAACAAACCAAACTCATCCAACACTGCAAGCCAGATGCTGCGAAACCGTTCCCTGAAGTTGTGTAGCAGAACCTCCCTTTCGTCCCGCCAGGCGCCGTCGTCTGGGGGAGTCCGACTTATCTACACGGTTCATTGCTTGGGGTTGGCGCGCTTTTCTGTGTTCTTTCTGTCCGCTGTACAGACGGTGATTCCCCGGCGCCGGCTCGCTTCGTGGGCTTGTCGTCCAGGGTAGTTGGCTGAGGAGTTGTGGTTGCGCAGATCCACCGCCGCGTTTTTGGGTCGACGATGTAACGTAGATGGTTGCGCGCATCGACCGAAACTCCCGGATAGGCTGCCTTGATGGGAGAAATGCCGCGCAATGTAATAGCCCAAACCGGTTTTGGCTCGTCTCCCATTCTCGACCAGACCACATAATGACCTAGGATCTGTTTCGCAACCAACGGGTTCCCCCCCGCTTTTTGAATGGCATCGAGCGCATCTGATAAGCTAATTGGTGGCCCCTCTTCGGGAAAACCGTGGTATTGTTCATTTCCGGAACCGGCCATTTGCGCAGTTGCGGACGCGGCTCCGGGCTGGGGCGCAATCGGCGGAACGTCTCCGGGCCAGCGAGAAGTAATGCTTAGAAGTTTCCCGTCCCTAGGGTCCAGGAGAATGTCGCATGTCCTGATATACGAATCGGCCCGATCGGGCGGAGTAGATAGTAGATCCAGTTTCCAGTTGCTTATCACCACGTGCCAGATCGGGCGCCCGACGATCTGCCTACTTAAGAACGGGGTGTTGTCTTCGGCGAGGACAACAATCTCGGCATTGGCTGGTAAATCCGTCTGATTTGTTACCCCAAGGATTTCCCATGCTCTGGTAATCGCTTGATTCTTTTCCTGAAGAGCCCAGTTGGAGCGATCTTCGGCCTTCGCAGTCCCTTCTGATGATGCGCCGGATTGTTCCACCATCGGTTCCTGCCCCATCGTTACGCTTGTCGCGAGCGCTGCCAGTGACATAATTGCCATAGCATACCCTGCCACCCAACCTCGACTAGTTTTCATAGCGTTCCTCCCGCAAGCAGATTATGGATTCTTATCCCATACATTGAACGCCGTAGCACTAACTCGCTCGATTCCCCACGCCGATGCGTCATCAGTGTATAAGTCTATGGCAGTGATATTCGCATTTTGAAACGCCCCCCAGCTCGCACTGTACTGGCATTCAGTGAAGTTGCACTTGGCTGCGGTAGTTCCAACCATCTGGTCTTCTTTGTTGGCGATTTCGGTCGACCAATGGTAACACGTCCCAGTCACATTTCGCCACCCCGGAAAGTTATCTGTTGTATGGAAGGACGTACCGTCATATTCATATTTCCATATCCCGAATAGTGGCGACATCAGGTAGCACTTGTACTCGTGGGTCCCGCTGGGGATGCCGTCTTGAAAGAATATCTCGAAGTCGAACGGGCCTGAACCCCACCTTGTTTCCGCGTATCTGCGTACGAGGACAGTTGTGGACACACCGATGCGGTCCCTTGCATAACCCATTTGCCCCCATTTCTCCGGAGTCGGTCCGACAAACTTCGTAACACCCACCCACGCGTTACTCGAAGCCCTGGACTTTGTACTTGGCTCTCCACACAACACCGTGGTGCGCGTTCGGATCGTGGCACTGCATCCGGTAGCACTTTCCTCCTCCTTGTACACCTGAGTGTATTTCCGTCCGGGCGTGCATGAGACGGTCGTTTTGACTTTGTCCTTCTTCTTTGCCCGCGTGTCGTCAACTGAGATTGTGAACGTCAGATCCAGCTCGAAGGTCTCCATGGCCTCGACCCAGAGCGTTGCGGGCGGGGGCCATGGGTACGGGACGTCGTTCTCGATCGGACTGCCGATGGGACCGCTTGTCTTATCGAAGTTCTCCCAAATCTGCAGCAAAGGTGGGTCGGCGACGGGCCAGGAAAGCGACCACCATGCTGAACCCGGATCAATCGGGTCACACGTCGACGAAAGTTGGATCTCCGCCAGGTCGTCTTCTCCGATGACCGGGTTTTCATCCATGTCGGGTATGCCATTGTCGTTGTCGTCGTCGGAGTTGACTACGAAGATCACGCCTGGTGGGAAGCTCTCGACGACCTCATCATCGTCGTCAATGTCACCATCGTTATCGCTGTCAGTCCGGATGTCAGATTGACAGCACACGACAATATCGCAAGTAGCGGCTCCCGGGGCAACGAAGAGGCCACCTGCGGCGGTGCATGCGGAGCACGTAAGCTGAGGGCAGGTGTCGTCGGGAAGGCAGCACGCGCCGGTAGCGTCGTCGAAGGCAGACCCAAACGCTGCTTGAAACGCGCCAAAGTCCTGAAGATCAACATCTCCGTCATCATCGCAATCGCCTCGCCAGCACTCCGATTCAGGCAATCCACCCCCCGGACCATTCAGACATTCCTCAAACTCGGAGAAGTCATCCAGATTGACGGCACAGTCATTAGTAAAATCACCGCTGCCCTCATCGGCAATGGCAGGGTGGATGATCGCACCGCCGACAAGCGTCAACACGGGCAGCACAAATCGAAGCAGAGCAATCGGGCGCAACGAGATGCTGCTGTACGGTCCTGCCAGCATGGTAACCTCCGCAATCGAGCAAACTGAGTCTCTGAAATGAGATTCACCACTCCGGTCCGCCGTCGTAGCTGCCGAAGACGGACTTCATGGTGTCCATCATCTCGCCGACGGTGGCGTCAGCTTCGGCGGCTTGGATCAAGGCGGGCATCACATTTGCGTTGTCTTGGGCGTCCTTTTTCAATCGTGCCAGAGCGTCGGCGTGCTTCTTGCTGTCACGATTGGCCTTTAGCTTCTTGAGGCTTACCACCTGAGCATTCTCGGTTTCCTGCTCGATTTTGAGGATGGGGATGTCGGGCGAACCCTCCTCGACGAAGTCCGTCACGCCGACGATCTTCTTGTCGCCGGACTCGATCTGCCTCTGCTCTGTCAGGGCGGACTCGGCGATGCGGCGGCGGAAGTAACCCTTGTCGATGGCTTTGAGCACCCCGCCAAGCTCATCGATCTCGTCGAATATCTTGTTGGCTTTGGCTTCGATCTCGTTGGTCATCTTCTCTATGAAGTAGCTTCCCGCCAGCGGGTCGACTGTCTGGGTGACGTTGGTCTCGTGGGCGAGAATCTGCTGAGTGCGCAAGGCGAGCTTGGCCGCCTGCTCCGACGGCAAAGCCAGTGTCTCATCCATGCTGTTGGTGTGCAGAGATTGGGTCCCGCCCAAGACAGCGGCCATCGCCTGATACGCGACGCGGATAAGGTTGTTGGTCGGTTGCTGCTCCGTAAGGCTTACGCCCGCTGTCTGGCAGTGAGTGCGCAGAAGCATGCTGCGCTGATCGGTAACACCAAAGCGGTCACGCATGGTGTGGGCCCATATGCGTCTGGATGCACGAAGCTTGGCGATCTCTTCGAAGAAGTCGTTGTGCACGTCGAAAAAGAAGCTAAGCCGGGGGGCAAAGGCATGTACGTCGAGCCCGCGATCGATCGCGCCCTGGGTATATGCCATCCCGTCCGCCAGCGTGAACGCCAGCTCCTCAGCCGCCGTCGCACCGGCTTCACGGATGTGATAGCCGCTTACACTCACGGTGTTCCACTGGGGCATGTGCTCGGTGCAAAACTCGATCGTGTCAATCACCAGCTTGAAGCTTGGCAGTGGTGGGAAGACGTATTCGTTTTGGGCGTGAAACTCCTTGAGAATGTCGTTCTGCAACGTCCCACGGAGCTTATCCAGAGGTACGCCGTGCTCCTTGGCGACCGCAATGTAGAACGCCAGCAGAATGCAGGCGGGAGCGTTGATGGTCATCGACGTGCTAACCGCCCCCTGGTCGATTCCGTCGAACAGGCGCCGCATGTCCGCCAGCGAACAGACGGCTACACCACACCGACCAACCTCGCCGAGCACCAGAGGATCGTCGCTATCGCGTCCCATCAGGGTCGGCAGATCAAAGGCTGTGCTCAGGCCTGTTTGGCCCTTCTCGAGCAGATACTTGAACCGCGCGTTGGTGTCGTCGGCTGACCCAAACCCGGCGAACTGCCGCATGGTCCAAAGCCGCTCGGTATACATCGTGCGGTGCGGACCACGGGTATATGGAAACTCGCCCGGCCTGGAGAGCATCGTCCCCGGATCGAAACCCGCCAGCGCCTCGGGACCCACAAAAGGGCCGGCCTTTTCCGTCTTAGAGCAACCGCTCGCCGGTTTCGTCGACGGTTTCACGCTCATGGCTGCTATTCCCCCATCCAAGAGGCTTTGCGTCGCTCGAGAAAAGCGCTCATACCCTCATGGGAATCGGCGGTAGTGAAGCAATCGGCAAACGCCCCCAGAGCATCGCCGTCGCGCGCCGCACGCTTGGCCAGCGCGACAGCAGTCGGTGCAGCCTTGACGAACCTCTTACAGAAGTCGTTGACACGCGGAGTAAGATCGGTGGCAGCGTGGACAGTCTCATCGATAAGCCCAAGCCTGAAGCCCTCCTCGGCACCAATCGTACCGCCACCCAGAAACAACCGCTTAGCAGCGGCTGGACCCACAAGCGAAGTCAATCGGCGAATACCACCCCAACCGGGGATCAGGCCCAAAGTGACCTCAGGCAGGCCCAGCGTCGCTTCGCGAAAGGCAATCCGGAAATCGCACGCCAACGCCAACTCGAGCCCGCCGCCCAAAGCAGCCCCGCTGATCGCTGCCACCGTGATAGAGGGCAACGCCGCGATGTTGTCAAACACGCTTTCGCCCAGCAAACCGTACTCCCGGGCCTTGTCCGCATTGTAGTCGACCATCTCCTTGATGTTCGCGCCAGCGATAAAGACTTTACCGTCCGCCCGAAAAACCGTCGTGCGGATGGCCGTGTCCGTGAGTACTTCGCCCACGACATCCTTGAGGCTCTTCATCACCTCCGTGGAGAGAACGTTGATGCCCTTCTCGGAATTGAAGGTGATCGTTGCCTGCGGACCTTCAACGTGCAGTGCTACGTTTGTATTACTCATAGTTGTAGAACCCGTGCTTGGTCTTCTTACCCAACCTTCCGGCAGCTACGTACTTCCGCAGAAGCGGACACGGACGATAGCGATCGTCGCCCAGGTCGCGATGCAGAACCTCCATGATGAACAGGCAGACGTCCAGGCCGATCAGGTCGGCAAGCGCCAGCGGGCCCATCGGATGGTTCATACCCAGCTTCATAATGCCGTCAATCGCTTCCGCGCTGGCTACATCCTCGTGCAAGCAACAGACAGCCTCGTTGATCATCGGCATCAGCACGCGATTCGAGACGAAACCCGGCGAGTCGTTGCACTTGATGGGCGTCTTGCCGACCGTCTCCGCAAGCGAAACGGTCCGGGCGATGGTGTCCTCGCTGGTGGCTAGACCGGCGACCACTTCGACCAGCTTCATCAGCGGGACGGGGTTGAAAAAATGCATGCCGATAAACCGGTCGGGGTTGTCTATCTGAGCAGCCAGGTACGTAATGCTGATACTCGACGTGTTGGTCGCGAGGATGCCGTCGTCGGTCAGGTACGATTCAGTGCCCTTGAGAATCTCGATCTTCGTTTCGGGTTTCTCGGTGGCGGCTTCGACGATAAGCGCACACTTGCCGATATCCGCAAGCTTGGTCACAGAGATGATGCGGCCCTTGGTAGCCGCTGCATCATCGGCGCTCACCTTGCCCTTCTCGACGCCTCGATCAAGCATCTTGGCGATCGAAGTCTGGGCGGACTTAAGAGCGTCCGGCACGACGTCGTACATGCGCACCGGATAACCCGCTTGGGCGAATATCTGGGCGATCCCCCGACCCATGGTCCCCGAGCCGATTACGCCGATGCTCTCAGCTTTGTTGGCACTCATTTTTCGCTTTTCTCCGATCTAGTTGACCAAGTACTCGTGCTTCATGACACCTCGATTGAGGAGCCACCAGCGGGACCCCTGAAGAACCTTGCTCACATTTGCGCGAGCATGCTCCTGCAACTTCGTGAGGTCATCACCACGGAGACGCGGTCATACACCAGCCCCAGAGGGGCGAAGGTCTCTAGCTATGACCGCAAGCCGTGGCGAAACGTGCCCCAAACGCTCTAAGCCACCAAGCCCCGCGCAATCACCAAACGATGAATCTCGCTGGTGCCTTCGTAAATCTCGGTGATCTTGGCATCGCGCAAGAGGCGTTCAACCGGGTACTCGCGACAATAGCCGTATCCGCCGAACACCTGCACTGCATGGTTGGCAGCCATCGAACACGACTCGGCGGCGAACAGCTTAGCCATCGCAGCCTGGGTCGCGTAGGGCTTGCCCTGGTCCTTAAGCCAAGCTGCCCGGTATACCAACCCCCTCGACGCCTCCAGACCGACGGCGATATCCGCCAGCTTGTTCTGGATCGCCTGAAACTTGCCGATAGATCTGCCGAACTGGACCCGCGTGTTCGCGTACTGGGTGGCTTCGCGAAGACAGGCTCCGCAGATACCCAACGCCTGGGCGGCGATACCGATCCGTCCGCCATCCAAAGTAGTCAATGCGACGCGAAGCCCGCCACCTCGTTTGCCCAGAAGATCCTCTTCGGGAACAACGCAATCCTCGAAAACAAACTCCGCGGTCGACGAGCAGCGAATACCGAGCTTGTGTTCGAGTTTCCCGACCGAACAACCCGGCGTGTCCTTCTTGACGATAAATGCGCTCAAGCGGTGCTTCGGATCGTCGGGGTCGGTGAGGGCAATAAGCACCATCACACCGGCTTCGTTACCGTTGGTCACGAAGATCTTTGTTCCGTTGATGTGCCAGCCGTCGTCCTTGAGGACTGCCTGGCAAGCGACGGCTCCGGCGTCGCTTCCCGCGCCGGGCTCGGTCAGCGAAAGGCAACCTATCGTCTCACCGCTTGCCAGCCCCGGTAAGTACTTCTGCTTTTGCTCATCCGTGCCAAACGTCAGAATCGGATCAACGCAAAGCGAGTTGTGGGCACTGAGCAAGACACCCGTACCACCGCACGCCTTCGATATCTCCTCAACCACTGTCGAGGAGGCTACACACCCCATCCCGGCGCCACCGTACTGATCAGGAATGGCGATACCGAACAGACCCAGCTCCGCGAGCTGCCGCATGATCTCCGGGTCTTGCTTCTCGGCTTCATCGCGGGCGGGGGCCCCTGGAGCCACCTCTTTCATGGCGAAGTCGCCGATGGACTGTCGAAGCATGGCGTGATCTTCGTCGAATTGAAAATCCATCGTGGATCGTCCTTTTATCGTTCGAGCAACTGGCGCGCAATGACCACGCGCTGAATCTGACTGGAACCCTCTCCGATCTCGCAAAGCTTCACGTCTCGCAGATAGCGCTCGACCGGAAACTCCTTGGTGTAACCGTTTCCACCGTGGATCTGGATGGCGTTGAGGCAGGACTTCGTTGCCATCTCAGAGGTGAACAGCTTAGCCGCCGACGCCTCGAAGTTGCATGGCTTGCCCGCGTCGGACAACAGGGCGGCGTTTAGGGTCATCAACCGCCCGGCGTCGATTTGCGTAGCCATGTCCGCCAACATAAACTGGACGCTCTGATGTTTGAAAATCGGTTTGCCAAACGCCGTCCGCTCCTGGGCATAGGCAAGCGATTCCTCAAGTGCCCCACGGGCAAGACCCAGTGCCATGCCCGCTATCGTGATGCGACCGCGCTCCAGAACCCGCATGGTGTCTTTGAAGGCTTCGTTGAGCTTGCCGCAGAGGTTCTCCGCGGGAACGCGACAGTTGTCGAAGGAAAGACCTACCGTGTCCGACCCCCGCAGACCCATCTTATCTTCCTTCGGGCCTATCTCGAATCCCTCGGTGTCCCGCTCGACCAGAAAGGCGCTAATGCCCTTCGAGCCGGCCTGCGGATCGGTCTTCGCCATCACGACGAACAGCCCCGCATGGTGGCCGTTAGTGATCCATTGTTTTGATCCGTTCAGCACCCAGAAATCACCATCTTGAGTCGCCGTCGTGGCCATGGCGGCTACGTCGCTCCCGCAACCGGGTTCGGAAAGCCCCCACGATCCGACCCACTCGCCGGAAGCGAGCTTGGGCAGGTACCTGGCCTTCTGCTTATCGTTGGCTGAAACCAGCAAATGGGCACAACAAAGAGCGTTGTGGGCATCCAGAGTCAGCGCCGTCGACCCGCAATGGCGGGCAATCTCCTCCATTATGATGACAGCTTCGACGTCACCCAATTCCGACCCGCCGTACTCGGTCGGTATGAAGATGCCCATCAGTCCGAGTTCAGCCAGCTTGGCTATCAACTCCCGGGGCAGGCTCGCCTCGCGGTCCCATTCTCGGGCGCCGGGTGCGAGCTGCTCTGCCGCAAAACGCCGGACCATGTCCTGGAGGGCGACGTGGTCGTCAGAGAGTTCAAAGTCCATCGATTATCCACCTTCGCTCAAGTTGCCAATCAACCACACCATACCTCGCGATCGAGTATCGCACAGGCTGAAACTACCCGATGAAATCGCGGGCGATGACGATCCGCTGCACCTCGCTGGTCCCCTCGTAGATGGTCGTAACGCGGGCGTCGCGGTAGAGCTGTTCGACGCGGAACTCATGAACGTATCCGCTACCGCCGTGAACTTGAACGGCACGATCGGCGATGCGGTTTGCCGCTTCAGTCGCGTAGAGCTTGGCCATCGAGCTGGTGGCCGGGTCCGCCCGACCGTCGTCCACTCGTTTCGCCGCCTGCCAGATGAGCGCTCGCATAGCCTGCAACTCGACGGCGCTGTCGGCGATCATGTTGGCCACCGACTGAAACCGGGCTATCGGTTTGCCGAACTGATTACGCTCGCGAGCGTATTTCACCATCTCGTCGAAACAGGCTTCGGCAATCCCCGATGCCTGGGCTGCAATCCCGATCCTCCCCTCGTTCAAGGTCGTCAAGAACACCTTGAGCCCATCACCAACCTCACCGATCAGGTGTGACTTCGGAGCAAACACGTTATCGTAAGAGATGACAGCCGTCTCGCTTCCACGAATGCCCATCTTTCCATGAATCTTGTCACGCCCGACACCCGACTCGTTGCCGTCAACCCAGATCGCACACAGGTCCTTGCCCTTCTCCGCACTTTCCAGTCTGGCGAGAGTGAGGAACCATCGGGCATTCATACCGTTGGTGATCCACATCTTCTCGCCAGTGATCCAATAACCTTGGTCATCCTCGATAGCCTGGCAGGAGACGGCGGCGGCATCGCTGCCGGCGCCCGCCTCGCTGAGGGCAAAGGCGCCGAAGTTCTCAGGTTTGCCCCATCCGCGGATCCACTCAGCCCGCTGGTCGTCAGTACCGGCGTATGCCGACAGGATCTTGCCCACCATGTTGTGTACTGAAAGAAGGACAGCTACGGAAGGCGAGGCATAAGCAACCTCATGGATGATGGCTGCGTACGTGCGATAGTCGCAACCAAGCCCATCAAGCTCTTCTGAGATACACAAGTTCAAAAGCCCCATTTCGCTGAGGTGGGGCAGAGCCTCGGAAACCGACGACTCGTCCTCATCACACTTGCGATCCAGCGGCAGCAACTCCCCGCGCGCATAGTCGCGCACCGCGTCAATCAACGCAGTCTGGTCAGCCGTCAGGTCAACATCGGCACTAGCAAGAGGCACTGCAAAAAAACTCCCGATATTGAATCTTGGCTCGGCGACGCAGCACCGGTCTGTACCGATCTGAAACCGCCGGAAGGTGCTGCAAATACCGTTCCACCGGTCGCGACAATATAGTTGAGCAGCGCGTCGGCGTCAAACAAACCACGAATCTGAGGGGCTTCCGCTCTTTGGGTGGCGTTTCTGCTTGCAGAGGCGGAGAGCGGATGACAATACATAAAACGCAGCCCAAACCTCTGTCAGCCCCTCAACCCAAGATCAGAACGTGGTGACCGCATTTACCGGCAACTCGCCTATGGGACCGCGATAGAGCACCAAGCCGTGGGGCAACGAATTCCATAGCCCACACTTAGTTGTGTCAGGCGCCATGCCCACGCAAGCGTGGACATGATGGTATGTCAGAAACCGTAGCCACCTTCCGACCAGCATTGACCAAACCTGGAGGAAAGTATTTAGAACCCAGGTACTCGGCGCAGCCGCAGTAACATGGTAAGCTTTGTCCACCCGCCCTGCGTCCAGGTTGGATGCAATCAGGTCAGCATCAGATACGGGTCAGGAAACCAGCGCGGATTGTTGATCGAATACCTCGCCGTGGGCAATTGATCAGTTGGCGGCTGGTCGCGAACCATCGTTCGCGGATCCGGCATATATGCTTCATGACAGCAGCGGCAAACCGAGGGTTCTTGTAGTGAGTGGAAACAGTCAAGCAGTCTCCGGCGTCTTCGAAGCCGACGGTCGCGCGGGAGGGCATCTGCGCGCCGAGAAGGTGAATTACCGCATCCGAGCAAACGACCCCGTCGTAACGCCTGCCCTTTGCACCAAGCTCCGGCTTAGAGGCGGAGAGACGCTGATCGGAGAGGCTGGGGTCGCCCGCCGAAAGCGCGGACCGGTCGCCGCCGAAGTGACTGAGGTCGAGACGATCAACGGTCGTCCGGTTGATGACCACCTGGAGGCTAAACCCTTCGAGGACTTCGTTGCCATTGACCCGCAAACCCAACTACGCTTCGAGACCACCGGCGGACCGCTGACCATGCGGGTGGTTGATCTGCTGACTCCCATTGGTCTGGGGCAACGCGGGCTTCTTGTCGCCCCCCCACGTACGGGAAAGACCATTCTCCTGCAGCATATGGCCGAGGGTATTGCCACGAACTTCCCCGACGTTTATCTCATGGTTCTGCTGGTCGATGAGCGCCCCGAAGAAGTGACCGAAATGCGCCGCATGGTCCGCGGAGAGGTGATCGCAAGCAGCAACGACGAAGACATCGCCAGCCACGTCCGCATCGCCCGATTGATGATCGAGAAGGCCAAACGACTTGCCGAAACCGGCCTGGATGTCGTCGTCCTCCTCGACTCTTTAACTCGACTGGGGCGGGCATTCAATGCCAATATCCGAGGCAGCGGTCGTATAATGTCCGGCGGTCTGGACATTCGTGCACTAACCGAACCCAAGTCGATCTTCGGTGCCGCCCGCAACCTCGAGGACGGCGGCTCTCTTTCCGTGCTGGCGTCCGCTCTTATCGACACCGGTAGCCGAATGGACGAAGTCATCTTCAACGAGTTCAAGGGCACCGGTAACATGGAGATAGTGCTGTCTCGCGAGATGGCCAACAGACGACTCTGGCCCGCCATCGACCTCGAACAGTCCGGAACCCGCAAAGAAGACCTGCTCCTGACGCCCGAAACCCTGGAGGTCTCCTACCAAATACGCCGCAAGCTTATCGGTCGAGGACCGGTACGCTCGATGGAAACTCTCCTCGAAGCGATGAAGCGTTACGAGTCCAACGCCGACTTCATCGCAAACTTCGCAAAACAAGGCCTCTGACGCCAAGCCACCATCCACATAAATTTCAGTGTCACCCCACCCTACAGCTTTGCGCTTTGGATTAAGCGGGGGATCCGTGTAGAATGAGCGCTTGGGGTAGGTGGCCTGCGCCACCGAGAGCTTTGGAAGCTCCATGCCATGTTTAGGGGGATCCACCACACCGCACCGACGGGGATGACGCCATTACCGACGAGGAAGGCAAGTCACCGGCTGGAGCATTGGGAGATCACCGGAGCAAACTCCAGTCTTGTGTGTCGGCCGAAGGGTGCAGTAAGCCGACCGCAATACGAAAACCGAGAATGCTCCAGCTTTGAATTTAGGAGTCTTGATGATGAAGAAGCTGCTGTCTTTCGCGTTGATTCTGTCGCTCACACCTTGGCTTGCGTCTTCGGCGCCAGCCGGATCGTCGGCTGACCTTCCCTCCACAGGCGTGGACATTGAGCCAATCTCTCTTCCGAAGTACATGACGGAAAAAGAGAAGCTCATCGAATTCGACAGACCGTCGCGAGATGACTTCAGGTTCAGAGCGCCACCCACGGGTTCGGTGTACTGCCCGGCGGAGTATGAAGCATGTGAGGGGCTATTCATCGCGTGGGAAGGGTATACGACCATTCTCACCGAGCTCGCCGTCGGCATCACCACAGCCGACGAGGAGACGAAGGTGTTTGTCGTTGTGGACACCTCGTCCGAGCAAACCAGCGCTTACAGCAGCTTGAACAGCGCCGGCGCGGATATGGATCAGGTCGAGTTCGTCGTCCGCACGACCGACACGGTATGGATACGCGACTACGGCCCGCGGTTCATCTTCGAAGACGGTGACCGGGCAATCATCGACCACACGTACAACCGCCCCCGCCCCAACGACAACGCGCTCAACGATTACATCTCGACGCTATGGGGCGAGCCACAGTATGACATTCCACTGGAACACGGCGGAGGCAACTTCCACCTGTTCTCCAACGGGGATGCGTTCATGACCGATTTGATCATCGACGAGAACCCCGGACTCAGCGAGCAGGATGTAAAGGACCTGTACAGCGATTACCAGAACTTGGACCTGACCATCTATCCCGGATTCCCCACTTACTTCGACTCGACCCAGCACATCGACATGTGGATGCTGCCGACAGGCGACGACAAGATCATCATCGGTGAGTACGACTCCGGTACGGGGCAGCCTTATACCATCACCGAAGATGCAGTCGACGACCTCGAGTCCCGAGGGTATACCGTCTACCGCACGCCCGGATGGAACTCCGGCGGAACCCACTACACCTACACCAACGCCGTCATCCTCAACGACCTGGTCTTCGTTCCGACGTTCAACGGATACTCCACCGAGAACGCCGAGGCCCAGGCGGTCTTCGCAGCGGCTTTGCCCGATCACACCCTGATCCCGGTCAACTGTTCGAGCATCATCGGGGCTGCCGGCGCGATTCACTGCATCGTGATGCACGTTCCGCTCCCGGGCGGTGGAGCGGCGTTCGCTCTGGATCTTCCTGACGGAGCGCCTTCGTTTGTAGAGCCCGGCGTGGACACTACCATCACGGTACAGATCCAAGACGGCAGCGAATCGTATGTGCCCGGTTCGGGCACGATCCACTACCGTTTTGACGGCGGGACCTTCCTAACAGGAACATTGACCCCGCTGGGAGGCGACCTGTACGAAGCCATCCTGCCGGCAGCGGATTGTGAGGACACGCCGGAGTTCTACTTCAGCGCCACCGGCGACGGCGGAACGACGATCTACAGTCCCGAGGATGCTCCGGCGAGTGTTTACAGCGCGCAAGTTGGAACGGTCACGATGTTGCTCGAAGACGACTTCGAGCTTGACCTCGGTTGGACCGTCGAGAACGAT
>Ga0180430_10000638_pt1 | contig 37588 bp, 32 predicted proteins | sample SS_ome_9_FD_132999 | JGI IMG/M metagenome (GOLD analysis project Ga0180430, IMG submission 132999) | Hypersaline lake sediment archaeal communities from the Salton Sea, California, USA - SS_1_S_2 metaG | ecosystem: Environmental > Aquatic > Non-marine Saline and Alkaline > Hypersaline >...
CAGGACGGCATGGTGACCCTGCGCCGGGAGGACGGCTCGACCTTCGACTATCCCTACGACAAGCTCGCCCCTGCCAGCCAGGAGCAGGCGCGCAAGCTCCACGCGGAGAACCAGTAGCGCGCCTCCACAGCCCGGGGGCCCCGGGTCCTCTACGTGGCTACGCGCTCTCGGGCAGGAAGGTGGGCATCACGATGCCGTCGACGGGCTGGGCCTCGCCATTGGCCTGGGCGAGGTGGAGTTCGCAGTTCTTCGCCCCACGGGCATAGAAGCGCGCCGCAAGCCCGGGAAGATGGGCCGGAAGCAGGAAGACGACGCTCCGGCCGGAAAACCGGTCGAGTTGTGCGAGGAGCAGGCGTTCCGCGACATCCTCGTCCCGCGCCACTCCCGGACCGATCATGGTGCAACCCGGATGATCGACGGAGACGAGGAATCCGTCCAGTTCACCGCTCGCATTTTCGGAGACACGTGTTTCCCAAATTCCCAGGCGGTTGTCGAGAAAGTGCCGGTAGTCCTTCTCCCGCGAAATCCCCGACACCGCAAACTCGAGAGCCCCCATTCCGTCGACGTCGCGGGTCGTGGCGGCACGGACGGATGAGAGATCGGGACGTTCACTCCGGCTCCATCCGCCACGCGGGACCTCCAGAATCATGTCCTGGTAGACCGCCAGCGGGGCGAATCCGAGCCGGTTGTAGAGGGAGAAGGAATCGAGATTCAGGGCACTGGAAACGAGGCGCACAGGCAGGTCGTTTTCCGCCGCGATCGCGAGAATCTCGTTCAGGATGCGGGATGCCACGCCTGCTCCGAAGTAATTCGGGTGCACATTCATGATGCCCAGCGAGAGATGAGTCTCGCGCGGGTGATAGAAACAGGAACCGATGATACGGTCGCTCGACTCGTTCACCGCCACCAGCGCATACCCGGGATCCAGCTCCCCGTAGACATCGCAGAAGACGCGGCAGACCCCGGGCTCGCCGGTGAAGACGGGACGGCCGAGATTCTTCTCGTACCAGTGGTTGGTCGAGAGAAAGATCAATTCCGCGACCTCGTCGAAGTCGCCCGGCCTCATCGTGCGAAGCGAGAACATGGGCCCGGTCTAGTCGATTGTCGGGAGGGTGGCAATCCCCGAATTTCGGGAGCGCCGTCCCGAAAACCCTGCCCGCAAACCGGGAAAGGTCACCCACCGATGAACCAGCGCACTCCTTCGCCTCGCACACGGCCCGCGGGATGGTCGTTCTGCCCCCCGATCGCTTCCTCCGCCACGGCATGCTTTCCCGCCCCGTTCACGAGGAACGCGACCTCTTTCGCCGCCGCGATCAGCGGATAGGTCATCGTGATGCGCCACGAGTCGAATTTCGGCACGAAATTCGGCACCACCCAGCGCTCCGTCTCGTGGAGTGCTTCGGTCCCCGGGAACAGCGACGCCGTGTGCCCGTCCCCCCCCATTCCGAGGAGCACGAGATCGTGCACGAACACCGCTTCCCCGGCGATCTGGGCCAGTTTCTTCAACTGTCCTTCGCACCGCTCCGCCGCCTCCGCGGGATCCATCTCGCCGCAGATGCGCACCACGTTGCTGCCCGGAATTCGCGCCGGATCGATCAGGGCTTCCTTCACCATGCGGTAGTTGCTGTCCTCATGCTCGGGACCCACCGCGCGCTCATCGCCGAAGGTGAGAAGGACCCGCTCCCAGTCGATGTCCTCCCACTCCGCCAGTCTCCGATAGACCGGTCCGGGGGTACCCCCGCCACACAAACTGAGACGGAAGATGCCGCCGTCCTCCTGTGCGGTGGCGATCCGGCCCGCGATCCACCGCGTCACCTCGCTCTCGAAATTCTCGGTCCGAATCGTCTCCATGCGTCGATATCGCTGGGTCGTAATCAACTCATCACCATGCCCCCATCGACCGCGAGGGTCTGCCCGGTGATGTAGCGCGCCTCTTCCGATGCCAGGAAGAGAGTCGCGTGGGCGATGTCGGCCACGGATCCGAAGGAATGGAGCGGAATCGAACTCTTGACCTGATCCCTCAGCTCTTCGCTCAATTCGTCGGTCATATCGGTCTCGATGAATCCGGGGGCGATCGCATTCACGCACACGCCACGGGAGGCAAACTCCCGGGCAAGCGCCTTGGTCAGGCCGATGAGTCCCGCCTTGCTGGCCGAGTAGTTCGCCTGCCCGGCATTTCCGATCAGCCCGATCACCGAACTGATGTTGATGATCCGGGCGTTCGGCTGCTTGAGCAGCGTGCGCTGGAAGGCCTTCACCGCGTTGAAGGCACCCTTGAGATTCGTGTCGAGAACGGCGTCCCAGTCCTCCTCGCCCATGCGGAGGGCGAGTCCGTCGCGCGTGATCCCCGCATTGTTTACCAGGATCGATGCCGGCCCGAGATCATCGACGACCTGCTTTCCGAAGGCGGTCATCGCCGCGAAGTCGGCCACGTCGACCGCGTATCCCTTCGCTTCGCCTGGACCTGCCGCGGTCAGTTCTTCTGCCGCGGCGGTGGAATTGGCTTCCGTTCGGCTCGCCACCGCGACCCGGGCGCCTCGCTCGACGAAGGCACGCGCGATTTCCTTCCCGATCCCCCGGCCCGCACCGGTCACCACGACGGTTCGATTCTCGAATTGCATGGCCGCTAACTCACACAGGGCGGAGCGACCCGCAACCGAAAAGGTCGTCGATCAATGGGGATAGACCACCTCGACGACGACCCGCTTGCGTCCCCATTGGAGGGCATCCCGGTGCGAGTTGAAGAAGAGATCGATGCGCTGCCCCTTGATGGCACCTCCCCGGTCCTCGACCACCCCCCAGCCGTAGCCGGGAACGAAGATTTTCGTTCCGAAGGGATACACACTGGTATCCGCGGCGATCGTGCCCAGGCGCGCCTTCGTTCCCGACGCCGTGACCCCGACCTCCTTCTTCTTTCCCTTGTTCGGCCCGTAGGCAAAGACGGGTTGCATGAAAGCGTTGCGCTTCCACCCGCAGCAGTCGCCGCATTTGCAGTATCCCGTCGCCTCGAGTTCGACGGCAAAGGGACGGGCTCCCCAGCGCTTCCCATCGTTGGAGCACTGCGAGCAAAACAGGACAATGGCAAGGGCGAGAACAGGACGTGCGATCATTTTCATAATTGAGAGATAAACCATATTTTCTATGGTGCAAATGGTTTTTATGAAAATTATACACACGGGCGCGAAAATTCGCATCTCTGCGAAAATACAGAACGAGGCAACGGCGATCGCCCTCCCTCCCGACCGCCCAGGGGCCGTTGCGCCGAGCGAAGAATCCGGGAAAACGAATCCCCCGGCCGGTCACACTCAGTGGGGAATCCTGGTGTCGACCCGCTCCGCCTCCAGGATGCGGCCCTTCTCGTCCAGATCCACCACGACGAGGTAGCCCCTCTTCCAGTCCGGACCCGGTCCTTGTTCATCGAACACGAGATTTCCCGTCGAGTAGAAGACGGGCCTCCCCCGGATCCGGTCCGCCGCCTGGGGGGCGTGAGGGCCCGTCCCCACCACGAGATCCGCCCCGGCCTCGACCAGTTCGGCGGCGAACGCCCGCTGGGCCGGCTGGATCTCCCGCGTATGCTCCACCCCCCAGTGGGTCATCACGGCAACGAAATCGGCGGAATCGGACGCCTCGCGCACCGGCTCGAGAGAGTCGTCCGGTTCCAGTCCGGTCACCGCGATCCGCAGGCCACCGATCTCGGTCATCGAGACCACCGGTCCATCGACGGGATCGATTCCCAGGGAGCGCAGCTTCCGGAGGGTCCCCTCGTATCCCTCCTCCCCTCCGTCGCCGGAGTGGTTGTTCGCCAGCGAGACGACATCGATACCTGCTCGTGACAGCGCACCGGCCGCCTGCACGGGTGCCTGGAACAGGAAGGGCCGGGCCGGTCCCGGGCGCGGATCGGTCAGGGCGCACTCGAGATTGATCACTGCGAGATCGGCGCGGCGCAGGAGGTCTCCCGTGTGGGAAAATGGATCGAAATCCGGCTCCGCCCGTATCCGCTCACCGATCGAACGTGCCAGCATGACATCCCCGCCGAACACGAGGGTCGCGGTGGGAGAGGTCTCGCGGAGCCGAAGAAACCTGGGAGGACGCCGGTCCCGCTCCAGTTCCTCCAGACTCACGATCTCCGGCAGCCCCTCGAGATGATGGGCGAACCGGTCCTCGGGATTGAACGCGCCCCGAGGTGGCCGGTCCTCCCAGAGCACGGCCAGGTGCGATCCGAAACTGACGAAGATGCCGTCCTCTTCGTCACCCGGTGCAAAGCCGTCGATGACCTCGGTGTACCGCTCGAACTGCGGGGGAGTGCACCACGGCAGCGACCGTTTCCGGGAGCGGCGCAATGCGTAGACCGCAAAATTCGCGCAATCGCCACCCTCCGCCCGATCGGGTCCGCCCGGAAGTAGGCTCCCCCCCAGGACGTAGGGGAGATGAAACCCCTCCTCCAGCGCCCCCCGCATTCCGGGCGACTGGGATCGCCTCAGGATGATCACGTTCGAACCCACTCTCGCGACACGCGCCTGCACCCGGATCGTGCCGGTTTCTTCCGGGAGATCGGCAGCGTCGATCCAGTTCCGTCCCTCCACCAGCGGGGTGGCGACCAGTCTCTGGATCCACGGCGCGCCTGCCGCGAACCGCGTGCCGGACCCCATGAGATTGTAGACATCGTGTTCGAATGACAGCGTGTGCCACTCGACGTCGTCGGCATCCTCACGAAGGCGAATGCGGAAGCCCCCGCCGCGGACCCGGACACACCCGTCGAAGTCCGGCGTGTGGCCCGGCACGAAAATCCGCGGGGTATTCTCCAGTTGGCTCGCATCGAACGCGGGCACGGGACGCCCCGCCCGCCTGAGTTCTCTCGCCTTTCGCGACCGGTCCGGCCCGGTCCTCGCCGCGGGATCGAACTCGATCGTCGCGTTGGTGATGCGACCGGCCTCCTCGAGGAAGCACCTCACCAAACTCGCCGCCTGCTCCTGGGAGGCGAGATACGGTGTCGATATCGCCGCCGTGATGGCCCGGAGCCGCGGCATTGCCACGATGCTGTTCCAGACGGTTCCGAAGCCACCCTCTCCGGATTCGGCGAAAAAGTCGAGGTCGAGACTGACGATGACCGGATGGGCGAACTCGCGTCCGCGCAACTCTTCGAGCGAGGCGACCGTGAACCGGGGCGCGAGAGGACCACCGGCTCGCGGCGCCACCATCTCGTGGGCATTCAGCTCCCGGTCGATTTCCGCCCGCATCGCGCGGCGGCGTTCTTCCGTGATCTCACCCGGTGCGACCCAGACCACCTCGGCCAGTGGCAAAGGCATGAGTGGCTCGATCCAGTTGAAGCACTGGATCGCACCCGCCTCCCGCCACTCGGCGGTCAGACGCCGGAGATCGCGCATCGTCCGGGGCCGCCGGAGGTCCGCGCGAACCTCATCCGAGTCGAATACCTGGGACGCATCGCTGTGGGCGTCGAAGAGGACGAGCGTGTGTGGCTCGTCGAGAGGCACGTTCTCCGCGATCCAATAGAAACTGCCCGCGTGAGAATCCTCGAGAAAGACCGGCAGCGTGACCGGAGAACGGCCCTCGCCTATCGACGCGACAGCGAGGCAGACGCTAGCGAGCGCCTTGCACCTCGGGCCGCTTATCCAGCTTGCTTGCCACACGGATCGACGTGATGCAGGTGTCCTCGTATTTCGTTCCCGGATGGACATCGAGGATCCTGAGCCTCAGGGTCTCGACCGGCTCGGCATAGCCGGGCAGCGGAAGCTTGTGCATCTTCTCGTGACCTCCGTCCGGGATCTCGACGATCCAGGTCTTTTCGCCGTTGGCCGTGATCTCCAGCTTCGCGACCCGGCTGTTCGCCTTCCAGAGTTTCTCCGAGGCGGCATAGCCCGGCAGGATGTCGATGTGATGGACGGGAAGCGCCAGATCCATCGTGAGCGTGAGCGTTTCCCCGATGCCCTGCCCGCCGGCTCCCTCGACCCACGCCGTCTCCCAGTCGTGATCGGCGACATTCCCCGCCTCGTAGGATTTCCCTCCCTGGGGCGCAAGTGTGGATGAGGCCTCGGCGTGGAAACGGCCGTGGGCGAACAGGGTCAGGCCTTCCCTGAGGATATACTCTCCTTCAATCGGGAAATCCCCCCGGGACTTGATCCTCTCGCGCGCGAAGACGTAGTAGGACCGGCTGGAGGCGTGGATCCGGATTTTCAGGTCGTCCGCCGCCGTCGGCTCGAGATCCTCGAACTCCCAGGTGTAGGTATTCCCCTCGCGGGTGAAGCGGTCGCGCGGTTCGATCTGCAACTCCGCGGGGTATAGCGTGTCGGCAACCACCGTAATGGTGCCGGATCGGATGGGCCCCTTCCAGATCGCGGCACTCGACAGGGTATAGCTGAAGGTCGCATCGGAGTTCCAGCCGTCGTCCGACACGAACTGGGCCGTCTCGCTGTATCCCTGGCGAAAGCGCACCCGGACCTCGGCGGTTTCCCCCTGCGTGAAAGGAATCTCGCTCACGTGCCAACGGGTGACCCAGCTACCGTCTTCGGCGAAGAGGGGTTCCTCCCCGGAACTCGGCACGGGCCGGGGTGCCTCCTCCGGCTCGATCCGAAACTCCAAGGGTTCCCCGTTCTTCAGAATGGCATAGTCCTCCAACTCGAGGGGCGTGATGGCGGTGTATTCCACGTCCTCGGGAGGCACGAGGGTGGTGCAGGGAAATCCCACCGTCACCCGGCGCCGCCCGCCGGCGTTGCGCAACCGGTAGACCACCTCGACCTCGGCCGCCTCCGTTCCGAGCCGGATCGTGAGATCTTCGGAGAGCATCTCCACTTCGGACGCGCCCTTCGGCATGAAATCGCCCGTCCACCCCTGGTTCGCCACGTAGCCCCCGCCGTTCGCCCGCAGCTCGACTCCCGCTCCCAGGAAGAAGGCGAGGCAGCACCCGAATCCCACCGCACGCATGTTCATGTTGCCATCGTAGTGCGACCGGACAAGGGGAAGCAAGCCCGGGTTGGCAAACCTTTTGCCACGATCAACGTGTCCGGAGGGCCAGAGGGTCATCTCGCCCGGGGCAGAGGGGAGGCTTTCTACGCTTCCGGCTCCGTGTCCGGAACCGGGTCCGGCGGACGCTCCTCCCCTTCGCGGTAGCTCGCCACCACGAGGTTGCTCAGGAAACGGTCCGGATCGTCCACCGCCCTCGCATCGAGAGTGAAGACGGATTCCCCCGTGTTCTTCTGGATCAACTTCAGCCCGAACTGAAAATCGCGAAAGACTTCCTCGCAGACCTGCCGCGCGTTCTGATTGCGGGCTTCGGACATCTCCCCGATTCTCTGGATCGCCGACGCATCGAAGACGAGTCGCACACCGTGTTCTTCCTCGAACCGTCGCCGGAACGCATTCACCACGCCGACCGTCTTTCCGTCGCCCAGGGTTTCCGCATTCGCGAGAAGGGCCGCCAACGCAACCTCCGGATCGTCCACCAGGTCTCCGTCGACGACCAGCGTCGCCACCGCAGTCCCGGGAAGGGCGTATTTGAACTCCCGGAGAACCCGTTCCCAGACCGTCACGAGACCCCGGGCTCCCGTCTTCTCGCTCGCCGCCATCTCGGCGACCCGCTCGAGGGCACCGTCGTCGAAGGTGGCCTGGATTCCGAAGGCCTCGAACTCCCGCTCATACTGGCGAATCAGGCTGCCCTCCGAGTGTTTCATGATGTCGAAGAGATCCTGCGCCTCGAGATGCTCGCAGACGACGCGAACGGGAAGGCGCCCGATGAACTCCGCCTCGAACCCGAATTCGATGAAGTCCTCGGTCGCGTAGGCGAACTGCCTCTCCTTCTCGGTGAGCGGGGGCGCGTCCTCCTGCACGAATCCGATCGCGTTCCGTCCGAGCCGCTTCTCGGCGATCTCATCGAGCCCGGAAAAGGCACCGCTCACGATGAAGAGAATGTGACGGGTATTGATCGTTTCCGGTCCGGCGGCCCCACCCCGGCTCACGTTCATCATCGCCTGGATCTGCGATTGCATGTCCTGCGGATTCCGGACCGGCACCTCGGTCTCCTCCATCAGCTTGAGCAGGGTGGTCTGGACCCCCCGCCCGCTCACGTCCCGGCCGATCGCGTTTCCCCGCGTCGCGATCTTATCCACCTCGTCGATGTAGACGATGCCGAACTCCGCACGCGCCACGTCGCCATCCGCCTTCCGCACCAACTCCCGCACGAGGTCATCGACGTCGGCCCCGACGTAGCCGGTCTCCGAGAATTTCGTCGCATCGGCTTTCACGAAAGGCACCCCGATCAGGTCGGCGATGTGCTTCACGAGGTAGGTCTTTCCGACCCCGGTCGGTCCCACGATGATCACGTTCTGCTTCGCGAACTCGACACGCGACGCTTCGCCGGGATCGATTTCCTCGAGCCGGTGGAGGTATTTCGCGTGGTTGTAGTGGTCGCACACCGCGATCGCGAGCGCCTTCTTGGCCTCGTCCTGGCGGATCACGAACCGGTCGAGATGCTCCTTGATCTCCCGGGGAATCCGGTCGAAGGCGAGAATGTCGTCATCCTCCGACTTGATGTCGTGAGCCTCCCCCTCACCCGACGTGCCCGGGTCGAACCCCGCAAAAACCCCGGGATCCATCATGGTCTTGAAGCTCACGTTGTCGCCGAAGTTGGTCTTGAGAAAGTCGGAGAGGCGCTTCGTGATCTCTTCCGGATCGGGGAAATTCTGCTTGTCGTCGTCCTTATCCGCCATCGTGAAACGGTTACGCTCGCGCAAATGAAGCGCGATTACAAGGGGTGACGCGATTTGTAGCCGGTGCGGGCGAAGCGATCACGGAGAATCCTGAAGACCGCCGACTCGCTCCCACCGCGCCGCGAACTCGTCGCTCTCGGGAGCGAGGCGACCGGCGATACCATTCGCGATCCCGTCGGAACCCGACAGCAGGGCGAACCATGCCGCCTCGGTCCACACCGTGAGGGCCTCGTCGCTCGCGTCGGGCTCGGGAAACGATGCCTCGGCGACCTCCAGCAGCCACTTTGGGTCGAAGAGTTCGACCGGAACCTCGTTCGGTCCGAAACCGAGGTCGACGATCCAGGTCGTCGATGTCGCACCGGTGATCTTCGCATCCAGCACGCGACCTTCTCGCCGGCGCACCTCCCCCTCGAATCCACTCTCGGCGACCGCTTCGCTCAGGGTGGTCACGAAGCGTTCCGCCTCATCACAGGCGCGAATCAGATCGGTCTGCAGACGCAATCCGAGAGGGGTCTCCACGACCAGGGACTGCATCCGCTCGCGAACCAGGGAAAACGTGGAGAAGTCCGCCGGGGCGATCGCCGACTGCCATGCCGTGGCGATCCGGTCGCGCTCGACGCTCTCCATGGGAGTCATTCCCTTCGCCGCCGATTTCGTCTTCGTCTTCGTATTCGCCTTGACCGCGGGCTCCGCGCCCTTCGAGCCCGCCTTGGGCGACGCTTTGCCTTTCGCCGAGCTCGCCAGGGCCGCCACCCGCCTGGCTTCCTCCTTCTGTTCCATGATTTGGGGAACCCGCTCCCTCCGTTTCTCGAGGAGCGAAGCGACCTGCCCCCCCGTTCGGACCTCCGGCATGGCCGCGAGAATCTCGTCCGCCGCCGCCTTCAGTTCCCCTTTCGACATCTGCATCGAGGGGTTCGGCAGGGATCCGAGCAGCGAAAAATCGGAGCGATATCTCTCCACGAGCGACTGCAACTCTGCGATCCAGGGCAGATCGGAGGGAACCTCTGCGCCGGCGAACGCCTCCAGCCAGTCGAGACCGGCTCCGAACTGTCCGGCATTCCACGTCTTCACTCCCCCGGCGAGCAGACCGAGCACACGGACCGAGTCCTGCTCGAATACCTTCCGTTCATTCGGCATGGGAGGAAGCGGCCCCCGCATGAGTGTGCCGATGTCACGAAGGAACTCCTCCTGTTCGGCGAGCGCGGGATCCTCCCCGGCAAAGGAGTCCAGTCCCTGCAATTCGGAGAATCTCGCCACCGCCCTCTCGTCGTCACCCTCGAAGAGCCCGATCAGACCCCGGTGAAAAATCGTCCACGCCCGCGCCGACGGCGATAGCGTCGCCTCTCCCGCGAGCACGGAGAAGATCTGCTCCGCCCGGGAGAATTTGCCCGCCGCCATCAGGGACCGGGCCTCGAGAAACTGCTCGGCGTTGGTGTTCGCCCCCGCACTGATGACACGCTCGTTGTCCGACTTCGTCGCAAGGGGATCCGCGAGTTCGCCCCGGTCGATGCCGGGCTTCGTCGCGAGGACCACGATCCCGATCGCCGCGAGAGCCACCGCCGCCCCTCCGACTTTCATGATCAGGGAACGCTGCTCACTGTTGGAACGCCCCCTTTTGTGGACCGTGCCAAAACTCTTGGCCTGGATCTCCTCGATCGCGTCGAGCAGGGCATCGTAGTCCTGCGGCCGCCCCGATGGATCGTAGGACATCATCCGCGAGACAAGCTTGACCGTCGATTTGCTGGTTCCCGGCGCATCATCCTTGAGACTGATCGCCTCCGCCTTGATCGTCTTCAGCTCCTCCAGCGAAGACGTGTTCGCGAGAAACGGAGGATTGCCGGCCAGCGCGTGATACAGGGTGGCGCCGAGGCTGTAGATGTCGCCGAGAAAGGTATCGGATGCGCCGTCGAGCTTCTCCGGCGGCACATAGAAGGGCGTCGCCCAGAGGTCATCCGAATCGTCGTCCGTCCCGTGCTGGACGGCCAACCCGAAGTCGACGAGCTTGGTGGTGCCCTCCCCGGTCACGAGCATGTTGCCGGGCTTGATGTCGCGGTGGATCAACCCCGATTGGTAGGCCGCCCGAAGGCCGCTGGTGACGTCGTGAGCGATGGAGAGAGCGGTCTCCTCGGAGTGCGCGCCCTTCTGCGCGATGAGCTGTTCGAGACTGATCGCATCGACCAGTTCCATCGCGATGAAAAAGTAGCCCTGGTCCCGCCCGACCGCATAGACCTTGACCACGTTGGGGTGCTGGATCGCGGCGGTGAGCTTTGCCTCGCGCTCGAACATCGCCGTGAGCGCCTTGTCCTCACTCAACTCCTGGTGAAGGATCTTGAGCGCCACCTCGCGGCCGAGATTGATGTCCTCGGCCTTGAAGACCTTGCTCATCCCTCCCTCGCCGAGCATCGTGGTGATCCGGTAGTGCCCGAGGGTCGTGCGCACCCGGATCGCCGCGTCGCAATGGGGGCAGATGATCTTCGAGAAGGGAGCGAAATCGCTCACGTCGATCGCCTTTCCGCACTCCGGGCAATGGTTGATGTCGGTGACTGGATCCGGGGTCCGTTCCATGCAAAAAACAGGGGCACAGTGTATATCGCCCGGACTATTCCGCCACACAATTCGCCGAGGGATCCCGTCCCGCAAGTCCGGGCCATCTCCCGGAATTCATCGGACGGAGCGTCCGCAATCTGGTCCGGTTCGCCGAGGCTTGCCTGGAAGGTGTGTCACGAGGGATAGATGCGACAAGGAGGGAAGTTCTCCCTGCCGCACCCACCCTGCTGCACCCTCCCACCCTCCGACCCACCGGCGGTGGGGAAACCGCCGCTCCCTGCAATCACTGCCCGTTTCAACAAACTCCCGGTTTACGGCTGCCCCTTGCCCTTCCGACACGGGGCGTCTAGCGTGCAGGATGCCGGAGACGTCAGTCGCGATCGGGAATCTCACGCTCGGTGGAGAGAGGCCGCTCTTCATCCTCGGCCCCTGCGTGATCGAGTCGCGCCCGTTCCTGCTCGAGGTGGCGCCGCGTATCCGGGACATCGCGGACGAGGCGGGCGTCGACTTCGTGCTCAAGGCAAGCTACGACAAGGCCAATCGCAGCTCGGTCGATTCCTTTCGCGGCCCGGGCTGCCGGGAAGGATGCGAGATCCTCGCCGAAGCCGGACAACAGATTGGCGTTCCCGTCACGACGGATGTCCACACGGAAGAGGAAGCGGCTACCGCGGGGGAGACGATCGACGTCCTCCAGATCCCCGCCTTCCTGTGCCGCCAGACCGATTTGATCGCCGCCGCCGCCACCACGGGACGCGTGGTGAACGTGAAAAAGGGCCAATTCCTGGCGCCCTGGGACGTTAAGAACATAGCCGAAAAACTCGACTCTTTCGGATGCCTGAACTATTTTTTCACGGAACGGGGTAGCACTTTCGGCTACAACAACCTCGTGGCGGACATGAGATCAATCTGTTGGATGCAGGAAGACGGCCTGCGCGTCGTCTTCGATGCGACCCATTCCGTCCAGAGGCCGGGAGGTCTGGGTTCCTCGAGCGGCGGAGACGGCCGTCTCGCGCCCGCCCTCGCCCGGGCTGCGGTGGCTACCGGCTGCGACGGGGTGTTCCTGGAAACCCATCCCGATCCCGCTCACGCCCCGAGCGACGGACCCAACCAGGTGCCGCTCTCCGATCTGGGGGGCATCCTCCGTCAGCTGCGCGCGATCCACGAGCTCGTCCATTCTTCCCCCCGCGACTGAATGCAAGTCCGGTCCTCCATCCTCGGCGCGATCCTGCTCTTCGTCCTGCCGCCCCTCGTTCCGGCCCTGTCGCAGGATCCGGCGAACGACGCCGTGGCGGCTGCGATGCCGGCGGAGCTGGCCGAACTGTTTCCGGTTGGCCGGGAATTCAAGGGCGTGATGATCCCCTCCTACGAAGAGGACGTCCTGCAATCGGTGATGCGAGCCGACCGCGTCAAGCGCATCGATGCGGAGCGTCTTCAACTCTACGGACTCACCATCACGATTTATGGCGGCGAAGCAGAACAGGAGTCGACCGTGATCACGACGGATCATGCGATCTACTACCTGCTCCGGGGCCAGTTGATGAGCCAGACCCCGGCCCGCGTCACCCAGGCCAACTTCACGATGACCGGCAATCAATTGATCTTCCTCACCCACACGCAGATGACTCGTCTCGTCGGCGATGTGCGCGTTGTCGTTCCCGACGCGGGAGCGATCACCGCACCGTTCGAACCCGCCAGCCCGGAATCCGGCGAGGACCCGGAAACCGGGAATCGTGCCACCACCGGAACGCCCCGAACCCCCTGAATCCACCCGCCCACCGTCATGACATTCCACCCGTCCTCCGCGGCCCCTTCGTTTGTTCTCGTGTTCCTCGGCCTGACACTCGCCGGACCGCTCCTGTCGCAGAATGAAGATTCCTCCGGCGAGGTGCGTTCCATCCTGGCCGATCCGCGCCTGCAGAACATGCTGCGGTCGGTCAAGAACGATCCCGAAGGCACCCTCGACGCCGTTCGTGAGGATCCCAGCGATCTCGTTCGCAGTGCCACCGAGGCCTTCGGAGAAGAGATCGGAAAGGCCAAGAGCGGCGAGATTCCAAAGAATCTCCCGTCGAGCCCGCAAACGGATGAGCTGAAAGAGAGGGCCCTCCGCGCGATGTCCCAGATCGCACCGCCCAGTGCGACGGACGACAGTGTTCCCCCCGCGACACGCTCCGCCGCACGTCCGGCGAGCCCCCCCGTGATCTCCGACGACGGCCCCGCACTCCGGGCCGCGCCCCTGTCACAGGAAGGCGACACACCTCCGCCCGCCACCGCCGAACCGTCCGCCCCGCAGGAATCTCCTCCCGCGGACGTCGAGACACCGGAGGCCGTTCCTCCTCCCCCCGTCTCCGGCGCACGTCCCACCACGCCCGAGATTCCTCATATCCCCGGACTCGATCCGGACAAGATTCCCGAGCCGGCGGCCCTCTCGCCTCGATACGGGGAAACCGCCGGCGCGGCCCGTTCGACCAAGGACGAAATGCAGATCTCGGCCCGGGAGTTCACACTCGACAACCAGAAGCAGGAGCTGACCTTCTACGGAAACGTCTTCGTGCACCATCCCAGCTTCACCCTGAAAAGTGACAAGCTGCAGGTCTTCCTGGCCGAAGGCGCCGCGCCGGCAACCGATCCGGGTGATCTCGGCGGCAATATTGGAGGGGATTTCAAGCGGATCATCGCCTCGGGCGGCATGGTGGAAATCAAGCGCATCAATGCCGACGGAAAACCGCAGATCGCGATGGCCCGCCGCGCCGACTACGACAAGACCAAGAACATGTTCGTCCTTTCCGGAGGCCCCCCCTATCTCCAGGATGGGGGATCCTTCATCGAAACCCGCTCCGACGCCGCCAAGATCATCCTGCGCCAGGGCGGCATCTACGAGGTGCAGGATGAGCAGCGGGCCAAGGTGCGGTTCCAGATCGAGGGGGGAAAGAAGCTCGACAATGATATCGGGATCGGCAATTCGCTCGGCACGATCGGGCAATAGGTGCCGTTCCGGTCGCCACGATCCCCTTCATCGATGAGCTATTCGCAGGACGCCGACGAACTCGCCGACCTTTTCGGCACTCCCCGGAAAGAGCGCGAATCCCGGGACGCGGATCGCCCTCCGGATTCGGCACCCTCCGCGGCATCACCGGGCAACGACTTCGACGATGAGGGGTTCACCGCCCACACGGGTGATCTGCCTCCGGACTTCGGTCAGGGCGACTACATCTCGTTCGACCCGCCCGAAGCGGCGGTGGCGGAGACTCCCGGCACCGGCAGCCCTCCGCCTGTCCCGGAACCCACCCCTCCGGCCGGTCCGCCCTCGCTCCCCCCTTCGACATCATCCCATGCCGCGCCGGCACGGCAACCCGCTCGCACCGAAGCCCCGCTCGATGCGGGCGACGAACGGAGCTTCCGGGCCGATGCCTCCCTCCAACCGACCAACGAGCAGGATCTCCTCCTCGAGGCAACCGGCCTGGTGAAGATCTACAACGGCCGCACCGTGGTCAACGGGGCGAATATCAACGTGCGTCCCGGCGAGATCGTTGGCCTTCTCGGACCCAACGGGGCCGGCAAGACGACCAGTTTCTACATGATCGTGGGCCTGGTTCCGCCGAACGGGGGAAAGGTCCGGTTTGCCGGGCACGACGTGACCCATCGGCCGATGTATCAGCGAGCGAGGCTCGGCATGGGATACCTCCCCCAGGAGGAGTCCATCTTCCGCAAGCTCACGGTCGAGCAGAACATCATGGCGGTGTTGGAGACCCTGAAGATTCCGCGCAAGGAGAAAAAGGCTCGCTGCGAGGAGTTGCTCGAGCGGTTTTCCATCACGCACATTCGCAAGAACGTCGCCCTCACCTGCTCCGGGGGCGAAAAGCGGCGCCTCACCATCGCCCGCTCACTCGTCACCGAACCGAGCCTGCTCATGCTGGACGAGCCATTCTCCGGCGTCGATCCCATCGCGGTGAACGAGATCCAGGGAATCGTTCACGACCTGCGGGAGTCCGGCCTGGCGATCCTGATCACCGATCACAACGCCCGGCAGACGCTCGAACTCGTCGATCGCGCCTGCCTGATCTACGAGGGACGGGTTCTTCGCGAAGGATCACGCGATTTCCTCATCAACGACCCCGTGAGCCGCGAACTCTATCTCGGCGAGCGCTTTACGATGTGAGGTGTGCGGACGCAACACCCGCATTTTCGTCCCCGGCGAATCCCGCCTTTCCTCTCTTGCCACCGTGGCCCCGATCCTGCTAATTTCTCTTTCGGGACTCGTGTCCTGACAAACAAACATTACTGGAGAAACGATATGCAAGTGAAGAATGTCAATCTGCCGATCACGGTCACCGGCCGTCATGTCGAGGTCACCGAAGCCATGCGGGATCACGCCCATCGCAAGGTGGCGGGCCTCCACCTCGACTACCCCAAGATCATCGAGGCAAAAGTCATTCTCAATGTCGAAGGACACCGGCACATCGCCGAGATCATTCTCTACTGCGCCAACCACATCACGATCGAGGCCGACACCACGACCGACGACATGTATGCATCGATCGACGAGACCATGTCCAAGATCGCCAGGCGGATGCGCAAGTTCAAGACCCGCATGCTGAAATCCCACCGGCCGGGCAAGAAGAACCGTAAGAGCGTCCCGCAGGAAATTCCCGAGGCGGTCCTGATGCCGGAACCTGGGGAAACGCCGGCAGCCGCCGATGAGGAGAAGATCGACGAACCACTCATCGTTCACGAGGACCGCTACAAGATCAAGCGGCTCGAGTCGGTCGAGGCGATCGAGGACATGGAGGTGAACCAGCGTCCGTTCATCATCTACCGGGACGTGAAGTCCGAGAAGCTCTGCGTTCTCTATCGCCGCGAGGATGGAGACTACGCGGCCATCTATCCCGACAACGCCGCCTGAGGACGATACTCCCACCTTCCGGTTTGGATTCCCCCTTGATGGGTCTTCCCCCTGCCCGGCCCGTGGGTCCCGGGGCGCGACTGGCTGCGGTCGCGCCGTCCGGGCCCTTCGACCGGGACGCGTTCGAGGCAGGCGTCGCCTGGTTGCGCGAGCGCTACGAGGTCGTATTCGACGATCGCATCTTCACGCGGCACGGCTATCTCGCCGGAAGCGACGAACGACGCCTCGCCGAGTTGGCCGCCGCGATCGAGGATCCGGCAGTCGACGCGATTCTCTGCGCGCGAGGCGGATTCGGCGCGACCCGCCTTCTCCCGCGGCTCTCCGTCGCTGCCATCCGCGAGGCGAACAAGCTCATCGTCGGATTCAGTGACGCGACCGCCCTCCACGCGACCTGGGCCCGGGCCGGTGTCCGGTCCCTTCATGCGCCGATGATCGCCGCACTGGGCCGCGCCCCGGACTCGATCCGCCGCCTGTGGATCGCGACCCTCGAGGGTGAATCCACGCCCCTCTCCCGACAACTCACGATCGTCTCCGGAGGAACGCGGCCGGGTCGGCTTTTCGGGGGGAACCTCGCGGTTCTCCACTCCCTCCTTGGCACTCCCTACGCGCCACCCCTGGATGATGTGATCCTTGTCCTCGAGGACGTGGGAGAACGCCCCTACCGCATCGACCGGATGCTCACCAGCCTCCGGCAGGCGGGCTGGTTCGACCGCGTTGCGGGCGTCGTGCTGGGCGCCTTCACCGAGGGCCAGCCCGGACCCGATGGCGTCGCGGTGGAGGAGGTGTTGCGGAGCCACTTCGCGGGCTCCCCTTTTCCCGTCGTCGAGGGACTCGAGGCCGGGCACATCGACGACAACCTCCCACTACCCTTCGGAGCCGCCGCCACCATCGACGGGGCCCTCTTCGAGCTGTCTCCCGCCGGGTGATGAACGGACACGCTGCAACCCGATTTTCCTGACCGATGACCGAACAAAAAAAGACCTACATCTTTCTCGCCGTCTGCCTGGGCGTGATCGTCGCCGGGGCGGTCATTCTCCATGGCCGCAAGCCTCCGTCCGTGGAGATCGAGGATCGCATGGCCGCTCTCCAGGTGGCGATCGAGGCCTGGTACGCGGAGAAGGGAAGTCCTCCGGAGACCCTGCAAGATCTCGGATTGCCGGAGGAAGAGATCCAGGACATCGTCAAGAAGGTCTTCCAGTATTTCGTCAGCGAGGACGGAACCACGGTGACGCTGCTGACGCTCGGGTCGGACGGCAAACCCGGCGGCAAGATGTTCCGCGCCGACCGCGAACGAGTCTTCAGGCTGGGTGCAATCGCAACGGACCAGCCCGAACCGGCTCCCTGAGGTCCGTCGCGCAGAGTTTGGTTCAGGCGCCCACCAGGGACGGCAACCGTCGGCGGCCGGAAGAGTACCTGCTTCCCTCGAAGCGAAGCGCGATGGGAATGGCGAGCGCGGAATACTTCGGCGAGTTCTCCCGCATTCTTCCTACCGCTTTCCCCCCACAGCGCGCCACCCGCGACCTCGAACACGACCCCGATCCGTCATCGCCGTGCGCCAGCGGGAGATCGCGCTCACCTATCGGCGGGTCACCGAGGACCAGGTTCTTGCGGCGACGTAGACGAAGAAGGCACTGCAACACGCACGCAAGACGGTCGAGTTCCAGCAGGAACACGAACCGGAGAAGGCCATCACCCAGGCCGGCCGCATCGGCGACCAGGCCATCTGCACCTTTCCCTTCGAGGTGCTCGTCGAGATCGGGCTGGAGTTGAAGGAGAAGTGCCCCTTTCCCCACACCTTCACCATCGAATTGGCGAACGGGTCCTGCGGCTATCTGCCTCCCCCGAGCCAACGCGAACTGGGCGGCTTCGAGACCTGGATCGGAACCTGCCGTTTCGTTCCCGAGTCCTCCGGGATTCTCGTGGGAAACCTGCTCGAGATGCTCGAGGCACTGCGGCAACTCTGAGTGATGCCCGGCCGGTCGGGAGGCCTCGGCACTGAAATGACGAGCCGGAGTCAGTGTTTCTGCTCGCAGCCCCTCACTCCCATCCCAACGATCACCGGCGCTCGAGATCCTTCTCCACCAGCGCCCCCTCGGCGAGCGCGAGAATCTTCGCCGCGTGCCCGGGGTCCTCGTCGATCTCGGTCTGGAGATTCCCGATCGAGGTCTCGGCGGTGTGGATGGACCCGTCCTCATTCTGGATGATGAAGGCGTAGCCGTAGTACTCCCATCCCCCGATATTGGACGAATCCCGGTCCGAGTCGTAGGACGTCACGACCGCCTTGCACTCGTACTCGAATTCATCACCGGGATGAGCGGTGGCCCGGAATTCCTGCTTCGACAGGATCTTGCCGTAGTCGGCGGAGCGGTCGGAATAGCGTGCCGTCTGGCGTCCGATGATGAACACGGTGACCTTGCCGTTCACGAAATCGGCATCGCGCGACTCGTTCACGATCCGCATCGTCGCGGTGATGGTCTGGTTCTTCATGTAGGAGCTGTCCCCCTGCCGCTCGCGACGCTTGCCCACCGAGAGCTTCGACTCGAGTTCGGCGACCGGACGCGGCGCCACGGACTTGATCTTCTCCTGCGACTCCGCATCGAAGAGGTCCAGCTTCACGTTGAAGAAGCGGCCGTCGTCGACCCGCTCGATCCGGAGATTCCCACTCGACTCCGTTTAGGAATGCACGCGGATCTCCATGGCCCTCCCTTGCGTGTCCTTGACCGTGATCGGTTTCCCGAGCGAGGACATCGGGAGAAGGACACCGCACGCAGCGGCGAGCAGAAGCCTGAAAACGGGGGAAAGGGTCGAACCTTGCATAGCCATTCGATGGTAGCCCGAACCGCGGAACCTCGACACGAAAAAACGTAACGACTTCGCCACGGCTTCCTTGCCGGTATGGAGCGCTCGGAACCACGAGGCGATCGGACGCGAAACCCGGTTCCCGGAGATTCCCGGCGCCGAAGGTCCCGGAAGCGGGCCAGCTTGTCGGTATGAGGATTTGGACGGATCCCCCAGGCTCAATGGGGGATGGATTTGACGCGTACGCTCGAGCCCGTAGCTCGAGAGGAACCCCGGGAGAGCCGAACCGATCGATCGTCGGCGACGATCCGGGATCATCACACGAAGCCGGCCGCGAGAACTCCTGGAGGAGGCGGAACGCCATTTCGCGCGTCGCTGGAGGAGGCGGAACGCCATTTCGCGCGTCGCTGGAGGAGTTGCGCGGTGAAGCGCGGCGACTGGAGGACACGTGAGGCTGTCGCGTGGGCGGTGTGGCGGGAGACGATCGTTCCCCAGAAATGGATCGCGGAGGCGCTCGGCCAGAAGCCGGCAGCGAATGCGAATCAACACATCCGGCGGTTTGCTCGCGAGTCGGAAGGACCTTTCCCAGTCAGGGTTCGGAAGTGGAAACGGAAACGGTCAAGAAATGTTGCCTGACCCGAATGGCGCTGCGAATGGCGAATGGCGCTCCGGCAAGGGAGGGTTTGTATGAACCGAGACATGGGTAACACTATGACCGGGGACATAGGTTACACTTTTGATATGAGTTAGGATTGGGTTTGTGTAAAGCTTTCTCTTGAGCGCCCTTTCCGAGCACGTGCCTTCGCCTGGAGCGGAGGCGAGGACCGCGAACGCGGTCCAATGCCGGAGCGGAGGGCGGAGGCACGTGCTCGGGCCGCCAAGCCCCTCTTGGTTTCTCTTTTCACTTTCGGCCATGGATTCGCTTCCCTAGCTCGTAATGGCCCGGTGGCATCAGGAATCGGTATTTCTGGTCCTCGCGGTATTCCCCCAGCTTCACGTTCGCGTAGCGCACCGAAATCACGCCTCCTTTGCTGCGCTCGATCAGCACTCTCGTTCCGGCGAGCGCCTCTCCGACATGGAACGCTTTTCCTCCGAGCGAGATCGAGCCACTACGGCTCACCGGCAAGGTCTCGTCTCCCGGTTCGTAGAGCCTTGCTGAAGTCGTCCCGTCCAGTCGGCGGTTCGACGGATGATAAAAATCCGCTGGAACTCGCTGGGCCAGCGACTCATGCGGTCGCACTTCATTGAAGCTCTTTTTCCAGCGATTGAAGCGTTGCTGTTGCGCCGCACGGTGAGCGCTGGCCGGAGCACAGCATTCATCCTTCAAGGTTCGGTGCATGCGCTCGTGCGCTCCGTTGTCCTGCGGGTTGCCGGGACGGGTAAACTCAACCTCGATCCCTTGTCCGATCCACCACACGCTCAGCTTGCTCAGCCTCCCGGGGCCCATCGAGGCAAAGGGCGAGCCGTTGTCCACCCGGATAATCTCAGGCAAACCATGACGGCAAAACGCTTTCTCGAAGCCTTTCCGGGCACTGCGTTGGGTCGCGTCGGTATCGGCCTCCAGGGCGATGAGGTAACGGCTGTGGAGATCGCTCACTGTCAGCGGGATGCACTTGTTGCCGTCCCCCAGCAGAAACCAGCCTTTGTGGTCCACCGCCCAGACGTGGTTGGGCCGCTCTGCTTCGGTCAGCCCTTCGTTGGGGCGCGGGTAAACGCCGGCGCGTCGTCGTCGTTTGCGAACCAGTCCATGCCGTTTGAGGATCTCTCCGATCGTGCTCGTTGCTGGCGGGCTGCCCACTCCGTGATCCCTTTCCAGCAGCACCCGGATCTTTTTCGGCCCCCAGGTCGGATGCGCTCGTTTCAGCTTCACGATCAAACGCTCGACATCGTCGGGCGTCTTCTGCGGAGAGCACTTGGGAGCTGGACTCTGATCCTCAAGAGCGGCAGCTCCGCCGACCTCGAAGCGCGAGATCCATTTGTGGGCGGTTTTCTTGCTCACGCCGAATCGCAAGGCGAGTTCGGTCACGGTAAATTCTCCGCTCCGGGCAAGGGTGACAAGTTCCAGTCGTTGGTCCATCGGGCTCAGGTCGGTCCAGGGCATTCGCCCTGTTTCCGTCACCCATGTCCCCGGTCAATCTGTTACCTATGTCGCCGGTTCATACCCCTATGTCCCCAGTCAGAGTGTTACCCATGTCTCGGTTCATACACTTTTCAAGGGAGACCATCACAAAAGGGGTCGATCGTCAACATTTGACACACAATCCGCTTCACCCCGGCAGGGCGGAGCCGCAGGGTTCTGGAAGCCCGTTGCGCTCAAGCGGCAGCGCCAATTCGACCAGTCAGAGCGTCGCCGGCTCCCCGACATCCTTGCCGCCGGCGAGATGCCGCTCCCGGCGTAGCTGATCTCGCAGGGTGGAGAGCGAAAGGTCCTCTCGGGTGCAAAATTCCGGCTGCAATGGGCCGCTGCGGCGAAAGACGGTCAGGATCGAGCGCCACGGCTCGGGAGATTGTCGCTTGGACATGCCCCACCGTAGTCCTCACGCGCTGCATGGGTCGATGTTGCGAAGAGACGCTTACGAGACAGGCACGCCGGGCGCAACCTGCGTCGAGAAGGCGGCGAGGGAGCACGCGGTGGCCGATTTCCCGCCGCGGTGATGGCGGCGTAGGACGGTATCAGGCCGGCGGGGACGCCGGCGCTCCCGAGGGGACCGGCCGAAGCATCCCGTTCGGTGGGCGCTCGGGAGACGGCTCACGAAATCGCCACGGCCACCTTTCCGAAATGGCGACCGCTCGCGAGGCGGGCATAGGCGGCGGCAACCTCGTCGAAGGCAAAGACCTGGTCGATCGAGGGCCGGATCCCGTGCTTCGCGAGGAAAGCGTTCATCCTCTCGAACATCGCGCGGCTCCCCACGTAGATCCCGTGCAGCTCCGCGTTGTGCGACACGAGCGGAAAGAGCGAGTCCGACGGCGGATCGAACCCGGTCAGCACGCCGATGAGGGCGATCTTCCCCCCGGGAGCGACCGTGCGCATCGAGCGTCCCAGCGTCCCGGGACCACCGACCTCGACGATGTGATCGATGCCGTGCTTCCCGGTCCAGTCGAAGGCCACTTCATCCCAGTCGTGGTGTTCGGCATAGTTCACCGTCATCTCGGCACCGAGTGCCGCGGCGCGCTCGAGTTTCTCGTCCGAACTGCTCGTGATCGCGACCCGGGCTCCCGCCGCCGATGCCATCTGCAGCGCGCAGATCGAAACGCCACCCGTGCCGAGGCACAGCACCGTTTCCCCCCCGGCGAGCGGTGTTCCCCTTTCGAAGAGCGCATGCCACGCCGTCAGGGCGGCGCAGGGCAGGCAGGCCGCCTCGACGAAATCGAGAGTGTCCGGGATGCGCACGAGACTGTGAGCCGGGGCGAGCACCTCCTCGGCGAGAACCCCGTCGCAGGAACCTCCACGGGCGGCCTGGTGGTATTTCATCTCGAACGGACCATCGACCCAGTCGCGGAAAAAGGTCAGCGCGACCCGGTCGCCCGCCTGCCACTCGCTCACCCCTTCGCCGACGGCGGAGACCTCGCCCGCTCCGTCCGACCCGGGAATGATGTCCTCGTTCCCGCTCGACGCGGAGAGCCCCTTCTTCATGAGAAGATCGCGGTAGTTGAGCGAGGCGGCGTGCATCTTCACGACCACCTCGCCCGGTTCGGGCTGCGGGGACGGACGATCTTCGGCGACGATTTCGCGTTCCTCGCCGGCGGTATGTCTGAGCAGGTAGGTTTTCATGATTCGAGAACCCGCCGCGCGGCGGGATTGAGAAAGTCGACGACCTCGTCGATCGGCCGGGTGTTGACGACGTCGTCGCGCGTCAGCCATCCCTTCCGTGCGAGCCGCACACCGAACCAGAGGTATTCGAACTGCGAGGTCCGGTGGGCGTCGGGATTGATCGCGCACTTCACGCCCGCCTCGCGCGCCGTCTTCCACCAGCGCCAGTCCATGTCGAGCCGCCAGGGATTGGCGTTCAATTCGATGATGGTGCCGTGTTCCGCGCACGCCTCGATCACCGCCCCGACATCGACGGAATAGGCCTCGCGCTCGAGGAGCAGCCGCCCCGTGAGATGCCCCAGCATCGTCACCCGCGGATGCGAGACCGCTTTGATGATCCGCTCCGTCATCGTCTTCTCGTCGAGGGTCATCGCGTTGTGGACGCTCGCCACGACGTAGTCCAGCTCGTCGAGAAGAGCGTCGTCGAAGTCCAGCGAACCGTCCTTGAGAATGTCGACCTCGTTTCCGGCGAAGAGACGGAAACTGTCGCCCTCGCTCGCATAGCGCGCGTTCAGCGCCGCGATCTCCTCGATCTGTTTCCTGAGGCGGTCCTCGTCCAGCCCGTTCGCCTGGAACGAACTCTTCGAGTGGTCGGCGATCCCGAGATACTGCAGTCCCAGTTCGCGGGCGGCACCGGCCATCTCCTCGAGCGTGTTGCGTCCGTCGCTCTCCGTGGTGTGGTTGTGAAAGGTACCCCGCAGGTTTTCCTTCTCGATCAGGCGCGGCAGGTCCCCCGCTTCCGCCGCCTCGATCTCGCCGGTGTTCTCCCGCAGCTCCGGCGGCACGTAGTCGAGGCCGAGGAATTCGTAGAGCTGTTCCTCGGTTTCCATCACCGGCGGTTCGGACGGAGTCCCTCCTCCCTCCTTCGGCGCGAGGCGATACTCGTTGAGCGTGTAGCCCCGCTCGAGGGCACGGCTCCGCATCGCGACGTTGTGCTCGCGGCTCCCGGTGAAGTAGGCCAGGGCGCAGGCGAACTCCTCGTTCTTCACCGCGCGCAGGTCGCACTGCAACCCGTCGATGAGAGTGACGCTGGCCTTCGTCTCGCCCCGGGCGGTGACGCGTTCCACCTCGGGCTGGGTGACGAAGTGCTCGATCACCGCGGCCGGTGCCGAGGTCGCGACGAGGAAGTCGAGATCGTGCACCGTCTCCTTGGCACGACGGTAGCTCCCCGCCGTCTCGGCCCGGAGGCAATCGGGATGATCCTTCAGTCCCGCGAGTATCCGCTCGGCGGGCTCGGCGACGTCGCCGAGGCGAAACCGCTCCGCATTGCTGCGGCGGAACTCGATGCCCTCGAGGATCTTCTCGGCGGTCTTCCTGCCGAAACCGGACAGGCCCGCCAGCGCCCCCGTGCGACAGGCCTCCTCCAGTTTCTCGATCGAATCGACCCCGAGCTGTTCATGGACCGCCTTGACCTTCTTCGGTCCCATCCCCGGGATGCGAAACAACTCGAACAGCGAATCCGGGAACTCCGCCTTGAGGTTCTCGAAATACTCCAGCCGGCCGGTCGAGGCGAGTTCGTGGAGTTTCTGGCGCAGGGCATCGCCGATTCCCTTGATGCCGGCGAGATCGTCTTCGCGTGCCCGACTCACGATGTCGCCCGCGAACTGCCTCACCGTCTCCGCCCCGGTCCGGTAGGCGCGAATCTTGAACGGGTTCTCACCCTTCAACTCGAGCAGCAGGGCGATCTGCTCGAGGGTCTCGGCCATTTCCTCGCGGTCCATCCGGAGGCAGCCTAGCCTTCCCGCGGAAACCTGCCAGCCGAAATTCCCGGTGCACCACGCCCGGCGTTTCCGAATCGCCGGTTAATTTGGTTGTAATCCCCTGATATTTTTGGAACTTGTTGCACCGGGGAAACCGGGCCGATGGCGTCCTCCTCCCTCGACCACCGATCCATGAGTGAACGCTACGAAATCCGGGAGCAGATCGGGAAAGGCGGGCTCGGTGCGGTGTACAAGGCTTTCGACACCCAGTTGCAACGCGAGGTGGCGATGAAACGGGTGCTCACGACCGAGCATGCGAGCGAGGACGAGGTCGATGACGCGGCGAAGAAACTCATCGCCGAGGCCCAGACTCTGTCCTCTCTCAATCATCCCAACATCATCACGGTTTTCGACGTCGGTCAGGACACCGAGGGTGGTTTCGTGGTGATGGAGCTGCTCAAGGGCGAGACCCTCGACGACACCGTCGAGCGCGGCGTCCTCACCCAGGAGGATTTCACCGAGGTCGTCTACCAGACGATGGAGGCGCTCATCGCGGCGCAGGCCCAGAACGTGATCCACCGCGACATCAAGCCGACCAACATCATGGTCGTCTGGCAGGCGAGCGGGAAATTCCAGACCAAGATTCTCGACTTCGGCCTCGCCAAGTTCAGCAAATCGCCCACGGTCCAGACGATGGACCAGGAGGACTCGGTGATGGGTTCGATCTTCTTCATGGCCCCCGAGCAATTCGAGCGGGGCGAGCTCGACGCGCGGACCGATCTCTACCAGATGGGGTGCGTCTACTACCACGCCCTGACCGGGCAGTATCCCTTCAACGGCGAGACGGCACCGCAGGTGATGAACGCCCATCTCCAGCACAAGGTGATACCGCTCGAGCAGATCCGCCCCGATCTCTCTCCCTCGATCTGCCAGTGGGTGATGTGGCTCATCAACCGGGACATCGATCACCGGCCCGCCGATGCGCGCGAAGCCCTCACGCACTGGCCGCGCAACCCGGAGCCGCCCGGCGCGCAGCTCGCCGAGGTCCTGCCGGTCGAGGAGACACCCGAAGTTTCGTCCGGTCAGGTCCGGATCGTCACCAACGCCCACCAGGCCGAGGCGCCTCCCGCGCTGATCGTGAAGAGAGCCACGGGCCAGCAGACCGGTGCGACCACGGGGAAGCTGATCACCGGCGCGGCGGCGGCCAAGGCAGCCACCGGCCCGAACCCGCCCGTGGGCAGCAAGTCCCAGCGTCTCCAGGCGGGCAGCAAGTCCCAGCGCCTCAGCTCCGGAAGCCGCTCGCAGAGGATCACCGCCGGGGGCCCCGCCACCGGGTCGGTCGCCGGCGCGGGCGGAGGCGACCGCAAGAAGCTCTGGATCGCCCTTGCCGCGGCCGGCGCCGCGATCGCCGTCTTTGCCGGCATGATGGTGATGAACAAGGCGCGCTCGGAGAGCCGCAACGAACGCCTTGCCGACCTCGCCCGCGCGGAAGCCCCGGCCGGCACCGTCGCCGATGTCCAACTCTGTCTCTCCTTCCTCGAAAACCCCAACGTCACCGTGACGCAAAAGGATTCCGCGACCCGCGTCCTCTCGCGGCTCACCGGAACCGGGATCGACGAGCGCATCACGAGTTCGCTCTCCGGCAGCGACAATGCCGCCACGCGGGTGCGCCTCGCCCAGGTCCTCGCGAACCGGGGCTACGGCGGCGGCGTTCCGGTCATGATGAAGGCCTTCGACACCGCCACCACGGTGGAGCAGCGAATCGCGATCCTGGATGCGGTCAGGGCCGTCGCCGGTCCGGACCATCTCCAGGCCATCCTCGAGAGCCTGCGCGGCGATCACCCGATCGAGGTGCGGCGGGTATTCGAGGACACGGTCGTGACCATGCTCCGGCAAAGCCCGAACAGGGCCCCCCAACTGGACCAGATTCTCGCCCGGCTCGATTCCTCATCCGGAAGCGAACGCAAGAGCCTCTTCCGCATTCTCGGTTCCCTCGGCGGAGCGAAGGTGCGCACCCACCTCGTGGAAGTCTACCAGGGAGAGACCGACGTCGATTACCAGCGAGACGCCATGATCGCCTTTCTCTCCTGGCCCAAGCGCAACATCCGGGGCCCGATCAAGAACGTCATCGAGAACACGAACGACCGCGCTCTCCGCTCCGCCGCCGAAAAGGCGCTCGTCCGGCTCGCCAGTCTCCCCGGGCCGGAGCCGGTCCAGGAACGCGTCCAGATCTGGCGGGACACCTACCGCCTCCTGAGCAATCCCAACGACTTTCGCCGCCTGATCGATTCCTTGATCGAATACCCCAGCCCGGCCACCCTCGCCCTCCTGCGGGAGTGGTCGAAAGATCCCAAGTATGGCGCGTTCGCGAGCGCGGCCGCCGATTCGCTCGAGCAGATCATCGCGGGTGCTCCGACGGTGCAACCCGGCGGCAGCCTGCCGGGCAACAAGGCCCGGATCGGAGGCGAAAGGGACGCCGCCTTCGACCGGGAGACGAAGGCGATCACCAACTGGACGTCGCCGGACACCTGGTTTTCGTGGCACTTCCAGGTTCCCGCGCCCGGAGACTACGGCGTCACCGTGTTGCAGTCACAGGAGGCCGACACCAGCAGCCAGTTCCTGGTCTACCTCGCGGACACGACGCTCGAGGGCGAAAGCAAGCCGACCGGTTCACGCGCCAACTTCGAACCGGTCCGTCTCCCTGGCACCATCACGCTGGAAGCGGGACGGATCTACTCGCTCTTTCTCGTTGCGGGCGAAAGCATCCAGCCTCGGATGATGGACGTCTCCGCGGTACGCATCGTGAAACCGTAGGGAAAGGTTCGGCCCGCGGCTCGCTCCCAAGACCGCGCCCCGGCATGACGGGAATGGCGATCAGCGTCCGCCGCCCGACGGTCCCTTGGAGGGCCCCGCGCTGTCCACGCTGATATCGCGACCGTCCGACAGGCGAATCATCGCTCCCCGGATCAGGTTGCCTCGCTCGCTCCGTGGCATGTCCGGGTATTTCCGCATGACCTCACCGATGTAGGCCCGCAGTTTCTGCTTGTTCTCATCGCTGAGAGAACGGTAGCGCTCGATGTCCTCCTTCGACGGTCCGCGGCGCTGTCCGTCCCCTCCCCGGTCGCCACCCCGGCCATCTCCGCCACCGGCTCCGCGCGGTCCTCGTCCGGATGCCGCGGGGGCGACGCGCTCCGGCTCGTAGCGCAGTTCGGTTTCCTCACCGGCGAAGGAAATTGTGGCGGCGACGCCGGTGAGGTCCCAACCGCCGTTCACCCCGACGAGCCGAAGTCCGGACTCGTTCGCTTCCTGGTCCGATACGACAACGGATTTCTCCGTCTCGCGATTGAAGAGTGTCGCCACCATTGCACCGTCGACCTGCGCGACGCCCCGCAAGGCGTATGTCTCGTCGATGCGGAGGGTGCGGCGAAAGGGACTCGCCCGGCGCAGGGCGGCGAAGTCCTCGGCGGCCGGTGCACGCGGCGGATCCGGTAATTCCCGCGCGCCCGCTGCGCCCCAACCGAGACCGAGCAGGACCGAAACCACACCCGAGAAGGCTGCCCCGACAGCGATACCCTGTCCGGTGACCGCACGCACCCTGTTGCACCACCCTGTCATGTCCGTCATCACACCCTGTTGGATCGTTTCACCCGCCGTCGTCCCGGCTTCGCCAGCCTCCCGCCTAACCGCTCGACCCGGCTTCGGGCGGGGCCGGCCCGGTCAAATCATCGCCGCCCGGTTCCTCCGGCTTCGGCGCATCCGATTCGGGTTCTCCCTTCTCATCCGGAGCTTCCGCTTCCGCTTCCACGGCCTCACCCGTCTCTCCGGCATCACCATCCCCGGCCGGTTCCGGCGGGGTCTCCGTCACGGGTTCGGGAAGAGGCCCCTCCGCACCGGCGGGAAGAAACCAGCGGGCCAGCGTGATCTCGCAGACCGCCTGCGGCTCCTCCTCGTCGGCGCGGGGATCGAGCCGCAACTGCATCGACTTGATCACCTGGAACTGCTCCGGAGACTGCAGGGTGGTGAGCCACTCCACCACGTCGCTTTCGTTTCCCCGCAAGCGCAGGCGCACCGCGACCTCGGTGTAATACTCTGCCTCGACGATGTCCTGCAGGCTCTGCTGCTCGATCTCGATCTTGCGCTCGAAGAGATCGTCCTGCATCGCCTGGAGGAGGTCGCCCTGGGCCCGGCCGAGCGTTCCCTCGAGCGGCGGCATGTGAATACGGAGCCATTTTTCCTTCGCCGCCGCCTCCTCCGCTTCCTCGAGCCACATCTCGTAATCCGCGAGCGTGTTCTCCAGTTCCGTGATCCGCCCTTCGCTCCCGCGCAGGACCTTCGACACGGAACGGAAAAGGATGGCGTTCGCCACCAGGAAAATCACCAACAGGCACGCCCCGAGGAGGGCCTTTTCTCTAGTTGTCAGTCCCCGCATTGACCGGTTTGCCCTCCAGTTCGAATGTTGCCGTGTTGTTGCCCTCGACCCGCGGGTTGGGCATGTTCCACTCGTAGCCCTCGAACTCCTCCATCGCCTCGAGATCCTCGAGGAGCCGGTTCGCGAACTGCACGTCGCGCGCCTGTCCCCGCACCCGGATCTCGCGCCCCCCGGTGCGGTATTCGCGAACGACGACGCCGCTTCCGGGCAGCGCGGCGGTGATGCGGCTCAACTGCACCACCGGAAAAGCATCGAGCTCGAAGGCGGGTTCGAGCGCGCGCCACCGCTGCGCCGATCGCTGGACCTGCTCGACGTCGGGTTCGATGATCGCGATTCGCTTCTCCAGCGAGGCGATCTCGCGTTCGGTGGCCCGGTCCGACTTCACCACCCAGAGGGCGATCGCGAAATAGAGAAAGAAGAGGACCGCTCCCGCGACCAGGCCCCTCCGCCAGTTTCGGCGCCCCGCACGCGCCGCGCTAACCGCCCGCGGCACGAGGCGTTCCGACACCCGCGGCCGAGACGTCGCCCGCCCCTCCGCGATCCACTCGACCGGAAGGCGTGAAGTTTTCTCGAACGCGGCGCACTCGTCCCGCGACGCACCCGGAGACACGACCGAGCACAGCTCCGGAAGCAGGCCCTCGAGTGCTTCGTCCGCCTCCAGCGCCATCAGCGTGAGATTGATCTCCCCGGCGAGTGCGGAACCGACTTCCCCACCCGTCGTGAGCACCTGGGTGAGCACGAGCTGTCCCTCGTGGAAAAGCGCCAGGACGAAACGTTGGTGCTCTCTCCAGACCAGGCAGCCGCTTCCGGGACTCTCGCGCAGCAGGGCCGACGGAGTATAGCCGGCCGCCCGCGTCAGGACGAGATCCTCGTCGAGATCCGGACGCAGCGCGTGGATCGCCAGCACCGTCGTCTTCTCCCGCCGATCGATCACCTCCCAGTCGAATACCGTGTCGGCCTCGGTCGCCCCGGCCAGCCCGCGCTTCTCGATCTGGGCGTGAGCCATGTCCGCGAAGAGCACCGGATTGGTCGTCGGCAGCGTCACCGCGAAGGTCGTCACCTCGTGCGCCGGCACCCCGATCGCAACCCCCGTCTTTCGCGCCGCGATCTCATGGAGAGTCTTGCCGCGAGCCACTTCCTTCGCTCCGGAATACAGGATCCATCCTCTTCCCTCGGCGGGAAGGGCTGTCGCGAGAATAGGCATGCCGGTTATGATTACGCGACTGAAACCCCGTTGACCAACGGAAGTTTCGGCCCAGGTCGCGCCATCTGCGCACCGAACGGAACGGCCCTTGGCCGATCCGCTCGCATCCTGCCGGTGGCAATTGCCTTGCCCGGACGCGCGCGAGTCGGCAAGATGCTTCTCTCGCATGCGCTCACCGCCTACCGCCATTCGCCTTCTTCTCTGTTGCCTTCCCTGTCTCACGAGCCTCCCGGAAGCGGCGAGTGGAGAGGAGAGCAAGCGATCGCCCGATGTGGTGAACGCAACGCCTGGCGAGGTCCCACCAGACTTCTTCACCAGGACCTACAAGGTGCCCCCCACCTTCTTTTCCACCTCCCAGCCCGTGGCGGATCCGTTCGCGGATGATCCATTCGCGGATGATCCATTCGCGGATGCTTCTCCATCCAAGGCCGAATCGGGAATCCCTTCGGCACGGGAGATATTCGAGAAAGCCGGGATCTCTTTTCCTGCCGGGAGCAGTGCGGACTACGATTTTTCCTCCGGACTGCTCGTGGTGCGCAACACCGAAGAGCAACTGGAGTTGGTGGAGGCGTACCTCACTCCCCTGGGCCCTGACGTGCTTCAGCAGATCATGGTGGTGGTGGAGTTCATCGAGACCGATCACGACCGCCTCAGTGACTGGATGCTGAACAATCAGCTCCTTCAAGGCGGACACGGCCTGCGCCAGGATGTGCAGGCATGGGTGGAGCGAGGCGATGCGAGCATCGTCGAGATCTCCGTCGTGAATGGGCGAAGCGGGCAGCGCTGCAAAACCGAGTCGATTCTCGAGACCCGCTACCCCACCGAGCCCGGCACGCCCGATCTGCCGAACGAGGTCGAGCTCGAAGGGACCGCATCCGCCGTCACGCCGGCCGGCGCGGTGCCTTCCGCCTGGGAAACCCGGAACTGCGGATTCACGCTCGAGGTCGATCCCATCGTGAGTCCCGACAACCATACGATCAGCCTGAATTTCGCCCCCGAGTCGGTCCGGCTCAGGGGCTACACCCACTGGCCTCCCGAGCCGGCGCAACCGGCCGAGGTCGATTTCACGGTCTCGCAGCCACGCTTCCAGGCGACCCGGATCACCAACCAACTGGTCGCCTCGGATGGCCACTACGCCCTGCTCGGTTCCGTTCGCCCGCCGCAGTCCGAAGATCCCGAGCGCGTCGATCCCGTCGTGCTCGTCTTTGCCCGGGCCGACCTGATGGAGATCCCGATTCTGGGTGATTTCTTTGTCCACGCGCGCGAGAACGAACCCGGAGACATCGAGGTGAAAAGCTACTTCCTCAGCCAGCCCTTGATCCGCACGATCCTGGCGGACGGACCGGAAACACCGCCGACCCGGGCGATCCGGGAGAGATTCGAGAGCCTGGGAATCACCTTTCCCAAGGCCACCTCGCTGCGGTTTCGTCCGAAGACCTCGATTCTCACGGTCAGGCATCGGCCGGACGGACAGGAGTGTGTCCGCCACCTCCTCGACCATTTTGCCGGACTGACCGAGGGAACCATCCACGTCTTCCACGAGAGAATCGAGGTGAGCCGCGAGTCATTCGGCAGCTGGCTGTTCGAGAACCGGTTCGACGCCGATGCCACCGCCCTGCGTCGTGAGCTGGCACGATGGATTCGTCGCCGTGAAGCGACGCTCGTCGGGTCAACGCTCGTCAGCGCCATGTCGGGAAGCCGCGCCAAGATCGAGGGCGTCGACGAGTTCATCTACCCCACGGCCTACCAACCGCCGGAGATTCCCCACTCGATCGAGATCGAAGACGGCGCGGAGGCCCCCGCCACGGCCACCTCTCCCACCGCTTTCGAGACGCGTCACCTCGGCACCACCCTGGAGGTCGATCCGGTGGGAGAATCCGTCAGCCGGATCATCGATCTGAATCTCGCCCCGGAAACGATCTCGCTCGGCGAGGTGATGCACTGGCACCGTCGCCAGGACGACCCGCGCTTCCTGACGCATGCCCCCCGCTTTCATCACCAGAAGATCACCACCCAGGTCACCACCGAGGCCGGTTGGTATACCCTTCTCGGCACGACCAGCCCTCTCGAACCCGTCGATCCGGAACGCGAGGATCCGGTCATTCTCCACTTCATCCGCGCCGACATCGGATCCGCCGCGATGTGGAGGGAGGTGAAGTGACTCACCGGATCCGGATGTTGTCGATCCCGCCGACATCGTCGCCGGTGCGGAACTCGCCACGGATCCACAGGGTGTCGAGCGCGGAGACGACCTCCTGCATTTCCTCGGCGGTGGCCGGCTCTCCCGTCTCGGCGTTGGTCCACCCCGCCGCTGGGCGCAGGGGCACCCGGTAGGACGTCCAGTCGAGGCCGGGCGGCTCGGCGTGGCGGTAGTGGAGCCGCCGCTGGCCCGCAGCGAGAACGACATCCTTGTCCTCGAAGGGGCTCGACAAGTCCGACTGCTTGAGGTCGAAAGTCAGGACGGCACGCAGGCTTCCCCTCTCCGCCCAGGCCGCGGTCACCTGATGCAGGAAGGAATCCGGAGCGGACCAGAACCAGACGCCGCCGACCGCATCGTCGATCGCCGACATGTAGGCCCCGGGATTTCCTCCCTCCGTCTCATAGGTGGGCTTGTCGGATTCACCCTGCGCGTCTCCCACGACGATCCATCCCGTATCCCCTTCCTCGAATGTCTCCTCGGCGAGGACGGGAGCCTGGATCCGGAAATGAAAAAACAGGATCACGATTAGAGAGACGAGCAGGCAAAGGACGGAAGCGATCGCGAAGAGGCAGCCACACCCCTTCCGGGAGTCGGATTGTGATTCGGTCATAACGGGATTCCTTGGGGGAGAGACGAGACCCGTCTCGCGGTATGCAAAATCGCCGGCACGGAACACCTGATCGACCCGGACCTGGAGGACCGGAGTGAACGAATCCGTCACCGCTCGCTTCGCATGGTTCCTTTGCTGCCGGTTCCGTGAGTCTACTCTTGGGCCAGAACCCCAACTCGTCCCGGGAATGAACCGCCTTTTTTCGAAACTCCGCATCCGCCCCAAGGTTCTCCTCAATTTTCTCGCGATCAGCCTGGTCTCCTCGCTGCTCTATACTCTTTTCTCCTATACGGTGCACCGGAGGGAGATTCTCGAGGGAATCGATCGCAAGCTGCAGGCGACGGCCCACGCCATGCCGCACATGCTTCCCCCCGCCTAACACGAAGGCATCAGCGGACCCGGTCACCTGAGCGACGGGGAACACAAAGAGATCTCCCTGCGACTCGCGACCTTTGCCTCCGCGACGGAGATCTCCGTGGTGTATGCGCTGATCGAGCACGGCGAGAAAGTGGTCCTGACCGCCTACGGAGCATCCGAGTCGCGGCCGAGAGAGAACTGGAGCGAGTTCTTCGAGCCCTACGAGACAGCCCACGACATCACGTCCGTTTTCGAGAACGAGCAACCCGTCGTCCACGACGGCGAGGACCACTTCGGCCCCTATCGCTCGGTCCTGATTCCCCTGCGGGAATCGAACGGGGACGTCTTCGTCGTCGCGGCCGAGGTCTACATCCACGAGGTCAACGAGAAACTCCGCCAGACCCTCCGGCATTCCATCGCCATCGCGGTGGTGCCGCTGGTCCTCGTCGTGCTGGTCAGTATCGGACTCTCCGCCCGCATCACCCGGCCCGTGATGAGCCTCGCGGCCCACACCCGGCGGCTCGCGGATGACGACTTCCAGCCCGATTCCCGGGAACAGGAAAAGGTGCAAGAGATCGCCGACCGGAGCGGAGACGAGGTCAGCGAACTGGCCGAGTCTTTCGTCGTGATGGAAAACCGCCTCGAAAGCTATCTCGAAGAGCTCGAACGCGAGACCGCGGCGCGGGAGCGGATCGAGAGCGAACTCGAGATCGCCCGCAAGATCCAGGAGGGGTTCCTCCCGCGGAATTTCTCGCCTTTCCCGGACCAGCCGCGTGTCGACCTCTACGCGATGATGGATCCGGCGAAACAGGTCGGCGGCGATCTCTACGACTTCTTTTTCATCGATCCCGACCACCTCTGCTTCTTCATCGGCGACGTGTCGGACAAGGGCGTTCCCGCCTCCCTGTTCATGACCGTGACCAAGACCCTGCTCCGCAGCACCGCGTCTCGGGGCCTTGCACCCGAGGCGATTCTCACCGAGGTCAACCAGGCACTGTGTGCGGAAAACGACACCGGCCAATTCGTCACCGTCTTCTGCGGAATCCTCACCATCTCCACCGGTGACCTCGTCGTCGCCGACGCCGGACACAATCCGCCGTTCCTCGTCGACTCCCGTCGCTTCCACGTCGGCATGATCGGCAAGGACGAATCGGGAACCGTCCTCGGCATCTTCGACGAACTTCACTATAGCGAGAAACCCCTCCACCTCGATCCCGGCGACACCTTCTTTCTCTACACCGACGGTGTCCCCGAGGCGCAGAACACCGAAGACGAACTCTACGAAACCGGCCGCATGCAGGCGGTATTCGCCAAAGCCGGCGAGAACCGCACCGCGCGCGAGTTGATCGAACTTCTCTACGAGGACGTCACGCGGTTCACCGAAGGCGCGCCGCAGTCCGACGACATCACGATGCTGGCGGTGCGGTTCGTGTAGACTGTTTGCCCCCCCTCACCAAGAGCCCGTGCGCGGACCCGGGCCCACGCGGCGACAACCTGTCCGGTCCCATCGCCGACGGAACGACGCCCCCGCGTCACACCTCAGAAATCCCCGATCAGGAAACTCGCGGTCACGTGAAAACGCTCGCCCCATTCCAGCCGGGCGGGGCGGAGCGCGCGGATCGACTCGGGCGCATGCACGAGGAGAAAGGGCCGGCCATCGAGCCAGGCTCCGGTCTCCTCCGTTCCCAACAAGGCACGGAAGGGGCGCCCCGCCGGCTCGGTGAAGAGACGCAGCGACACCTCGCGTGCTCCGTTCGAATCGATCGCTCGGGCAGGGAACCCGAGGGCGCCCGGGGGATGCTCGTCCGGGAGGGCGACAATCACGACGAAGTGCTGGCGCACGAGTTGCCACCCGCCCTCGCGACCTTCCGCCGGGAGGCGCCCCCGGTAGGCCCGGAGACTCAGGATGGGTCCGACCCCGCGCCGCAACGAGGTCTCGATCAGTCCGTGAATGCGCGCCTGGTGGTCCGCGGCCGTTTCCCCCTTCCTCTTCTCCAGCCAGGCCGCCTCGACCGGTGCGGTGCCGCTCTCGTCGAGAAGCTCGAGAATCGAGGTGGCGAGATCGGCATCCTGAACGCCATGGACACCCCAGCGGGACCACCCGGGGAAGACGACCGACTTCCGACTCTCGAAGTAGCGCTCGATCACGAAGCGGAGCCGCGTGGCGCTGTCCCGTCCCGCGATGCTCTCGCGTGCCGGGGCGAGCCGATCCCCTCCACAGGCGAGGAAGTTCAGCAGGCTGGCCGGGGCACAGGCATTCACCGTGTCGGGAAAGGGACGCTGGTCGGCGAGCATCCCCGCCGGAGGCGTCGCGACCGAGACCTGTCCGTCGACAGGACCTACCCCGGCGAGGGCGATCCCCACCGTCGCCAGCAGTCGAATCCCCGTCATCGCCGCGAGAGACCCGGGTTCTACACGTCGGCGGTCGTGTCCTCCCCCGCGACCTGGCCACGCAGCTTCGCCTCGATGAAGTCGTCGAGATCGCCGTCCATGACCGACTGGATGTTGCCGGTCTCGCAGCCGGTGCGGTGATCCTTGACCATCTGGTAGGGCTGGAAAACGTAGGAACGGATCTGGCTGCCGAACGCGATCTCGCCCTTCTCGCCATACTGCTGCTCCATCTCCGACCGCTTCTTGTCCTCCTCGAGCTGCAGGAGCTTGGCCTTGAGAATGCGCATCGCGGTGAGGCGGTTCTTGTGCTGGCTTCGCTCCACGGTGCACCGGATCTGGATCCCGCTGGGCAGGTGGGTGAGGTGGACCGCGGTCTCGACCTTGTTCACGTTCTGCCCGCCCTTGCCACCGGACCGCGCCGTCTTGATCTCGATGTCTTTCTCGTCGATCTCGATGTCCGGCTCCTCCTCGAGGTCGGGCACCACGTCGATACTGGCGAACGAGGTGTGACGCCTGGCCTGGGAATCGAAGGGCGAGATCCGCACGAGGCGGTGCACCCCGCGCTCGCAATTGAGAAAGCCGAACGCGTTTTCTCCCCCAACCCGGAGCGTCGCGCCCCGCAGGCCGACCTCCTCGCCCTCCTGCACGTCGACGAGATCCACCTGGTATCCCTTCTGTTGGCCCCAGCGTTGATACATCCGCATCAGCATGTCGGCCCAGTCGCAGGCCTCGGTGCCACCCGCCCCGGCGTGGATCGTGACGAAGGCATTCTCCGCATCGTGCGGGCCGTCGAGAAGCGTCTGCAGCTCGATGCGGTCGAGTTCCTTCCGGATCGCGCTCAGTTCGGATTCGACCTCCTCCTCCGACTCGTCGCCGCCCTCCTCCAGCGCGATCTCGATCAGCACCGCGAAATCATCGATCCGGGCGTCGAGCGCCCGCACCGGGTTGATCCGGTTCTTCAGCGCGGCGACGCGGGACATCTTCGTCTGCGCCGTTTCCTTGTTGTCCCAGAAGCCCGGGGCGCTCATCTCGTCCTCGAGCGCACCCAGCTCATCGACCAGCTTGTCGAAGTCAAAGATACCGCCTCAGCTCGGTGAGCCGGGCCTTGAGAGAGTCCGTATCGATCGCCTGCAATTCCTCTTCCATGGGCAAGGCAACAGAAATGACACATCCCCGGCGGAATTCAAGAGAGAGTCCTCTCGGCTCGCAGGAAAATGAGGAGACAAGCGCCCGAGCCGGGCCACCTTTCCCCTGCGCTCCTCCGACTTCCCGATTCCATGAAGGCCCGCGGCACCCTCGTCAAGATCACGGCCCTGACCGAATCGAGCCTGATCGTGCATTGGTGCACCCCCGACCACGGGATCGTCAAGACCGTGGCCCGGGGCGCGCGCCGCTCGAAGAGCCCCTTCGCGGGCAAGCTCGACCTCTTCTTTCGCTGCGAGATCGAGGCGGCCGAAGCGAGACGCGGCGACCTCCATACCCTGCGGGAACTCTCCGTCGAGAAGCCCCGCCTCGGTCTGCGCCGTTCCTACGTCGAGACCCTCGCCGCCTCGTATTTCGTCAAGCTCGTCACCCGCGTCGCGGAACCGGAAACTCCCCTGCCCGAGATCGCCGATCTGCTCGAGCGAGGACTCGATTACCTCGAAGAGAACGAGGCGGACACGCGCGCCCTCTTTCACTTCGAGAAGCAACTCGCCACCATTCTCGGAATCCGGGAACCCGGCACCGACCCGGTCGATTCCCTTCGCGACGTCTTCGGCTCCGTTCCGAAGCAGCGTGCGGAACTGATGGAACGGATCGGGGGACGATAACACCACGGCCCGTATCGCGCCCCTCCGGCTTCCGCCCCGGAAGGCCCGCCCGGTTTCGCCCGGTTTCGCCTGGTTTCGCCTGGTTTCGCCCGGTTTCGCCCGGTTTCGC
>Ga0180430_10000639_pt1 | contig 37491 bp, 29 predicted proteins | sample SS_ome_9_FD_132999 | JGI IMG/M metagenome (GOLD analysis project Ga0180430, IMG submission 132999) | Hypersaline lake sediment archaeal communities from the Salton Sea, California, USA - SS_1_S_2 metaG | ecosystem: Environmental > Aquatic > Non-marine Saline and Alkaline > Hypersaline >...
CGCCGGCGAGTTGCGTGACGAGACCGAAGAGCAAGGGGCCGGCCATGCCCGCCATGCGGCCGCTCGTGCTGTAGAAGCCGAACCACTCGCCCGACCGCGGCCTGGCGATCAGGCGCGCGAAGAGCGATCGACTGAGCGCCTGCGTGCCACCCTGCACGAGACCGATCCCTCCGGCGAGCAGGTAGAAATGCGCGGCCGTGCGCATGAAGTAGGCGCTCGCCGTCAGACCGGCGTAGAGGCCGAGTCCGATGAGGATCGTGCGCCGCGTTCCGATGTGCCGGGCGAGTCGCCCCATGCCCAGCGTGGCAGGAATGCCGACCACCTGCGTCAAGACAAGCGCCCGCAGCATCGGAGTCAAGCCGAGGCCGATTTCGTCGCCATAGGCGGTGGCCATCTTGACGATTGTGCCGATGCCGTCATTGTAACACCAGTAGGCGAGCAGGAAGTACCAGACGCGCGGCTCGCGCCGCGCGGCGCCCAGCGTCGCGCGCAACCGGCGCAGGCTGATCGTCAGCGCCCGCAGCGGGAATGCCCCGGGGATGGGTGCGTGTGGCGTGGACGCCGGTGGCGGCAAGGGCCACGCGCGCAGGAGGGGCAGGGAGAAGAGCGCCCACCAGGCGGCTACGCTGATGAAGGCGACATTGAGCGCCGCGCGGACGCTGGGGAGCCCGAACGCGCCGGGATCGCTGACGATCCACAAATGCGCCAGCAAGAGCATTCCCCCGCCGAGATAGCCCAGCGCATAGCCGCGGGTCGAAACGCGATCGATCTCGCTACGGGGGGTGATGTGCGGCAGCAAAGACTCGTAGTGCACGTTGGCGCCGGCGAACCCGATGTTGGCGAGCACGAACAGAAGTGCGGCATAGCGCCATTGGCCGCTGCCGATCGTGACGGCGGCGAGTGTCGCCGCGATGCCGAGGCCGGCGAACCGAGCGAGATCCCCCCGTGCGCCACGGCGCGCGTCGGCCAGCGCACCCCAGAGCGGGGAGCCGAAGGCGATCAGCGCGAGCGCGGCCGCGGTCGTGTAGCCCCAGTAGGCGGTCGCCTCGGCGGCAGTTCCGCCGGCGGTCGTCACGAGGGAGCGGAAGAAGGGCGGGAAGAGGGCCACCATGATCGACGTGACGAAGCCCGAGCTGGCCCAGTCGTAGAGGCACCAGGCGAACTGGCGGTGACCCGCGCGATCGAAGCTGCCACGCATCGGCTCGTCATCCCGATTGTCGGCGGTGGGGAGTGACATGGAAACGGCGGAACCGGTGTACGCCGCATCGGTCCCGCCGTCAATCGCCAGCTATCACACCGCGGTCAAGCCGCGAGCTTCTCGATCGCCACCTCCTCCTCGGTCACGATTACCAGGTCCCGCGTGTCGACGAAACCTGAGAGCTCTCCCACGAGATCAGTGGACGGGGCGACATAGGTGCACTCCATGCCGAGCGCCGCTGTATGGTGCGCGATCTCGAGCCACAGACCAGGCTCGGCCAGCTCCTTCTCCGGAAGCTGAGAAAGGTCGACGACGATCTTGAGGAATCCGTCTTCCGCCGCGTTGTCGATCTCGGTATAGAGCTTGTTGCTCACCTCCCACGGTTGGGCGCCCCGGCAGCGCAGCACGAGCACGCCGCCCTTGCGCTCGCGGGTGATGCTCGCCTCGCTCGTGTCAGGGAGGACGCTGCGCACGCGGTCCGGCGAGAAGGGCTTGAGCAAGAGCTTCAAACCGTCGATGCGCCGCGCCCGCTCGATCAATTTGCCGGCCGTCTTCAGGCACATGCCGACGTACCGCACGCCGCTGCGTTTGGGCGTGTTCTGCAACTGGCCGAGGAGGTAGAACGGATCGAAGTCGCTCAGCGCGAGGTTGATGAAGACGGCGATCGGAGCGCGCTTGCGGAAGTGGGCCAGGGCGTCGTCCTCACGGCCGGTAAAGACGACCGGGAAACTGCCGTTGACGCCGTCGCTAACGATTTCGGCGATCGTCTGGCGGTCCTCGATCAGGAGCAGGTACTGGCCGGAAGGGGTCACAGCCCCACCGGGACGGGCGGCATGGCCGTCCGCCTGACTCTGCGTCAGCACCGACGTGACCTTCTCCAGGAATTCCTCTTGGCCGAAGGGCTTGATCACGTATTCCTGCACGCCGAGCGCGAGCATGCGCAGGACGCGCTGCTTCTCCGATTCAGTCGTGACCATGACGACGGGAATCGTGCAGGTACGTTGGTTGCCCCGCAAGTGACGCAAGCACTCCTCGCCGTTCATGATCGGCATGTTGATGTCGAGGATGATCACGTCGGGCAGTGCTTCACTGCACTTGTCGAGGCACTCCTGCCCGTTGGTGGCTTCCATCACGACGACATCCGGATCGAGTGCCTGAGCGTATTGGTAGACAATGCGCCGGATGGTCGCATCGTCGTCGACCGTCATGATCCGGAGTGCCATCGATGTTCCTCCATCCTGTTGCGGCGGCATGGATTCCTGCGGGTGGTCCGGGGACCGCCCGTACCCTTCACAGATCGATCGCGCGGCGCCATTTCTGAAGAGCGGCCCTGGGACGGGAGGCCTCGGGCTCGAGGTGGCGGGTTTGCGGCACGCCCGCCTAAGTCTATGCTTTGCAGTGAAATGCGTGGAACGAGGAGGGGGCCGGGGCGGTGGCCGGCGCGCCAGTTCGGGCCGGCGAAGCGCTACCAGCGCTCGTAGCGCACGATCTCCGGCAGGGTCAGTCGCACCTTGCGTGGCGGGGGGGAGACCGCAGGATAGCCGAGCGGCAGCAGCGCGACGATGCGGACCCCGTCCTCGGCCGGCATGCCGAGGGCCGCCTTGGCCTCGGCTTCGTCGAAACGACCAATCCAACAGGTGCCGAGGCCCTCCGCCGTGGCGGCCAGCGTGAGCTGGGAGACGGCGATCGCCACGTCGATCGGGTAGGCCGGTTGGCCGCACGTCATCGTGCGGCCGTCGTGTTCGGCGCAGGCCGCGATCACAACCGGAGCTTCGCCGACCTGTGCTTGCCCCTTCGCCGCTTGCTCGAGTCGGGCACGCGTCTCGGGGGCGCGGACGATCACGAAGCGCCACTCCTGCGCGTTGCGCGCCGATGGCGCCAACCGCGCCGCCTCGAGCAGGCGCTGCAGCTTCTCCTCTTCGACCGGGCGGGGTTCAAAACGCCGGACACTGTAGCGGCAGCGCAGAGACTCGTAGAGGTCCATCAGGGCTCCTTTGCATCGCCGGCCGGATCCTGAACGTAGGGCATGGCATCCGCGGTCGGCTGCTCCGCCTCGGGCGCCCCCGGCGCGGGAGCGGGCCGCGCCGCCCAGTGGATCGCGCCGATGCCGCCGCCAAGCAGTTCGTGGCCGACGCCGACGAAGCCGGTTTCGGCGAGCAGAGCGTCGAACTCGGCGGCCGTCATGAAGCGCGGGATCGTATGCGCCAGATAGGCATACCCGCTCCGCGAGCCGGAAATCAAGCGGCCAATCGGACGCACGGTGAACGCCACGTAGGCATGGAACAGCAAGCGCCAGATCCGGTTGGGCGGCTGGCTCGTCTCGACCTGGCAGTAGCAGCCGCCGGGAGCGAGGATGCGGTGGAATTCGCGCAAGCACTGGCGCAGGACCGCGAGCTGGCGATTGAGGTTGCGCGTCGCGAATGAAATCGTGATCAGGTCGAAGGCGCCGTCGGCAAAGGGCAGGGACTCCATCGCCGCCACGGTCAGCGCCGCCTCGCTCAGGTGGGGCTTGGCGCGTGCGCCGGCAAGCATCGGGGCGCTCAAGTCCGCCAGGTGGACCGCGACGCTCCCTGAAGCGCGGCGCGCCACTGCCGCCGCCAGCTCTCCCGTGCCGCTACATGCGTCCAGCACGCGCAACGGTGCGCCCCGCCGACGGCAGAGCCCGGCGAGCACCGCTACGGCGCGCCGTGCGGTGCGCCGCCGCCACAGGATGTCGAGCCCCAAGGTGAGCGCGTGATTGACGCGTTCGTAGGTGGGGGCGACCTCCGCGTAGAGGCGTTGCAGCCCATCGTGACTCGGGTGCGATCGGTGCGAGCGCATCGTCCGTCCGCTCCGCTTTCTCCGGATCACCTAGCGCGCCTCGCGCAAGGCACCGGCTTGCTCCCAGATCTGGCCGTCGACCCGTTCGATGAAGAGCTGCAAGTGATGGTACGGGATTTCGATCCCGGCCGCATCGAGGGCGCGCTTGGATGCTTCCATCACGGCGCTATAGGCCGGCTGCTCGCGGCCCGGATCGGCGAGCCAGACGCGCACCTCCAGGTCGACGCTCGATGCGCCGAGCTGGACAACGGCCACCTCGGGCGCCGGATCGGCGACGACATCCGCCAGGGGCGCGACCGCGGCCAGGATCACGCGCCGCGCGGCCGGAATCTCCTCCTTGTACGCGATGCCGACCGGGACGTCGAGTCGCATCGCTCCATGTTTCGTGTTGTTGACCAGAACCTCATCGATGATTTTTCGATTCGGAATGACGACGTAGGTGTTGTTGCGAGTCGCGATGCGCGTGCTGCGCATCGTGATCTCGCTCACCTGGCCATACTCCCCGGAGACGCGAACCCAGTCACCGACGGCGAAGGGCTTGTCCCAGAAGATCAGAAAGCCGGCGAGCGTGTTGGCGAGGGAGTCCTGTGCCGCGAAGCCGACCGCGATGCCGGCGACGCCCATGCCGGCCAGCGCGGCGGCAACGTTGATGCCGATCTGATCAGCCGCCATGACCAACGCGACCAGAATGAGCGTGAAGCGGTAGATGTTGTCGACCAGCATCTTCATCAACACCTCGTGAAAGCCCGCTCTGCGCAGCACGGCGCGCACGGAGCGCCGCGTCATCCGAAAGAAGAGCCAGAAGCCAAAGAGGATCAGGATGGCGGTGACGAGATCGGGCAAGAAGCTGACCAGACGCGTGAGCAACTCGCCGGTGTTGATTTGCGTAAGGATGGACTGCATGACGTGAACCCTCCTTGTCCACTTGATCGCTAGTTGGCACCGTGACGTGCGGCGCTGGCGGGCGAACTGCTGTGGGCCGGTGCACCGTCCCACGCGGGGTCGTTCCCCGGGGCAGGATCCTGGCCTGCCTGGCAGGATCGTGCTTCACGGCGGAGTCACGGACCACCGCAGGATCGCCGCCATCTAGAGCAAGATCATCCGCCTAGAGCAAGATCATCCGCCGGGTGGCGCTCTGCGCCCCGGCGCGGAAGCGGTAGAAGTAGGTTCCGCCCGGCACCTGGCGTCCGCGCCCGTCGCGGCGGTCCCAGCCGATGTCGAAATAGCCGCGTCCGCAGGGTTCGTCGAGCAGGCGCCGCACCAGGCGTCCGCGGACGTCGAACACCTCCAGGCGCACGCGGTCAGGGGCCTGGAGCGCAAAGCGGATCGAGGTCTGGTCCCGGACGGGATTCGGGAAGTTGCCGAACAGGGCCGTCTGCGTGGCCGGCGCCGTTCCCCCGGCCCGCATCGCGCTCAGGATGTCCTGCAATTCCGAAATGAACGTCTCCATCTCGGCCTGCGTGCCGGTCGAGACGCGCAGGTGCTGACCCATGCCCCAACCCGTGCGCACCATCACGCCGCGCGAAGCGAGATCGGACGCCACCGGCCCGGCATTCTGACCCACGTCGACCATGAAGAAGTTCGTCTCCGACGGGATGTACTCCAACCCCATCAGATCGAGTTGATCGTAGCAGTACTGCTTCGTCTGGTCGTTGAGGGCCACCGTGTCGCTCACGTGTTGCGCATCGGTGAGCGCCGCGCGCGCGGCCACGAGCGCCGGCCGCGAGACGGTGCCCCAGATCTGCCATGGCGTGATCAGGTTGACCAGATCGGGGTGGCCGACGAGATAGCCGATGCGCACGCCGGCGAGTCCGAACGCCTTGGAGAAGGTGCGCAAGACGACGACGTTGGCGTCCTGGCGCACGAGTTCGATGGCGCTGCGGTAGGCTGTGTCGTGCACGTACTCGTGGTAAGCCTCGTCGATCACCACGGCGACCTGGGGTGGGAGGGCCGCGACGAAGGCGGCGATCTCGGCGTCGCCCAGCACGGGGCCGGTCGGGTTGTTGGGGTTGGTGATGCAGACCGCGCTCGTATTCGCGTCGACGAGGGCGAGGATCCGGTCGAGATCGACGCGGTAGTCGCCGTCGAGATCGCTATGGCGCACCTCGGCCCCCATGAACGCGGCATCACCGCCGAAGCCGCCGTAGGACGGGTAGGGACAGACGACGTTGCCGTCGGGGTCGGCGAGGGCGTAGGCGCAGAGCCGCAGCATCTCCGTCGCGCCGCACCCGGCGCGGATCTGAGAGCGGGCGACGCCGTGCAGGGTGGCGAGGTCGTTGCGCAGCGACTCGGCGAACCAATCGGCGTAGCGATGTCCCCGCGCAAGCTCATCGCTCATCGCGCTCACGGCCAGCGGGGATGGTCCGAGCGGGTTCTCGTTGTAGCAGAGACGACCGACGTAGTCGTCGCGCAGGCGCGCGGCCGCCGCTTGGGCTTCGGGCGCGCCCGCGGAGAAGGGCCACAGGGCGCAGGCGGCGGCGCCGGCGGTGGAGCCGATGAACCCACGGCGGGACAGCTGCCGCCGGGGGCGCGAATGGGGATTGCGGGCGGTAGGCATGACGCCTCCTTTCCGGCCGGCACGCCGCGCGCTCGACCGCGCGCTACGTGGAAGCCGATCTTCATTCTAGCGAAAAGCAGATCCCCGACTCAATCGCCGGCGAACCCACGCAAGACGATCTTGCCGAAGGCGCGTCGCTCCTCGAGGTAGCGGTGGGCGTCGGCCAGCGCTTCGATCGGGAAGACCCGGTCGACGACCGGGCGCAGGCGGCCGCGGGCGACGAGCTCGAGCGCTGCGGCCAGGTCCGCCCGGCTCCCCATCGTTGAGCCGATCAGCTCGAGTTGCTTGTAGAAGAGGAGGCGCAAGTTGAGCTGCACATCGGCGCCGGTCGTTGCCCCGCACGTCACCAGGCGCCCGCCCCGTCGCAGGCAGCGCAGACTCGCCTCCCAGGTGGCCGCGCCGGTGTGTTCGACGACGAGATCGACGCCGCGCTTGCCGGTCAGCGAACGCACGGCGGCGACGAGATCGGTCGTCTGGTAGAGGATCACCTCATCCGCGCCGAGCTCGGCGGCACGGCGGACCTTCACCGTGCTGCCCACAGTGGTCAAGACCCGGCAGCCGATTGCCGCCGCAATCTGAATCGCCGCCGACCCGATGCCGCTACCGCCGGCGTGCACGAGCACCGTCTCGCCCGGTTGCAGCCGGCCCCGCCGCATCAGCATCTGCCAGGTCGTCATCAGCGCGAGGGGCAGTGCCGCCGCCTCCTCCAGTTCCAGGTCCGCGGGCAGCGGCAGCAATGCGCCGGCCGGCACGAGGATCGAATGGGCGCATGTGCCATCACGCGATTCGCCGAGGATGCGGTAGTGACGGCACAAGGACTCGTGCCCGCCCAGGCAGGCCGAGCATTGCCCGCAGCCGAACCCGGGGGCGAGGAGCACCTGGCTGCCGGGCCCCAGGCCGTCCACCTCGGTCCGCGGGCCGAGGGCCGTGAGGATTCCGGCCCCGTCTGAACCGGGGATCAGCGGCAGGGGGAAGCGGTGGCCGGGGACCCCACGCCGCACCCAGAGGTCGAGGTGGTTGAGCGCGACGGCGCGCACCCGCACGCGCGCCTCTCCGGGGCCCGGCTCGGGCAGGGGGCGGGTTTCACGGGCCAAGACCTCGGGACCGCCGTGGGCGCGGATCACATACGTCTCCATCGCTGCCTCCTTCGCCGCGGGACGAAGCCCAGTGTGAATCTAGAAGTCGGGTCGCGGGCGGTCAATCGCCGCGCGCCGCCGGGAAGCGATCCGCTTGCGCGGGCGCTGCTTCTGGAGTAGAGGTGCGCCAGGAGGTAGGGGATGGTGCTTGGTGTAGGCATCGATCTCGTTGAGCGAGAGCGGGTGCTGCGGCTGATGGAACACTATGGCGAACGCTTCCTTTCGCGTATCCTTACCGCGACGGAGCGCGCCGCGCTGCATGGCGACGCCGGCAGCTTTGTTGCGGCCCGGATCGCGGGCAAGGAAGCGGCGTTCAAGGCGCTGGGAACCGGTTGGGCGCAAGGGGTTACGTGGAGGCAGATTGAGATTCCCCGCGCCGCGTCGGGGGCCCCCGGCATTCGCATGTTCGGTGCTGCGCGGGAGCGGATGGCCGCGGCCGGAGCCACGCGCGCCTGGATCAGTTTGACGCACAGCCGATCCCACGCCGCCGCCGTCGTGGTGCTCGAAGGCGCCGGCGACGCATCCGGCTCCGGCGAGCCGGGCCGGCGGGAAGGGGCGTGATTCGAGAACAAGTGAGGTGGCATGAGGTCGACGCGACTGCAGCGGGGAGTCCTCCTCGCAATCGGGCTGGGTTTGATTGCGGGCGCTTGGGTGACGAGGGTGGCGGCGATCGAGCCCGACGATCATCTGCGCGAGGGGCAGGATCTGGTCGAACGCGCGACGCGCGAGATCGATCGGCGCGTGGCCGTGGGTGCGCTCCTGACGGACGACCGCGACGCCTTCTACTCGCAGCTGCGAGACTTGCTGCGCTGGGAGCGCAGCTTCGCGATGGACAGCATCGGGGCCCGCTATCCCGCGGGGACGCCGACCGCCCTGCTCGTGCGCGACGGCATCGCGGACACGGTGGCGGTGCGGTTGCACCCGCTGCTCGCGAGCTACATCGAGCTGCATCCGCAGGAGCTGCTGACCCCGGGGCGCCAGGCGTTCGAGTTGGCGGTGGCGCAAATCCCCATGCCGCCGGGACGCTTTCTCGGATTCCATTTCGTCGATCTGGCGCATCTGTACGCGGCGCAATGCGACACGATCATGGCCGTCGGCAACACGCAGCGCACCATGCAGGCGATCGATCCACCGGGCGTGCAGGAGGGGTTCCTGCGGCGGCTGTGGGATTTGAGCGACCTCTACCAGCAAGCCCACGCCACATCGAGCGAGAAGTACTTCTGCCGGGTTGAGCAGGAGGACTGGCTCGCCGAACGCTTGATTTGCCCCAAGTGCGGGCGTCGCGGCATGCGCCTGCGCGATCAGCGCTTCGGCATGCGCGAGGATACGACGGCCGTCTGCCGCGACGTGCTCTACAGCGGCCGCAAGGATCAAGCGGCGCTCATCGGGCGCATCCTCTGCCGGCACTGGGGGCACATCTTCGATGCCGTCTGCCAGGATCGCAGTTGCGGTGGCAGCTACGAGTTCTCAGTCCCGCTGCCCTTCTATCGCAAGATGCAGTTAGAGATGACGCGGGGGGAAATCGAGGCGCCCAGCGGGGAAGAGCTGATTCGGAGGTACTAGGGGTGCTCGGGGTGCGAACCGCGATCGCGACTAGCAAGAAGGGCGGCAGGCCGGTCGGGCCTGCCACCCTTGGATCGGAACGGATCTCAGCGCGTTCGCGCGTGTTTGCTACCGGCGCTTGCGCGTCGCCTTCTTGGTCGCCTTCTTCGCAGGAGTAATCGTGTCCTTCAGCGTCTTGGCCACGGTGAACTTGACGACCTTCTTGGCCGGAATCTTGATCTGCTCACCGGTCTGGGGGTTGCGTCCCATGCGCGCCTTGCGCTTCTGGACCTTGAACTTGCCGAGGCCGGTCAGCGGAATCTCGCCACCCTTCTTGATCTCCTTGGTGACGAGATTCGTGAGCGACTCGAGAAACGCCTTCGACTGCTTCTTCTCCAAGTCGGTCTGTTTCGCCAGAGCGTTGATGAGTTCCGTCTTCGTCATGGCGGCTCCCCTCCTTCAACCAGAGCACAATGTGAGTCAAACACTGAAAGAACGATGCTCTGATAACAGCGGATGTCAGTCCTGGCAAGGGAAAAAGATGCCCCGGTTGCGAAAAAGTCGCTCCAGTTGGGGCTCAGAGGCGGGTGATCGCAGCGCGACGCCCGCCGGACTGCAGCGCCGCGCGTGGCTGGTCACTCGCGTGCGGCGGCGAGCAGTGAAGAAGGAGAATCCGATGAAGCGAGCGCACGGAAATCGGTCGGCACGGCGGGCCTGGCTCCGGGTGGTCGTGAGCGGCTTATCGCTCATTGGCGCCCTCGGGGCCGCACAGGCCGAGGAGATTCAACTCGACGTCAGTTTCCCCGGCCTGCAGATTGAGCGCGGTGCCGCCGGCGAGACGACCGTGCTGCATCTGCCGGGCGGCGAGGTTCAGGTGCCGCTCGGGCAGCCGCAGGTTCCATCCGTCGAGCTGATCCTGGAAGTCCCCGAAGGAACGACCGTCCTCCACGCCGAGTTGACTTCGCTCGCCGAGCGCTCGTTCGAACTGGCCGCGCCCGTGGCCCCCTACGAAGGCGAGCGCGCGGTCGACATCGAGGAACGCGGCCGACCGACGATCGAGCCGGTTCCCTACACCGAGGCGGAGGCCTTCTTCCCGCCCGCCTGGGTCGAGGTCATCTCGCTCGTTACGCTGACCGATGGCTCGCGGCACGCCGTGCTGCGGCTCAATCCGCTGCGGCTCTGGCCGGTCACCGGCCGACTGCTTTGGGTGCGGGAAGCGCGGTTGACGGTCACGCTGGCGCCGGAGGAGACGCATCCCACGCGCCTGCCGCGCCTGCGGGCAGCTACGGGCCCCGCTGCCGATGCGCGGCCGGGTGGCGTCTGGCTCGCTACGCCCGGCCTGCAGTTCGCTCCGCGACCCGCGACCGAGGGAACGCCGGTCGAATACGCAATCATCTCGCCCCCCGATCCGGCGATGGTCGCCGCCTGGGAGCAGCTCGCCGACTGGAAGACCTCGGTTGGGATTCCGGCCCAGGTCTTCACGACCGAGTGGATCGAAGCGCAGTATCCGACGGGCGCGGACCAGGCGGAACGAATCCGCATGTTCTTGCAGGATGCCTACGCCCACTGGGGGCTGCGGTGGGCGCTGCTTGGCGGCGACACGGACGCGATTCAGGTCCGCTACGCGCTCTCGATGAGCTACGGCGCCAATGGGACCTTCATCGCCTCCGACTACTACTACGCTTGTCTCGAGGGCAACTGGGATGCCGACGGTGACGGCGTTTTCGGGGAGTCGTCGCGCGCCGGAACGCCCGACTGGGCCGACACGACGCCGGAGATCCACGTCGGCCGCGTGAGCGCGCGTAGCGCCGGCGAGGTGAACGATTTTCTGGCCAAGTACTTCGCCTACGCCACCACACCGCCGCTCGACGGGTATCTCGATCGCGGCATGTTGCTCGGCGAAGTGCTCTTTCATGCCGAATGGCAGCTCAACGGGCTCGGAGATCGACCCGATTGCCATGAAGAGGAATTCAACGAGGACTACTGCCGCCGCGACAAGGGCGGCAACGTGATCTACGCCTATTTCGACGGCGCCGAGGACTGCTTCGAGATCGCCGAGATTCTCGGCGACACGCTCGGCCTGCCGCTTGAGCCGGTCTTTCTGATTGAGCGGGCCGAGCGCTGGATGGACGAGACCCCCGGGCTGGAGGCGATCGTCGAGTCCTCGGCGAACGTCCTCCAGTACATCAATGCCGGCCACGGCTTCGTGCATCAGACCGGCCACGGCGATCGCGACCGGTGGGCGATCGGCACCGGTCGCTTGCTGACGGGGGACCTGGCTTCGCTGACCAACGGCACCGAGGATCACTACTTCTGGGCCTACGCCTCCAATTGCCACTCCGCGGCCGTCGACTACGACTGCATTGGGGAGCGCATGGTCGGCATGGCCGATCATGGGGCGGTGGCCTACATCGGTTGCACGAATGCCGATTTCCCTTCGACCGCCCGCAAGTTCGTGCGTGACTTCTACAAGTTCGGCTTTGGTGCGGACGGCCGCACGATTGGCGATGCCTTCTACGGCTCGCTGGGAGCTCACGCGCTGACCGGCCAGTATGCCAACAGCGAGGGCGGCAACACGCGCTTCCTTCTCTACGGCCAGCTGCTGATCGGCGAACCGGGCATGGCCCTGTGGCGCGCGACGCCCTCGGTGGCGACGGTCGCCCTGGCCGACTACCCCGACGGGCAGGTGCCGATCGGCGCCTCGCCGCTACGGATCGCGGTCACGGGCGACGGAGGCCCAGTGGCGGGTGCGCGCGTCTGTGTGCAGAAGAGCGGCGAGGTCTACGTCGTCGGGGAGACCGATGCCAGCGGCGAGATCGAAGTCCCGTTCTGGCCCGAGACGGAGGGTGCCTTCTCGGTCTCGGCCGCGGCTCCGGGCTACCTGCCGGCCAGCTATGACGCCGGCGAAGTCGTGGCGCCCAATAGCGGCGCCGCTGTGACGGTCGCCGAGGTCGCCATCGTCGACGACGGAACGGCCGGCAGCCGCGGCAACGGCAACGGACAGATCGAGATCGGCGAAACGGTGCGTCTCGTGCTCGAGCTGGCCAACTTGGGCGATGCTGCCGCCGTCGACGTCACCGCCGAACTCGGCTGGGACGATGAGCTGCCGGCCGGCACACTCGCGCTGATCGACTCCACGGCGAGCTTCGCCAGCATCCCGGCCGACGCCCAGCCCGTCGCGGATGAAGAGGCGTTTCTCTTCACGGTGACGGGAGCCCCCGCGCAGGAGGTCTTCGGTGAGGCCGACCTGGCGCGCGTGGCGGCGACCGTCGCGATCGAGCTCCCCGGCCGGGCGGCCAGCGGCTTCGAGCTCAAGCTCGAGCTCACGCGCCCGCGCCTGGCGATCGCCACGACCCATAGCGAATCCGGCGGCGGCAATGCACGCACGCTCTGGTTCGCTCTGGAGAATCGCGGACGGGGAGCGGCCAGCCACTTGGTGGCGACCCTTGAGTCGTTCAATACGGGGCAGATCAGCATCGTCGGCGGCAATCCGCTCAGTCTGGCGGGGCCCGAGGTCGCCCCGGGCGATACGGCGCGCTTCGGCCCGTTCCCGGTCCACGTACAGGACGAGCTCGGCCGCCTGAGCTTCACCGTCGTCGACACCTTCCTCGAGCCCGACGCGACGGTGCACACCCGCACGTTCGATCTAGGCGGTCCCGAGGCGCCCGAGATCACGAGCATGGTCGGTCTCTATCGCGCCATGCGGCTCGAATGGGAGCGCCCGAACGATCCGGGCGGGGACGGCATTCTCGGCTACAAGGTATACCGCGCCGATGACGGCGGGGAGGAGTTCGCCGAGGTCATGACCGGCGTGCTCGAGGGGCACAGCTTCGTGCAAGATGGCGGCCTCGAGGTGATGGCGCCCTACAGCTATCAGGTCGCCGCCGTCGACTCGGGCGGCAATCTCGGCGCTCGCTCGGCGATCGTCTCCGGCTACACGTCGCCCGGCACGAGCCCCGGGTGGCCGAACACGCTCGAGAACTTCACCAAGTGCTCGCCGCTGATCTGCGAGCTGGATGGGTGGGTCTCTTCCGGCTGGGGACGCGAGGTCGTTTTTGGTGGCGAGACGATCTACGCCTTCCATGCGACTGGCGACGAGGTGATCGACGGCGATCAGCTCGAGCGCACACGCGGTCCCTTCTCTGCTCCCGGGACGGGGCACGTCGGCGACGAGTTCTGGGGCAAGCCGGCCGCCGGGGATGTCGACAACGACGGCGACGTCGAGTTGCTGGCCATCGCGTTCAACCACACCAATGATCTGGTCCAGTACCCGAACGCGCGCGGGGAGCTTGTCTGTTGGGGGCAGTGGGGACGTTCTCCGGAGTGGGTATTTACGATGCCCCAGGGCATTGCCTGGAATTCTCCGACGCTTGCCGATCTGGACCAAGATGGCAGGCTCGACATCATTCTCTTCTGCCTGTCGGGTGGGCTCCATGCGCTCAACGGAGACGGGACTGCCTGGGAGTATGCCGATTCGACGACGGCGCTGCTCGCCGATCTGAACGCTCACAACCTGTACCAGACGCCCTCGGTGGGCGACGTTGACGGCGACGACCTGCTCGACATCGTGGTCGCCTCGCGCACGTCGCCGCCGGAAGACGGCGCGCTGCACGTGCTCGACTCGCGCGGCATCTACAAGCCGGGCTTCGGGGGCTCGAATGGTGAGGGCATCCGGTTTGCCGATCTGCCTCCCGGAGTCGGCGAGTCGACGACCGCTGCGGTGACACTCTGCAATGTCGACGGGACGAAGGGGGATGAGATCTTCGTCGTGACGACGCGCCACCTCTATTGCTTCACACGCAACGGGGCGTTGACCTGGTGGTTCGAGTTCCCGGTCGGCTTCACCGCCAGCCACGAGCTCTATCCCGAAGCGGCTCTCGGCGACGTCGATCTCGATGGTAAGGTCGACGTGGCGATCGTCGATCATTCCGGCGCCGTGCGGCTCTTCGATGCGGCGACCGGCCAGCAGATCGCGCCCTTCCCGATTCAGCTCGAACAGGGGCTTTACTACGGCTCCGTCATTCTCGCCAATGTCAACGACGATCCGAATCCGGAAATCATCTTCGGTGACAACCAGCAGCGCATTCATGCCTACACGCACGAGGGCGTTGCGGCGCGTGGCTTCCCGATCACGTTTGGCGGCAGTTTCGCGCGCCAGTCGGTCGCCGCCTGGGACGTCGATGGCGATGGCTTCCAGAACCTGGTCGTGCAGGCCGACAAGACGCAACGGATCACGGTCTACGATGTCGACGGCGCAACCTTCCCGACCGACGAGGGGGAGCAGGCGCGACAGAACCCCTGGCCGATGCGCTTCCGTGATCCGCTCAACTCAGGCCGCTACACGACGACGCCGCCGGTGGCGGTCGGGGTGCTAGCCGAGGCGCCGCGCGTGAGCGAAACGGGCGAGGTCACGCTGCAGTGGACGAGCGCCGATCCGGCAGCGGCCTTCCGCATTCGCCGCGCGCGGGATGAGCACCAGCCGGCGCTGCTGATCGGCGAGGTGCCGGGACGGGCCGATCCGGGTACACAGCGCTATACTTACCGTGACCGTCCGCCGGAAGCGGGTGCCTACGTCTACTGGATCAACCCCGTCTCCCTTGGGGGTGGGGAAGAGCCGGGGCCGACGGTGACCGTCTTCCTGGGCGAGGCGGCCGAGGTCGTCTTCGGCTTCGAGCGCATCGCGCCCGAGCCGATGCGGGCCGGGCGGCCGACGCGTATTGGCTTCGGGCTGGCGGGCGGGTCGAGCGCCGAGCGGGCAACCCGGTTGCAGGTCTTTGATTTGCAGGGGCGGCTGGTGCGAACGCTGCTCGACGAGCCGCGCGCGGGCGGGCGTCACGAGGTCGAGTGGGCCGGGCGCGACGCGGCGGGGCGGCCGCTGGGCACGGGCCTCTACCTGCTGCGGCTCGAGTCGGGCGCACGACGCGCCGTGCAGCGCATCTTGCTGGTGCGGTAGTCGATAACCGCGGTTGCGGTTCGCGCGAGGAAAGGGGCTTGCAGGAAATCGGACGTTTGGCTAGAGTACTATGTCAATGATACGGACCGCTGGGGAGTCGTCCAGTGGTAGGACACATGACTCTGGATCATGGAACCGGGGTTCGAATCCCTGCTCCCCAGCCAGAGCACGATCCCGCCGGACGGCTTGTCCCGCGGGTTACTCGATACGGTCACAAGGAGTTGTGCGGGGCTATCGTCTAGGGGTTAGGACAGGTGGTTCTCAGCCATCAAACCGGGGTTCGAATCCCCGTAGCCCTGCCATGATGCTCTCGGTGGGGAGGGCGGGTTTCCGTTCTCCCCACCGTTTTTGATGCCTTGATCGCCGGCCGCCTAAGGACGGGGCGCGAGGAGCGAGCATGGCCAAGGACTCATCCAACTACAGACGCTTTGGCGGCAAATGGGTCGAGCCGGGCAAGCAGTTCCAGGACAAGCGCCGCGGGCTGCGCCTCGTGCTCTCGCGCTTCTGGTATCTGCTGGTTCCGTTTGTCGGCGTGATGTGCGCGAACAGCACGTATGTGCGCCCGGAGCTCGAGGACATCAAGAACGCCAAGAACCTGGAGCGCAAGGAAGTCCTCGACCTGAAGGACGACATCCAGTCGGAACGGGCGGGGATCGGGACGGAGATCGTCAACGTCGAGACGACGATTGACACCCTCTATCAGCCCCAGATCGATCTCTACTCGACGATTCATGACAGTCTGGTTGCCGTACGCCAGATCTACGACGAGACGCTGCCACGCACGCGGGCGCGGATCGACTCCCTGCAAGCGATCCATGACGAGATCGCGGCCGACGTGGAGCAGTTGTCCGAGACGTTCCGCCGGCGCAGTTCGACGCTCGACAGCCTGGAAGACTGGCGGGCGGCGCTCGCCGATTCAATCGTCCGCTTGGACGAGGTGATTGCGATGCGCTCCGACCGGCTCTACCGCCTGCGCAATCCGAAGGACTTTGAGCGCAAGGAGGCGCTCTTCACCGGCGAGGGCGTCTACCCCCGGCGCGACGAGAATCCTACGCGCGAGAAAGGAGGGAACTAAGCGATGGCAAAGGGCAAGCCGAGCTTCAATCCCTCCTTGGGCCTGCCGGTGACGGACATTCTCGTGGCCGCCGTGCTGGTATTCGCGACCGGCTACTTCTGGTTCCAGACGACGGGTCAGGATCAGCTCGAGCAGGGCTACGAGGAGTGGCGTCAGGCGCGGGCGCGCAACGCGCAGGAGCTGCGCGAGGCGCGGGGCGGCCTCCAGGCCGACAAGGAAGACCTGGCTGAGATCAAGGCGCAGCGTGACGCCAAGGCGCAGATGGTCGTCTTTCTCGAGGAGCAGATTCAGCAAGAGCAGGACAACATCGAGGAGGGGCAGCGGCTCGATCAGGAGTACACCGACCGCCTGCTAGACCTGCGACTCGATATCCAGGAGATCCGCGACCGGCGGATGGCTTACAACACTGACATTTTCGAAGCCGAAGGCAAGATCGAGACGGCGACCGAGGAGACCGACCAGCTCTCGGCGCAGGCGATGGAACGCAACGAGGAGATCGCGCGCATCGAAGAGGGCATCCTCGCGGCGCGCACCGCGCTCGAGCACGATCCGCCGAGCCGTTTCCCCGAGCGTAGCTCGCTGGCCTCGGTCGTCGAGCTGGCCGCTACCGACGAAATGGACGAGCGCTTTGTCGTCAGTTTGGCCCGCGGCTTCCACCGCGTCGGTGCGCTCGACGTCGGTCTGCTCGGTTCACTCGGGTTGGGGAGCGGCGCCAATAGCTCGATCAAGGAGGGCGGCCTGTTCGCCAATCTCCTCCTGGCGCATCGCCGCGCCTCGATCGATTTCGAGGGCGGCATCAGCCAGCTTCAATCACGCGAGACAGACGAGAGCGAGACGAGCCCCTTTGCCGGAGCGACGCTGCGTCTGGCGCCCTATCGCCGCGAGCGGCTCTTCCTACTGGCCGGGACCCGCTACAGCCACGAGGACCTCGGCCTGCGTCTCGGGCTCGGGTTCGGTCGCCGCTAGCCCGCGGATCTCGGGGCGCTCGCACGACCAAGGGCGTAGAGTGCGATGGCGCCCGCGGCGGCCACGCCGAGCGAATCGATCTTTCCCGCCATCGGGATGCTGATGCGCTGCCGGCATCGGACCAGCACTGCCTCCGGTACCCCGCCACCTTCGGATCCAAGCACGAGCGCCAGTGGCCGTGGCGTGGACGCCGCCGCGCGTTCCAACGCGATCCCGCCCGTCGTAACCAGCGCCGCCGCCTGACCCTGGCGGCTGGACAACCATTGCGCGAAGCGTTCGAGCTCGACGTCGTCGATCACCTGCGCATGCAGCAGCGCCCCCGAGGAGGCGCGCAGCGCGCGCGGGTGAAACGGGTCGACCGTGCCCTGCAGCGCGATCACCGTGCGGGTCCCGAAGGCCCAGGCGCTGCGCGCCAGGGCGCCGAGGTTGAGCGGATCCTGAAGACCGGCGAGCACCAGGGCCGGCAGCGGCGCGTGGGAAGAGGACGGCCAGCGATCGGGCGCGGGCATGGGCGGACGCTGCATCAGGGCCAGCACCCCCTGCGGCGATTGCGTCGGTGCGTGCGAGCGCAGGAGGGCATCGCTGGCTTCGTAGCGGGGCCAACCGGCCTCCTGCAGCCGTTCGAGCAGCGCCCGACCGGCGGCGGTACGAGCCAGGCCCGGCGCGACGATGACCGCTTCAGGCTGACTGCCGGCCGACAGCGCTTCCTCGACGAGGTGGATCCCATCGAGCACGTAGCGGCTACTGCGGCGGGCGCGGCGCCCGCTGTGCAGCGTCCGGCGCAGCGTCTTCAGGACCGGGTGCTGGCGGGAGGCGATGCGTCGAGCTGTCGGGGCGCTAGCCGGCTGCCGCTCGCCGCCGGCGCCCGTGTGCGCCGGGCTCATGTCTGCAGTGCTTCCTCGACCAGGCGTCGCACGAGCGCGGGGTCCACTTCGCCCTTGTGGCCTTTCATCACGTGACCGATGACCTGACCGGCGCGCTGCGGTGGCGGGTGGCCGAGCTCGGCGACCGCGGCCGCGACGATATCGCGTGTTGCGCGCTCATCCAGCAGTTGCGGCAAGAAGGGATCCAGGATTGCGATCTCCGCCCGCAGTGCGGCCACGCGCTCGGCGCCCGCCGGACCCGCCTTCTCGAACTCCGGAATCGACTTCTGCAGCTGCTTGACATATCCGGCGACGACCTCGCGCGCCTGGGCATCCGAGAGTGCTGCGCGCTGCCGCTGGTCGATCGCATATTGCTTCAGCCGCGCGCGGACCATGCGCAACGCGCTGGTGCGCGCCGTGTCACGGTTCTTGAGCGCTTCCCGATACCGGGCTTCGATCTCCTCGACGAGACTCATGGCCCCCTCTCCTCGTACTTCGTGTCCTCGTCCGTGCTTGCCCTCCAGCGCGCGGCCAGGATAGCCGCCCGAGCGGTGGCTGTCGAGCGGGGCAAGAAAACCCATGCACCGCCCGCAGCCATCCGCTATGCTACTCCGTTCCGCTTTAGACGCAACAGGATCGCAAACAATAGAGGAGGCGACTCGATGGCGAAGCACTCCGCAGCCGGTTTCATGACCCGCGCGTTGCATGCCGAGGGGCATGCGAAGCCGATGAACGCCCACACCCAGCCGATCTTCCAGACATCGACCTTCTATTTCGATTCCGCCGAGCATGGCGCCGACCTCTTCGCCGGGCGCCAGGCGGGCCATATCTACACCCGCATCGGCAATCCGACGGTCGAGGCCTACGAATCCGTCGTTGCCGATCTGGAGGGAGGGGGCGCCGCGGTCGCCTTCTCGTCGGGGCTGGCGGCGATCTACGCCGCACTGATGTCTCTCCTATCGTCGGGAGATCATGTGCTTTCTGGCGACACGCTCTACGGCCCGTCGGTCAACCTGATCGGCCAGGTGATGCGGCGGTTCGGCGTCGAGAGCACGTTCATCGACACGTCCGATCCGGAGGCGATCAAGCGCGGACTGCGCGCCGATACCCGCGTGCTTTTCCTCGAGACGCCGGCCAATCCCACCTGTCGCGTGACCGAAATCCGCAAGGCGGCGCAGCTTGCCCACGAGGCGGGGGCCCGGGTCGTGGTCGATGCGACCTTCGCTACGCCTTATTTCCTGCGCCCCTTGGAGTTGGGTGCGGACATCAGCCTGCATAGCACGACGAAGTTCATCAACGGGCACGGCGACGTCGTCGGCGGTGTCGCGACCGCCAGCCCGGAGCTGGCCAAGACGATCCGCAAGTTCCGTACAGATACCGGTGCCTGTCCCGCCCCGATGGATGCCTTTCTGAGTCTGCGCGGGATCCGCACGCTCGGGTTGCGCATGGAGCGCCACAACCGCAATGCCTTGGCCGTTGCGCAGTATCTGCAGCAGCACGAGAAGGTCTCGCGCGTCTATTATCATGGGCTGCCGGACGATCCGGGCCACACGGCCGCGAAGCGTGAGATGAGCGGCTTTGGGGCGACCTTCTCGTTCGAGTTGACCGGCGGGTACGCAGCCGCGAAGCGGATGCTCAAGGGCATCGAGATGATGACGCTCGCCGTCAGCCTGGGGACGCTCGACACCCTGATCCAGCATCCCGCGTCGATGACGCATGCCTCGGTGCCCGAGGAGATCATGCGCCAGCAGGGCTTGACGCCGGAAATGGTGCGCATCCACGTCGGCTTGGAGGAAGCGGATGACATCATTGCCGATCTTGAGCAGGCGCTAGCCAAGGCCTAGATGCGATCCGGGTGTTTGTTGCCGCCAAGGTCGGGGTCTCTAACTCTTATTTTTAGGAGCTGTTGGGGGTCAGGATTCATGTGAGTTCTGAGTCGATCTCTCCCTGCGGCTTCGAGATGGGCGGTTGGACCGTTCCTAGGGTTGACCGATTTCGGCTTCTCTCGTAGGATGCGCCTGGTTTCCGGGCTGATGAATGCCTCAGGCGCCCGTTGAGCGCGAATTGACCGCGGGAGACGCCGATGGCCAGAGCGTCGAGCAGGACGAAGGCGAAGCCGAGTCGCAGCCCCCGGACCCGTTCCCGTTCCGCAGCAGCGAGATCGACAACCCGCAAGCAGGCGACGGCGAAGGGCAAGCGCGGGAGTGCGAGCCGGGTGAGTAAGAAGCGGCCAACGGCTAGCAAGAGAACCGCTTCAAAGCGCGCATCGGGAGCGACGAGCCGCCGCGCCCCCGCGGCGGCCAAGCGCAAGAAGAAGACGACGAAGAAGCGGGCCGTGAGCAAACAGGTCCGCAAGCGGGCCGGCACGAAGGCGGCGAGGGCGGCAGCGCGCAAGTCGATCCGCAAGAAGGCGAAGCGTGCGGCCAGGCCGGGCGCCCAGAAGAGCGCTCGCAAGACTACCAAGCAGACCCCCAAGCAGACCCCCAAGAAGACAGCCAAGAAGCCCGCGGCCAAGAGGCCTGCGGTCAGGAAGCCTGCGGCCAAGAAGCGGGCGACGTCGGCGGTGAAGGCGGGAGCTACCTCGACGGCCAAGGCGAAGGCCAAGGTGAGGGCCAAAGCGGACCCCAAGGCGACGACCAAGGCGAGGGCCAAAGCGGACCCCAAGGCGACGGCCAAGGCGAGGGCCAAAGCGGACCCCAAGGCGACGACCAAGGCGAGGGCCAAGTCCTCCACGAAGGCGCCGCGTCCCCCGGCGCCCAAGGACAAGCGCCGCCGGGCGGGCGAGGGGAGTGCGCGGGCGCGCAAGAAGAGCGCACGGGCCCTGGCCGCTGAGCTCGAGCGCTTCGCCGGAGGCGATCGTCGGGTCCAAACGTCGGCTCGCGAGTGGGAAGACTTGATGGCGATGGTCGACCTCGATGACGTGCGGTCCTACGCCATGAAGGCCGACTTCAACCGGGGCGAGGTGATCAACCACAAGGTCTTCGGCCTCGGCATCGTTGTGCGTGAGGTGGGTGAAGACAAGATCCAGGTTTCCTTCCAAGACGGGGTCCGTCTCCTCGTCTGCAACCGTCGCTAGATCGCCACGTGATGACGACGCCTCAGGTGCGCACAGCGAAGGCGATCCTCCTCGTTCTTGGGCTGCTTTTCGGCCTCTGGCTGCTGACCTGCGACCCTGACCCGGAACTTGGCGTCGCGGGAGTCCGCGCCCTGGCGGTCGCCTGGATCGCCCTCGTGCTCTGGTTGCTGGCGCCGATACCGCTGGCGGCGACGGGCCTGCTCGTCGTCATGCTCCTGCCCGCGCTGGGGGTGATCCCGCAGGCCGAGGCGTTTTCCTACTTCGGCAATAGCGCCGTCTTCTTCCTCCTCGGCGTCTTCATCTTGACCGGAGCGGTCATCCGCACGGGTCTCTCGAAGCGCACGGCCCTCCTGCTGCTGAGCCGCTTCGGCGCCACGCCGACGCGCCTTCTGCTGGCGGTGCTCGCCATGTGCATGTTCCTCGCCTTCTGGATGCCGGAGCATGCCGTTGCCGCCATGGCGTTTCCCGTGGTGCTCGAGGTTGCCCGCTCGCTGCGGCTGGAGCGCGGCGCCAGCCGCTACGGGACGGCGCTCTTCTTGGCGCTCGCCTGGGGGGCGATCACCGGTGGGGTCGGCACGCTGCTGGGGGGAGCGCGCGCGCCGTTGGCGCTGGAGATCGTACGCACGATGGGGGGCGCGGAACTTGGATTTCTTGGGTGGGCCGCGGCCGGCGTGCCGATCAGCTTGCTGACCGCCGCGCTTGGCTTTGGGCTGCTGCGACTGCTTTACGCGCCCGAGATCACGAGCGTGCAGCCGGCGCGCCGCGTCTTGCAGGCCGAGCTAGCGCGCATCGGTCCGCTGACCGGGCCCGAGCTGCGCGCGGGGCTCCTCGTCCTCGTCTGCGTCGGCCTCTGGGTCTCCGTCGGCCTGGACATCGGCCTGGCGCTGATCTCGATCGGTGCAGCCGTGGCCGTCTTTGCGCTGCGCATTGCCACCTGGTCGCAACTGATCGACTACGTGAACTGGAACGTGATCGTGATGTATGGCGGGGCGGTGGCCCTCGGGCGAGCGCTGCTCGCGACGGGCGCCGTCGCCTGGCTGGCGGCTCGGCTGGCCGCATGGGTCGGCATCGACGCGGGGACGGTTGTGCCGTTCACTTCCGGGCTGGCCATCGTCCTCAGTCAGGGCATCAGCAATGCCGCCTCGGTCGTGGTCGTGCTGCCGATGGCGCTGGGGATCGGGGCGCAGTGGGGGGTGCCAGTGGCGTTCGTGACGTTGGCCACCGCAGTCGCCGCCGGACTCGCCTTCTGTCTTCCGATCAGCACGCCGCCCAATGCGATCATTCACGATTCGGGCTACGTGCGCACGCGTCAGATGTTGGGCGCCGGATGCTTGATGACGGCGCTTTCTTGGGGGGTGCTGCTCTTGGTCGCGTGGTTGCTTTGGCCGCGCTTGCCGGGATTCGCGGCAGGGTAGGGAACGATGAGTGAAACGACGAGCGGTTTCTGCGTCTGGATCACCGGTCTGCTCTTTTCGGGCAAGAAGGCGCTGGCGGCCCAACTGCAGTCGCGCCTGCAGGCGATCGACCTCTCTTCCGAGGTCCTCGAGGGCGGGCAGTTGCGCCGTCGCTTCGAGGATCGCCTGGGCTTCACGCGCGAGCAGGTCGACCACAATTTGCGACGGATCTGCTTTGAGGCGGAGCTGCTCGTCGACGCCGGCGAGGTGGCGATCGTGGCGGCGATCTCTCCCTTCCGTGACCAACGCGCCGCTTGTCGCGCGCGCATCGACCGCTTCATCGAAGTCTACTGCCGCTGCCCACTCGACGTGCTCGAGCAGCGCGATACGATCGGCTTCTACGCCCAGGCGCGCGCCGGTGAGTTGGAAAACGTGGCCGGGGTGTCTTTTCCCTACGAGGAGCCCGCGGCGGCCGAGGTCGTGCACGAGACCGATCGCGAGACGCCGCTGCAGGGCGCTCAGCGCGTCTTGGCGGTGGCCGAGGCGCGCGGGTTCATCCAGCCCGCCACCCGCAGCATCCTCACCGTGCCGGAAGAAGAGGCGTTGCGCCGCCGACTGCGCGACAGCTGGAGCCGCTAGTTGAGTTCCTCAAGCCGATTGATGCGATCGATGCCGTTCTCGGCCTGGCTGGCCGCCGGGGTATCGGGGGCGAAGGCGACGACCTCGAAGTAGGCATCCAGCGCCTCTTGATAACGCTCCATACCTTCCTGCACGCGCCCGTAGCGATAGGTCTCATCCGCCTGCGCGGCGATCTTGCGTCGGACGCGCGAGCTCCACGGCGTGTGCGGGTAGGCGCGCAGAAAACGTCCCCCTTGCTCGAGCGAAAGATCGGCCCGCACGAGTGCATCGAGGCGTTGTTGGGCCGCGCGGCCGATTTGGGCACGCGCCGCGTCGGGTGCCTCGCGGCCGAACTCCTCGCTGAGGCGATAGCAGAACGTGAGGTCGTTGATGCGGGGCACGGCCGCCTGCAGTCCGGCGAGCGCGCTGTCGGACCAGGCGGCGCCGTCGCTGGCGGCGAGCAGACCGCGGAAGTGATCGACGGCCGCTTCGGGACGGTCGGCCAGCAGGGCGTGCAGGCCGAGGCGATGCCTGACACCCGGCACGCGCGCGTGATCGGGGTAGTTCTCGACGAACCGTTCCAGCAGGCGCGTTGGGGCATCGGCACTGTCGAGCGCCGTTAGGTAGTCAGCGAGCAGCGCGTCGCGTTGCACCGCCAGCGAGGTGCGCTCCTGACGCACCGCCGCGAGCGCTTCCCAGCCGGGGTCTTCCGCCTCGGCTTGGGCGATCAACCGGTCATAGCTCGCCAAGAGCTCGCCGTAGCGGCGCTCAATCGGATGCTGGCGTTCCTCGCGCCGCTGGCGGAAGCGAACGAGCTCGCGCTGTGCGGTGAGCGAAGTGAATGCATCCGGCTCACAGCGCAGCGCGCGGCGAAAGAGCAGCAGGGCGAGCTCTTCGTCCTCCAGCCGTTCGGCAGCTGAAGCGAAGAAGAGGGCATGGCGCTGGCGATAGCTGGCGTTCTCCGGTGGCGACGCGGGCTCGGGCGAGCGCATCGCGCGCACGCGCGCTCGCGCCAGGCGATCCTCGAAGTAGGGATGGGTGCGCCAGTAGCTGAAGCGGTTGCCTTCGTAGCTGCGCTCGTGCAGCCGCTGCAGGAGCGCGACGCCCGCTTCCGCCTCGTACCCGGCGCGCACGGCCAGACGGCAGCCTTGCTCATCGGCCTCGAACTCGTACTGGCGGCTGTAGCCCCGCTCGAGCAGCGCCTGCAAGACCCCGCCGAAGAGGCTGCTCGCCTGGAGCAGCGCCTGGCTCCCCGTCATGCCGACCTCGTAGTCGCGCCGTCCCGGATCGTCGCTGACGGCTACGCGCTCTGTACCCCAGCCGCCGTCCGAAGCGCCGAGCAGAATGCCGATCATCAGCGCCGTGCGGGCGAGGGACGCAATCGCATTGACACGCGAGGCCCGCGCATGGTGGTTGAGCTCGACGTGGCTGATCTCATGCCCGATCAGGTGCGCGAGCTCGGCATCGGAGATGTCGGCAGCGAGCATGCCGCGGGTGACGAAGAGGAATCCGCCGGGCAACGCCATGGCATTCGGTTCGTCCAGATCGAGGATCGCGAAGCTGTAGTGGGTGCTGGCGTCGGCGCCCACCGCGGCGATGCGGTAGCCGATGCGATTCAGGCGCTGGAGTTGGGCCTCGTCGTCACTGAGGCCGATCCCCTTGCCGATCGCGGCCGCCACTTCGAGCCCGAGTTGGAAGTCGGCCGGTAGATCAGGCGCCCGCGCGACCGATCGCGCGGGCCGGGCAGTTTGCGCTCCGGCGCCCGGCGCCCCGAATCCGGTGGCGAGCAGCAGGAGGGTGAGGGTCCCGGCCAGAGCGCGCCGGGCGGCCGAGCGTCTGCCGCCCCGGCAGAGGGGGACGAACGGCCCGGGGCGATGGTCTGCGCCGCGGATCATCACGCGCCTACCGTAAAGCCCGGCTCGTGGCGGTCGCCGGTCTCCCACTCGATCTCGACCCGCTCGACCCGCGCCACGGCAGGCCCCTCGTGCAAGAAGGCGATCAGCTCCTCGAGTCGGGCCTTTCCCCCGCTCGCGGCAACTTCAACCGTGCCGTCCGGGCGATTGCGCACGTAGCCGTCCAGATCGAGACGCTCCGCGACCTCGCGCGTCGCCGCCCGGAAGTAGACGCCTTGGACACGGCCGGAGACGATGGCTCGCAATTGGGGCATGGTCGCTTCCCTCCGCTCAGGCGTGATTGGATCCTTGCGGCATGCTTCCACGGCGGTGAACCCGGGTCAACGGGGGAGGGTTCCGCAAGCGGCTTGCGGCCCGGGACCCTGCGCCGCTACGCTGAGGTCGATGGCGGCGAAGGGCGAACAGCCGGAGTCAAGGGCCGGGACGGCCGCGGAGGCCGGGGATGAACTGCTGGCGCAGGGCGTCGCGCGCTTCATGCCGGGCGTGCGCTATTCGGCCCGCGAGGGTTACGGTCGCTTGACGCGCCCGCTGGAACTGGCGTCGGCCGTCGCCGATCCGGTCGTTTGCATCGACATCGAGAGCCTGGGCTTCATCGGGCGCCCGCTCTTCCTGATCGGCGCGCTCCATGCCGCGGGTCGCGAGGGATGCCTGACCCAGTACTTGGCGCGCGACTACTCGGAGGAGGAGGCGGTCTTGCGCGCCTTCCTCGACGAGGCGGCCGCTGCGCCGCTCTGGATCACGTTCAACGGCCGAACCTTCGATCTGCCCTTCTTGGCGTTGCGCGCCGCCTATTTCCGGCTCGATCCCCCGCGCCCGGGGCGCCACATCGACCTCCTGCCGGTGGCGCGCCGCCGCTGGGGTGCGCGCCTGCCCGATTGCCGGCTACAGACGCTGGAGCGCGCGATCTGCGGTCGCCCGCCCCGCCGCGACGACCTGCCGGGGGGCGAGATCCCGACCGCCTACCACGCCTTCGTCCGCACCCGGGAGCCGTGGGAGATGCTGCGGGTCCTGCAACACAACAGCGACGATCTGACGACCCTGCTCGCGCTGCTGCGCGCCGCGCAGGCCGACGAGGCGCGGTCGAATTCCGAAGGGCCGGCGGCCGCAGACAAGAAGAATCATTGACCGCTCGCGCACCGCTTCTAGAATGCGGCGTGAGACGCTTGACGGCTTCACCCCGCTCCCGTCGCGGAGCATGGCTGGCTGGCTCGCCCCATTTGAAGTCGGGAACCCATATGCAGTCCAAGAAGGGAACGCGCAGCGCGGATCGAACGGCCCCGCTTGGTGCACGCCCGCGCGGCTCGCGGCAAGGCCGACGCCGCCCGGCGCGCGGCGGTCGCCGCGCTCGATCCGGGGTGGCGACGCCGCGCCTGGTCGACCGGTTGGAGGGGTTGGCGCAGGGCAGTCGGGCGCTTGTGCATCTGGAGACGGTGCCGGCGCGCGCTGCGCGCTGGGGACGCCTCGCCCAGCCGTTGCCGGAGCCGCTCGCGGCGGCTCTGGCGGCGCGCGGTGTGAACCGTCTCTATCGCCACCAGGCAGAGGCGATCGAGCATGCACGCCAGGGCGAGCACGTCGTCGTCGTCACCGGCACCGCCAGCGGCAAGACGCTCTGCTACCAGGCGCCGCTCATCGAAAGCTGGGCGCAGGATGCGACCGCCAATGCGCTCTTGCTCTTCCCGACCAAGGCGCTGGCGCAAGATCAGCTCAAGTCATTGCTCGCGCTGCAGGACGCCGCCGCGGGGGCGCTGCCGTTCACCGCAGGCACCTACGACGGCGACACCCCGCCGCGGGTACGCAGCAAGCTGCGTGACGAGGCTTCGATTCTGCTCACCAATCCCGACATGCTGCATTCGGGCATCCTGCCGAACCATGCGCGCTGGGCCCGTTTCTTCTCCAACCTGCGCTACGTCGTCTGCGACGAGATTCATGTCTACCGGGGCATCTTCGGCTCGAACGTCGCCAACGTGCTGCGACGCCTGCGGCGCATCTGTCGTCACTACGGCTCGCATCCGCGCTTCATCTGCAGCAGCGCCACGATCGCCAACCCGCGTGAACTGGCCGAGCAGCTGACGGGCGAGACCTTCGCCCTCGTGGACCGGGATGGTTCGCCCCGCGGTCAGCGCCACTTCGCGCTCTGGAATCCGCCCGTGATCAGCGAGACGACGATGGACCGCCGCAGCGCCAATATCGAGGCGCGCGATCTGCTGGCGAGTTTCGTGCGCGGCGGCTGGCAGGCGATCACCTTCGTGCGGGCGCGACAGGTGGCTGAGGTCCTGCTGCGCTACAGCCAGGAAGAGCTGCGGCATGATGGGGGCGGAATCGCCGAGCGCATCCGCTCCTATCGGGGAGGCTATCTGCCCGAAGAACGGCGCGCGATTGAGCGCGCGCTGTTTGACGGCGAGTTGCTGGGCGTGATTTCGACCAACGCGCTTGAGCTCGGAATCGATGTTGGTGCGCTGGACGTCGCCGTGCTGGTTGGATATCCGGGGACGATTGCGAGCACGTGGCAGCAGGCGGGGCGCGCGGGTCGCAAGACCGACGATTCCCTCGCGGTGCTCATCGGCCACAACACACCGATCGATCAGTACCTGATGCGCCATCCCGAGTACTTCTTCCGCCAAACCCCCGAGAACGCCGTCATCGATCCCGAGAACGCCCACATCTTGCTCGGGCATTTGCGCGCGGCGGCGTACGAACTGCCGGTCACCCCGGACGACGAGGGACTCTTCGGCGAGTACGCGGCCGCGATCCTCCAGATCCTGGAGGAGGGGGGGGAGGTGCGCGGCATCAAGGGCCGCTGGTATTTCAGCACGAGCGGCTATCCAGCGGCCGATGTCAATTTGCGCAACGCCAGCGACAACGTCTACTTGATCGTTGATACGGCACGCGACACGCAAGCGGTCGGGCGGGGCGATCTGGCCCAGCGCCGCCGGCTCGATCGGCCCGGCCGGATCATCGGCACGCTCGATGAGGCTAGCGCCTTTGCGCAGCTCTATCCGCAAGCGATCTACATGCATGAGGGACAGAGCTACTTCGTCGATCATCTTGATCTGAACGAACGCGTGGCCTACGTGCATCCGGTGGAGCTCGAGTACTACACGCAGTCGATTTCCGACAGTCGCATTCGCGTACTGGCCGCGGAACACGAGACGTCGTGGCGCGTCGCGGAAGCCGGCTTCGGTGAACTGGCGGTGAGTGAGAAGGTCTACATGTTCAAGAAGATCCGATTCGAGACGCGTGAGTCGCTCGGATTCGGACCGATCGACCTGCCGGTGCAGACGCTCGAGACGGAAGGATGCTGGGTGACCCCGCCGCCGGCGGCGCTAGCCGAAGTGGTCAAGTACGGCCGGGTTCCGGTCGAGGGCCTGTGGGGCATCGCCAATGTGCTCGGCGCCGTGATGACGATCCATGTAATGTGCGACGTGATGGATGTCGGCACGACGGTCGACTCGCGCGGAACCGGTCGGCCGGCGATCTTCCTCTACGACCGCTACCCGGGCGGCCTCGGCTTCGGTCACAAGGCGTTCGGGATGCTCGAGGAACTGATGACCGCCGCTTGCGAGTTGATCCAGGGCTGTCCGTGCGAAGCGGGCTGCCCTTCCTGCGTCGGAGCGCCGGTATTGCCCGAGGCGGGCAACGATCCGGAGGGTAGCGGCCGGGGGCGGATCCCCGACAAGGAGGCGGCCCTGGTGCTGCTGCACCACTTGCTGGAGAGGGAGCCGTACGTGCCCAAGCGCCGCGGGCGATCCTGGTCGGGGGCGGGGTGGGACGCGGTTCGCTCCCGGGCTCCCGGCGAGGAGGCCTTCCCCGAGCGCGCCTGGCGCTCGGTCAAGCCGTTGCCGCCCGAGCTCGAGAAGCGCCTGCGACGCAACCTGGGGCGCATCACCGGTCGCCCGCACGCATCCTAGGCGCCCCGCTCCTCGGGCGCTCCCCGCTCGTGGGTGTCTGCCTGCAGGTGCAGCCCCGCGCCAATCATGCGTTGCGCTTCCGCGCGCAGAGCGTCCGGTGTGTTGCGCGCGGGTTCATCGAGCACTTGTTCGAGCAGTGCGCGCAGGATGCGTCCGAAGCCGGGGCCAGGCTGTAGCCCCAGCTCCATCAGTTCCTGCCCGCCGATGGCGAGGTCCTTGACCGTTAGCGCCGCGTCCTTCGTCATTACGTCGTCGACACGCTGAAGCAGCTTCTGCAAGGGCGTGCGGTCGCCACTCTTCTTGCCGTTGCCGGCCATGTCGGCCAGCCGGAGCGAGATCAGGTCGGGGATGTTCTCGAGGCCGACGGTGCGGGCGAAGCGGCGCACGGCGCTGTCGGTCCATTCCGGCTGGTAGTAGAACATGTGGTGGTACACTAGATGCGCGACGCGTTCGCGCACCTCGTTCGAGTAGCGCAAGCGACGCAGGACCCGGCGCGCCACGCGCGCGCCGAGGACCTGATGGCCGTAGAAAGTGCGCTCGCCCTCACTCTCTTCCGCCGTTTGCGGCTTGGCGATGTCGTGCAGCAGTGCGGCGAGGCGCACGATCAGGTTCTCGGCCGGGGCGGCGTCGACGGCGTAGATCGTGTGGTGGAAGACGTCATAGGCGTGGAACCGGTTCTGACGCACGCCGTAGGCGGCGTCGAGCTCGGGCAGGACGATTGCCAGCAGTCCGGTGTCGTGCAGCAGCTTGAAGCCGCGCGACGGCCGCGGCGCCTGCAGCATCTTGTTCAGCTCGTCGCGGACGCGCTCGGCGGAGACATGCCGCAGGCCGCCCGCCGCGGCGCGGATGCCGGAAAACGTCCGTTCGCAGATGCGGAACTCGAGCTCGGTTGCCTGGCGCACCGCGCGCATCAGGCGCAGGGCATCCTCGCGAAAGCGCTGCGCCGGCTCTCCCACGGCGCGGATTTCGCCGCGGCCAAGATCGAAGAGGCCCCCGTGCGGGTCGACGATGTGCTCGTGCCCAGGACGCCACGCGAGGGCGTTGATCGTGAAGTCACGCCGCTGGAGATCCGCTTGGAGATCACGCGTGTAGACGACGCGATCCGGATGGCGGGCGTCGCTGTACTCGCTCTCCGTGCGGAAGGTCGTGACTTCGAAGATCTGGCTGCCGACCGGGATGATCAGCGTGCCGAAGCGCGCGCCAACCGCGTGCACGCGGCGAAAGAGCGGGCGCAGCTCGGCCGGAGTCAGATCGGTCGCGAGGTCCCAGTCTTTGACCGGCCGGGCGAGCAGCAAGTCGCGCAGGCAGCCGCCGACCAGATAGGCGTTGCCGCCCGCACGCTCGATGCGCTCGATGATCGCGCGCGCGCCAGGTGGCGTCGCCTGTTCGAGGCGCGACAGGTCGACCGGCAAGACACTCATCGTCCGTCCTTTCTCCTTGCGCGCAGCCTAGCACGCGTTGCGCGGCAGCGAAACGTGACACGCGCGGACGGGGAACGGGGGCGGCGCAAGGCGGCCCGCGCCACGAGGCTCAGACGGCTGGCGCGCACGCGGCAGCGGCAGTAGGATCCGACCGTCGGGCGCGGCGAGGGGCGTGCCCAACACGGGGGACGCGGATGCGTACAATTCATGTCGATCTTGGCCGGCAATGGCGCGGCGGCCAGCGCCAGTGCGCGCTGCTCTGCTCGCGGTTGGCGGCGGCAGGGCACGAGACGCATCTCGTCTGCCGCGCTGGCGCTCCGCTGGCGGTGGCCGCCGCGGAGGCGGGGGTCGGCGTGGTCCCGCTGCGACCGGCGGGGCTGGCGGCGTGGCTCGCGCCCGCGCGCATCGCGCGTCTCGTGGGTCGGACCGACGCCACTCTGATCGCCGCGCACGAAGCCCGCGCGCTGGGCGCCGTCGTGGCCGCGCGCCGTCTGGCGCGCTCGTCGGCGGCCGTGGTCTATCACCGGCGGGTCGATGTTCCCTGGGGGCACGACCGCTTGACCCGCGCCAAGCTGGCCGAGGTCGATGCCTTCATCTGCGTCAGCCAGGCCGTCGCTGCGATTGTCGCCGCGCAGGGGATCGCGGCCGAGCGCGTCGCCGTCGTCCACAGCGGCGTGCCCGGCCTCGCGCGCGTGGCCGCAGCCCGCGCCGCTTGGCTGCGGCGCCTCGGACACCGCGAGCCGCTCTGCCTGTTGGCGGCCGTGGGGGGACTCCTGGCGCACAAGGGCCATCGCGTACTGCTCGATGCGATCGTGCAGCTGAATCGCGAGGGGATGCGCGTTCATGCGGCGCTCGCCGGCAGCGGCCCCCTGGCGTCCAGCCTGATGGGCCAGATCCGCGCTTGCTCGCTCGAGCACCAGGTGACGTTGCTGGGTGAGTTCGATGAGGTCGCCTCGCTACTCAGTGCCGCCGATTGCTATGTTCACCCGAGTCTGACCGAAGGGCTGGGAACGTCGATCTTGGATGCGATGTCGATCGGCACGGCGGTGGTTGCCGCGCGCGCCGGCGGCATTCCCGAGATCGTCGTTCCCGGAGAGACGGGCCGGCTGGTCGCACCCGGTGATGCCGCAGGCCTGGCGCGCGCGATCCGAGCAGTGGCGAGCGAGCCAGAGGCGACGCGGCGCATGGCTGCGGCCGCTCGCGAGCGCTTCCGCGCGGAGTTCACCGATCGGGCGATGGCGTCCGGGACGCTGGCTGTCTACGAGCGCGTCTGCTCCGGGCGCGCCTGAGTCACCTCGGTTGTGGATCGGCGACGTCCAGATTGGCAGCCTAACTCGTGTAGTGCTAGTGGGATATGAGGGATTTGGCCGGGGCGCCCGACGAGTTGCCCGACGGAAGGGGCATGCGGGGGCGAGGGGGCAGGGTACGGCACCGCGGGTTGTGGTGCGTGATTCTGCGCGCTTCGGGGCAACCGCTTGGGCGATGTCCGGATCCACGGCCGGGACTCCCGCAGGCGCTTCGCGCGCGACTGAGTTCGACCGGGCCGAAGCCGTTTTGTCCAAGGACTTTGGAGGGCGGAACCGGATGCCTTCTTTCCACAACCAACGGTCGAGAGCGGCCGATCATGAGGGGGGGGGCAGCGGGAGGACCTGCACCGGGCCGCGGCCAGGGAGAAGCGTGTCGACTCACAGAACGTGTTCAGGCCGGGCCGGCGCTTGGCGGCCGGCGGCGGACTGCGGCGCACGCGGGGTCCCGAGCGCCGGCGGGAGCGGTGGGGTCACGCTCATCGAGCTGCTGATCGTCGTCGCCATCCTGGCGATTCTGGCCGCCGTCGCAGTGCCGAAGCTCGTCGGTTCGTCCACGGAGTCGCGCACCGCCGCCCTGGAGCAGAACCTGGCGATCATGAACAAGGCGATCGAGCTCTACCGCTTGGAACATGGGGGGCGTCTGCCCGGCCAGCTCGGCGCCGAGCGCAGCTGGAAGCTCTTCGTCGATCAGATGACGCTCAGGACCGATCGGGCGGGACATGCAGCGCCCGACACGGGCGCCTACGGCCCCTACTTGCGAACCGGAATTCCGGTCCATCCCTTCACCGGTACGGCGAGTGGCCAGATCAAGTCGGTGGGGCCGCTCAGCAGTGATACCGCCTGGTACTACGACCTGGGGACCGGAGTGATCCACGACGCGCGTGACGGTACGCCGGGACCGGAGAAGAAGAAGGCCGATCCGATCCCGATCGACTGATCCGCTCTACGTCCGCCCGCCGCTCAGTTGCCTGTCGCTTCGCGGAAGCGGGTCTTCAGTTGTCCCCAGCTCATCGATTCCGCCGGCACGGGGCAGGGGTTCGTGACGCAGTCGGGGTAGGCTGGGTCGGTGATCAGGTCCCCGCTCAAGTCGGCGCAGGCCTCAGGCGTGACGAAGTGGCAGGCGCCATCGACGCAGCAAACAAAGAGGCAGTCGCTGCAACCGATGCCGTAGGCGCCGATGCCAAGGCACTCCGGGTTCGGATCCGTGCCTGCCAGGCAGGGCGAACCGGGGCACAGCTGGTAGTCGCCGAGCGTGACGTCGCAGAAGCGCGGGCGCAACGAGATGTTGCCCGCCGTGCCCTCGAGACCGGACGCGCTGCCAACCCAGTCTCCGCCGGCATTGCGATAGAGGTTGCAGCACTCGAACGTCGGATGGCAGCCGGATTCGCAGCCAATCGCGGCACCGGAGAGGCCGTAGGCGATGATCGTGCGGGTCAGGGCCGGGCTGGCACCGAAGCGCATGTGCAGGCCACTGCCGACCGGGGCGCTGTTGCCGACGAGCGTACAAGCCTCGAGCGTCGGCGTGCAGTTGTTCCAGCAGGCGACGGCACCGCCATGATCGCCGGCCGCATTGCCGGCGAAGAGGCAGCTGATGAAGAGGGCGTGGGCGCCATCGGCGGCGCAGTAGACCGCGCCGCCGTAGTTCTGGGCCTCGTTGTCGACGAAGCGGCAGTCGATGAATTCCGGGGTGCACTCCTCGGCGGCATAGACGGCCCCACCGCGTCGGGCGAGATTCTCGCGGAAGATGCAGCCCTCGAACACCGGGGCCGCGCCCGCCTCCAGCCAGATCGCGCCGCCGTAGCCGCCGGTGCCCGCCGCGTCCGCCGCGCCCCCGCGAAACGTGATCTGCTCGACACGAAATCCTTCCGGGGTCCCCTGGAATTGAAGCGCCCGGCGGGTGCTCGCGGCCATGCCGTTGGGATCGATGATGCAGGCGCTGGCATCGCCGCTTTGGGAACGCAGGGTCACGCTGAGGTCGTAGATCCATAGCTCGCGGTTGCCGTCGGCGACGAACGTGCCGTTGCCGAGGGCGATCACGTCGCCGTCCTCGGCCGCCGCGAGCGCCGCGGCGATCGTCGGCTGATCGCCGCTGCCGTCGGGTTCGACCGTGATCGTGCCGGCGCCGACGGGAGGCCCAAGCAGTAGCACGGTGCCGAGGGCGCCGGCGACCAAGCAGGTCCTGGCTGCCAGGGATCCACTGAACATGCGCTTCCTCCTTGCGCTGGCCGGCGACTGGCCGTCCGCCCCAAGGGCGGAGGGGGGCGGCGCGCGCCGCTGCATCCATCCGTCTTCACGCTACGCTTGCTAGCGTAGTCCAATTCGGCGCGCGCCGGTAGGGGCGCCCGGCGTCGTGGCGATGAACGCGGCCCGATTGGCCCCCGGAGTCCCGGCGGGCGGCGCGGCGCGGGCTAGCCGGTTGGGACGGCGGCGCGGTTCTGCCTGAGCCGGCTGACCCAGCGATCCGCCAGGCGGGTCGGCTCCGGCAAGCGGTAGCGCGGTGCCAGGTGCAAGACGAGACGCACCGCGCTGGCCAGATCGATTTGGTGTCCGGTCGAGACGTAGAGCGGACGCACGCCTGTCTGCGTGCGCACGACACGGCCGACGACCTCGCCCCCGTCGCGAAGTTGCACGTGGCTGCCGCGCCGGCATCCCGGCACGCGGTGGGTGCCGACAAGGCGCGATTTGGCCACACCGATCGTCGGGCGCTCGAGCCACAGCCCGAGGTGTGCCGCGAGCCCGAGCCGCCTGGGGTGCGCGATGCCCTGTCCATCACAGAGGATCAGATCCGGGGCCCAGCGCAGCCGGCGAAACGCGGCGACATAGAGTGGCGCTTCGCGGAAGCTGAGCAGGCCGGGCACATAGGGAAACGGCGACGGTCCCTCGGCCCATGTGGCGTCGACCAGCGCCCCGCCTGGCACCTGCAACAGGACGACCGCGGCGAGGATGCGCTCGTCGCCGCGGGACCAGCGACCGCTGCCGGTGGCGTCGCAGCCGGCGACGAGGAACGGAGGCGTCGGCGCCGCTCCTTCGCGCCGGACCTCTGCGGCCAGGCGGTGTTGCAGGGCGATCGCGGCGCGCGGTGAGAGCTTCCAGGAGTGACGCGGCGCGATGTGCATCGTCACTGCGACCCTGAGGGTAGGGGACCCTCGTCGCCGATCTCTCCCGGTCGGTACCGGTTCGTGAGCGGATAGCGCCGGTCGCGGCCGAATGCGCGCGGCGTGATCTTGATCCCGGGCGCCGCCTGCCGGCGCTTGTACTCATTGCCCTGGATCAACGCGAAGACCTCGGCCACGGCGCCCGCCGGTAGCCCCTGCGCGCGCAGGTCCCGCGGGGCGGCGTCGCGCTCGACGAAAGCTCGGACAAGGGGATCGAGGGTTTCATAGGGGGGCAGGGCGTCGGTGTCACGTTGGCCGGCGCGCAGTTCGGCGCTCGGCGGGCGCGTCAACGTCGTCGGCGGAATCGGCGGCCGGTCGGGCGCCTGCGCATTGCGCCAGGCGGCGAGACGGTAGACCTGGGTCTTGAGAACGTCCTTGAGGACTGAGAAACCGCCGACCATATCGCCGTAGAGCGTGCAGTAGCCGACCGCGACTTCGCTCTTGTTGCCGGTCGCCAGGACGAGATGTCCGAACTTGTTGGAGAAGGCCATCAGGATCATGCCGCGGATCCGCGCCTGGAGGTTCTCCTCGGTGACATCGGGGGGACGGTCGGCGAGCAAGGGACGCAGCTCTTCCAGGAGATGCTCGAAGAGCGATTGGATCGCTAGCTCGTGGAATGCGATCCCGAGGTTGTCTGCAGTCTGGCGGGCGTCGCCGCGCGTCTCCGGCGAGCTGTAGACGGAGGGCATCGAGATCCCGACGACGCGATCGGCGCCGAGGGCGTCGACCGCGATGGCCGCCGTCAGCGCGGAATCGATCCCGCCACTCAAACCGATCACCGCTCCGCCGGCCCCGTTCTTTCGCACGTAGTCGTGCAGGCCGAGCGTCAACGCGCGGTAGATCTCCTCCGCCTCCGAAGCGATCTCCGCGGCCACGGCGGCCGCCGGCGGGCTGATCGGCCAGCCGGGTGGGGCTGGAGCGACGCCCGGAGTGGGCCGCGGGGCACGGGATCGGCGTGTGGCGCTGAGCCAGGCGCGATCACCGGCGATGACGGCGAGTTCGAGCGATGCCTCCGGCGGGGCCGCTTCGCGCTGACCGAGCTCGGGCAGGGCGGATTCGGCCGGGGGCTTGTGGGGCGGTACGGCCGGTGGCGTCGTCCCCGGTGCCGGCAACTCGAGCATCAGCAGTTGCTCGCGGAATTGCGCCCCGCGGGCGACAAGTGCCCCCTCCGCCGTCACCGCCAAGCTCTGACCGTCGAAAACGAGTTCGTCCTGGCCGCCGACCAGATTGGTCTGCACGATCGGCAGGCGCAGCTCCCGCGCGCGGAACCGAATCAGCTCTTCGCGCACCTGTCCCTTGCGCGCGTGATAGGGGGATGCAGAGAGATTGCAGAGCAGGTTCGCTCCACCGTGGGCCGCCTGGACGCGGGCGACGCCCCCCGTGACCCAGATGTCCTCGCAAATCGTGACCGCGATCCGCCACGGTCCGAGTTGATAGACCGGGCACCGGCGGCCCGGTACGAAGTAGCGCTTCTCGTCGAAGACGCCGTAGTTCGGCAACGTGCACTTCGCGTAGACATCCCGCACCTCGCCTGCAGCGATCAGGGCGGCGGCGTTCTGCAGTCCATCTGGCCCGCGCTCGATGGTGCCGACGAGAGCGGCACCGGCATCGAACTCCGGTGCCAGCGCTTCCAGGGCGGCGCGCGTGTCTTCAACGAACGACGGGCGCAGGAGCAGATCCTCGGGGGGGTAGCCGGTCAGAGCGAGCTCTGGGAAGACAATCAGTTGAGCGCCCGCGTCACGCGCTGCCCGATAGGCGGCGCGCATGCGGCGCCGGTTGCCGGCCAGGTCGCCGACGGTCGTGTTGATCTGCGCGAGGACGATGCGCAGGAACCCGGGAGTCGCCATTCGGGTGCGAGTCCTTTCCTTGCGAGCTTGTCCGCCAGGATGCTACGGCCCGGGCCGGGGCGCGTCAAAGCCGATCCCGGCCGCCCGGCGCTCGCTTGTTGGGCCTTGACCCCTATGCTAGGGTGCGCGGACCGGGCGCCGCGCAGCGCCATCGAGCTCAAGCGCCATTTCGTGGCGCCGACGGGAGATTCGTATGCGGCAGGAGGAACGGCGCTACCAGCGCCTGGTCGAGACGCTCGCGGGGAAGCGGCGACTGCTGATCGTGATTCACGATCATCCCGATCCCGACGCCTTGGCGGGCGCGTTGCTCTTGCGCCACATCGCCCAGCGCGCGTGCGATCTCCCGGCCGACATCGCCCACGGGGGCTTGATCGGTCGCGCCGAGAACCGCGCCATGGTGCGCGCGCTGCGCATCCCGCTGTCACACTTCCGTGATGTGAAGCTCGAGCGCTACGACGCGGTCGCACTGGTTGACACCCAACCGCAGACTGGGAACAACTCACTCCCGGCGGATCGGATGCCCGATATCGTCTTCGATCACCATCCCCAGCGACGGACGACGCGTGAAGTGCAGTTCAGCGACGTGCGCGATCACTACGGCGCCGTGGCGACGATCCTCTACGAATACATGCAGGCGGCCGGGCTCGAGCCGGACCGGCGGATTGCGACCGCGGTTTTCTACGCGATCCGCTCCGAAACGCAGAACCTCGGGCGGGAGAGCACGCCGGCCGATGCGCGCGCC
>Ga0180430_10000640_pt1 | contig 37464 bp, 22 predicted proteins | sample SS_ome_9_FD_132999 | JGI IMG/M metagenome (GOLD analysis project Ga0180430, IMG submission 132999) | Hypersaline lake sediment archaeal communities from the Salton Sea, California, USA - SS_1_S_2 metaG | ecosystem: Environmental > Aquatic > Non-marine Saline and Alkaline > Hypersaline >...
CGGGCTTGGGAAATGGCGCGTGATGCAGCCGACACAAACGTGAACTGGCGGTTCACAACAAAGGACGCCAGGATCAAGCTGAAGAGACTCTATCCATCACTTGATGCCTGACAGAGCACTAGTCGTACCATTCGTCATCGGGATTGAGACGTTCGCCCTCCGGCAGTTCGGTGATACTGTGTGCGTCATTGGCGGTGAATGCCCGAAACCGAGTGGATGGACTGCATTTCCTGCGCGCAAAGATGAACAGCCACTGCACGCCGGGCACGCGCTATGTCCGGTCCCCCAATCGCCCCATCGCTTGGCGGATACTCCCCTCCGGATCACTGTCCTTCCCCGTTTCGTTATGGAAGGCCGCCAGGACGCGCAGGGCCGAATTCCACTTTCGCGACCAGCTTATCCTGGGAGGGCCGGGGTGTCAGATATGCTCGGGGGAGGTGACGCCGTCGCCCTTTGATTCGAACGTGATAACGCTCCATTCGGACTCAGCGGGTCTGTTTTTCGACCGGACGACGGCCACTCCGGAACCGGCAACGATGTCACTCCTGATCCTCAGCGGCGCAGCGTTGCTGGGCCGGGGCCGCAGGAGAGCATAAGAACGAAACAGGACCGGATGGCGGGGAGGTTCGGCTGCGGGCGAGATGCGTCGAAAGACAAGTCTCGCCCGCTCTATTTCGCCCGATCCGCAGATTCACAGGCACGCGAGAAACCGCCGACCTGTGAACCTCCCGAATCAGCAGCCGGAGCGGAACGATCCAAACGGAGTATCACACCTAACACACTACCATATCAACTCTTAACTCAATCCTGCTAACACTTAATATGCACAGCTTGTCGCATTATTCCTCTTTTAAGCGTATCGGATGACGCTGTGAAGGCTGAGAAGCTGTTGGGAATGTTGGGAATGATGTGAATTCGGCTACGGTGGGAATCCGTCCGCCGGAACAAAGCCCGCCGATAGCCGATGCAGTCGGTGGGCAGTACTGGCTCGGCACTCCAATCGCCTGCAGAGTCGGGGCGTTTTCGCATCGCTGCCGGCTCGCTCGCCGATCATTCCTCCAGCAGTTCAAGGCGGGTTACCGAGAGCTTGATCGTCTTTGGGCCCAGGTCCTCGAAGTGGATATCCAGGCGGGTCTCGGGCCAGCGTTGGGTTCCTCTGGCCACTACTCGCCCCCTGCCGAACAGCGGGTGCTGGACCAGGCTGCCGGCTCGCAGATACTCGTACTCCGGCGGGAAGGCCTCGTCGATGTCGGAGGCCTCTATCATCTCGCGAACGCACTGATCGTCGTGGAATCCGCCTCGCGGGCCGCGCCGGTCGGCCCAGGGGTTCGGCGGCGGGGTCGTGGCGTCTTCGACGTCGATCATCTCCGTTCCAATCTCATCGAGGAACGGCGATGCGATCTGCATCTCGGTCCGCCCCCGCTGCATTCGCTTGCGGGCGCAGGTAAGGGTGAGGTGCTCCATCGCGCGGGTCATGCCTACGAACGCCAGGCGGCGCTCCTCCTCGTCTTCGGGGCTCGAGCCCAGGCGCCGGCCGCGGTGCTGGTCGCCCCGTTGGAACGGCAGCAGCCCCAGCTCCCAGCCGACTATGAAGACCGCGGGGAACTCCAGGCCCTTGGCCGAGTGGAGCGTCATCAGCGTGACCGCCCCGTCGCCGCCCTCCATATGATCCACGTCCGCGATCAGGGCGACCTGGTGGAGATACTCCTCCAGCGATCCGCCCTCGCTGCGCGAGTCGAACTCGGCGGCGTTGTTGACCAGTTCGCCGACGTTTCGCCAGGCCGACGAATCCGGGGCGTCGTCGCCGCCGAAGGCGTCCTGGAGGCCTATCGCGTCGATGACATGGTTGGCGATGTCGGCGACCGGACGATCCTTCAATGCGGCGAAAGAGATCATCATCTCGTGGAACGCGGCGACCTTCTTCGACGCGGCGGCCTTGAGCCCGGCCACCGGTCCGTTGGCGCATATTTCGAGTATGGACTTGCCGGTGATGCGTCCGTGTTCGACCAGCCGCTTGACCGTTGTCGCCCCAATCCCGCGCGCGGGGAAGTTGATTATCCGCAGGCAGCTTATGTCGTCAACCGGGTTGACGATCACTTTCAGATACGCCAGGACATCCTTGACTTCCTTGCGATTGTAGAACTCCACGCCGCGCGCGATGCGGTACGGAATTGCGTTTTCCCGCAACGCGTTTTCGACGACTCGCGAGAGGCTGTTTACGCGGTAGAATATCGCCATCTGCTCGGCCGGCAGCCCCTCGGCTCGCAGATCGGCTATTCGTTCGGCGATCAACTGGGCCTCGGCGTGTTCGTCGTTGCAGTAGACGACCTTGACGTCGGCGCCGCCTGTCTTGCAGGTCCACAAAGCCTTTTCCTTGCGGTGCGTGTTGTGGGCGATCAGGTTCGACGCGCCGTGCAGGATCGCCTTGGTCGAGCGGTAGTTCTCGTCGAGCACGACAACGCGGGCGTTGGGATAGTCCCTTTCGAATTCCAGGATGTTTGAGATGTCGGCCCCGCGCCATGCGTAGATGCTCTGGTCCGGATCGCCGGTGACGCACAGGTTCCCGTGCGGACCGGCGATCGCCTGGGCCAGGAGGTACTGCGCGTGGTTGGTGTCCTGGTACTCGTCGATCATCACGTATCGGTATCGCTGGGAGAGGATCTCGCCGACGTCGCTGTTGTCGCGCAGCATGAACGCCGTCCGCAGCAGGAGATCGTCGAAGTCCAGAGCGTTGTTGGCTATCAGGAGCTTCTGGTACTCGGCGTAGACCTTGGCGACCTGCTCGGCGTGGAAGCTCTCGGCCTCCTGGGCATACGCCTCGGGGGTGCGGAGCTTGTTCTTGGCCCGGCTGATCGATGCGTGGACCCTGGCCGGCGGGAAGTTGGCCGCGGGAACGCCGGCGATGACGATCGCCTCCTTGGTCAGGCGGACCTGATCGTCGCGGTCGTAGATCGTGTAGTTGGGCTCGATCCCGGCCCGGTCGGCGAACTCCCGCAGCAGCCTGGCGCACAGCGAGTGGAACGTGCACAGCATCGCTCCGGAGGGGATCTGCAGCGATTCGACGCGGGAGGCCATTTCGCGGGCGGCCTTGTTGGTGAAGGTGATCGCCAGGATGTTCCACGGCGCGACCCCGCCGGCGACGAGGTGCGCCAGGCGGAAGGTGATTGCTCGCGTCTTGCCCGATCCGGCTCCGGCAAGTATCAGCATCGGTCCGTCAACATGCGTGACGGCATCTCGCTGAGGCTCGTTCAATTGCTCTAAAAGGCGGTCCAATCCGCAGCTCCCTGGCGACAAAACCTTCGCCGAAAACCGCACACTATACCGCGATTCGAGCGGCGATTCCACTGCCGGTCGGCGCGATGAAGAAATATCGCCGCGCAATTCAACACGCCCCGTCGGCGGACCGATGAATTACAGCGGACGGGGCCGAAAGTGACAATCGTGCAGGAAAACAGACCAAACGTATCGAACGGCAAGACGGTGTTGACCACAGGCGATGTGGCTCGCATATGCCATGTGGCCTCGCGGACCGTCACCAAGTGGTTTGACACCGGCAGATTACGCGGATACCGCATACCGGGCAGCCGCGACAGGCGAATACCGCTTGAGCACCTGGTGGCGTTCATGAAGGCCAACAACATGCCGACCAGCGCGCTGGACGGGGCGGCCCGCAAAGTGCTGGTGATCGACCCAGACGTGCCCGAAGGAGTGTCGAGCGAACTGGAGAGCATCGAAAACTACGAAGTTCGCACCACCGCCACCTGCTTCGAAGGCGGTCTGGCGGCCCGTGAGATCCTGCCGCACGTGATCGTAATCGCGCTGACCGATGAGATCAGCGCCTCGAAGGCCGGCGAGATCGCACGCAGCGTAAGGGCTCACGATCTGCTTAAGGACGCCAGGCTTTTCGCCGCCGTCTCGGGCCTGACGCCCAAGAGCCGACAGAGACTGCTGGCTGGCGGATTCGATCGCTGCGTGCTGACGCCGTACACCGCGAAGAACCTGGCCGAAGCGATAGAGGAAACGATGGATCTTGTCATCTGATTCGAGAACCCTAAGCCTCCACGGACGACTAGAGGTGTCGCCGCAATCGCGGCGATAGTCCGTAGAGGCCCTCGAATGCAGGTGAGTGCAGTGGACGCCCGCGGGCGCGGCAACAGCGGCGCCCCGGGAACACGAAACAGGCGATAGGCTTAACGGCCGATCGCCTGTTTCCTTTATTGGGCGGGAATAAGGTTTTGCGCCCGCACGCCGATGCGATCAGCAGGCGATGCGCCAACGCAACTCGGCGATCGCCTCTCGCACCGAATCGGATCTGCGCCCCGAAGGCTCGATGCGAAGGCACTCTTGGTAGGCTCCAAGCGCCTCGGTGAGATCCCCGGAAGCCTCATGTGATTGGGCCATGAAGTAGTATGCAATCGCGTAATCGGGCGCAATATCCAGGGCTCTTCGGTAAGCTTCAACGGCGCGGCGGCGGCGCGAGAGATCGTCGTAAGCCAACCCGATGCTGATGTGCGCCGAAGCGTCGTTCGGCTGGAGGGCGACGACCCGCTCGAAGGCGGCCGCTGCGGCGGCCGATTCGCCCAGTCGCCTGCGCATGACGCCCAGACCGTAATGTGCGTCGGCACAATCGGGTCGGATCGCAACAGCTTGTTCGAAGGCGGCCACGGCGTCTGAGTGCTGCTCAATCTCGGCCAGGATATAGCCCATGCCTGCGTGCGCCTCGGCATGATCGGGATTGATCGCTACAGCCTGTCTGTACGCCTTCAGGGCCTCGGTGTTCCGATCGAGTTGGCGGTAAGCGCCGCCCATGGCGAAATACGCCTCATCGCAGTCGCTGTTCAGTTCGATCGCCCGCTTGAAGGCGGCTATGGCTTTGGGGTACAGGCCCAACTCGCAGTAAGCGGCGCCCATCACGAGATGCGCCTCACCGTGGTCGGAACTCAGCACGACAGCCTGTTCAAATGGGGCTTCGGTCTGGGATGATCGGTCCAGCCGACCTCGAGACAAGTCAGCGGCGCCATGACCTTCAGCACGACCCGGATCAGCGGTAAACGCTTTCCTGAAAATGCCTACGGATGCAGTTTCTCTGATATCGCCCGCGAACTCCATCAAATCGGCGCAAAGGCGCCGTTTTATTCGTGCAAATCCGGAACGACCGAGTTTGTTATTTGAATAGGCCATGGTTTTCAACTAATTCTAGGCATACTCCGTCAAGCTGTACACTTTAGTAGAAACCACAGGGCTTGTCCACCCATAATTACTACTTTTCTTCTCTCTCTAACCTATGACGCTTCATCCGGTTAAACAGTATCGACGCCATAGAAAAAGAAATTATCCCAATAATCCCTGAGATACACGGAACTCGCTTGTTCTCCGGCATATTTCGGCAGGTTCCCTGAAAAAACGACGCTACAGGCTTGCCTTTAATCGCCAAATCGCCGATAATGGAAAGGAGTATATAAGGAAGTCTAAAATACATATGATCCGCCAGCGAAACAGCTTGAGCCTGACGTTACTGCTCGGGCTACTTCTGCGCTGACGGATTGCGGATCGTTTGAGACAAAACTTTCAACGAGCCCGGCAATCCAATCTCAGATTGCCGGGCTCGTTCTATTACGATAGGATTAGGACTATGGCAGACAACGCGAACATACCGAAATACCAGCCGCCGGCGAGTTTCGACATACCCGATCGCCAGTGGCCCGCACGGACAGTAACCCGAAGCCCGATATGGTGCTCGGTCGATCTGCGCGACGGAAACCAGGCGCTGCCCAATCCGCTCGGCCCCGATCAGAAGCTCGAATACTTCAAGCTGCTGTGCGACATCGGGTTCAAGCACATCGAGGTGTCGTTCCCTTCGGCGAGCATAGACGACTTCACGTTCGTCCGCCGCCTGATCGAAGAGGGGCACATTCCCGACGATGTGTTCATCATGGGCCTGACCCAGTGCCGCAGCCACCTTGTCGAGCGGACGTTCGAATCGTTTGCCGGCATCAAGCGCGGGATCGTGCACCTGTACGCGGCGACGTCCGATCTGCACATGGAGGAGGTCTTCGGCCTCAACCGCGCCGAGACGATCAAGATGGTCACCGATTCGATCGAACTGTCCCGCCGCCTGTCGGACCGGATGCCCGACAGCGACATCCGGCTGGAGTTCTCGCCCGAGGAGTTCACGGCCACCGATCTGGACTTCGCCGTCGAGGTCTGCACCGCGGCTGTCGAAGCCTGGGGCTACGCGACGCCGAAAAAGCCGATGATCCTGAACCTGCCGGCCACCGTCGAGCGGCGCCCGCCGAATCACTACGCCGACATGATCGAACTGTTTATCAGGAGATTCCCGAACCCCGAAAACGTGGTGATATCGCTGCACAGCCACAACGACCAGGGCATGGCGATCGCATCGAGTGAGTTGTCTCTGCTGGCCGGCGCACAGCGAGTCGAAGGCACCCTGTTCGGACACGGCGAGCGGACCGGCAACGTCGACCTGGTGACCCTGGCGTGCAACCTGCACTCGCGCGGGGTCGAGACCGGTCTGGACTTCTCGAACCTCCCCGAGATAGCCGAAACGGTGGTGCGCCTGACCGGCATGCCGATACCGGCGAGAATGCCGTACGCCGGCGAATACGTTTTCACCGCGTTTTCCGGATCGCACCAGGACGCGATACGCAAAGGCATGGCCCAACTCGACACGTCGGCCCAGCGGTTCGGCGTAGGCTGGTGCGTGCCCTACCTGCACGTCGACCCCCAAGACCTCGGCAAGCGATACGAATCGCTGATCCGCATCAACAGCCAGTCCGGCAAGGGCGGAGTCGCATGGGTGCTCGAGCAGGACTACGGAATCGAAGCGCCCAAGGCGATGCATCCGGAGATAGGAGCGGCGGTCCAGAACTTCTCCGACACCGCCCATCGCGAGATCACCAGCAGCGAAGTCCGCAAGGTCTTCACCGAAGAGTTCCTCGAGCCCGAAGGCCCGTACGAACTGCTGGGCTACTGGCCTCGCCCCGACGACGACGACCCCACGCAGATACACGGCGAGGTGCGGATAAAGGTCCGCGGCGAAGAGAGAACGCTGACCGATGACGGAAACGGACCGATCTCGGCGTTCGTGCACTGCATGAGAAAACTCGGAGCCCCCCACTTCACCGTCGACGACTATCACGAGCAGGCCATCGGCAAGGGCGCAAACGCAACGGCGCTGGCGTACGTGCCGCTGAAGTTCGACGACGGGCGGGTGATGTTCGGAGTCGGCAGCGACACGAACATAGACCAGGCGGCGGTCCTGGCGATAGTGGCGGGGCTGAACCGACACGCGAAAGACTGACAACGACAGTTTTATAGCCATGAATAACGATGGATAGAATAGAGAACAACAACAACCGCAGAATTGACGAAGAATGGATAACCGTCACCAAGCGGCGTCTTGCGGAACTGCGATCAGGGAAGGTCAAGCCCATTCCCGGCCAGGTGGTTTTCTCGCAAATCAAAGCGAGGTTCTCCGAATTTCAGTCTCGTGTTAATGCGGACGCCGGCAATGCCAATCCGTGAGCCTCAACTCGCCGCAATAGGGAAAGCATACTTATGGGATTCTGGAATCATCTGGTTGGTTTGGTCGACTTCAAGGTTGAGACCGGGCGGTGTCGGGATTGCTGCCGGTCGGACTACTACTGTTGCGATCGCCCGTTGGCGGACAACGAACAGGCCCGCTTCGACCGGATATCGCAGATCTACTGCACCAACAAGTCGCCCGAAGAAGCTGCGGCGATTCTGATTAAAGAGGATTCGTGGCATCCGCAGGCGACCCGCAACTGCGTGGACAGATGGTACGGCGAACTGACCGAAGGCCAGGGATACGCGACGTACAAGAAGAGAAAGAAGCCGAAGAAACGCCAACTCAGCAAGATCGACAAACTGCTCGGCAGGCAACCGCCGGAGGCGAAGCAAAAGCCGTGGTCGATACTGACTACCCGATACGGCGACCACAAGAAATCCCCCACTGCCGGCGACCTGTCGGCCGCCTTGTACGAACTGTATCACGAGAACATCAGCTACAAGACCGAGAGCGACTACGCCGAAAACCCAAACGCCTGCATAAGATGCGGATTCAATGACGGAGCCATATGCCTGCTGGACCTCCACCGAACCGGCAAGCTGATATTCCAGCAGTGGGCCGACCAGGACTCAGAAAAACCGCCGGCGGCGGAGATCACCGTCGAGAACGTGACCGAAGATCAGGCTCGGCGGCTGTGGGACCTGCTGATGGACGGAGAGGTCGAAAAGGTCAAGGCGGAATTGGCCGGTTGCGACCCAGTCGACAGGAACGAATGATGAAGACTCCGCCGAGAATATCCGCCAGGGCGCATATCCGCCGAAACGGGGCCGTGCTCCTGGCGAAATACGAAGATCGTCGCGGCCTATGGGGCGTGATGCCGGGCGGCGGACAGCTAAACCATGTCCCCGGATCAAAACGTAAACCATCTGCCCGGTCGCACAGTGCCCTCTGTGGCAAGGGCCGTTGCCGCAGGCCGCTGGAATCGCCAAAATGGGATCGCCCCGCATCGCCGATCCAACGCGTTGAGTTATTATCTCGCTTGACCTATGATGATCTTCTCCGGCGAGCGTTTGTACATGTCGGTTGTATTCTCCGTTACGCGCAAGACAAGGAAACAAGCCATGTCGCCAACTGGACGATTCATATCCCGCTTAGTACAGACTTCACTGTGCCTGTCGGCGGCTATCGTTTTCGCGGCCCCTGTCCAGGCCGAAATGTCGGCATCCGAGATCATCAAGGCCTCGGGCGTTAGAGGCGGGCTGGTCGTGCATGTCGGTTGCGGCGACGGGAAACTCACCGCCGCGTTGCGGGCCAACGACAGCTATCTCGTGCACGGCGTGGATCCTGACGCCAGGAAAGTGGAGGCCGCTCGGGCGAACATCCTGAACGCGGGGCTGGCGGGCAAGGTCACGATAAGCACGTTCGACGGCAAGCTCCTGCCATGCATCGACAACATCGCGGCGCTGGCGGTTTGCGAGAAATCCGATTCGACTCCGGACGCCGAGATCATGCGCATCCTGGCGCCCGGCGGCGTGGCGTACGTCAAGTCCGGCGGCAAGTGGACCAGGAGCGTCAAGCCCGTGCCCCAGACAATCGACGAATGGACGCACTACATGCACGACGCCTCGGGCAACGCGGTGGCCGGCGATTCGCAGGTCGGACCGCCGCGACACCTGCAGTGGCAGGCCGGGCCGCGATGGAGCCGCCACCACGATCACATGGCCAGCATGTCGGCCCTGGTCTCAGGCAAGGGTCGCATATTCTACATCTTCGACGAAGGCTCGCCGGTCTCGCCGCAACTTCCCTCTTCGTGGAAGCTGATCGCACGCGACGCCTTCAGCGGCGTGCTTCTCTGGAAGCGCGACATCGCCAAATGGCACACGAATCTCTGGCCCCTGAAGAGCGGGCCGGCGTCGCTGCCCCGCCGCCTGGTCGTTGACGGCGACACGGTTTACGTAACGCTCGGGATCGATTCGCCCGTATCGGCCCTGGACGCAGCGACAGGCAAAACGCTGCGGGAATACCCCGACACCGCCGGAGCCGAGGAGATCATCGTCGCAGACGGCGTGCTGCTTGCGCTGGTCAACCGCACGCCGGTGAATTACGAAGCCGACTTGAAGACCGACACCGAGGAGGGGCGATCCCGCGACAGCAGAACGACCCCCTCGCCGCAGATGACGCGTATCTGGGCCGGCATTCGATCCGTGCGCTGGTCGCACGGCGACAGAACTGTCCGGGCGTTCTCAGCCGCCGACGGAAAGCGGATCTGGACCCACAAGAGCAAGGTCATACCGCTCACCCTCGCCGCCGACGGCGGTCAGGCGTATTTCCATAACGGCGCCAGCGTCGTCGCGCTGAAGCTGGCTGACGGCAAGAGTCGCTGGACGTCCAAGCCCGTCCCGGTCTGGAAGGGTCTCGACGGCCGCGGCCTGCAGTCGTGGTTCGCCCCAACGCTTGTCGCACGCAATGGAAAAGTCTTCTTCGCAGGCGGCGAGAAGACGCACATGTCCTACATGGGCTGGGGCTCGAAGGATATCGGAGAGGACACCATGACCGCCCTGTCGGCGTCGACCGGCGAGAAACTCTGGACCGCCGAGCATCCCTACAGCGGCTACAACTCGCCGGAGGATTTGTTCGTTATCGACGGAAAGGTCTGGGTCGGATCTACGGCGAAAAACGGGGCGTCCGGCACGTACACCGGGCATGACATGTCGACCGGCGCCAAGGACAAGCAGTTCCCCCCGACACTGAAAACGTCGTGGTTCCACCATCGCTGCTACCGCGCCAAGGCGACCGACAAATACATCCTCTGCTCGCGGAACGGGGTGGAGTTCGTGAACATCGAGACCGGCCAGTGGACGATCAACCACTGGGTTCGCGGCGGCTGCCTCTACGGAATCATGCCGTGCAACGGCCTGCTCTACGCGCCGTTCCATCCGTGCGCGTGTTTCCCCGAAGCCAAGCTCAACGGGATGACCGCCCTGGCTCCGATCTCGAAAACACGAGCACTGCCAAAGGAGATCCCCGGCGGGCGGCTGGAAAAGGGTCCGGCCTTCAAAGAGGGTTCAAATTCCAAATCCCAAACCTTGCCTACCGGCAGGCAGGTTCCAAATCCTAAATTAGAAGACTGGCCGACGTATCGCCATGACGCCTACCGCAGCGGATCGTCGCCATCGAAAACGCCGGCCAAACTCGGCGCCGCCTGGGAGATCAAACTCACCGGCCGCCTCACTGCTCCGATAGCGGCCGGCGGAAGCGTGTTCGTCGCCGACAGGGACCGCCACCTGGTCTACGCGATCGACGCCGCGTCGGGCAAGAAACGGTGGACGCATACCGCAGGCGGGCGGATCGATTCGCCGCCTACATACGATCGCGGACGTCTGCTGTTCGGATCGGCCGACGGATACGTAACGTGCCTTCGCGCCTCGGACGGCGAGTTGGTCTGGCGATTCCGGGCCGCCCCGATCGACCGGCGGCTGGTTGCGTTCGATCAGTTGGAGTCGGCCTGGCCGGTTCACGGATCGGTGCTCGTGCAGAACGGCGTGGCGTCTTTCACCGCCGGGCGGTCCATGTTCATCGACGGCGGATTGCGGCTGATCCGACTCGACGCGGCCACAGGCAAGCTGATCGGCGAGAAGATCATGAACGATCGCGATCCGGACGGCGAAGACATGCAGAAACACATCCGCGGATTGAACATGCCGGTCGCCCTGACCGACATTCTCTCGAGCGACGGCGAGCGATTGTTCATGCGATCCCAGGCGATGGACCTCGAGGGCAATCGCCTGAAACTCGGGCCGGGCGGGAGCGGATACAAACACCTTTTCGCTCCGTACGGATTCACCGACGATTCGTGGTTCCACCGCACGTACTGGCTGGTCAACGACGGGTTTTCCGGCGGGATCGGCGGTTACGGAAACGGAAAACAGAATCCCTCGGGCCGCATCCTGGTCAGCACCGCCGACAGCGTGTTCGGGTACGGACGAAAGCCCAGCTACTACCGCTGGTCGTCGGTTCTGGACTATCAACTCTTCGCCGCGGCCCGGAAGGGTTCTCCCGCGGCGAAGAAGAGCCAGGCGGCAGCGGCTCCGAAATCGGCGGCGAAGGCCGGCCCGGCCGGCGGGGTCTTCTTCAAGAACTCAAAGACGCTGAATCCCGCAGGCAAGGCGATCACCATCGCCGCATGGGTCAAGACGTCGGCGAAAGACGGAACTGTCCTGGTCCGCGGCGCACAGGCGATCGGGTTCGCACTGATAATCACCGACTCCAAGCCGCGAATGCTCGTACGAGTCGGCGGCAAGACCCACCAGGCGGTGTCCGGCAAGGCGATCGGCTCGGACTGGGCGCACATCGCCGCCGTTCTGCGAAAGGACGGACAGATGGAGATCTACGTCGGCGGCGAGATGACCGGCTCGGCCAAGGGCGCCAAACCGCTGACCGGCGACCCGCAGATCGCGATGAAGATAGGCTGCGACGACACGCACCAACTGCTGCCCGAACCGCTGGCCGGCTTCAACGGAGCCCTGGACGAGGTCGCACTGTTCTATCGGGCCTTGTCGTCCGATGATGTCGACGCGGCGGCAAAGGGCGTCAAGAAACTGACCGACAAGCAGCGATCCGAGCTCGTGCTGCATATCGATTTCGAGAAGGGCAAGACCCGCGACAGATCCGGCGGGCGCAACAACGGACAACTCGACACGCTGTCCGGACAGACCGTGAAAGGGCCGCACGGCGATGCGATGGTCTTCAAGCCCGGCAAACGTCCCGCCGCCGCCAGGCGCAGACCGAGGCGTTCGGCCTCGTCGGTCAAATTCCGCTGGACTCAGGACTGCCCGGTAATGGTGCGGGCGATGACGCTGGCCGACAAGACGCTGTTCATCGCCGGCCCGGAAGACCTGCTCGACGAGGACGCCTCGTTCCAGGCGTTCGGAGGGCCGGATGCACAAAAGCAGATCGCAGCCCAGCAGGCGGCGCTGGCCGGAAAACGCGGAGCAATCATGAAAGCGATCGACGCCGACAGCGGCGACGCCCTGGCCGAATACAAACTCGCATCACCGCCTGTGTTCGACGGGATGATAGCCGCCGGCGGGCGTTTGTACATAGTGACGACCGATGGAAAAGTAATCTGCTACGGCCCGAAATAGCACTCGTTGCCGCCGGAGACCTACCCAAGCGGCTTGAGGACTATGCCGGTGGCCAGTTTGGGGTAGAAGTAGGTGCTCTTGTGGGGCATTGAGGCTCCCGCGTCAGCGACGTCGACGACCGCCTTCAGCGGGGTGCCCTGCATCACGATCGCCAGAGACGCCGCGCCCGATACGCACCGGGCCAGGGCCTGGTCGCCGTCGGGAGTGTATTCGACAGTCGGCTCTTCGTTCCTGCACCAGGACTTGACGCCATTCATCACCAGCGTGTGGAGAATCGCGACGTCCAGGTCTCGCCACGCCTGGCATTCGTCGGACGCCGCGTCGGCCATCGCCTGGCGGTTCTCCAGGCGAATGATCCAGATGTCGCTCCCGCCCGGGCCGATAAGCGCCATCGCCCCGTCGCCGTACGGCGCCAGGAACGCGTCGGCGTCGCTCAGGTCGGGCCCATCGCCTTCGTACTTCGTCCAGGTGAACATTCCCAGCACGTCGCGCAGAATGTCGATCGAGAACTCGTCGGTCAGATTCGTCACCATGCGGTGCGTCGGCAGCACCAGCAGTCCCGGATCGTCGGCGGCGACCAGAGCGAACATCACGAAATTGGCCTCGTGCTCCTCGTCGATCCGGCCCGCCTCGCGCAGAGCCCTGGCGTATTTGGCGGCAGTCGAGTAGCGGTGATGACCGTCGGCGATGTAGGCCGGTTCGGCGTCGAGCATATCCACGATCGAGGCTATCGCCTCCGGATCGCTGATGACCCACAGCTTCTGGTCGACCGAATCCAGCGTTCCGACCGCCGCGGGCTCGGCCTGGGCGGCCGATTGGAGTATCCGGGTAATCTGCTGATCGGGATCGTTGTAGAATCCGAAGATCGGCGACAGTTGCAGCCTGGTGTGCTTGGTGAGCTTCAGGCGATCGGCCTTCGGCCCGGCGAAGGTGTGTTCGTGAGGTATCACGTCGACGCCGAGTTCGGTCGCCCTCACGCCGCAGAGCATCGCGCGGCGAGTGTAGGATTTGCCGGCCCACTGGTAGCTCTGTTCGTAGACATACAGGCAGGGAGCGTCGTCCTGGGTCAGCAGACCCGAGGCCTGCCACTGCGCGATGGTCTCGGCCGCCGCGGCGTAGACTTCGTCAGGCCCGACGCGTTTGGGCGGCACGAACGGGAGATCGACGCCCACGATGTTCTTGTCGCAGTTGTCCAGAAGCGCCTGCTTGTCGGCGGCGGTCAGCACGTCGTACGGAGGAGCGATGAAGCCGCTAATGTCCGCGCCTTGCTCGGGCGCGAACCTCCAACCTTTGAATGCTCTGATTTCCATCGCCGACTCCAGTGTTTCATGTAAGACGCCATGCGCACGACCCAAAACGGAGCGTATAACATATCCAGCGGTCCCCAACAAGCAAGCCAGAAATTCATTATCTTTTCAATCGGGTCGAAATCACGCCGGCTCGACGTGAACCACGACCTCGACAACCCGCTGTTCGCTGGTAATTATGTGGCGTTTCAACTGGGTCGCTATTTCGTGTCCCTGGGCGACTGTCAGGTCCGGGTCCACGAGAATATGCACGTCCATGGCGACCTTTCCGCCGACGAGTCTGGCCCGCAACGCATGGAAGTCCCGCACGCCTTCGGTCCGCCTGAGCACGGTCCGAATGCCGTCTATCGCCGCCTGTCCGGGAGCCCGGTCAACCAGTTCGCCGGCGGCTCGGTGCATTATCTTCACCGCGACGATCGCAAGGAACGCGGACAGCACAATCCCGGTCAACGCGTCGAGAAACGCCCACTGCCGCCCCCCTATCGCAACGCCTGCGAGCCCGGCGGCCGCGGCGATCGAAGTCAGCGCGTCGCTGCGATGATGCCAGGCGTTTGCCCGCAGTGCGATATTGTCGTCCCGGCGGGCGACAAGTCGAGTGAGCCGGAAGAGGATTTCCTTGACCGGGATCGTAATCGCCGCCAGGCAGAACGGAATGATCGAGACGACGGGGCAGGCGCCCTGGCGGAGTGAGCCGATGGCTCCGAAAGCTATTATCGCGGCCGCGGCCAGCAGGGCCGCACCGACGAACATCGACGCAAGCGTGGCGATGCGTCGGTGCCCGTAAGGATGCGTTCGATCGGGGTCTCGCTGGGATGCTTTCAGACCTAGGAGCACCACCAGGTCGGTTATCATGTCCGAGGCGCCGTGCAGACCGTCGGCGAGAATCGCCTGGCTGGCGAAGATCAGACCGGCGGCGATCTTGCCGGCGGACAGAACGATATTGCACGCAAGGCCCGCCCAGGTGACGCCGTTGGCTGTAAGAGCCATAGGAAAGTCCCAACGACAGTAATAGGTTTCGGTGATCGGTTACCCGCCTGGCGCTTCAGTACGGCAGCGGCGCGGCGACTTCCTGCTCCGCTCTTGGAGCTGTGCGGGACAAGCCGCCGCGATGAGGCGGGCGCATGAGCCCTGGCGCCAAACGGGCGACGGCTCATTTGTTTCGCTGTATCGTGAAGAACGTAAGCGCCATTGTCTGCAACGCCACGGAGATCACAGCCCAGAAAGTCGCCGCGGGTATTCTGGGCCTGACGCCCAGGACGTATAGCACGGCGATAAGCAGCGTGAGAAGCGCCAGCATCTGCACGATCCCGCCGGCTAGTTTCAGGAAGCTGAACTCCTCGATTTCGTTGCTCCGCACGAGCCTCCGCACGTGCGATAGAATCTCCATACGGACCCGGCTGTCGTCCATCACGTCATCGCCGTCGGAGCCGCCGGATGTTTTGGGCTCCGGCCCGGATTGGGGCTCGGGCTTCGGCTCGGGCTTCGGTTCAGGTCCGGATTTCGGCTGAAGTTCGACCTGCTCGGGCCGGGCCGACACATCCCTGGTCGAAGTCGCCAGCGCCGCCGACGGCGTGACGGCCTCCCACGTGTCGGTTCGGTTAGTCTCGCGGACGATTATCCTCGCGGCCTCGACAAGATTCCTCACGGTGAAGTCGGCCTGCACGCTCTCGTCGTCTCGCTGTGCGGCCTGGGACATCTCGCCGGCTCCTCGAACGCGAATAGTCCTGCATCCGGCTCGCTGCCCCGCCTCGATGTCGCGCGCGGCGTCGCCGACCATCCAGCACTTGCTGAGGTCCAGACCGAGTTGTCCGGCGGCCTTGAGGAGCATGCCGGGCTTGGGTTTGCGCAGCTCGGATTCGCGAGAATATTTGTCTATCGTGCCCTGGGGGTGGAACGGGCAGTAGTATATCGCGTCGACGTGGGCGCCCTTCTCGCCGAGTTGCCGGCGCAGTTCGGCGTGAATGCTTTCGAGATCCTCCTCGGTGAGCATCCCCCGGGCAATGCCGGACTGATTGGTGCAGACAATGTTCTTGAATCCCGTCTGCGAAAGCGATTTGATCGCAAGCTCCACCCCGGGCAGCAGTTTGACCGAGCCCGAATCGCTGATGTAGCCGGGATCTTCGATAATCGTATTGTCTCGATCCAGAAAGACGGCTTTACTCATAACCGTTGACTCCTTCGGCAAGAGGGTCACGCATCGTCTTGGCCGTTTACTATGCGGTCTATGATGTTTGTGGTGCTCAGTCCGTCGACCAGTTGGAGCGTCTGTACGACGCCGCCGTATCCTTCGACAATTTCGCGCCCGACAACGAAGTCGGTCGAGCCGCCCTTTACGAGTTTCTCGGGCTTCAGCAGCGTCAGCAGCGCCTCGGGCGTATCTTCGTCGAAAACGGTCACGTAGTCCACGCATTCCAGCGCGCCGAGCATTTCGGCTCGTTCGTCGGCCCCGATTATCGGCCTGGCGGGACCTTTGAGCCTCTTTACGCTGTCGTCGGAATTGATCGCCACAACGAGGCACGCGCCCTGGGCCCGGGCCTGCTGCAGGTAGCGAACGTGTCCGATATGCAGCAAATCGAAACATCCGTTGGTGAAGACGATGTCCTGGCCGCCCTGGCGCCTTCTTTCCAGGTCCGTCGCCAGCGATTTGCGGTCGATGACCTTGCTGGTTCGCAGTCCGATCATTCTCCGGAGTTCGTCGACGACCTGCTCGCGCGTGATCGGGGTGATTCCGAACTGCTCGACTTCGAGTCCGCCGGCGACGTTGGCAAGCGCCACGGCGCTGTCGAGCTCGCATCCGTCGCCTATCGCCACCGCCAGCATCGCCAGGACCTCGTCGCCGGCGCCGCTTACGTCGTAGACCGATCTGGCGCGGGTGGGGATTATCCGGCTGTTGCCGTCGATGGTGTGCAGCAGCGCCCCGTCGCGGTCGAGAGTGATGACCACCGCCTGGGCCCGCGTTATCGCCGCTATTCGTTCGGCGGCGCGGATCATGGAGTCGCGATCGGTGATTTCGATGCCGCTGGCCAGGGCGGCCTCAAACCGGTTGGGAGTAAGCAGGTTCGCCCCGGCGTATCGGCGGTAGTCGCTTATGAGCGCCGGGTCCACGATCACCGGAACTCCGGCGCGGCGTGCGTCGTCGATGAGCTTGGGCGTCGTCGACTGGCCGAGCACGCCCTTGTTGTAGTCCTCGATCGCCAGGACTTCGCACGAATGCAGCTCCGAGCGAACTGCGGCCCTGATGACCTCGTGAACGTCAAGCCCGAACGGTTCGATCGACTCGTCGTCCAGCCGGAACATCTGCTGTGCGTGACGATGCTGGGCAAGTCCGACGTACCGGGTCTTGACGGTGGTGGGTCGATCGCCGCGGCGTATCAGGCGTGAGGCGTCGGCGCCGGAGGCCATCAGGAGATTCCCGAGATCTTCGCCGCCCGGATCGTCGCCTATCACGCCGATGCAGACCACTTTGCCGCCCAGTGCGGTGATCGCCGGGGCGATGTTGCTGGCGCCGCCGGTCATCATCTCCTGGCGAACTTTCCGCAGCACCGGCACGGGCGCTTCGGGGCTGAGTCTTTCGGCGTGGCCGTAAATCCAACAGTCGAGCATGAAATCGCCGACGAGCATAACCCGCGGCGAGCCGAGTTTTCCCAAAGTCTTGACGAGAGCTTCCATACCGCCAGATTGTATCGAGCCGACTTGTGCAACGCAATCAAGACCATCGCTGAGCGGCGGTTAATTTGAGATTTGGGATTTTGGACTTGAGATTTAACGGCAACGGCTAAGCCTACGAGAACGAATTCGATGGTCTCGCCGTTCGCCGTTCAATCTCAAATCCCAAATCTAAATTCTCAAATTAAGAATCCGTTCAACAAGCTCGTCCCGCCCTTTTGTGATTTCCATTTCCACCGCCACGCGCCACACGGGGCGGTCGATCTCGAACTCCGCGAGCTTAACGTAGTCTTTTTCAGTAGTGACGAGAATTTCCGGGTCGCTTGCGTCGGCGTGTTCGTATATTCGCCGGATCACTTCGGGGCTGTATTTCTGATGATCGCTGAATATGCAGAAGTCCACCGGCTCGGCGCCCAGGCTTTCAACTGTTGCGATAAACGCCTCGGGATTGCCGATGCCGGCGAATATGAGAACCTTCCGCCCGACAATCTCCTCAAGCGCGTGCCTGACGCCGCCGGAATCCATCAATGCGATCGGTTTGTGAACGCCCAAATAAACGTCAGCCTGCGGAGCCCGGCGGGCCAGTTCGGCCTCCAGAGCCTCGACATATTCGGGCACAACCGCGTCGCTGCGCGTGATTACGATCGCCTGGGCGTCCCTCAACGCCGACAACGGCTCGCGCAGGCGGCCCAGCGGAAGACAGCAGCCGTATCCGAACGGATTCATCGCGTCGATCAGGACAATATTCATGTCTCGACGCAGACGCATGTGCTGGAATCCGTCGTCCATCACCAGCACCTCGGCGCCGGCCTCAACGGCGGTCGCCGCTCCGGCGATCCGATCGGGATTCACCACGACCTGGACTCCGCTGCTGGCCTTGAGGAATTCGGCCTCGTCGCTCTTGCCGTCAACGGATTTGTATCCGCGCGTGAGAATGGCGGGAGTTCGCCCGGCGTCCTTGAGCCGGTCGACGACCCAGTCGACCATGGGGGTTTTGCCCGTCCCGCCGGTTGTGATGTTGCCGACGCAAATGACCGGGACGTCGGCTTTGGAGCTTGGAAGCAACGAGGCGTTGTAGGCCCATCTCCGTATGCGCATGACCGCGGCGTAGGGCCAGACGACAGCCCTGGCTACGGCTTGTCCCGCGCGGGCCGCAACGGAGTCGCTGCGGCCGGCAATCGCGTTTCGTATTGCCCTGGAGTTCATTGCCGACCGGATGCGATCACTACTTGTCGTCTTTCTTGACGATCGTAACGCTGGTGTAGCCGTAGGCGATGTTTCCGAACTGGTCTGCGACCTTGACGGCGATCCGGTGCGTGCCGGGGGCCAGATCGTCGATATGAATCGCCAGACGCTCGGATGACGAGTCGCAGATGCCGTCGGCCGACAGCGTCGTCTTCCAGGTGTCGCGGCTGTCGATCGTGTATGCGATCGCCGCCACCCTGCCCGACGCGTCGGACAGCGCCCCGCGGACGACGGCGCCCGAACCGCTCGCCTTGGCGCTCAGGCCCCTGATGACCGGCGGAGTGTTGTCGACGAGTATCCGCTCGCTTATGCGCGAACCGCTCATCGCCGAGGTCGTGACGTTTGTGGGGCTGTCCTTTGCGGTAACCTTGAGTTCATATTCGCCGTCGCCGACCGACAGGGTGTTCCACACGTACATCGGCTTGGCGTGTTTGTCGGTTATCAGCACCCAGGTGTCCGAGCCCACGCGGCGGTATTCAAGCGAGAACACCAGCTTGTCGCCGTTCGGATCGGCGGCCTGGATAACGATTACGCGGTACTTCAGTTGACCGATCGGCTTGACTTCGTTCGGCACGCCGGATGCCTTGAACAGCACGCTGGGCACCACGGGGGGGAGATTGCCCATCTGGTAGATCATCGCGATGCTCGACACGACCGGGCCGGCGTTGTTCTTTCCGGGCCGGAAGGTCAGGCGATACTGCAGGAACCTCGCGGTGGGACTCATGATCGGGATGTACCCGCCGTCAACCGGCTGATCCTTGGACCAACTGGACCAGGTCTTGTCGTCCGGCTTGGCGAGGTTTCCGCTGCGTGTGGCGACGGTGACCTTGGCGCCGCCGTCCGACGAAGCGGCCAGCCGCATCGTGCCCCACCGCACTATCTGCCTGGCGTCCAGGGCTGTCGAGGTGTAAACGCCTTTGTCGGCAAGCGACTGTGAGACCACGCCGACGCAGCCCTTGTTGGACGATGCGAAGACGATGTCCTTCCCTCGCCTTGCGACAGCGGTGACCTGTTTGGCTTCGGTGTCGATCAGTTGCCGGGCCGGGCCGCCCTCGAATCCGATCGAATAGATCGCCCCGCCGTTTCCGGTCCCCAGCACGAGCTTGTCGTCGATTTTCCGCATATCCAGTATCGTCACCGGCTTGCGGAAGATCGTCCGCACCAGTCCGTTTCTCTCGATCCGGTATACCGCGTTGCCTTCAGCGCTCTTGGGCGCCGAGGCGGGTTTCATCGAGATCTTCGGCTTCTTGGCCGCCGCGGCGCGGGAGGCCATCCGTATCACCAGTTTCCTGTCGGGCGCCGCAGAGCCGCCGGAAGCGGCGGGCTTCTTCGAAGCAACCGGCGCCGCCGGACGACTGGTCGCAGCCGGCCTGGCCGCGGCGGCCTTGGGCTTCCTGGCCTTCGGATCGGGCTTGGGCTTATCGGGAGCTTTGGCTTTCTCGCCTGCGGGTTTGGCCTGCTTCGGCTTGGGTGCGGGCTTGGCGGCCTGGGCGGGCTTGGCGGCCGGGGCCTTCTTCGGAGCCGGAGTTTTCGCCTTGGTCGTCGGATTGGAGGCCGCCGGAGCGGGCTTTCCGTTCTTGGCTTCGGCGCTGGGGGCGGTCTTGCCGTCCGGACTGGCCTTGGCCACATCGGCGGTCGAAACGAACAACACGCCGCCGGACCCCGGGACGATCGCAGATATTTCAGCCTCGGGCGCATCGAGGACAACCCGGCTGGACTTCTTGCGGGTGTCTATGGCGATCACTAGCCCCTGGGTGTCGGTTCCGGCGTAGAGCATATGTCCGGCGACAGCCAGTGACAGCACGTTCTTGGCCAGATCTCCGGTCTCGTAGATCATCTCGGCTTTGCCCTTGTCGTCGACAAGGCGGATGCTCCCCTTGGGACCGACAGCGGCGTAGAACTTGTCGCCGCGGATCGGACGGATGGCCCATACGTACTTGACGTCCTTGTCGGACCAGATCTTCTTGATCTTGCCCTTTGAATCGATCTTGTAGACCCCGGCGTTGTCCCCTCCGACTCCGGCCAGCAGATCGCCTCCGCGTGCGACCAGCGAGGTGATCATGGTCCCCGGAAGAGTCGCAAACTTGCGGAACTTCTTGCCGTCGACGGCGTAGACGACCGGTTCGTTTCCGGCTCCGGCGAATACCGTTCGTCCCTTGACGACTATCGCCGAGACGACCGGAGGCGCGTCGGTCGAGCCCATAAGGATATCGCTCTTGCGGGCCAGTGAGATGTCTCCGCGCTGGTCGACAACGACGGATTCGAACTTGCCCTTGGCGAAATGGGCCTGTGTGCTGTGCGACCAGGAGGCGGGCTTCACCGCCAGGACTCCGCAGGTGACAGCGCCCAGCAGCGCGGCGGCGATTACGATGTTCACATTGCGATTCATAGTTCCGTTTTCCTTGTTATCCGATGCTCACGGAATTGGTGTTGCTTGTGGTTTTATTAGCGGTGTCGCCCGGCCGGTTTCACTTGGCCGCGTCGAGCGCCACGGGGGTCTGGTTGCGATGTTTCGTCACTGTGAAACTCGCCGTCGCAGAGCCGGTCAGGACGTACTTGACTTTCTTCTCACGCAGAAGCGAGCGTGCGAATCTGCCGGTGTCCAGGAGTTTGGCCTGGGTTATGACCGCGGCCTTGCTGGGCGGCAGGTCGGGCAGCTCCTTTTTGTCCAGTGCGATCCCGCCGCCGTCGGGCAGCGGCATTCTCATGTACAGCACGTTGCCCTGCAGCTTCACGGCTCGCTGCATCGCGGCCAGGAACTGCTCGGTGGTCTTCGAACGGTACTTGTGGGGCTGGAGCCTCATGTCGGCCGCGGCGGCTGAAGACCAGTCGCTGACCTGCAGCATTCGCGGACCTTCGGGCAGATCGTCGGGCAGCTTGAACTCCACCCGCATCGTCGTGCGCTTCTGACGAGGGCGGGACAGCGTAAGCGTACCTGTCAGCGTATCGCCCGGAGCCAACGTGTCGCGATCTAGGCGGAAGTCGATGATCCCGGCGCCTATCTCGCCGGGCATAATCCTGATCGAAACGTCGACCGAGCGAATCTCGGGCCTCGGGCCGTACGGATTACGCATCATCGAGAACACCGGTCGCTCGAGGTCCGAAGCCGCCCAGTAGATGTCCGATCCGCTGGATACGTTCGACGCGCGATACTTGCCCAGCTTCCCGAAGTCAATACTCACCGAATAGGATACGTGATGCCTTTCGGGCAGCTCGCGCCATCCCCAGGCAGCATCGCTCAGGAGCGTTGAGATCATGATCGGAGCCATTCTGGGATGCCGCGCGACGGTGTAGTTGAACGTCTGTCTGCGTTTGTCGGCGGGCCAGTCGACCTGCACCTTCATCGGTATCATGCTGGGTTTGGGTCCGATCTGCCCGGCTATGGCGGACTGTTCGTCGCGCGTCATCGTTCCGGTGACCTTCAGCAGCGAACCGAGCTTGAAGCTGTTGGTCCGCCCGGAGACCACGGTGTGGATGTACGCCGGTCCCATCGGAAGTTCGGCATGTCCGCTGGCGTGGAAGCTGTGCCCGAACGCCATCACGTTCTTGCCGACAACGTCGGTCACCGTCCCGACCGCGGCCAGATCGGCGTCGCCTGCGGCCAGAGGCACGGCGATCCCGCCGCCCGGCACGAGCTTTGCGTTTTTCAAAGCCGCCGCCTGGGCGCCGCCCACTCCGCCGCCGGCGAAGGGGATCATCCCGCAGGCCTTGAGCATGCGCCCGGCCCGGGCCATGCCCTTGGACGAGAGTCCTGAGACCATGACCGGGGTCGACAGCGCCGTCAGCCCCGAGGGGGCGCCCGAAACGTTCGGGACCAGCGCGACCGAGGCGAAATCGATTTTCCTTATCCCCATCGCGGCGCCGACGAGTGCTTTGGCGCCGGTCGACGGAGCCGACGAGACGGACTTGCCCGAAGCTGCCTTGTCCGTGCCGGCAACCGGAAGGAACCCTCCCGCGGCGAGCATGTTGGTGATCGGCTGGATGCCGCAGAGGGGTTCGTTTTGTCCTCTCCACCCGTACGCCACGGCCCCGATCATCTTGAACTTCCCGTCTTTCGGGTCCCTCATATAGACCGGCGAGCCGCTCATGCCGGAGATGATCATGGTCTTTTCCAGCTTCCGACCGGCCAGTTTGGCGAGTATGACGTCCTGGTGAGGCCCGAACTTCGGGACGACCGAAACGATCTCCGCGTCGAAGCGGACCGGTTCGGCGCCGGCGAACACGCTCAAGCCGTAGCCCTTCATGCCGCGTTTCAGAGCGCTGTGGTGCAGGTATCGGCCCGATTTATCGACGTGCTTTCGCGCCGCGTCCAGACGGGTGTCGACCGGTCGGGGCGCGGCGTCGACCTCGCGCCAACCGACCGACAGGACGCAGACAGCGACTCCAATACAAACGCAAACCAATCTGGGCATAACAGTCTCCTCACGGGCTCCGCGGCCCACCAGAGAATGGTAGTCGCACGGCGATAAGAATGCAATAGGCTTGAATCATCTTGACAATTGCGGCGTTTCGCGGTGACATATAATCTCCGCGGGCGTGCGGCGGAATCCAACCCCAGACACTGGCCCGAGGCGCACTGGGCATGATTGAAGTAAAGAACCTGACAAAAAAATACGGACGCATAACCGCTGTCGACGGGATAACCTTCAATGTCGACAAGGGTTCCATCGTCGGTTTCCTCGGTCCCAACGGGGCCGGCAAGACCACGACGCTGAAGATCCTCACGTGCTATCACCCCGCCACTTCCGGTCGGGCGACTATAGCCGGATTCGACGTGCTGACCCAATCGCTCGACGTGCGCAGGAACATCGGATACATGCCCGAATCGCCGGGCGTATATCCCGAGATGAAAGTGCGCGAGTTCCTCAAGTTCCGCGCCGCCCTGCGCGAGATACCGCTGTTGAAGCGGAAAACTGCGATCGGGCGAGTGGCCGAGTTGTGCGGGCTGTCGACGCCGGAGAACATGATGCGTCGAAATCTCGGGGAGCTTTCCCGCGGCTACAAGCAGCGCGTGGCGCTGGCCGACGCACTGCTGCACTCGCCGCCGGTGCTGATACTCGACGAGCCGACCAGCGGGCTCGACCCGGCCCAGATCCGCTCGATGCGAGAACTGATCCTCTCGCTGGGCGTCGATCACACGATCATCCTGTCGAGCCATATTCTCGCCGAGGTCGAGCAGACATGCGGCCGCTTGATAGTCATCGCCGGCGGCAGGATCGCCGCATCGGGAACGCCGGACGAACTGCGAAAGAGCGTTGTCGGACCGTCGCGAATCCTCGTCGAGATAAAGGGTAAGCGCAAGGAAGTTATCGAGACGCTCAAGAACCTGCCCGGAGCCGACGGCGTGGAGATAAAGTCGATCGGACAATGGCGCCGCGCCTCGATCCGCTTCACCGACGGCGGCGATCACCGCGCCGAGATAGCCCGCGCGATCCACAACAAGGGATGGGCCATCCGCGAACTGAGAGATCAGGCCGGGTCGCTGGAGGACTTCTTCGTCCACGTGACCTACGAACAGAACATAGAAACCGCCGGCCGACCCGGCCAGTAGAGGACTCCCAGCGTGCGAAAGACACTGATCATGGCCCGTCGCGAGATATCGGGGTATTTCTACTCCCCGGTCGCCTACGTGATCGGCGCGCTGTTTCTGCTGGCCTCGGGGGTCTGGTTCTTCCACGCGATATTCCGGCCCGGTCAGCCGGCGACGCTCCGCCCGCTGTTCGAGGCGATGGCGTACATAATGGTCTTCGCCACCCCGCTGCTGACGATGCGCCTGGTCAGCGAGGAGTTTCGAAGCGGAACGTTCGAGACGCTGGTGACGGCCCCGGTGACCGACACGCAGGTTATTCTGGGCAAGTTCCTCGGCGTGCTGGTGTTCTACATGCTGCTGCTGAGCTGCACCGGGCTGTACATGGCCCTGATCGCGGCGTTCGGCAAACCTGACCCCGGCGTTGCGGTCATGGGATACTGCGGCATGCTGCTGCTGGGCGCGGCGTTTCTGGCTGTCGGGCTGTTCGCCTCGACCCTGACGGCCCACCAGGCCGTCGCGGCGGTCGTCGGAATCACGATACTGTCGGTCTTCGCGATCATCATGCAGTTCCTGACGCTGCACGCCCCCCCGCCGTGGGGACAGGCGGCCGCTAGGCTCAACGCAATGACGTACTTCAAGGACTTCGCACGCGGAATGTTCGACACCCGCGGAGTGGTCTTCTTCGTAAGCAGCACGGCGATGTTCCTGTTCCTGAGCGTCAAGATGCTGGAGTCGCGACGATGGAAATGAGAAAAAACGCCGAATCCGACGAGATGCTCCAGGGCCCCTGGACTATGTGCGCCGGCGGCGCGTCGGTGGCGACCGCGGCCGCGGCGGCGGTGATGCTCATCACCAACATCCCCGGCGACGGACAGCGATTCTCGGCCGAGATGATCTGGTTCGCCCTGCTTATGGGCCTGGCCGCGGGCGTCGCGGTCGGCGGGGTCGGGCTTCTCAGGCGGCGGATCTGGGCGCAGCGAATGATGCTGGCGTTCTGGCTGATTGCCGCGTCGGCGGCGATCCTGACCGGAGCGGCGGCTATAGTCTGGAGGCAGTGGTGGTCCGAGGCTGTCCCGGCCCGGCTCGGCTCGGTCGGAGCCTGGTCGCTTATCTGCGGCGCCGCGGCGGTCGGAGCGTCGATAAGCGTGATGCTGATCGTCTCGGCGCGCAGACGCCTGCGATACGCCTCTATCGTGAGCCTGGCCGCGGCCGCGGCGGTCTCGCTGACAGTGCTGGTCAACATCATATCGCAGCGCGACTATTATCGCGTGCCGATCGAATCGCTGGGTCGATACTCGATAAGCCAGCGGACCGAGGGGATACTGGCGGACCTGGACAAACCGGTCAGCCTCACCTGCGTCTACACCGGCTCCGGCCCGGGCGAAAAAGGAGCCGACTTCCGCCCGCGAGTGATGGAGCTGCTCCAGGACATACGCGAAAAGGCCGACAAACTCGGGAAACAGATCAGGATCGCCAGCGTAACAACCGACGCCCAGCGAAAGGCCGAAGACATCCGGCTCGGCTCGAAGCAGCGCCGGCGTTACGGGGCGAAACACGAGAAATTCATACGCGACTTCCGTTCGTCCGCCGGCGAAATAACCGAGGAGCTGAAGGCCCGGCAGATCGAATGGCGCGAACTTGCCAAAGACAGCTACCTGGCCCAGTGGCCCGTGCCGGCTCCGCTGAGCGTTCGAATGTCGCGGCTGATCGAAGGGTTCGACAGAACGCGGATAATGCTCCGTTCGGAACTGGATCACGAAGGCATAAGAAACTACCCGGCGCTGGTCGGTCCGGCCAAGTCCGTCCTGGCCTCGACCCGGCAGAGCCTGACAAGCTACCGGGCCACGATCGCCGCGATCGAAGCGGTGCATCGCGGCGCGATCGAGAATCGCAAAAAAGCCCTCGACGCGGTCACCGCCTGCGTCGGCGGCGTAAGCAATCTCGCGGCGATAGTCGGCAAGAACTCAGACCCCGCGCCGTCCGACCCCGACGCGGTGATAAAGGCGTTCATAGCCGCGGCCGCGAAAGCCTCGGAAAACACCCACAAGGCGACAGTGGCGCTGGAGACCATCGCCGGGGCCGAGCACGCGACGCTGGTGGTCAACTCATCGCAATGGGTCATAAAAACCGACAAGAACAAGATGCCGCTGACGGAATTCTTCGGAAAAATGTCCAAGAGCATCCTGCTGCTGGCGCGCAGAAATCAGCAGATCGTCCAGATATCGACGGCGAAATTCAAGGCCGAAGAAGTGATCCGTCTGCGAAAGCAGTTGGCGACGATGCAGATCGAGTTCTCGCTGGCCGGAGCGGCGGCGATAAAGGCGCTGGACGCACTTACCTCAGCGGACGCCAAATCCCGGAAGATCATGTCCGAAGCGTCGAACGAGACGCTTTTCGCCGGAGTCCTCACGCAGATCGAAGCGCTGGCCAAACAGGCCGACGAACTGCCGGAAATAGAAGCCGCTTCGCTGACGAAGGACCTTGCCGAAGACAACATCGTCATCGTCGAGGCCGGCGACAAGGTCGAGGTCGTGAGCTTCGACGAGGTCTGGCCGGTGAGCATGCTGGCCGATTCGCAGGGCAGGCCCAGGCGGGAGTTCAACGGCAACTCGGCGATCGGATCGCGGATATGCTCGATAACCAACGAACCTTTCGCCACCGTCATCCTCGCGTACGTCCAGCCGCTGCCGACGGCGGAGATGAAGAAGAAGAACCAACTGTTCGCCAATCCGACCGTTCAGTACAAGACCCTCACCGCCAGGCTCAAGGCCGCCAATCTCGAGGTCCGCAACTGGGAGATCTCGAAGCCTCTGGACGAAGCGGTCGGCGACCCGACCAGCGCCCCGGCGCCCGGAAACGCGATACTCATAGTCCTCCCGTCGATCAATCAAGCCGAGATCACCGACGTCCGCATGACGAATCTCAAACGCGAGATCGACAAGGGGACCCCCGCGGTGTTCCTGACCGAGTCCCAGATCAAGCCCGCCGGCACGGACGCGTACGACAAGACAGTCACCGACTATCTCGCCGGCGAATGGGGAATCTCGGTGATGAGCGACTACGTGGTGATACCGGCGGTTCGGGATTCGGTCGATCCCACGCAGTTCAAGATCGACAACCTGCGCAACCGGCACATGCCCCAGAGCAGTTTCTCGCCGCACGTCATCGGCAAGGGACTGCGGGGCCAGAGGCTGCTGTGGCGGGCGCTGTCGACGTGCCCGGTCAAGGGTATCGACGCGAACAGGCGCCCCGATGTTGCGGTGAGCAGCGTTCTGACGGTGCCGCCCGATCAGACCGCAACCTGGGCGACGGCGCGATTCATCGAGCTCCAGAAGCAGTATCGAACCACCGAGGGCGGGTTCATTCGCCCGGACTTCGCCGCCGACGAATCGCCGGACATCAAGCCGCCGTTCGACCTGGCGGTCGCCGCGTCGCGCAAAGGCGCCGCCGGGCGCAAGCCGAATCGAATAGTCGTCCTGGGCGTCGGAGCATCGCTCTCGGACGGATACATCGCGGCGAATGTTGAAGTTCACGCATCCAACCGCACCACAAGCATGGCCGCCCCGCCGCTGATGGACGCCGACCTCGTCGTCAACAGCGTACTGTGGCTCGGCGGGCTCGAGGACCGAATCGCCGCCGGACCGGCCGTTTCGAAACCGATAGACGTACAACCGCACGTAAGGGATCTGCTGATGACCGCCTGTGCGATCGGCCTGCCGCTTGCGGTGCTGGCCGCCGGCGGAGCGGTCATGCTCGCGAGAAAACGAAGATGAAGTCAAGAACCACCGTTCTTCTCATACTGGCGCTTGTCGCCTGCCTGGCGTACATTGTCATGCGCCCCGACCGGCAGTCCGGCGACGATCCGAATCCGCCTGCGGAGACCGCCGAACCGCTGCTGGGCGATGCGCCCAAGCCGCCGGCAGTCGTCTCGATAACCGCGCAGTCCGGACAGAAGATCGAATTCCGCGCCGACGACTCCGGCTGGCGGATCGCCGAGCCGATATCGGCTCCCGCGATCAACGCCAGAGTCGCCTCGCTGGTCGAGGAGATCGTCTCGATCAAGCGATTGGGCCGATACGAATCGTCCGATCCCAAGGCTCCCGACGCCGGCGTAACGGGTCTGGCCAAACCGAGGTGGACGGTGACGATCTCCGGACCGGGCTCCGAGGCGGTGACGCTGCGGATCGGACAGGCGGTCCCGCTGAGCGGAAAGGCCAAGACGTACGTTCGGGTCTCGGGCGACCAGCGGATATGCATCGCCGGCGGCGATCCGTCGCAGATGCTGTCGCGCCCGGCGAGCTACTACCGCAGCCCCACCGTGCTGGCGGTCGACAGCGAGTCGATAGCGTCGGTTCGCGTCGCGGGAGCCTCGACCTACAGCCTCATGCGGCGCCCGCGGGGTCGGTGGATCATCTCGACCGAAGGCGGCAACGCCGAGAAGTTCGCCGCAGACGGCAGGGAAGTCGGCGCGTTCCTGTCGCATTTGGCGAAGGTAGACGCCCTGGCGTTCACCGACGACTCGCCGACGGACCTGGCGCCGTACGGCCTGGGCCCCGGCGGGAGGCGACTGGCGGTCAGCGTAACGTACGTCCAGTCCGGCTCCGACGACCCGATCAGCCGCACGCTCAGCCTGGGCCAGAACACCGGCGGCGACGGACCCGAGGCTGTCTACGCCAAACTCGACGATCAGCCGACGGTGTTCACACTGCCGGCTTCGATGCTGACCGAGCTGGAGCCCGATCGGCTCGCGCTTCGCGACAAGGCGGTCCTTCCGGTCAAGTCCGACGCGATCACCGCCCTGGAGATCACCATCGATTCGAATACGATGAAGCTGACCAGGGCCGGCGGCAAGTGGAGCATAACCGAGCCCAAGCCCGCGCCGGGCAACCAGAGGCGCCTGGATCTGCTGGCCGACAGGCTCGCCTCGCTGCGGGCCAAGAACTTCCGCGAAGAGAAATCCTCTGAAGTCCAGTTCGGGTTCAAGAAGCCCAGGGGCGCCGTACGCATAATCCAGGCCGGCTCGGGCGATCCGGTCACTCTGACCGTAGGAGCCGAGAGTCCCGCGGCCGCTGTGGCGTTCGTCAAGTCGTCGAGCGCCGACGCGGTGGCCGCCGTCGGATCTCAGGAGGTCGAAATCTTCCTGGCGCCGCTGGCGCGATACTACGATCCGACGCTCTGGGTCCTTCCCGACAAGACCGACGTCAGCCGCGTGGCGATCGATCGGCCGGGCGGAAAGGTCGAACTGAACGGGTCGCCCGACGGCAAGTGGAGAATGTCCAAGCCGCTGGACGCTCCGGTGGACTTCGAGAACGTAAACGCCATACTCGACCAGCTCGACAGCCTGACTGCGACTCGGATCGTCTCGGTCGGTCTCAAGACACGCGATTACTACGCCCGCGGAGCGGCTCGGATAACCGCTTCGTTCGAGATTCGCCCCCAGGGCGCCGCGGCGGAAAAGCCCGGCGGCGTGTTCCGCATGGCGGTGATCGAGCAGAAGGTCTACGGATGGATGGACGATGACCCGCTGGGACGCGTGGGGCTCTTCAGCGGGCGAATCTACAGGCAGTTCGCCGCCGAACTCCGCAACAGGGAGATCCTGGACTTCGACACCAAGAGCATCGCCGGGATCGCGCTGGCCGCGGCGGGAAAGGTCATGGTCCTCCAGAAACTCGACGGACGATGGAAATACTCCGACGATCCGGATCTGAAGATAGACTCAGACGCCGTCAACGGATATCTCGACCATATCAAGACGTCAAGGGCTCTGCGGTTCGTCAGCTCCGACGCCGGAGCACCGGACGAAAAATACGGGCTGAAGAAATCCAAGGCGTGGCTGACGCTGACTTTGACGACATCCGAGCGAAAGACCATCAGCGTGACGGTGTCCCGCAAAGGCAGCGACGAAACCGCCAACCGTTACGCATCGGTAAGCGGGCTGCGGGGAGTGTTCACGCTGTCGGCCCAGACCGCAGCATCCCTGGCCCGCAAGATCACCGACTTCAAACAGCAGATCATCCCCTGAGCCGGTCGAGCACCACCTGGCGCATCACTTCGCGGGGGGCGGGCTTGTCCGTCCATGTTTCGAATTGCGCGACGGCCTGATTGACGAACATCTCCAGCCCGCTGACCGTCTGGCGCCCGGCGTCGGAGGCCGCGCCCAGCAGCCTGGTGCGGATCGGATTGTAAATCGTGTCGAATACGACCCTGACGGTTTCGGGTATGCGCTCCAGCGGAGAGCCCCCAACGTTCGGGTGCATTCCGATCGGGGTGCAGTTGATCACGATTTCGGCCCGCATTCTCGACAGCGCGTCCAGCCCGCAGGCGGTCGCTCCGAATTCGTCGGCCAGCTTCACGCCGCGCGAAACGGTGCGATTGTAGATCGTCGTCTCGGCCCGGTAGTGCGCCAGAGCGGCGACTATCGCGCGCCCGGCCCCGCCGGCGCCAAGGACCGCCACCTTCCGACCGGCCAGATCGTCGCGCCGGATTCCCATCGCGTCGCACAGGGCGTCTATGGCGGCCGCGTAGTCCGTGTTGTCGCCGCGAACCGTTCCGTCCGGCGATATCGTTATCGTGTTGACCGCGCCGATCCTGACCGCCAGCGGATCGCAGTTCTCGGCCCCTACGAATTCCAGGGCGTTGTGCTTGTGCGGTATCGTTACGCTCAGGCCGCGCCAATCGAGCCACCGACGCGACAGGACGCCGTCGAGGAATTCGTTGAAGCTGTCGCACCCCGGCGGGATAAGGAGCGGGACATACGCCCCGTTGACCCCCGCGGCTTCGAAAGCCGCGTTGTGGATCGCCGGCGACATCGAGTGGCCCACCGGGCATCCGATCACGCCGTACAACTCGGTGTCGGCGTTTATCGAATCCCATCGGTAAAGATCGCGCAGATCGGCGACGGTGGGCTGACCGGGGGCCGAGCCGAGTTCTTCGGACAGGGCTGCGAATGTCCCGAACGCGCCGAATTTCCCCGCCAGTATGCGGCTGAGCAGGCCCTCTGCGCCCATCGCCAGCGCGATCGTGGGTTTGCGCGAGTCGCGGACCACGTCGAAGGCGCGCAGGGCTTCTGACGGGTTTTTCGCGGCGAACGCGATCTTGTTGACCGCCGCCGGCGATGCGTCCAGCCCCGCCGCCAGTTCGGTCAGATCGATCGGACATTTCTCGAAGTCGTGCCGGCTGGAGATTATCTCACCCTCGGGCCGGTCTTCAAGCGGCACGTCGGCTTCGACGTCTATGAACTCCGCACCGGCCTCGGAAGCCGCCTGCAGTATCGCCAGGCGATCGGATTCGGAGCCGGCGAACCGACCGCCCTCCCGCACCGGCCTGCACGTGGCGATTACGCCGGGATCGAGCCGCGAGATCAGTTCGGCGGCCTGGGGCGGACTCGGCGGCGGGGTCAGGTAGTCCAGGCGGCATTCGACGGCGTCGCATCCCCCGGCCGACGCCAGGGTCATCTGCTCGAGCATCTCTTCGGCGGTCGATCCCGTCAGAGTGCAGATCAGGCGTGTTTTACTCAATTGAGGCTCCATGACAAATCAAGCCGGTCGGGCGGCTTCAATCGTTAGCGCTTTCTGCGCGATCCGGTCTTCCTGGTCGAACCCTTTTTCTCCCTGGGGGTCTTCTTGTCCTTGGGATCCCTCAGCGCCGGCTCTTTGGCGGCGGTGCAGACCTGGTTGATGACCGTGAGGGTGCGCTTCTTGGCAACGTCGGAGTGCGTGGTGAACTTGCTGTTGGACTCCTTTACGATCTCGACCGAGCCCTTGTCGACATAGGTTCTCGCCCCGCTCCCCTCGCGGGTCCGCAGATCGTTCCAGAACGACCGCAGCGCGTCGTAGAAGACCTTTCCCCGCGGCTGGGACATCTTGCGGGCCTGCGATCGTATCGCCTCGAGTATGTCGGCGTACATCCAGTCGGCTTTCTTCTCCGATTCGACAAGGGTTGCAAGCAGCCTGGCGTCTTCTTCGCGCGACCTGGCCCGCACCACCAGCTTGAACACCAGCAGACGCAGTGCCCGGGCCTGTTGATTGTGCTTCTGGACGGCCAGCTCCTCCTTGAACTTCTCTGCCCGCCGCTTGGCGGCCTTGACCAGCACGCTCTTGGGCGAATCGGCCTCCGGGGCCATCGCTTCGAGCTGCTCTTCTGTGAACGTCGGCAGATCCTTGTAGACCGCTATGCGTTCAGAGACTGTGCGGATCATTCCGATCGCCTCTGCAATGACCTTGGGCTTGGCGTAGAGCATCGGACCCAGGATCCTGTTGGCCACGAAGATATCGTTGGGACTGGGACGCTCGACCGACAGGACAGTCCTGAGCGGACTGATCGACCCCTGATCGTACCAGACGTTGCGGAGGAAGTGGGTCACCTTGAGATTCGGGCGTTTCGAGTTGGCCCACGCAGAAGCCTGGGCCTCGACGCCCTTGACCAGTTCGTTAAGCTCATCTATCCGCATCGCGCCATCGCCCCGCGCCGCAGCCGGGCTCACAAGAGCGACAAACGCACAGCATGTCAGCACAATCGAAACTCTACGCATGGCAAATTCTCCGATTCCTGTCGGGACAGTTCCAAAGCATATATACTAACAAACGAACCGCCCGGAGGGGATATTGAAGATTCAACAATTCGTTTTTCGCGTTCTTTCGCGATTCGGGGGCCGGGTGATTGACACATGGATATCGAAGGCGCCGCGGCATTCGAAACCCTTGTGTCAATCACCCGCCTGCCGGAGGGCTCTGTTCTCTTTTGGAGCCATGTTCCCCGGGCTTGCTGCGCTGCACCCGGGGCTACGATCAGTCACCCTCCTTCGTCGGGCTCAGCGACAACGGCGCCCCCACGCAAGCATTGGTTTCGATCGCACGATCAATCCCAGGCTCCTTTCTCTTCGACCAGCATTTTCCCCGAATCGGCGCATCGCACTTGAAGGAGCCCGCCGTTATGCACCGTATAGCTTGTGCCGCCGCTACGGAACCTATACCCCAAATGTCTCGAGGGTGCGCCGTAGGAGCCCCTCTGGTGCATCGTCGAGCCCTTGAGCGTGATCGCTTTGCCTGTCTTGCGGGATACGCCGTGATAGAGGATATTGTCGCAGGCCACGCAGCCTTCCTTCTGACACATGTGCTTGACGGTCACGATGTAATTCGGCGTTACAAGCTTTCCGAGCGACAAAGCCCCCTTGCGTTCGGACGCCATGCCATGTGCTCCAACGTTTCGCAGGCGGGGGTCCTTGGATTTCATTTTAATCTCGGGCGTTTCGGCGTTTTCCAGCTTGGGATCGACCTGGTAAACGCCCTGGGTCTCTCTGGCGGGCAGTGATGGGCGGCGGGCGCCGTCGCTGCAGAACCAGGCGTTGCGGCGGAAGATGAAACTCTTTGGCAGCGTGTTCCGCCCGACATTGACGAACGTGCGGACGCGCCTGTCGAACACGATCAGGTTCTCCTCGAATACGCCCTTCTGGCACGGCTGGAACTTGTCGGTCGGCTGCTCCTGCAGGATTCGCATCACCCATTTGTCCGGGTGCACGATCGTGTTGCGGCGGACAATGCAGTCGGTCGAAGTAACGTACGCCACCGGGGCCATGCCGCCGACGAAATGATTGCCCTCGACGATGACGCCCTTGGCCTCATAGTCGCGAAGCTTCGGTCGGAAGTACTTCAGCCCCGTGCTGCCGCCGATATTGACCGCCCGAGTCCCGGCGTTCTTGAAGAAGTTCCGCCTGATAATCACGTTCTCGCTGCCGCCCTTGGCCTGGATGCCGCTGGATTGGGAATACCCCTTCCTGCCGATGAATTTGCACTTTTCGATGACGCCTTCATGACATCCGACCATATCGATCGCCGAGCCGCCCCAGCCGCTGAGCGTGCAGCCGGTGACTAGAAAATCATCCAGGCCCGAGAGCTTCAGAGCGTCCCGATTGCCCCTGGGCCCGACGTTCTCGATGGTTATGTTCTCAAAGACCATCCCTTTCGACGGCGTGTCGAAGCTGCCGCCGTCGTCGGCGTTAACGCCGTTGCCGCTGCAGCCGGAGACTTTGATATTCCGCAGCACAAGGTAGTTGCAGTCCGACAGGTGAATCGCTTCCGCTCCCCCGGAAAACAGAGGCGGCTTGCGCTCATCGGCTCCGGCGATAACGACAGGCTTGTCCTTCGTACCGCTGATCTTCGATATCCAGACCCCGGCGCCGTAATCGCCCGACGCGAGCTTGATCGTATCGCCGGGGCGCACGCGGCGCAGGGCGTCGCGCAGACCGACCGCATCACGAACCGCAACTTCGCGTCCAAGAACTGAACCGCCGGTAAGAAAGGCGAAAACCAACACTGCTCGCAATACGTTTTTCATAGCTTCTCTCCGCGCAACTGAAATTGGACGTCTGACTTCGGCAACTGTGCTTCCTGGCGAACGCTCATTTATAGAACGGCGCTCCCGCCGCGACAAGCAGAAAGACCGAGATTCCATACCTGTGCGTTGCTGTACGCCGGCGGGCCCGCGGGTATCCGGCGGTTGATATTCAGGCGATAGCGCAGGTCTGCTTGTTTTTGGCGTTTGAATTGACGAGAATATCCAGTACGAATTTCACAGGAGCGTAAGCATGACACGCATTAGAGTTTTTGTTTCCGGCGCCGTCTGCCTGCTGGTCTTCGCGGCGGCTCTTTCCGGCCCGCCGGCCGGCACGACGCCCAAGGCCAAACCGCGCAAGTGCCCCGCCGACAAAGTCGCGATCTGCGGACAAGACATCGCCAGAGTGCTGGCGATGCTCGGAGCCAAACGCCAGGCCAGCGACAATCAGATCCGCTCGTACATGGCCCACTTTGACCGGAGCGACCCGAATCGCGACGGCAAGCACAGCCGGGCCGAATATGTTGACGGCGGCAAGTTCATGAATCCGCGGGCCAGAGCGGGTATCTTCGGAGCCGCGGACAACAACGCCGACGGAACAGTCACGCGCGCCGAGTACCTGCTGAACCGGATCATCACCGACGAGGCCAAGGCGATCGTCCAGCGGACCGACGCCGACAAGAACGGCAAAGTCACGCGGGACGAGTTCGTCAAGGGCTCGCCGCTGAAGGACAAGACCCTGGCCGCGGCGGTCTACGACGCGCTGGACACCAGCGGCGACAAGGTGATCACAATCCCCGAATATCTCCGCGTATGGGGCTCCTGGGCCAGGCCAAACTACAAGGCCCAGGAGGCCGAACTTTCCAAACGCCTGGCGAAGCTCGGCAAAGACAAGAAGCCCGACAAGAGCAAGAAACGTTCTACGAAACCCTCTGGGAAACCGGTCGTAAAACCCTCTGAAAAACCGTCCGGCGGGCCGCCGAGCGTTGACCGGGTCTTCAAGATCATGGACGGCGACAAAGACGGCAAGCTGACCAAAGCCGAGTTTCGCGGCCCGAAATTCGTCTTCGACGGCGCCGACAAGAACAAAGACGGCATCGTGACGCGTAAGGAACTGGAGACATTCCGGGCCGCCAGAGGCGACAAGAGCAAACCCAAACGCAAGCCAGGAAAACCGCACGTGAAGATCGGACAGGCCGCCACGGACTTCGAACTGCCGGTCCTGGTTGACCTTGACGGCAAGGCGGCGTTCCACTCCCAGGACCCCTGGGGCGTCCAGCCCAAGAAGGCGGGCGCGGTCATAGAGAAACTGCTGGAAAAAGGCGGCTTCCCCGAATCGGCGAACGCCAGGGCGACCTGAGAAGATCAACCGTACGATTCGAACGTTGAATCTCAGCGGCGCAGTTATTTCGCGCCCGCCGGAGCGTTCTGTTCGCCGCCTGAAGCGGGGGTTCGCCACCGGATTTCGGCGGCGCGATTCTTGATGTCGAGTTTCACCGACGCATGCTTGAATGTGCGACAGTAGACAAAACCGTCCTTCTTCGCCGGCCCGTCCGGCGGCCCAAGGGGCTTGTCGTATTCCGGGAACCAGCGCATCCAGCGGTCGTTATCGTTGGCCGAGTACCCCTCGTGGACACGGAAGTAGCTGTACTTCTCGGCGCAGATCAGGAAGATCGCCAGCCGATACGCCAGGGCCGCTCGCGCCTGCTTGTCGGATTTGACAGTCGCGTGTCCCTCGTCGATGCCCATGTTGCTTGTGTTCTTCGGCGAGGCGAGCCCGGTGGTGAACGCAATGATCCTGCCTTGGCCGGCAGCCTTCCGCATGGCGTCGATACCCTTGGCGACATACTCCTCATAACTCGCCTTGCCGACATTGTGGAAGAACCCCTCGATGTAGGATCCGTCGAAACAGTCCAGGTGCTCCAGCCCCGCATTCCTGAAACGCGCTCGGAGGATGTTGGCGATCATCAGCTTGTCCGGGCCGATGGCCTTCCGCGTCTGCTCGATCATGAGGCGGTAGCCGTCGGCGGTCAGCTTCTTCTTGCTTGCGCCGATCTTCCGGGCGAGATATCCGGGCTCCAGAGCCTTGATGTTGCCGTCGAGGAAGACGCCGTCGATAGCCGGATCAGCAGTCATGCTGCGGCATGAATTGGCCCACCACTTGCGCACAGCCGGGTTGGCCAGATCGTAGGCCCGAACGCGGCCTCGGACGAGTTTGCTGTTTCCCGTCTTGTCGGCGAGAAATGCGTTTGGAATTCTGTCGAGCGCCTTGTTGGCGTCATACCGGCCATAGTGGACGATCACATTGCGGTAGTAGAGGACCCTGGCCTTCGGGTTGATCTTCTTGACCGCCCGGGCGGCGATCAGCGTGCCCTTTTCAACCGAACCGTGGTCGGTGTGGCCGTTTGCTTTCTCGAAGGTAATCAGCGGGAATCCGGCTATAAACGCAATCTCCCTGGGGGTAAATGACCTGGCTTTGCGGATGTGCATATACAGGGGAATGCGATCCCAACTGAACTCCGGAAACGTGCGGTTCGGCTTGGCTCTTCTGCTCTTTGAGGAGTTAGTTTCTGATCCCCGGACGGACGACCCGGCAGAGCAACACCACAGAATCCCAACCAGGAGGACCATGCTGATCAGACGCTTTGAGTTCATTGGGCGGATCATATGCATCATTTCACTTTTCCAACGGTC
>Ga0180430_10000643_pt1 | contig 37231 bp, 27 predicted proteins | sample SS_ome_9_FD_132999 | JGI IMG/M metagenome (GOLD analysis project Ga0180430, IMG submission 132999) | Hypersaline lake sediment archaeal communities from the Salton Sea, California, USA - SS_1_S_2 metaG | ecosystem: Environmental > Aquatic > Non-marine Saline and Alkaline > Hypersaline >...
AGTATGGTGCTCCTCCTCCGAAGTGGGGGTGGGCGCAGAGTGTCGTGATGGTGGATGACGTGATCGTGGTGCCGGCGATGAGCGAATCCGCCGGCCTGGCGGGCTTCGACAAGGAGACGGGTAAGGAACTGTGGACCACCGGGGGATTCGGCGATTCGCACTCCACGCCCACGGTCCTGAATCTGCATGGTGTCGACCAGGTCGTTTTCGTTGCCACGATGCGCGATGGCGATGCCGGCACCGGCACGACCATCAGCGTGAAGCCGGACACCGGCGAGGTCCTCTGGAAGACAAATCTCTATTTCAACAAGATTCCGATTCCCTTTCCGACGAAGGTGACGGACGAACTCGTCTTCCTGACCGGAGGCTATGAAAACGGCAGCTGCATGGTTCGCGTCACGCAGGAGGGTGGTGAGTGGATCGTGGAGAAGGTCTTCGACATGACGCAGGGCACGCAGGTCCATCCGCCCTTCGTGATCGGGGAACACATCTATTTCCTCGCCAACGAAAACGCGAATCACAAGGGGGAGAGCCGTCAGACCGGTGGACTGATGTGCATCGATTTCGATGGAAACATCCTCTGGCATACCGGGGACGATCCCTTCATGGGACGGGGTAACATGATCCAGGCCGGGGGCAAGCTCCTCATCCAGGATGGCGAGGTGGGGTACCTGCGCGTCGTCAATCCCTCTCCCGATGGCTACAAGGAGGTCGCCATGGCGGACATTTTCGGCAAGAAGGCGGAGGTCGACGAGATGCTGGCGAAGCAGGAGCACCGCGAGGTGAAACGCGTTCCCGACTTCAAGTACTGGTCGCCGATGGCGCTCTCCAACGGGCGTCTCGTCATGCGGGGACAGGATAAGTTGATCTGCCTGGATCTTCGCTAGGGTCTCCGCCGAACCGGAAGAACGCACATTCGAGAAGGGCACCCCGTGCTGTGGGGTGTCCTTTTTCGTATCCGGGGAAGCTATTCTTCGCAATTGTCTTCGCAATTGACTCCTCACGGGTTGCCAAGCCGGGGGATTCACGCCACGATGAGCGCGTGAATCCTCCTGACGAGCAACGCATGGCCCTGTTGCGCTACATCGTTTTCTCTCTTCCCCTGCTCGCCGCCATGGCCCTCTGGTGGTTGCGGACGGAAGTGCGCGAGGCACCGGTCGAGAGAACCGGCGACGCCATGGTCTGCCTGATCCGCGAAGAGGTGGGGCCCCTCAATCCCCTCGTTCCGTTGACCGGTGTCGAGAGGGAGATCACGGACATGTTGTTCGAGCGCCTCCTCGTCCGCGACGAGGAGTTGGTCTTGCAGCCGAACCTGATCGAGTCCTGGGAGTACCACACGCTCGTCACGGTCCACTGCGAGTCCGAGGAAGCCGGAGGGGAGTTCGAAGCTCGCCTTCGTGCGGAGGAGTACGGGCGCGAGGGCGATCCCTCGTGCAGGGAGATCGTTCGGGAGGGGGCCGTGGTCACCGTTTCTTTCGATGGCCTCCACGATGGATGGGCCGAAGAGTTTGTCGGGAGGATCGATCCCGGTCTTCTTGCCAACTTCACACTCGTCCGGCTCCGGGTGAAGAATTCCGTTCGTCCCTCCTTCGAGGCTTTCCTCCGTGATTCGGTGGAGCGGTCGCAGATTCGTATGATCGACTACGAGGGGGACCGGACGGTCAACGTTTTCACGGAGGGAGAAACCGATCTCTTCCTGCGCGAGTTGCGTCTCTACTACGAGTCGAATCGGGGATTGGAACCCGAGATCGAGGAAGCGGGAGACGTGTCGCACACGAGCTCCCTCGAGTTGATCGTGCGTCTGCGTGGGGACGTCCAGTGGCATGATGGTCCCTATCTCACCGCAGACGACGTTCTGTTTTCCTACCGTGAATTGACGAGACCGGGCTCGCCCTATTCGGTGGCCTCCTCGTTCTGGTTCGTGGAGGGAATCGAGAAGATGGATCGCCTCTCCCTGCGGGTGACCTGTCGGCAACGCCCGGGCTTTCACCTCGAAAGCTGGGAGAAACTGCCGGTTCTTCCGGCCCACCTTCTCGACGGAGCGACACCGGAGCGATGGCTGTCCTTTTTCGAGAACCCGGTCGGAAACGGTCCCTACCGGTTGGAGGGGCGCCGGGCCGACGGGGGCTTCGAACTGGCCGCCCACGAGGGGTATTTTCGTGGTGCGCCCCGGCAGCGTTACATCGTCTACGAGCGGCTCGAGGATCAGAGCGAACGCCTCATGCGCCTCCGGTTGGGGCGGTTCGAGACCGTGGAGGCGGAGCTGCGGGAGTGGCAGTGGGCGAGGCGGAATCCGTCGGCCATCGAGGAGATCCGTTGCGTGCCGCGTTTCCAGAATTTCGTCGCGTGGAATCTCGAGGACCCCTTCCTGTCACAAAGGGAAGTTCGGAGGGCACTGGCCTGCGTGATCGACCCGGCTCGTACGCTGGAAGATGGTCCGCGCTACTACCAGGTGCGCACCGACAGTCTCTTCTTTCCCGGTGTGCCCTATGCGGGGGAACCCATGTTCCTCCCCGAGTTCGACCTGGCGATGGCGGAGAGATTGATGGTGGAAGCCGGCTACCGGCGTGACGAGGCGTCAGGGGCGATCGTGCATCGCTCGGGAGCACCGGTTCGCCTGACCCTCACCGTGAATCGCGAGAATGCGGAGCAGCAGTCGCTGGCGCAGCGGATCTCCACCCAGTGGCGGGAGTTCGGGATCGACGTCATCCTTGAGTCTGTATCATGGGAGGAGATCGTGACGGAGAAACTGGCAAACCGGCGATTCGATGGGATACTTCTGGGCTGGGAGTTGCCCTACGAACGAGATCGCTATGCGACCTGGCATTCCAGCCAGGTCGAGGCGGGAGGGGGGAACTTCTGTGGGTTCCGCAACGAGGAGGTCGACGAGTGGCTCGAGACGCTTCGATCCGAGACCGACGCGGAACGTTCCCGCATTGCCGCGGCGGAATTGCAGAAAGAGATCGCCGACTGGCAGCCCTACCTCTTCCTGTGCAACACGGGGCGAGTGATGCGCCTTCGAGCTGGGGCGCTCACCTATGCCCCGGAGGGACGCCTGCCCGGCATGGATGAACCGCCCGGAGTGAGGCCTTCCCGGGCGGGGTTGGACCGGGTCCGTCCCTGGTGGGTGCGGCGGGATATCACTACCTCCGGCATCACGCGCGCCGAATGACTCGTTTCGCCCTCCAGCGAGCCGGCATTGCGCTGGCCCGGTTCGGCATCATCGCCTTCGCGTTGCTCGCCTTGATCGAGGTCGCCTACTGTGTTCTGGGGGGATCCTCCCGCCACGTGTGGTTGGCCGACTCGTTCGGTGATCCGGGTCCCCTCTTCACCGCGGAGGTCGTGACTGCAATGGGTCGCAGTACGATGGTCTTCGTCGCGGCCTACCTCCTCGTGCTCGTGACCGGCTACGGGTGGGGCACCGTGGGGGCTCGCTACCGTCGTTTCCGGATCGGACCGCTCCTGGTGCTGCCCTTCAGTCTGATCGCCTGTGCTTCGGGGTTCTGGCTCGTTCTGCTCGTGGCCGCCCACGCCGTCTATGCCTGGCAACGGCCCGGATTCGCCGACGCCCCACCACCGGATGGTGCGGCGAGCCTGCTGTCCTGGTGGCACCTGTCCGTCCTCGCGGCGGTTGCCGCGGTGGGTTGGATTTCGCGCATGATTGCGGGAGTCGCGGCGATTCTCCGGAAGTACGCGAACGAGCCCTACCTGCGCAGTCTCTACATCCGCGGTTACGTGAGCGATGCCATCTTTTACGGCAACGCGTTTCGCCAGGCGAGAGTCGAGCTGGCGGGCCAGATGGCCAAGCCGGTTGCCTCCCTTCTCGGTGTGCTTGCCGTTCTCGAGTATGCCTATCGCTTCGAAGGTGCCGGAGCGCTCTTCATCGAGGCGTCGCGGGATGCCGACTACGCGGGCATCGTGGCAGCGGGGAGCTGGATGACGGCCCTGGCGGTGACCATAACCTGGATCAAGGAGATCATCGAGGAGGGGGCTCGTGGCAGAAGCGAATGAGTGAAACGATGCGAAACGACAACCGGCGGCGTTCCCGGGCGGCCCGCTGGTGGGCGGAAACGCTCGCCCGGCTCTGGCACTACCGTTTCGGGCTCTCGCTCGGCTCGGCCTACTTCGCGGTCTTTTTCTGGCTCCTCTTCGGGCAGGCCGGGCTCGAGACTTCGCCAGGCCGGGTGTATGCCGGCGAGGGATTGCCCATGTGGGAGGCTCCGTCGGCACGGCACGTGTTTGGAACCACGTTCACGGGCATCGATGTCCTTCACCTCTCGCGCCTCGCGATGGCGACGACCGCCTCTTTCGCCTTTGTCGTGACCCTGGCGGGTTTGGGGGCCGCTCTCGTGACCGGATTCCTGATCGCGTTGTCGGGAGACGAGATTCTATTCGGAATGGCGCGACGGATCTCCCGCTCGGCCGGTCTCTTCCCGCTGCTGTTGGTGGTCGTGGTGATCGGAGCGGGTTCCGGGGGAGCGGGGGGAGCCGTGATGGTCACCTTCTCCCTCGCCATCTTTCTCACCTATGCCGGGCAGATCGCGACATGGTTGGAGGAACGTCAGTCGGGGGGGGATGTCACGGCGGGAATCGTCGTCGGTCTCTCCCGCGCCTCGATGGTGAGCAGGCGGGATCTGCCCGCGATCACGATGCGGACGCTCGCCGTTCTTGCCAACGTTCTTCCGCCGGTGATGCTTGCCGAGATGGCCCTTTCTTTCGTCGGTGTGATGGGGGATCGCATCAGTTGCGGTGGGCTTCTCCGCTTCGGTGTCGAGTTTCTCGCCGAGGCCCCGTGGTTGACCGTCTATCCGGGCGTCGTCGCCTTCGGTGTCGTGGCGGTCTTCGCCCTGCTCGGCTGGTGTGTGTCCGGGATCACGCGAATCAAGCCAGAGATCCATCCCTTCCCATGAGCGACGACGAATTGCCCGTGTTGCAGGTCACGAATCTCACGGTCGAGCACCGGGAGTTGTTCGGCGACCGGGAGATCTCACTCCGAGGGGTGACGATTTCGCTGGACCGCGGCGAAGTGCTCGCGGTGGCGGGCGAGTCGGGTTGCGGCAAGTCCGTCCTGACGCGGGCGGTTTCCGGCGGGTTGGGTCCGGACTACCGTGTCGTCTCCGGTAGCGTCCGGCTGGCCGGCGAGGAGCTGCTGCGGTTTTCCAAGGGGAGAATGCGGGAGGTACGACGAAAGAGGATCACATTCGTCGACAGCGATCCGAGGAATCATCTGAACCCCACCGTGACGGTGAGGCGCCACCTGCGCGAGGCGATCCTGCAGGCGGGGAAGGCCGAGGAGTTTGGCGACGAGCGAGAGTGGAGCGCACTCTTTTCCGAAGTCGGCATCGTCGACCCCGAGGAGATCCTGGAGACTCGGGGCGCCCAACTCAATCCCCTCCTGATTCAGCGGATCATGCTCCTGACGGCGATCGTGTCGGGTGCGGAATTGATCGTCTGTGACAATCCAACCGAGCAACTCGACGGCGTGGCGGAAAACCAGTTTTTCGAGGTTCTCAACGAGGTCAAGCGCGAGCGCCGTGTCGGGGTGCTCCTGACGTTGGGGCACCTCAGTTGCGTCGAGAAGATTGCCGAACGGGTCTGTGTCCTCTACCGGGGAGGTGTGTTGGAATGCGGTTCGGTGGAACGTATCCTGAGCGGTCCCGATTTCGCCTATACCCGCGAGTTCTGGGAAGCCTCGCCCCACCTCGAGAAACGAAGGAAGCGCCTCACGGTCATTTCGTCCGATGCCGCCCGCGAAGCGGAGGAAGCGATCCACCGGACCGCCTCGTCACTGGACGCGGCCCGGCGGAGCAGGGTATACCTGCGGACCGAGGAGCGGCGGAGCGGAGGTGCGGACTCCGGAAAGGATGACGGGCATACGTCCCCCATTCCCGGGATGGCCGGTGATGAGGACGAGGCTTGAAAAGTAGGTGTCCCCGAAGAACAAGTGCCTCCCGCTCGTGGTTCGCCGCGTAGACGCCCATCGGATTCCCTGCATCATGATCACAGAAGAACAGATTCGCGAAGCCCTCTCCACCGTGCCCTATCCGGGTTTCAGCCGGGACATCGTTTCCTTCGGGCTGGTCAAGACCATCGGGATCGAGGGCGGAGTCGTGGAAGTGAAAATTTCGCTCGCGACGCGCGATCCTGACGTCCCCCGAGCGATTCACGAGGAGGCTGTCGCTGCCGTTTCACGCGTCGAGGGCGTGAGTCAGGCCGACGTACGGATCGACGTGCAGGATCCACCGGAACCGGCCGGATCGCCGCAGGCTGCTACGGCGGGCCAGTCGAGTATTCCCGGCGTCAAGAAGATCATCGCGGTGGCGAGCGGCAAGGGAGGAGTGGGAAAGTCCACCGTCTCCACGAACCTGGCGGTTGCTCTACAGCGAACCGGAGCGTCGGTCGGGCTCTGCGATTGCGATCTCTACGGCCCGAGCGTTGCGATGATGCTTGGTGCGACCGAGGAGCGACCCCTGGCCAACGAACAGAACGAGATCATTCCGATCGAGGCGCACGGGATCAAGGCGATCTCCATGGGATTTCTTCTCGGGGACGATTCTCCCGTGATCGTGCGAGGACCCCTCGCGACGCGCTACACCCAGCAATTCCTCCGCCAGTGTCAGTGGGGGGAACTCGATTACCTCGTGCTGGATCTCCCGCCGGGTACTGGCGACATTCAATTGACGATCGTCCAGACCGTGGCGCTCGACGGGGCCGTGATCGTGACGACGCCCCAGGAGATTGCCCTGATCGACGCGCGTAAGGCCTCTTCCATGTTCGGCAAGGTGAACGTGCCCATCATCGGAGTGGTCGAGAACATGAGTTGGTTCGAGTGCAATCAAGGGGTGCGGTATCCCATCTTCGGCGAGGGAGGAGGAAAGGCGGAGGCCGACCGGCTCGGAGTTCCGCTTCTCGGCCAGATTCCACTCGACATCGACGCCCGCTATCGAGGTGACCGGGGAGAGCCCGTTGCGGTGCTCGATCCGGAGGCTAGCGCCGTATCGGGAGCCTTTCGCGAGATCGCACAGCGCGTCGCCGCCGGGGTGGGTGCTTGACCGGCGGCGGAGCCCCGGTGATGATGATCGCCGATGAAGCGATCCGGAGTCCTGATTTTCGTCTGTGCCCTCTTCCTCGGCCCCGCTTGTGCGGACGAGCCGCGCCTGCCGAACATTGTCTACATCATCCTCGACGACGCCGGCTACGGAGATCTCGGATGCTACGGGCAGGAGAAGTTCGCGACACCGAACATCGACCGGCTCGCCGGCGAGGGAATGAAGTTCCGCCAGCACTATGCGGGCAGCACGGTGTGTGCCCCCACCCGGTGCGTGCTGATGACGGGCCTGCATACCGGCCGGGCCTGGGTCCGCGGCAACCGGGAGATCCAGCCGGAGGGGCAGGCTCCCATGCCCGCCGATATCGTCACGATTCCCCGCCTGCTTTCGAAGGCGGGATACGTGACCGGTGCGTTCGGGAAGTGGGGGCTCGGGGCCCCCGGATCGGCCAGCGACCCGATGGAGCACTTCGACGCGTTTTTCGGATACAACTGTCAGCGGCAAGCCCACACCTACTACCCGTCCCACCTGTGGAAGGATCGCGAGCGAGTCGAGTTGGATGGGGAAACCTACACCCACCCGCTGATCATGGAGGCCGGCTTGGACTTCATCCGGGCAAATCACGACAGACCGTTCTTCGCGTTCTTTCCCGTCACCATTCCCCATGCGGCGATGCAGGCTCCCGAGGCGTACGTGGCCCCGTTTCGCGAGATCTTTCCCCAGCTCGAGAAAACGGTGGGACGCTACGCGGGAACCGAGGTGACGAATCCAATCGCCGCCTTCGCCGGAATGATGACGCTCCTCGACGAATCGGTCGGGGAGTTGCTCGACCTTCTCGCCGATCTCGACATCGATGAGGAAACCGTGGTGATGCTCACCTCCGACAACGGGCCACACAGGGAAGGGGGACACGATCCGGACTTCTTCGACAGCAACGGGCCGCTCACCGGCTACAAGCGGGATTTGACGGAGGGAGGAATTCGGGTCCCCTTCCTGGTTCGTTGGCCGGGCACGGTTCCGGAGGGTGCGATCAGCGACCTCGTCTCCGCTCACTGGGACATGCTCCCGACGTTCTGCGAGATGGCCGGTGTCGACGCGCCGCCAGATATCGATGGCATCTCACTCGTGCCGGAATTGACCGGTGAGGGGGAGCAGGCGAAGCACGAATTCCTTTACTGGGAGTTTTACGAGCGCGGAGGCAAGAAGGCGGTGCGCTGGGAAAACTGGAAGGCGATCCAGCGGAATATCAACACGAACCCGAATGCTCCGGTCCTGCTCTACGATCTCTCCAAGGATCTCGCCGAGGAAAATGACCTCGCCGGTTCCCATCCCGAGCTCGTCACCAGGGCACTTTCGTTCTTCGACGAGGCCCATGTTCCCTCGGAACTCTGGACCTTCGGCAACAACTAGTCCGAAGGCTCCTTCGCCCCCTGCGTTCGGAGGGGGGAATTCCTGACGCAAATGCGGCTCCTGGCCGTTTCGGGTTGATTCCTCGCCAATGTGGTTGAGGTTTGGTTCTTGAGAAGAAATCTCAATACCATTATGAAATCCATCACATTGTTCTCCCTTGCCGGCGCCGCCCTCCTGGCCCTTCCGGCCGCCCGAGGCGGTGAGATCACCGTCTACAGCCATCGACACTATGAAAGCGACGAAGCTCTCTTCGAGCAGTTCGAGGAGAAGACGGGCATCGCGGTGAACGTCGTCAAGGCGAGTGCGGACGAATTGATCGAGCGACTCAAGGCCGAGGGGGAGAACACCGTAGCCGACGTTCTCCTCGCGGCCGATGCGGGACGTCTCGTCCGCGCGAAGCAGGCCGGCGCCCTGCAGGCGGTAAAATCCGAGACGCTGACCGGCCGGATCCCGGAGAATCTGCGCGATCCCGACAATCACTGGTTCGGATTCACGAAGCGCGCACGAATCATCGCGTATGCCAAGGATCGCGTGAAGCCGGAGGAATTGTCCACCTTCGAGGCGCTCGGAGACGACGAGTGGAAATCGAGGATCGTGGTCCGGTCCTCGTCGAACATCTACAACCAGTCCCTGCTCGCTTCGATACTGGCATCGAGTGGCCGGGACGCCGCTCTCTCCTGGGCCAAGTCGATTCGGGGCAACATGGCGCGTCCTCCGCAGGGAAGTGACAGGGATCAGATGCGCGCGGTCGTCGCCGGTCTCGCCGATGTCGCGATCGTGAACACCTACTACGTCGGCCTGCTCCTCAACTCCGATGATCCCAAAGACGTGGAAGTCGGCGAGGCGATCGGAATCTTCTTCCCCAACCAGGAGGACCGGGGTACGCACATCAACATCAGTGGGGGCGGTGTCGTGACCGGATCCGACAACGTCGACGATGCGGTGAAATTTCTCGAGTTCCTCGTCTCGGACGAAGCCCAGAAGACCTTCCCGGATGCCACCTCCGAGTATCCCGTGGTCGATTCCGTTTCCTGGGGCGATCTGCAGAAGTCCTGGGGCGAGTTCAAGGAAGATTCCCTCGGTCTCTCGGTCCTCGGAGAGAAGAACGAGGAGGCTGTCGAGATTTTCAACGAGGCCGGCTGGGAATAGACGAGGTGCAAGACTAAGAGACAATTGGCAACGACGACTCAGCGCCGGTGGCGCCGCAGTTTCGACGGATGGTCCGTCGGCGCGGTGGTCACCGGTTTGCTTGTTCTGATTCCGGTCGCGACGGTGGTGGGGGGACTCGCCGGCGCGGGCCCGAAATGGGATCATCTCGCCTCCACCGTGCTCGGCAGCTACGTGGCCAACACCCTGATCGTGTTGGCCTCGGTGCTTGCTCTTTCCTTCCTCTTCGCCCTGCCGCAGGCCTGGCTCGTCTCGGCCTGCGAGTTTCCCGGCCGCCGGATCTTCGAGTGGGCTCTCGTGATGCCTCTCGCGATTCCGGCCTACATCGCCGCGATCGTCTACATCGAGGTTCCCGAGAACGCGATACCGTTTCTCGTCTGGGTTCGGTCGAATCTCGGGATCGAGGCCTTCGTCTGGACGGAGCGACTTCTTCGCTACGGCCTCCTCGCCACCCTGATGGCGGCGGTTTTGTCGCCCTATCTCTTTCTCGCGGCGCGGGCTTCCTTCACGGGGCAACAGCGGGCCGCGATCGAAGCGGCCCGCGTGCTGGGGCGCGGACCGGTGTCGTTGTTCTTCACCGTTGCGCTGCCTCTCGCCCGGCCTGCGATCGTGGCGGGAGCGAGCCTGATCGCGATGGAGGTGGTGAACGACTATGGGGCAGTACACTTTTTCGGTGTGCCGACGATCACCGAGGGGATTTTCCGGACCTGGTTCGGACTCGGTGATCGCGCTTCGGCCCTGCGCCTGGCCGGCTTCGCGATGGTGGCGATCCTCTTCGTGCTGCTGGTGGAGAGAGGGCAGCGGGGCAGGGCGGGCTTCGCGGGGGGCGTCCGCGATTCGTCGCCCCTGGCTCGGAGGAAGCTGGGAGGTGCCGCGAGCGCCGTGGCGGTGCTGGTCTGTCTCCTTCCCCTGGCGATCGGTTTGCTCTATCCGGTATGGAGACTCGGGGGATGGGCGATCCTGAGCCTGGGCGAGGTGATCGATTCCGACTATCTCGCCCAATTGGGACGCAGTCTGACTCTCTCTTTCGTGACGGCCGGGTTGTTGACTGCGGTGTCCGTGCTCCTGGTCTATGCCTCGCGCCTGCACCCGGTGCGTTGGTTGCGCTCGATCAACCGGGTTTCGACGATGGGCTACGCGGCACCCGGAGCGGTTATCGCCGTCGGGGTGATGGTTTCGTTCGGCGCGATCGATCACGTGCTGCGATCGGGATTGGCCTACTTTGGCTGGGACGCGCGGGTCTTTCTCAGCGGCACGGTCGTCGCGATCGGATTCGCCTACCTGGTCCGGTTCCTCACGGTCGCCTACGAGCCGGTCCGGGCGGGCATGACCCGGGTTTGTGGACAACTCGATGAAGCTTCGCGCACGATGGGGCGCAATGCCGCGACGACCCTCTTCTGCGTCAATCTTCCCCTCGTGAAGGGGACACTCCTCGCGGCGACGATGCTTGTCTTCGTCGACATTTTGAAGGAACTCCCGTTGACGATGATCCTGAGGCCCGCGAATTTCGAGACCCTCGCCACGAGCGCCTTCGGCTTCGCGAAAGAGGGGGAGATCCAGAAGAGCAGCGTTCCGTCTCTCATCATCGTGTTGGCCGGAGCGGTGGGACTGGTGATTCTGAATCGATTCATGCGTTCACCCCGATGACACCGACACTCGCCTTTCAGGACGTGACCAAGGCATACCCCGGGGGAGACCGCCCCGCGGTCGAAGGGGTATCGTTCACGGTGGAAACGGGAAGTATCGTCGCGCTCGTCGGCGAGAGCGGAAGCGGGAAGACCACGCTTCTTCGATTGGCGGCCGGTCTCGAGGCACCGGACCGGGGCCGGATCGAGATCGCGGGCCGGGTCGTCGCCGACGAGTCGTGCTGGGTGCCCCCGGAGAAGCGGGAGGCCGGTTTCGTCTTTCAGGATGGCGCCCTGTTTCCCCACCTGACCGCCGCGGGGAACGTCGCCTACGGTCTCCGTGGCAAGTCCCGCAAGCAGAAGCGCACCGCCGTCGACTACCTACTGGCGATGGTGGGGCTGGGCGGATACCGGGATCGCTATCCCCATGCCCTCTCGGGCGGAGAGCGCCAGCGTCTCGCACTCGCCAGGGCGCTCGCCCCCCAGCCCGCGTTCATCCTGCTCGACGAGCCTTTCAGCAGTCTCGACCCGTCCCTGCGGCGATCCCTCCGCGAGGAGGTACGCGACATTTTGCGCAAGATGAAGGCAACCGCGATCCTGGTGACGCATGATCCCGGTGATGCCCTCGCCATGGCGGAGCGGATGATCGTTCTTCGCAACGGCGGGATCGAACAGGAGGGAGCACCGGTGGCAATATACCGGGAGCCGAAGAACGGGTACTGCGCCCGGCTCTTTGGACCCAGCAACCGGGTCCGAATCAATGGCTCCCCCTCGATCTGGGTTCGGCCGGAACACCTTCGACTGACCTCGTTTCGGCCGGAGGGGACTGCTTTTCCCGTGCGGATTCGCCGGATCTGCGACACCGGCAGGCATCGGGAGGTGACGGTCGAGAGTCAGACGTCTGGCGAAGGGGAGCGCTGGACCGTCATCGTGCAGGACTCCGACGAATGGAACGAGGGATCGGATGGCTGGGTCTCGATCCGAAACAGCGCCATGTCGTGATGACAGGCGTGCCGGGTGCCACGATCGTGAACAGGGGCAGCTGGCGAAGGGGCGGCGGGGTGATCCGCGGTGCTTCCGGGGGGCCCGCCGCGTGGGAGGGCGTGCAGGTCGGAGGTGAAACCTCGCTTGGCGTGGGACGTTTCTTCCCTAGGGTGGCGGGGTGGTAATCGATTGGATAGACACCTGGTGGCCCGCGATCAGCGCGGATGGGCTCCGGATCGGATGCGCCTTCCTCATCCTCGGGGCGGTGGTTACGGCTTTTTTTCGCGAGTGGGGTAAACCGGATCAGGTCGCCCTCGCCGCGATGGGCGCAGTGCTTCTGCTGGGGCTCCTGCCGGTCGACGATGTCGTCGAGGAGGGAGTGCTGCTGGAAAGGGGCCTGCTCAGCGTGTTCAGCAACGGGGCCCCGATCACGATCGCGTGCATGTTCATTCTGAGTGCCGGGCTCGAGCGCACCGGGGTGATCGACGCCATGGGAGTTTTCTTCACGAGAGTCGCGGGGCGGGGCGAGTTGCGGGTCCTGTTCGTGATGATGCTGCTCGGCGCCGTTCTGTCTGCCTTCGTCAACAACACTCCCGTCGTCGTCGTGTTTCTCCCTCTCGTTCTCGCCCATGCGCGAACGATGAATCTCAAGGCGTCGAAGTTGCTGATCCCCCTGTCCTTCGTCTCCATCCTGGGCGGAACCTGCACGCTCACGGGAACGTCCACGAATCTGATCATCGACGGTGTGGCGCAGGACTTCGGGCAGACTCCTTTCACGATGTTCGAACTCACGAAGCTCGGGATCGTCTACGCGGTGATCGGGTTTGTCTATCTGCTCACGGTCGGCCGTTCCCTGCTTCCCGAGCGCAGCACGCTGGCGGAACTGATCGATCCGGCGGCCGGATCGCGGGAGTTTCTCACCCAGTTCCAGGTCGAATCGGGATCGAGCCTCGTCGGAAAGACCCTGGTCGATACCCTGCTGAGTCGGTATCCGAACGCACAGGTGCTCGAGGTGAGACGCCGGGGCAGGTCGCTGACCACGCCGCTCGACGAGTTGGTGATCCGGGAGAAGGACCGCCTCCTGGTGACCGTTCACGGGGACACCTTCCAGGAACTCCGGGAGTCGGGAGGGGTTCGATTCCAGGAGCAGGACGAACTCCAGCTCACGGAACTGGAAACGCGGGAGCTGAAATTGATCGAGGGAATCGTCGGACCGCGTTCCAGCCTCGTGGGAAAGACGCTGCAGGAGATCGGTTTCCGGCGGAACTACGGGATCAACGTGCTCGCCATCCACCGGCAGGGCGAGAACCTCAACAAGGGACTCAACCGGGTGAGGTTTGTCTTCGGTGACACACTGCTCATGGAGGGATCACCCGAGGCGATCGGACGCCTCCAGGCCCGTCTCGATTTCGTCAGCCTGACCGATACGCCCGAAATGACGGTCGACCGGGACAAGGTCTGGATCGGAGTCGGAGTCGCGGTGGCCTTCGTGTTGGGGGCGTCTTTCAAAATCATGGCGATTCCCGCCCTCGCGATACTGGCTGCCGTCGCGATGATCCTGCTCCGCTGCGTGACGAGCCGGCAGGCCTACGAGGCAGTGCACTGGGATATCGTCTTTCTCATTTTCGGGATGCTGGCACTGGGACTGGCGATGGACCAGACCGGGGCGGCGCAGTTGCTCGTGAACGGGATCATGAGCGTCTTCGGCGGATTCTCGCCCTTCGTCATCCTGGCCGTGATCTATCTGCTGAGCTCCATCCTCACCGAGTTGATCTCCAACACGGCGGTGGCGGCCCTGCTCACCCCGATCGTGATCGGTATCGCGGAGCGGATCGAGTATGCGGGGGAAACCGGAGTCGATCCGCGCCCCTTCATCGTCGCGATGATGTTCGGTTGCAGTGCGAGCTTCGCCACCCCGATCGGCTACCAGACCAACACCTATGTCTACGGGGCGGGAGGCTACCGGTTTCGCGATTTCCCCCCCGGGTCGGCGTGCCGTTGAACCTCATCCTCTGGATCGTCGCCTCGATCCTGATTCCGGTGATGTGGCCGTTTCGCTAGGCACGGTGACTGCGGGCGTCCCGGCGATGGCGAAAATGTCGCTCGTGATGGGCCGGAATGGCGTGAATGATGATGCAGAGAAATCGTCGCCATGTGGATCCGCGCAACCTGTTCCCTCTCTTTCGAGCCCGCCGTTCCGACTCCTTTCCTCCTGATGCTGCGTCCTCGCAGCGGCTGGCAGCAGTGGGTGGGGCGCGAGCAATACGTGCTCGAGCCGAGCGTGCCGGCAGTCGAATTCACCGATCTTTTCGGGAATTTCTGTCAACGGCTCGTCTCGCCTTCGGGACCGTTTTCGATCCGCACCGCCCACGAAGCCGACGTCGCCGAGGCCTACGATGTCGCTCCCGGCCACTCCTTCGTGGAGGTGCAGAACCTGCCTCGGGAGGCGATCCCTTTCCTCCTCCCGAGCCGCTTCTGCGAATCGGACCGGTTCGGGCGGCTGGCGGCCTCCGTCTCCGAGGGCAGGGCGGCGGGCTACGACCAGTGCGTGGCCATTGTCGACTACATCCGTGAAACGATCCAGTATGCGCCGGGCCGGGGAGGGGACATCATCAGCGCCTGCGAGGTCAACCAGCGCTCCGAGGCCGTCTGTCGCGACATGGCCCATCTCGGGATCGCCTGTTGCCGGGCACTCTCGATTCCGGCGCGGCTGGTCGTGGGCTATCTCGAGGCTCTCGTGCCGATGGACCTTCACGCCTGGTTCGAGGCCTACGTGGGCGGACGATGGTATACCTTCGATCCGACCCGCGATGGTCCGGAAGGCGGACGCCTCGCCATCGCCTACGGACGCGACGCGGCCGACGTCGCGATCTACACCCAGTTCGGCGACCCGGTCGAGTTGCTGGGAATGGAGGTGACAGTCGAGCGTCTCGCCGGAGCGCCTGCGTGATCTGCGGAACCTTGACGGGGTGCCGTTTGGCGTTTCAGTGACGCCATGTCGATGGATGCACTCGAAACCGGGGAGCGGGAGGAATTGATCGCCCTGCTGGAGCGGCGGCTTGCCGTGATCGGCAACCATACCCTGCGCGATGCCGATCCCGACGCCCACCTGACCCAGCTGAAGGAGGTTTCGGAAGCGATCATGGCGCGCCACACCGCCCTGGGCGCCAGGTTGTCGCCCCGTCTCGAACATTTCCTCGGAAACTGCAGCTACGACAAGGCCCTGGCGTGGTTGCGCGAGGGGAAGGGATGAGTGGCTCTGTTACGGGCGAATCGCGAGGGCGAATCGCGGGAAGGCTCACCCGCCCCTTCGCCGGCGAGCGAGGTGCTGCCGGTACCGAGGCATCGCTCTCTGCCCGGGGACCTCACGCGCCGCTCACGAGTCCCTCGTGCACGTGGCCCTCGTTGAGATCGACACGTTCGGGGCGGCCCTTGTGCATGTAGACGACCTCGGTGTGATCGAGGCCGAGAAGAGCCAGCGTGGTCGCGTGAATGTCGTGCACGTGGAGCTTGTCTTCGATCGCGTAGAGACCGAGCTCGTCGGTGGCGCCGATAGTCTGCCCGCCCTTCACGCCACCTCCGGCCATCCACATGGTGAAGCCGGTGGGGTTGTGATCGCGACCGTCGCCTTTCTCGCTCATCGGTGTCCGGCCGAATTCGCCTCCCCAGATCACGAGAGTCTCCTCGAGCAGACCCCGCTGCTCGAGATCCCGGATCAAGCCGGAGATCGGGAGATCGACGTTGCGGCACAACCGGGAATGATTCTCCTCCATCTTCGAGTGGCTGTCCCACTTGCTGCCGGCCCCGTGGTAGAGTTGGACGAAGCGCACGCCACGCTCCACGAGGCGGCGGGCCATGAGACACTGCCGCCCGAAGACCTGCGTCTCTTTCTCGCCAAGGCCATAGAGGTCCTTCACGTGCTCCGGTTCGCTCTCGAGGTCGATCGCTTCCGGTGCCTCCGCCTGCATCCGGAAGGCCAGCTCGTAGCTCCGGATGCGGGCCTCGAGGTCGGTGTTCGACTCGCGTCCTTCCTGGTGATTGCGGTTCAACTGGTGAAGAAAGTCGAGCTTGCTTTCCTGGCGTGCCGAATCGACTCCGCCCGGGTTGTTGAGATGGCGGATCGGCTCGTCGCCCCCCTCGAACAGCACGCCCTGGTGCACCGAAGGAATGAAGCCCGATCCCCAGCAGCGAACCCCGTTCACGACCATGGCGTTGGAATCCTTGATCACCACGAAACCGGGAAGACTGCGGTTCTCGGTGCCAAGACCGTAGGAAACCCACGATCCGAGCGAGGGACGTCCGCCGAAGACCGATCCCGTATTCATCTGGCAGACGCCACCGGCGTGATTGATGCCGTCGGAGACGCAGGAGCGGATCACGCACAATTTGTCGGCGATCGCCCCGTGGTGGGGCAGCCAATCGGAAATCCAGAGTCCACTCTCGCCATGCTGCTTCCAGGTGCGCTTGCACTCGAGAAGGGGTGAATTGACCTCGCCCATGGCGGTGACGGGCCGGTCGAAGCTGTCGGGCAAAGTCTGGCCGGCCAGTTCGTTGAGAAGAGGCTTGGGATCGAAGAGATCGAGGTGACTCGGTCCCCCTTCCATGAAAAGCCAGATCACGTGCTTCGCCTGTCCGAGCCGGTGCGGGATCTTCTCGGCGACGGGGTTCGGAGCCCCGAACGCGTTTCGGCCCATCAGGGCAGAAAGCGCGACGGACCCGAAGCCGGCGCCGGCTCGGGAGAGAAATTCGCGTCGGCTGGCGGGAAGTTCGATGCGGTTGCAGGCCATGATACGGAAGAGGGTGAGGTGAGCAGGGAAAGGGAGCGGCGCGCGAGAACCGGTTCGAATGCCGGCGGCGTTCTCGTGCCGTTTCAGTGCAGATAGAGAAACTCGTTCGAAGTCAGCAGCGCGTGGCAGAAATCGGTCATGGCGGCGAGGACGCCCGGGGCGTAGGGATCGGACGAGCGGGGAGACGCCTCGCGGATCCAGCGGGTGTTCGGTGCCGGTTCGGCGCCGTCGGGGCCGGAGAAGGTCCAGTCCACCACAGGGTCGGGCGCCGGGCGATCTCCCAGCAGCAACTGGTCTTCACCGAGGGCACCCTGATGAATGACGAGTCGCGCGAGCTGTCCGTCCCAGAGGTGTCCTTTCTGGTCGCGCCCGCCGAGGAGCGAACGCACGCGGTTTGCGTCGAGTCCGCCGACGATCTGGTGAGACACGGTCGATTGCTCGAGTTTGGCTTCGGGATCGGAGAGGTCGCGGAGGTAGAAGGTAGCGGATCCGTAGGTCGCCTCCTCGCCCGACGGACGCGCCGACAACGACACCGCCAGATAGACCGGCTTCGCCAGGGGAAAGCGGAGATTCGAGGCGACCACTTCGTAGACCCGGTTCCCCTGGAAATCATCGCCGACGAGTTGGAGGATCACGTTGCGCGGATCGTAGCGCGACTTTTCACTCGTCACGCCGAAGGCCCAGCCGATCGACTTGTGGGATCCGTCCCACCGTCCCACCAGCGTATTGACGCTGGCATCGCGATGGATGCTGTCGAGATGGGCGATCGCCTCGAGCGTGAAGTCCTCCGTGGGCAACTCGACTCCGGAGAAATCGAGGCGTTCGAATCGGCTTCCCGGTTGAAGCCAGAGTGCGTGGTCGCCGGTTTCGATCCCGCCCGCCTTCGAGAAATACTGGCTCGCGGGGCGCAGCCCGGTCTCGCCGGGAAATTTCGGTTCCGGCATGGCGGGGGCACCGGTGGTCTCCCGCTGACTCTCGACGAAGGAGAGGGAGGCGGCGATCTCCTCGCCCGTTGCTTCCCGTGCGTAGGCGAGCTGGAAGGCCCGGCGCACGGTTTCCGAATCCGGTTCTTTCGCGTCGGCAAGCAGGCGCTTCGCGAAAGCCTCGGCGCGCTTCATCGTCCACTCCCCGTTGACGAGTTGCAGGGACTGCGTCGGTGTGGTGGTGCTGACCCGGTTCGCGGTGGAAGAGAACCCGGCGGGGGCGTCGAATGCCCCGATCAACTCGTCCGGGGTATTGCGCTTTTTCCGAACATAGATGCTGCGCACGGGTTCCTTGCCGTCGACGGAGTCTCCTCCGGAGCGCTCGCGTAGCTCTCCCGATATCGACAGCATACCGTCTCGCGCCTGTTCGGCCTCGAGGCGCCGGGGTGGGTACCGCCAGAGGAGACGATTGGTGGGATCGACGATCGCGGCGCGGTTTGATGGCTCCACCCGGGCGGTCTGCCGGTAGGCGGCCGAGTTCAGGATGACCCGGTGGAGCGACTTGAACTTCCAATCGTTCTCGAGGAAGCGTGTCGTCAGCCAGTCGAGGAGATCGGGGTGGCTCGGTTCCTCCCCGAGCGTGCCGAAATCGTTCGGGGTGGGCACGATACCGGCCCCGAAATGATGTTGCCAGATGCGATTGACGATCACCCTCGTCGAGAGGGGATTGTCGTCGCGGGCGATCCAGTCGGCGAGTGCGGTGCGCCGCCCGGTCGTCTCCCCGGCCGGATCGATGGCGGGAGGCTCGTCGCCGAGGAGGGTGAGAAAGGCGGGTTCGACCGGTACTTTTTCGCCTCGTTTCATGATCCAGGCATCGACCGGCTCCGGCTTGACGTCGGTCGCGACGAATCCGGAAGGCAGGGGAGTGGGCTTGAGGTGATCGAACTCCGCCAGCTGTTTCTTCAACTCCCGATAGCGCTTCGCCTTTTCGTCATCTCCCTTGCCGAGTTCCTTGTCCCAGTCGAAACGCCGGATCCTGTGATCGACCTGGCGCTGCACGAGCTGGGCGAGTTGCTCCTCGTGGGCGTTTCGTTCCTCTGCGGGCTTGGCGTAGACTTTCTGGATGTCTTCGGGAAACATGCGGGCGGTATAGGAACTCGCGCTCTCGATCTTGGCCTTCTTCATCTCGTCGAGCTCGGCGCGGATCGGTGCCGTCGCCTCTTTCCAAGCGGCTTCCTTCTCCTCGTAGGCGGAAACCTCTTCGGGTGTCGCGAGAGGGTGGGACTCGGGCCACCAGACGTTGTTGAGGAATGACCGGAGCGCGAAGTGGTCCTTCTGCAGGATCGGGTCGAACTTGTGATCGTGACACTGGGCGCAACCGATGCCCACCCCGAGAAAGGCCTCGGCGGTGACATTGGTCATCTCGGTCATGATGAGATCCCAGTGCATGCGGGCGTTTCGCTGGTTCCATTCGTAGATGCCGAGTCGAAGGAAGGCGGTGGCGATGAGCGAGTCGGGATCGCTCCCGGCAAACTCGTCGGCGGCGAGCTGCTCGCGAACGAACTGGTCGTAGGGCTTGTCGGCGTTGAACGAATCGATCACGTAATCCCGGTAACGCCACACCCCGGGGCGGAAGTCGTCCGCCCGGTATCCGTCGCTTTCGGCGTAGCGAACCACGTCGAGCCAGTGCTGGGCCCAACGTTCGCCGTAGCGGGGGCTCTCGAGGAGGCGATCGACGAGCCGTTCCCATGCTCCGGATTCCGTATCGGCGAGAAAGGTCTCCACCTCCTCCGGGGTCGGCGGCAATCCATGCAGGTCGTAGGTGACGCGACGGATCAGCTCCTCGCGCGACGCTTCGGGTGCCGGACTCAGCCCGGCCTCCTCGAGCCGGGCGTGAACGAAGCGGTCGACCGTGTTGCGCGCCCAGTCTTCGCCGGAATCGGGAGGAACCGGATCCTTCACCGGTTGCACGGCCCACCAGGCGTAGTCGTCCTCGCTGAAGCCCCGTTCGTCCACCGCAGCGCGACGGGGCTGCTCGTCCGGCCAGGGAGCACCCAGCTCGACCCATTTTTCGAGAACGGCAACCGATGCGGAGGGCAACGACTTCTTGGGCGGCATCGCGAAATCTTCGTCCTCGCGGCGAATTGCCTCGATGAGGAGAGATTCACCGGGACTCTCCGGCACGATAGCGGGGCCGCTGTTGCCTCCCTTGAGGATCTTGTCGATGTGATCGAGGCGGAGTCCTCCCTTCGCCTTGTCGGGACCGTGGCAATCGTAGCACTCGGCGGAGAGAAGGGGCCGGACCTCGCTCTCGAAGAAATGAAGGGCCTCGCGATCGGTTCCGTGGGCCGGATTCGTCGCGATCCAGAGGAACGTGGGCGCCACGGCGGCGAGTGCGATGCGATTCATGGGCGGCAAGGGACGAACGATAAGGGCGGGACAGGCGTGGTCGGTCCAATCACCCCGGCCCACCATACCGTAAATCCAAATCCCGCCGGGTGGAACCCCCGGCCGACACCGTCATGACGTGATGAGCCTGAGCCGTTCAGCTGTTCCGTCCCGAAATGGCGGCTCCGGCGGCAAGCATGATGGCGAGCCCGTAGCTGACCGGTGTCAGGATCCACGTGGCCATCTGCAACGGCACGAGAGGGCCTTCCCAATCAACCGAGTCGAGCACGAAGTTCGACAGGGTCCAGTCCACGACTCCACAGACGAGACCGAAGAGGGCAAAGAGGATGGAAGTGAGACCGAGAATGATCCGCATCTCGAGATCAGGGAAGCCAGGGGATCAATACGGGACCCCGTAGGCGGGATGCATTGCTTGTCCGGCCGCGCGGTGCAGGGACTCGATGACCACGATTCCGCTCGGCGTCGGTTGCACGGAGTGTTCGAACACGATCTGGGGCAGGGTTCTGCCGTAGTAGACACGGTTGGCCTGGCCTGCCGGACGAATCGCGCTCCCCTTCAGGGCAAATCCGGCGAAGAGTCCACCCGAGTCATCGTAGATCAGAATGGGAGCCGTGGCTGTAATGGTGTCTCCGCGAACCGATGCGTTTCGCGGTCCCGCGACCGCGCCCACATCGGCGCCGACGTTGAGGGAGCCGTTGACAAGCGAACCCAAGGCACGGTCATCCATGAGAACGTAGACGACGGTGGATTGCTTGACGCCCGCTTGAAATCCGAAACTGGCCCCTCCCGAGGCGACGAAGGCGGGGGCGCTCCAGCGGCCGGTCTGCGGATGGCGGACCAAAGCGACCCCGTGGCCCCCATCGCCGCCGCCCAGGAATCCTGCCTTGAGATGGTGCAGGATGATGATCCCTCGCGCGCGGTTCAGCACGTCGGAGGGAATGGCGGTTGCGGAATCCGACTGCAGGCGGCCGAAGCGCTCGGCGCACTTCAACATGCGGCGATCCAGCTTGTCGGGCGTCATTTGGAATGGACCCGCCACGGAGGCCTGGCCGAAAACGCAGGCGATCACGAGTACGAAATAGGGGAAACGGGTCATCCTGCTCTACAGTTATTTAAATATTATGAACAATCAATCTATTTATATCACCAACGGGTTCTCGCGCCGAGTATAAGGAGGAATCTCAGCCGGCCTGGTCATCCGGAGGCCTGGCTCCGGGCCCCACCTTCCTATCAGTCGAGGTGTCGCTGGAGAATGCGTCGCAGGAGTTCGCGAGGTTCGATCAGCTCAGGTTCGCGCGCACGATCCGGGCTGGGGCGGTCGGAGCGTGGGCGGGAGGAACCCGGATGCCTCTCCTCCTGATTGTGAGGCAATGCGCGAATCGGGACTCCGAATGGGAGACGGCTCGAGGATTGGGGGGAATCCGTTTCGTCCCGATGATGATACCGGTTCCGAAAGCTCTCTTCGTGATCGTGGGATTCGTGGGGGTTGGGGTGATCGGTCCGGTGGTCGTGCTGCCGAGAGTGGGAGAACACACCGTCGAGGATCCGGCGATCGGAGTGCGAAGACGGGTGAGAACGATCCTCGTAATCACGACTCCGTGAAGGGGAGCGGCCGTAGCTGCCATCCCCATTCTCGAAGTGACGCGACCCGGCAAATCCATTGTCCCCGCCGTGTCCGTGAGGGGCGCTTCCCCGTTGAGGCGAGAAGCGGTCGAGGACTCCGCCACCCCCCGCGTGGATGCGCTCGATCCGGTGCAGCTTCCATGCGATGTCGTCGAGGGTGGTGTGAACGCGATCCGTTCTTCCGATCACCCTGTTCTCTCGCGGGCGGGCTTCGATCCCGTCGATCCGGTCATGCAGATTCGCCGCCAGGTCCTGTGCCAGGTGAATCTGGCGTTCCATGGTGGGACAAAAGCGGCCCGCGATCCGAAGGGCTCGCTCATGGATGGAGCTGGCGGAACGGCTCAGGGTGGCAAGTTCATTCGCCAGGTCATAATACGAGGGGGACATGTGATAGTGTATCCAGAGCCGCGTTCGCAGATCGTCGGCGGACTCTTCCACGCTGCAGGCCAGTGCGACGAGTTCGGATCGATGCTGGGCCTTCAGATTGGGGAGAGGCGCTTGCGAGGCGAGAACGAAGAGAAGGAGAGGAAGTGAAAGGGGGCGATTGAGGGTAGGACGGATTTCCGGCGTGCAGTATGACAGAATTGCCTGATCGATGCCACCCGAAGCCGGAGATGGGCCAGGTTCGCGAGTGTCGCATCGACGGAGGGAGACCAAGAAAACGAGGGATTGTGGTTGAATCGAGGGGAGATTGGAGGCAGATCGTGAACGATGACCGCATCACTGCTGACTCCCGAACGCACCATCAAGACCGGCGAAGTGGAGATTCCGGCGATCGGGCTGGGGACCTGGAAGATTCCGGCCGACGTCCTTCCCGGCTTGATTCCGCAAGCCGTCGAGATGGGCTACCGCCATTTCGACTGTGCGTGTGACTACGGCAACGAGGAGTCGGTCGGCGAGGGCATCGGTGCCGCGATTTCTCGAGGGATCTGCGCCCGGGACGATCTCTGGATCACCTCGAAGCTCTGGAACACGTTTCACCGACCCGAACACGTGCGGCCGGCATGCGAGAGGAGTCTCCGCGACCTCGGAATCGACGAGCTGGACCTCTACCTGATCCATTTCCCCATTTCCCTCGCCTACGTCGCTTTCGAGACTCGCTACCCGCCGGGCTGGTTCCATGATCCCGATGCGCCGCAACCCGCGATGAAACACGATCCGGTCCCCTACCTCGAGACGTGGGGGGCGATGGAGGAGTTGTTGGAGGCGGGACTCGTGAAGAATATCGGCGTTTCCAACGTCACGATCTCGCTGCTCCGGGAGGTCCTCACGGGGTGTCGTATCGCTCCGGCGGCCCAACAGGTGGAGATGCATCCCTACCTGACCCAGCCGCGGATGCTGCGCTACTGCCAGGAAAAGGAAATCGCCGTGACCGCATTTTCCCCCTTTGGTGCGGGTTCCTACGTGCCCCTTTCGATGGCTTCCGAAAGCGAATCCGTGCTCGACGATCCCGCCGTTCGAGAGATTGCCGCGGCACAGGGCCGAAGCCCGGGACAGATCGTCTTGCGTTGGGCGGTGCAACGGGGAACGGTCGCGATCCCCAAGTCCCAGTCACCGCATCACCTTGCCGAGAACATCGCGGTCTTCGATTTTCACCTGAGCGACGAGGACATGTGTCGAATCGATGCACTGAACCGGAACCGGCGTTTCAATGACCCGGCGGTGTTCGGGGAAGAGGCGTTCAACACCTTCTTTCCCATCTTCGACTGAGAGGCTGGCTCGCGAAGCGGTGGCTCCGGAAAGGAGGGCGAGGTTTGCCGCGGCCCGCGCCCGAATCGAAGGATAGGTCCCCAGCGGACTGGTCCATCGGCGCGATGGGACACGGAAAGTGGGAGGGGAGGCCGAAGCACCGGCCCTTGACGGGACGTTTCCCTCCGGCGCGCGGAAGCCACCCTTCGTGCGGGACCGCGTCGCGCGCGAGAATTCCCTCAGTCGTTGGTTTCTGTCAAAGTGACCAAAAATTCAAAAAAAGACGGAGGTTTTTGTAATATTTCTAATTTTCAGGTTGGATTTAAAGATAAGAAACCTAAAATATTGGAGGATCTGTAAGAATCACCACAAGTATTCGCTAATTTAATGAAAGGTTTCGCACTCCTCTTGAGTTTTCTGCTGCTCGTCCGATCCAGTTTCGGCATGACATTGGAAGAGGCGGTCTGCCGGATGATCGAGTTCGAGCCCGAACTCAATGCCGCGGAGTATGACACCCTGAGCAGCCGGGAAGACCAGGTGATCATTCGTTCGGAGATGATGCCTCACGTTACGGTGGACGGCTCGGCCGGGTAGTCGGAGCGTGACCGGGTCACCGACGGGCTCCTGCGATCGGGAGATCCGCTCTTTCAGCGGCAGATCGGGGTGAGCATTCGTCAGCTGGTCTACGACGGTGGGAATGCGCGAAACCAGGCGCGGGCTTCCCGAAATGCGCTGCTCGCCCAGCAGTATTTGGAAAAGGCGATGATCGAGGATCGTGTCGTCGATCTGGCCGAGACCTACCTCGAGGTGCTGCGAACGGAACGTCAGATTGCGTTGGCAGAGCGAAACGTGGCCAATCACCGTGCGATGCGGGACATGCTGCAGCAGAGGGCGGATGCGGGAGGGAGCCGGGCGGACGTGGCTCTGGTCCAGGGGCGGCTCGGCCTCGCCACCAACCAGTTGGCGACGCAAAAGCTGGCGTATCGAAACTCCCTGGCCCGCTTTGCTCGTTTGACCGGAGATGCGCCGTCCGGGCTCAGTTATCCTCGCATCCCCTCGATTCCGGCGAGTCCAGATGGAATCGACCTGTCGAACAACTTCAATTTCCTTGCAGCCTGCGAGGCGCTGGAGGCAGCGCAACATCGCGCAAAAGCGATGAAGGGACTCTATGGTCCGAAGATCTACCTCGATGCCGGTTATACCGAGGGACGCGACTCGATCGGTATCCGCGGTGAGGACAACGAGGCCAGGGCGTTGATCGTGGGGTCGTGGGAGTTGTTCGGTGGTGGATACAATCGAGCCCAGAACTACCGGGAGCACTTCCAGGTCGGAAAATACGAGGAACTGCTCCGGGCAGCGGACCTCCAGAGACAATACCGCCTCGAGATTCTCTGGCAGGAGCGTCTCGGGTCGTCCAGTTCGATCGAAGCGTTGCGCACCTATGCGAACGAACTGTCGCAGGTGTCGGGAGACTACAAGGAGCAGTTTCGCGTCGGACGGCAGGAATTGATGAACATTCTCGACGTGCAGTCGGAATTCTACACGGCCAGTTCGCGGCTACTCGATGCGGAATTCGATCTCGACACCTCGTCCTATCGGATCCTTGGCGTCCAGGGCCGGGCCACGGAATTCATCCTTGGACCGGATGGATGTGATCACTGCTTCGAAGGAGGCAAGATGATGGTGGCGGAGGCGGGAGCGTCTTCGAAGGAGAATACCGACCCCGATTGCCGGGTGCCCGTGACGCAGGCGGACTTGATGACCGGTCGTTTCGATACGGACGGTCCGGGAACCGACTACGAGAACCTGCATCACAGGTCCTACGTGGAGCGTGAGCAACTTCCTGTTCCACCCAGTGCCGACTGCCGTCCGAAGGGAGGAGTGTTTCGGTTGTTCAAGCGGGAAGACAGCTGTCGCGGTGACGCGCCCATCTTCAAATAGTGCCACGACCCACAAGTGATTTTCGAAGTAGGAGCGCACCCCGTCCCGATTGGGTTCGGGGTGTTTTCGTTCCCGCAAAACAAGAAATATTAAAATTACAGAAATTCACCCTTTCTGTTGAAGTGCGGGAGGCAGAATTTAAAATAATCATGGGTTTTGGGATGCTCGAGACCCCCCTCTTCTCTGATGACCGTTTATCTCCTGATCACGGATTCGACGGGCGGCCAAGTGTGGCAACCAATCGAATCCGGGGCGGCCTACCCTGTCGAAGCAGGAGATGATTTCCTCTTGGTCGACGCGCTGGGGCACCCGGTAGAGGCGCAGATCAGTCGGGTGGAAGAGGATCTCGAGGTCGAACTGGAAAACGGCCAGACATTTCGCCTACAGGACTTCTATCGACACCAGGACACGTCGCAACCGGCCTCCCTGTCAGTGAAAGCGGATCCCGATCTGTTGGCGAAGGCTGCGGAGGGCGATACCCACAACAGCGATTCACCCGGAACCGGCGATTACCATCTGAATCAAACGGTCGGGAACCTCCCCGGAGCGGGAGAATACACCTTGATGAAATTCTCCAGTTCGGCTGACGTCGACTTCGGAGACGAGATGGACGTTCTCACGAAGTGGGAACTCGTGCCCTATTCACCCGCGTCCGGCAACCTGGGGTTGCCCATCGAGGACGAACCCGCTCACGTTTGTCCTTCGACAAGCGCGGGAAATGGGGGAGAGACCGGAGTCCCGGATTCGATCGAGGACCCATCCGGCGGCAATGAGATCACCGTCAATCACGGTCCGGACGCGATCGACGATGTCCTCACGACGCCGGAGGACACGCCGGTGACGGTTCCGGTGCGCGGCAATGACACCGACACCGAGGGGGATCCGCTGACGGTGGTGCAGACGACCCATGGAAGCAACGGCGTTGTGAGGATCGACCAGGTGACGGGCAATCCGGTCTACACGCCAAACCCGGACTTCAACGGGACCGACAGCTTCACCTACACGATCGACGACGGGAACGGCGCGACCGACACCGCGACGGTGACGGTGGATGTGGGCGGCGCCAACGATGCCCCCGTGGCGCGGCCCGACTCGGCATCGGTCGAGGAGGGCGCCACCGTGTTGATCGGTCCGTTAGTGAACGACACCGATCCGGACGGCGATCCTCTTTCGGTGACGGGCATCGAGGTGGGCGGCGCGATGGTGACGCCCGTGGTGGGCAATCCGATCACGCTCGACAGCGGGGCGACGGTGGTTCTGCTGGCGGACGGCACGATGGACTACACACCGCCGGCCAGCGCGAACGGCCTGGATGCGGGTGAGTCGCTGGTGGACGTGTTCACCTACAAGATCGACGACGGAAACGGAGGAACCGCGACGGCGGCGACGACGGTGACCGTCACGGGCGAGGACGACCCGACGGTGACGAATCCGGACGTGGACGTGACCGACGAGGACACGGCGATCGTGGTGGATGTGCTGGCCAACGACAGCGATGCCGACACAAGCGACAACCCGCTCTCGGTGACCAACGTGGCGCAGCCTCCGGCCGGGCAGGGCAGCGTGGTCAACAACGGGAACAACGTGACCTTCGATCCGGGGACCGACTTCCAGGACCTGGCGGTGGGCGAGACCGAGATCGTGAAATTCACCTACGACGCGACCACACCCGGCGGTGGTACGACGACCGAAAACGTGACGATCACGGTGGTGGGAACCAACAACGGTCCCGATGCGATCGACGATGCGATCACGACGCCGGAGGACACGCCGGTGACGGTTCCGGTGCGGGGAAACGACACGGATCTGGAAGGAGAGCCGCTGACGGTGGTGCAGACAAGCAATCCCAGCAACGGCGTTGTGACGATCGACCGGTGACGGGCAATCCGGTCTACACGCCGAATCCGGACTTCAACGGGACCGACAGCTTCACCTACACAATCGACGACGGGAACGGCGCGACCGATACCGCGACGGTGACGGTGACGATCAACCCGGTCAACGATGGACCAAATGCGATCGACGATGTCTTGACGACGCCGGAGGATACGCCGGTTTACACACCGGAGGCGAACTTCGTGGGAACCGATACATTCTCCTACACGATCACCGATGGAAGCGGGGAGACTGATTCGGCGGTGGTCGAGGTGAGTGTGGTCTCCGTGAACGCGGCGCCGGATGCAATCGATGATTCCGCGACAACGGAAAAGAATGCGGCGGTGAACATCGCTGTTCGCGCGAATGACGTCGATCCCGACGGTGACCCATTATCGGTCGTGGCGGTGATCAATGGTCTCAACGGGACGGTTTCCGTCGATCCGGCCACGGGAAATCCCGTATACACGCCTCGTGCGGATTTCGTGGGGGAAGACTTCTTCTTCTACACGATCTCGGACGGAAACGGGGCAACCGATACCGCGGCGGTGAAGGTGACCGTCACGGAGCCGGGTGAGGGTCCGGTAGCCAATCCCGATTCCGCCAGCACGACCGAAGAATCTCCGGTGACGATCGATGTCTTGGCGAACGACACGGATCCCGACGGTTTTGCTCTCACGGTGTCGGGTATCGAGGTCGGGGGCGGCATGGTCGTACCGGAGACGGGCCAACCTGTCACCCTCGACAGTGGTGCGACGGTCGTGTTGCAGGGCGATGGAACTCTCCTCTACACTCCGGCTCCGGATGCCAACGCGCTTGCAGAGGGAGAAACGCTTGTCGACAGCTTCGTCTACGAGGTCGACAACCAGAATGAGGGAATCACCACGGGGACGGTCGAAGTGGAGGTGACGGGTGAGGATGATCCCCTCGTTTCGAATCCGGATAACGCAGTGACGGACAAGAACAGTTCGGTCACGATCGATGTCCTGAGCAATGACGGAGACCCCGATGACGGAGTTTTTGTGGGGTTTGTCTCTCCTCCGCCTTTCGGCCAGGGCACGGCGATCAACGATGGAGGAACGGGTGTGATCTTCGATCCGGGACTGGACTTCCAGGACCTGGGTTCGGGGGAAACCGAACTCGTGAGTTTCACCTACGAAGTCGAGAATGGACGGGGCGAAACGGCCGTGGAAACCATCACGGTGACCGTGACGGGTGACCTCGCCACTCCACCGGTGGTCATCGATCTCGACGGCGATGGAGTGGAGTTCGATCCCGTCGCCGAGGGGGTATCCCTCGACGTCGACGGAGACGGACAGCGCGAACGCACGGCGTGGGCGGACGAAGACGACGGGGTGCTGATCTACGATGCCGATAACGACGGCGAGATCGACGGGCGCGAGGAATTCGTGTTCGCGGACTACGGGGAATCGGCCGATGCGACCGATCTCGAGGGTTTGCGTGCCCACTTCGACAGTGATGCGGACGGACGGCTTACGGCGCGCGACGAGGAATTCGGACAGTTCCGCATCTGGCAGGACAAGGACGGAGATGGAGCGGTCGATCCGGGTGAATGGACCTCTCTGCGCGACGCCGGCATCGAATCGATCGGGCTCGTCAGTGACGGCCGGGAGCGATGGGCGGCGGATGGCGACGTGCGGGTGCACGGAGAGTCGGAGGTGAGTTGGTCAGATGGGACCGCGGGGATCGCCGCCGACGCGTCCTTTCGCTTCGAGGAGATTCTCGATTCGGAGAGCGAGGGCTTCGAAGCCTGGACTCGATCGGGAGATGTGATCGATCTCAATGAAGAGGGAGGAAGGCACGAGGACACCCTCGATCCGGCAGACCTGGCACCGGCCGGTGATCACGAAATCGAGACGCGGCCCATGGTCGGCGCGACGGCAGAATCCGGCGGAGCGATCAGTCCGACTTCTCTCGAAGAGGATGCGGCGGAGGCACACTCGCAGCGATAGGGCCGACCGAACCGGATCGGCGGATGCGACCGTTGCACCTCGATTACGAAATATATGGAAAATATAAATTTTTGGTTTAGTTTTCCTTCATGAGCGAAGTCTCACGAAAGCCCGACCCGGATGCTCATCACGCCTATATTGCGGGGGACTACGAGAAAGCCATTCGACTCCAGACGGACGTCGTCAATCGCGAGATTCGGAGCGGTAACGACGGAATCAACGCACGTAAATTGCTTTCCCTCTATGCATTTACTGCGGGAAACCACGAACTCGCTCTCGCTCTGCTCGACGCGATCGAGCCGATTGCTCCGGAGGACCCGGAAATCCGCGAGAACCGGGGGGTGATTCTCCGCAAGATGAACCGCAATCGCGAGGCGGTGGAGTGCCTCCTCGAAGCCCACCATCTCGCTCCCGAGCGCCACAACATCTGTGATGCGCTCACGCACTGCTACGGCAGCCTGGGAGAAGCCGGATTGGTCCAGAAATTCGGCCGCCTGTCACTCGAACTGAAAGACGCGGAAGCAGAGAAAAGGAAATGCCACTGGTCCATTCCGCCTGGCCCGGTTCCCTCGTTTGATTCGTCGTGCCCTGAGCGAAACGTCATTTCTTTCAGCCTCTGGGGGCGGAATCCCCGCTATCTCGAGGGTGCGGTGCGAAACGCGATGGTGGCCCCGGACATCTATCCGGGCTGGACCTGCCGTTTCTACTGTGACACCTCGGTTCCGCTCGGTGTGCGGAACCGGTTGCGCGAACTCGGGGCGCAGGTGGTGATGCGCGATACGCCCGCCTCGTTTTTCGACGGCTTGCTCTGGCGCTTCGAGGTGGCAGGTGATGCCGGCGTGGACCGGTTCCTCATTCGTGATTGTGATTCGGTCATCAACGTCAAGGAACGAGTCGCCGTCGACGCCTGGCTCGGCTCGGGCCGGTGGTTCCACGCCATGAGAGATTTCGTTTCCCACACCGAACTGCTGCTCGCCGGCATGTGGGGAGGAACCGGCGGAGTCCTGCCTCCGGTCGGCGAGATGCGGAAGGTCTTTCGCCCCACCATCGCCCCCACAAGGACCTTCGATCAGATGCTCCTTCGCGAGGTGGTCTGGCCCACGGTGCGGAATAGCGTGCTGATTCACGACAGCGTCTACACGGGTTGTCTCGGGAGCGTTCCTTTCCCCCCCTTCGGTGGACTGCCACCGAACCGCCATGTGGGACAGAACGAAGCGGCGGTCGGGAGTCCCTCGAGGCTGGGGGTTCTCGGCGGGGATCGCGTTCTCGCGCTCAGTCCTTTCGTTCTCACCGGTTCCCATCCGGCAGCGAACGAAGTAGTGGCCCGGGCGATCCGGGAACTCCCCGGTGTGTCCGAGATCGAAGGGGGCACCTCTCCCGGGGAATGCGAAGCCGCCCTGGTGGCGGAGGGCCGGGCCGACGCCACGCATCCTTTCGTCCGGGCCGATCCGGCGGATGCCTTGTGCGATGAGTGGGCCGGCCACCTCACCGGGGCCGTGTTCCTGTTCGTGGTGCATCGTCCGCACGGTGGAGAGGGTGATGCCGACTCCTGGGTTTCCGAACTGGAGGCGGTGCAGCGGATTCACCGCGCGTGGCCGGAACGCGTCGAGCTCCTGCGATGGGAGGATCTCTCCGGTCCGCATGCGAACCAAGCATGGAGCCGTCTCCTTCGTTTTCTCGGCATTCCGGTTACGGATGCGGCACTCGACCGATTGCTCGGGTGTCTCGAACCCGTGGAGTGCTCCGGCGATCTTCTCGCTGCCGATGGGGCGGCGGGGCCCTGGATGCGTCGTCTCCGATATGGCGAGGGAAAGACAGGGCAACCGAATGCCGCGCGCGAAGAATCCGGCATCGGGGAAGCGGCTCCGCGGCAGGCCGCGATCGAACTGCCCCGATGATTTCAGGGCCGGTTGAGTTGCAGGAACACACGATCGGCGAATCCGCAGACACGACGACGAGCCACAGCGTGAGGTATGACGACGAGAGAGCGACAATCGGGATTCTTTACGCACCGGCAGATTCACGCCTACATGGCGCGCTATGCACGAGACGAGGATGCGCTCTTCGCCTTCGGGCACAAATTGCAGATGAGGGGGCAATTCCGGCAAGCGGCGAAACTCTACGGACAAGTGCTCTCGTTGAATCCCGAGAATACCGGGTGTCTGAACAACCTCGGCAACTGTCTTCGCTCGCTCGGGCGCGACGCCGACGCGATTCCATTCTTCCATCGCGCACTCGCCATCCATCCCGGAAAGCGATCGGCCCGTCTCAATCTCGGGATGGCCCGCCTCGCCCTGGGGCAGTATGAGGCCGCCTGGCCAAATTACGAGGCGCGCCTGGAAATCGTCGACTACCGCAAGGAGGCGTGGACGAGTGGAAAACCGCGGTGGAACGGACAGCCGCTGGAGCGGGGAGAGCGGCTTTTCGTCTATGGAAACCAGGGCCTCGGCGACGAGCTCCAGTGCCTCCGCTATCTTCCCTGGGTGTCGCGTCTCGCTCCCAATCACGTGATCGAAGTGCAGGCACCGCTCTTTCCGCTGGTGAAGGGCATGCCCGGGATCGGCGAGGTGATGGTCCGCCCCGAGGACAGGGCCCTTCCCGCCTTCGACCACCACGTCGAGTTCTTCAGTTTGCCCGAAATCTTCGGAACGACCGCGAACCGGATTCCGCCGGTCGTTGCGCCTCCGGTGTCGGGACGTTCGGAAGTCGTCTCCTTTCTGCGGCGCGACCAGATCGCCCACCCCGGGGGGAAACGCATCGGGCTCGTGTGGTCCGGCAACCCAGAGAACGAGATCAACCGTTTCCGGGCCTGCGGCCTCGTCCACCTCCAAAAACTGCTCGACGTCTCGAACTGCCGCTTTTTCAGTCTGCAAAAAGGGATTCCTCGCCGGGAACTCGAGGAGCGGGCCGGGGATCGCCTGATCGACCTGGCACCGATGTTGAACGACATGCGGGAAACCGCGATGGCTCTGCGAGAGTTGGACCTGCTCATCACCCCGGACACGTCGGTGCCCCACCTCGCCGGCACGATCGGGACGCCCGCATGGGTCCTTCTTCACGAACCGGCCGACTGGCGGTGGGGGCGGCGGGGCGAGCGCACTCCCTGGTATCCGAAACTCCGGCTCTTTCGGCAGGAGAAACCGGGACACTGGATGCCCGTGGTCGAGCGGGTGAAGAGTGAACTCGAGCGGTTCGCGGAATCCCCTGGCGGACGCCCCGCGCTCTCTCCCACGGGGTGACTTCGCTGCCCGGTTGTGGGACTTGGCGGGGAGGATGGAGCCGGTGGAGGCCGGAACGACGACGCGTGGCGATCCGTCGCCGGCAGAATCCGGTCCGCATCCGAAAAACTTGTGTTCCCAAAAAGTTTGGTTTTGATAATAACCATAATTTCTAGTATGTTTTCCGCATGAGCGAAACACAGACGGACACCTTGCTCGAGGCACTCGTGTTCTTCGGGAGACTCCACTCTCTCCCGGTCAACAGACAGGGTGCCGTGCAGGGATTGCCCCTCGTTCACGGCTGCCTCACGCCGGAATTGTTCGCGAGGGCGGCGACCCGATGCGGGTTGGAGAGCCGCATGGTGCACCGGACTCTCGGAAAGCTGCATGGCGCCACCCTTCCGGCGATCCTTCTGCTCAAGGATTCGAACGCGGCGGTGATCGTGACCTCGATCACCGGCGACGAAGCCGAGGTCGTGAACCTGAGCAATCACGGTTCGGTCCACCGCCTTCCCCTGGCGAAACTCCGGTCCGCCTACAGCGGAATCGCCATCTTCGTCAAGCCGGCCTACCAGTTCGAGAAGCGATCCGACTTCAACCCCCGGGCTCTCGGCAACAACTGGTTCTGGGGAACGTTGTGGAAATACCGCAGCTTCTATGCGCGAGTCGGTCTCGCCTCGCTCGTGATCAACATTCTCGCGCTCGCTTCGTCGCTCTTCGTGATGAACGTCTACGATCGGGTCGTTCCGAACCAGGCGGTCGATACCCTCTTCGTTCTCGCCCTCGGTGTCGGTGTCGCCTATCTCTTCGAGTTTCTCCTCAAGTCGGTGCGGACCTATTTCGTGGACCGGGCCGGCCAGCGGATCGACATGATCCTCGGCAGTGAGATCTTCGGCCGGATTCTGGGGATGCGATTCGAGGACCGGCCCACCTCGGCGGGCTCGCTCTCCAGCCAGGCTCGTTCCTACGAAGCTCTCCGGGAATTCTTCACGAGCGCCACCGTGGCCGCGCTCGTCGATCTGCCCTTCGTCCTGCTCTTTGCCGGCGTGATCTACCTCCTCGCCGGCATGACCGTCGCCCTGCCACTCGTCGTCGGGATCATCCTCGCGCTTTTCATCGGGGCCGTGATGCAGTTGCCGATCAGCAGGGCGGTGCGCGACAGCTACCAGTCGGCCAATCAGCGCCAGGCGCTCGTCGTCGAGGGCATCCAGGCGATCGAGACGATCAAGGCGACGCGCTGCGAATCGCAGATGCAGGCGCGTCTCGAGGATTCGGTGCGAACCGCATCGAAAGCGGAGGTGAAGTCGCGGGGGTATGCCCACCTCGCGATGAATCTGACGAGCCTGATCCAGCACCTCGTTTCCACCGCGATCATCATCTTCGCCTTCTTCGAGGTCACCAAGGGGAACCTCTCCATGGGCGCCATGATCGCCGCGGTGATTCTCTCCGGTCGCGCGATGGCACCGATGGCCCTGGTCGCGTCACTCCTGACACGACTCCAGCAGTCCCGCCGCTCCCTGGTCGGGCTCAACCAGATCATGGACATGCCGATGGAGCGGGAGGAACGCACCGCCCAATACATCAGTGTCACGAACTTCACGCCCGACATTCGCATCCACGACCTGGGGTATCGCTACGACGAGGAGGGCGAGGATGTGATCGACAACGTGTCGCTCGAGATCGCGGCGGGCGAACGGGTTGCCATACTCGGCAGGATCGGATCGGGCAAGAGCACCCTGCTCCGCATGCTGATGGGGTTCTATGGTCCGAAACGGGGTCGTATCGATATCTCGGGTATCGACATTCGTCAGTTCGATCCGGCCGAGCTCCGCTCCCACATCGGGTATGTGCCCCAGGATCCCGCGCTACTCTACGGCACTCTCCGCTCCAACCTGACTGCCGGATGTCCCTGGGTCGAGGACGTCGATCTCATCGAGGCGCTCCGCATTGCCGGTCTCGGGGAGTTCGTGAAAAAGCAACCCCGCGGAATCGATCAACCCGTGGCCGAAGGCGGGCGGTCCCTGTCGGGGGGGCAGCGCCAGTCGCTCGCACTGGCGCGGGCCGTGATCGAGGAACCGAGCCTTCTCGTTCTCGACGAACCGACCAGTCACATCGATGCCGCCGGGGAGAAACGTCTCCTCCAGCACATCGATGAATACCTTTCGGCCGATCCGCTGCGCACCCTGGTCGTCGCAACCCACAAGCGATCCGTCCTCTCACTTGTCCAACGGGTGATCGTGATGGACGACGGCAAAGTCGTCGCCGACGGACCGCGTGAGGAGGTCATGCGTGACACGCCGTCCCGTGCGCCCCAGGACAAAAAGTCAGGGCGGTCACGGTCTGCCGGGGCCGCCCTTCGCCCGCAGTGCAAGGTGACGGTCAACCGGGCCGAGGTGCCGGACAAGCCGGCCGGTGAAGGTGGCCGGGATGTCGCCCTTCCCGCCTGAGGCGAACCGCCGTTTCTCCCATCCCTCAACACCCCCAGGATACGATCATGTCCAACCAATCCACATCCGCCGTTTCCCAGGATGACATCGACTTCGTGCGCAACGCGCGCGAGGCGATCAAGGGAGACCGGGTCACCGGAGCCAACCTCCTGCTCCTCCTCATCATCGGCGTTCTCACGGCCTTCGCGATCTGGGCGGCTCGGGCCGAGATCGATGAGGTCACCCGTGGCGAAGGCAAGGTGATTCCCTCCTCGTCGATCCAGACGGTTCAAAACCTCGAGGGTGGCATCGTCGCCGAGATCGGCATCTCGGAGGGAGACAGGGTCGAGAAAGGGGACGTGCTCATCCGCATCGACGACACGAAGAGCGGATCGAGCTACCGGGAGAACCTCGCGCAGGCCCAGGCGCTGTCCGCCCTTCTCGCACGCCTTCGCGCCGAAGGAACGAACCAGGGAGGAATCATCTTTTCCGAGGAGATCATCCTCGAGCGGCCCGACCTGGTCGAACGGGAGCAGGCGCTGTTCGACAAGCGGCGGGCGGAACGCGAGCGACAGAAGGCCGTCGTTCTCAAGAGCCTCGAGCTTGCCTCGGAAGAGCTCACGATGACGATTCCCCTCGTCTCGAAGGGGATCGTGTCGAAGGTCGAGCAACTCCGGTTGGAACGGGAGGTGAACGAACTCGAGGGCGAGATGAAGGACCTCGCCGGTGTCTTCGAACAGGAGGCGATGGAGCGGCACAACGAGGCCAAGGCCGAGTTGGAGAGCCTGCGGGAAGCGATGGAAGGACGGGAGGACACGGTCAAGCGGGCTCACGTCCGTTCTCCCGTGGAGGGCACGGTGAACAAGCTCTACATGTCGACGATCGGCGGTGTCGTCCAGCCCGGTGAACCGATCGTCGATATCGTGCCGGATGATGACTCTCTCGTCGTGGAGGCGAAGATCCGGCCGGCCGACATCGCCTTTCTCCGCCCCGGCCAGCAGGCGACCCTCAAGTTCACGGCCTACGACTATGCCATCTACGGAGGACTCGAGGGCAAGGTCGAACACATCAGTGCCGACACGATCGAGGATGAGGTCGAACAGGAGCACTACTACATGATCAAGGTGCGCAACGAGGATGGCCGGCTCACCTACAGGGGCGAGGAGCTCGAAATCATTCCCGGCATGGTCGTCCAGGTCGATGTTCTCACGGGACGTCGGACCGTCCTGCAGTATCTGCTCAAGCCCTTTCACCGCATGCGCTACAATGCCTTGCGGGAACGGTAGGAGACCCCGGAGTTCGCTGGGCGTTTTCAGGAGGGTTGCCGAGTCGGGCAGACAAGGTCCTCTCATCGATTCGACAGGGTCAAACGGAGAATGTGACCCTGTGAGAAAAGGACCTGCCCTCCCGTGCCGTCGTTTCCGGAAAACCGGGCGATCCCTCCGATTCTTCGGTTGCGCAGGGAGGAACGAGCGTGCTATCCGAAGCCCATGCGCGTGATTCCGTTTTTCCCGCTGGTGTTCCTCGCCGCCGGCTACCTCCGCTCCGCCGAACCCCTGCCCAACCTCGTCATTTTCCTGGCGGACGACATGGGGCTGGGTGACACGAGTGCCTACCAGGACGTGACCGGCAACAGCGACGCGGAGCAGCTTCGCACACCGGGTATAGAGAGGCTGGCGCGGGCGGGGGTGCGGTTCCACGACGCCCATGCTCCCAGTTCGCGTTGCACCGCCACGCGCTACAGTCTGCTCACGGGCCGCTATCCCTGGCGCACGCGCCTGAAGTGGTGGGTGCTCTTCGGCAGCCAGGGCGATCCCCTCATCGAGGCCGGGCGTCCGACTCTCCCTTCCGTGCTCCGCGAAAAGGGATACTCGACCACGATGGTCGGGAAGTGGCACGTGGGCCTCCGGTACCGGCGATCCGATGGCTCCCCGGCGGCAGCGTGGGAAGACGCCGACCTGACACGACCGCTGTTTACCACGCCCCTGGACCACGGCTTCGATCTGGCCCGCTACCATTCCCGCTCCCATGCGACATCCGGACCGTCCAGAGAGAGGAAGCCGAATGGGCCGAATCAAAGAGTCGGCCCGGGTCACCTCGACGGGCGTACCGTGCTCGCCGCGACGGACGAC